>Ga0163151_10003186_pt1 | contig 23970 bp, 18 predicted proteins | sample OliLakLV19MP5IB2_FD_145596 | JGI IMG/M metagenome (GOLD analysis project Ga0163151, IMG submission 145596) | Freshwater microbial mat bacterial communities from Lake Vanda, McMurdo Dry Valleys, Antarctica - Oligotrophic Lake LV.19.MP5.IB-2 | ecosystem: Environmental > Aquatic > Freshwater >...
CCAGTCAGATGAAACTAAACGAAGCTGAGCCGCTTTACCGCAGGGCGGTGACAATTCTGGAAAAATTCTTCGGACCGAAAGATGGCGAGGTAGCCACGGCCCTGATGAAATTTTCCGAGCTGCAAGTGCTCCAGTCAAAATTCTCAGAGGCAGAACGAACTCTGTGGAGAGCAGTTCAAATCCGGCAGCACGTGCACGGACAGGACCACGAGGAAGTGGCTGAATGCCTGGAAATGCTGGCGGACGTGCAGCAGAAGCAGGAGAATTCGGACCAAGCGGAAAGGCTTTATCAGTCAGCGATTTCCATCAGAGAGAAAGTTCTTGGCAGCAATCATCCTTTAACCGCGGCAACCTGGGGGAAACTGTCCAAGCTTTACGTGATTATGGAAAAGTATGCCGAGGCCGAAGCCATTTTCCTGAGACTGCTCAGCGCCAAGGAGAAAGAAGAAGGCACAGCAAAGCTTGACATAGCATTTTTGCTGGAAAAACTCGCTGACCTGTATATCATTCAACAGGACACCGCCAAAGCCGAGACTCAATTTGAGCTTGCACTTGAGATACTGCATGAGCAAACCGATCAATCCGACAAATCAGCGGATTTAATGGAGAAGTATTCCATTTTGCTGGAAAGGGCGGGAAGATTGGAAGAATCGAGGAAAATGATAGAAAGGTCCCGACGCACGCGAACCTGACCGACTCCCTGATCGGAATCCCGCTGCCCTACTGCAAAGAAGTCTGCCTCTTAATGACTCATACGATTGAACGACGACAAGAAATAGTTGAATTCCTGAAGGAGCATTCCATTCTGAAGGTGCTTGATACGCGTATTTTGGAAGGGATTAGCCCGATCTTCGGCGAAGTGCACTATGGACCAGGGCAGATTGTGTTCCGCCAAGGCGATCCAGCCGAAGCGATGTATATCGTAATGCAAGGCTCCGTTGAGGTTATGCAAGGTGAGTCGCCGGCAAAAATCATCGCTTATTTGACCGCCGGCGAATGTTTCGGCGAGATGGCCCTGGTGCACGAAACACCTCGCACTGCCACAATCCGCGTGCCTGAATCCGCCACCATAATCCGTATTCCAAAAGCTGCCCTCAAAGAGTTGCGCACACGATTCCCGGAAGTTACGTCCGCAGTTGCCGACGTGATCAACCTTCGTTTGGCCGGGACACTTCCTTTCCAGGCGCCTGGTTTGCAAGGCAATCTGGCATTTTTCGATCTTGCAACAGTGATCCAAACGGTCATAGCCTCCCGCCAAGCAGGCGTCCTTATACTTTTTGGACGTTCTGGAAAAGCCGTTGCGCAGTTGGTCATGAAGGAAGGATCTATCTCGCACGCCACCTTCAAACATCTATACGGTGAGCGAGCGATGTTGGAGTTGATGACCAGAAACGACCCGCTCGATTTTATTTTCGAGCGTCAGGATGTAAGTAAGAAGCCCGTTGACAATCAATTGCGGTTGAAGCCACCTCACATGCTTTTGATTGAAGGGGCTCGCCGAGCCGATGAAATGCCACGTTTGATGACAGCGCTCGGCTGGCCGCATGGCATTATTGCTCAGGGGCAACCGGTTGACGATTGGAGCAAAATGGGCGACGACAGCACCATAATCGGACCGAGGTTATGGCCGCTCATCGGTGCCGGCTGCTCCCTGGAAGAATTGTGCCAGAAAGTGCAATACGACCGATATGCCATATTGCAGGTCCTTGACCACATGGTAAAGAAGGGATTTGCCAGAAAGGAAATTCCGCACCAGCAACAAATTCATAAGATGGAAAAAACCATGCAGCTGCCAAAAGAAGCAGCGCAAGAGTTTATGCGCGAGCGTAAAGAAAACCAACTAAAGCCAGTGCCGGAGCCGATGAAGTTTATTCATGGTCCAACGCAGGTCGTAAGCATGGTGAATTCGATAAACGCGGTAACGTCCAACCTGGCGAGCATAATCGGAAAAAATGAAGTGCGGTATGTGCTGAGCCAGGCGCTCAAAAAGGCCGCCGATTCACATCCACATCTGGCGAGCTTGAAAGTTCACTCGGAAGCAGCGACACTAGATGTTCGTTACGCTAATCCCGAATTTTCGTCTTCTCAAAAAACGGTCAAATCGCTAGAGACACTGATGCGAATATTCTTAGACATTGCGTCCAAGAGTCAAAAGATAATGGATTGAGACCTTTATGCCAGCCAGTGCAGTGAACGAAGTCATTTACCACGACGATGGTCGGGTCGAATTATCGAACCTCAGCGGGATTGAAGAGAGCCCTTTCTACAATCATGACCTGGCACCGGTGCCGGTATCAGCACGAACGTGGTCCACATATAACTTCGCGGCTCTGTGGATGGGCATGTCTGCTTGCATCCCGACATATATGCTCTCATCCGGCCTGATCGCCTCAGGAATGAATTGGTGGCAGGCGCTGCTTACCATTTTTCTTGGCAACGTGATTGTACTTGGACCTATCCTTCTCAATTCCCATCCCGGCACAAAATACGGGATTCCATTTCCTGTCTTTGCTCGCGCAAGCTATGGCACCGCCGGATCAAACCTACCGGCTTTGATGCGAGCAGTGGTGGCATGTGGATGGTTTGGTATCAATGCCTGGATAGGTGGACAAGCTCTTGATACATTGTTCAAAGTGGTACTACCTCAGTGGTCAACTTTGCTCGGTGGTCCCATTGAGGGACATACTCCTACAGCATGGATTGCATTCGGCATTTTCTGGTGCGTAAACATCGCCATCATTTATTGTGGAATGGACTTGCTTAAGAAGGTTGCAAGTTACGCAGCACCATTTGTTATGCTGATGACAGCTTTGCTGGTCGTCTGGGCGGTATCAAAGGCGAACGGGCTCGGATACCTCATGCATGAATCCGGTAAATTCAACACCGTTGCGGAATTTATGCCGGTGTTCATTCCATCGCTGACGGCGATGATTGGTTTCTGGGCTACGCTTTCCCTGAACATGCCGGACTTTACGCGGTTTGGTCGCAGCCAACGAGAGCAGGTGGTGGGGCAGATAGTAGCTCTACCTTCAGCGATGACAACGTTTTCTGCCATGGCCGTAATCATCACGTCAGCAGCCGCTGTCATTTATCCAACAGCGAACCTAGCTGAGCTATGGGATCCGATTAAACTGGTGGCTCGATTCAACGAACCGCTTTTGATTGCCACAGCGATGTTTACAGTGGCAATTGCCACTCTGTCAGTGAACATTGCAGCAAACGTTGTATCCCCGGCTAACGATTTTGCAAATGCCTTCCCCAAGTGGATTTCCTTTAAGACCGGTGGATTAATCACCGGTATAGTCGGAATTCTGATGCAACCTTGGCGCCTGGTCGCAGACCCTCACGGATACATTTTTCAATGGTTACTTGGCTATTCCGGCGGACTCGGTTCAATAGCCGGGGTGATGATCATCGACTACTGGGTTATTCGAAAGAAACAGTTAGTATTAGCTGATCTATACTTGCCAACTGGCGCCTACGAATACCAGAATGGCTGGAATTGGCGCGCTGTGGTGGCTACACTGGCCGGATGCATCGCCGCCTGGATCGGCCTTGTGGTTCCGGCCCTACGTCCTGTTTATGAGTATGCTTGGTTTGTCGGATTTGCAGTGTCCGCTGGTGTCTATTGGGGTTTAATGAACGTTATACCGCCTGAGGCGGTCGCAGTTAAGGGGGATGGGCAAGTTGGACAGTAAGAGATATTCCATGTTTCAGGCGCCAGTGATGGCCTTCTTCAACCCAGACTTCTACAAAGATGTGGCAACCAACTGGAAAGGCTGCGGTGCCCTATATATATTTCTTCTGACTTCGTTGGCGTGGTTAATTAGTTGCGTTGCTCTCTTTGTGCCTATGGCACAAGTGGCAAAGAACCCTGACATGAATGTTTATCTCGACCAATTGCCGCACATGACTATTCAGGACAGCAAACTTAGCATCGACAAGCCAGTGCCTTACGAAATCAAAGAGCCCTCATCGGGTCAAGTTTTAGCTCTCTTTGCCACCGATCGCAAAACTGACACCATGTTAAAAACCGATCCGGCATTTGTGATCACATCCAATGCTGTGCTGACGCGCGAAAGTGAAGAGTCGAGCAAGTATTCCTACGCTGGACGCTCAGAAACGAAAGACGGCGTTACCTCGATTATCAAATTTTCCGACGTGTCCCAATCTATTCCGAAATTCGAACTCGACGGCAAGATTCTGAGAGATTTAATCGCACAATTTTGTCTATGGCTTCCGATCGGAGTGTTCTTCATTGCATGGCCAGCAATTTTCCTTGCGCATTTGTTCCAGCTGCTCATTTACGGCGGCATCGGCATGGCCATGGCTAGCGGTATGGAAAAGAAGATCCCTTTCGCAACCGCAATGAGACTGGCTGCAATTGCAATTACCCCCTGCATTGTCATAACCGTGTTACTTAACTTGGTAAAAGCATTTGTGCCCGCATCCGCCGCGATCGCTGGCATATGGGCTTTTGGGTCAATTGCAGTTGCCCTTGGATACATGTTTATGGAATTGAACGCCATCGACCCGCCAGCTGAGCAGCCCCAGGTTGGACTTCGTTAGTAGTTGGGAAGAGCAGCGCCGCCGCACGTATCAGCCATACAAGCCGCCCCTACAATTCAATTAGATGTTCTCGCCCATGAATTCTGCATCTGTTGACTGTTGTGAATACTTTGCCTTGAAGATCCAATCATCTCCGGTTTTGCAAGCCAACTTGCGCAGGCCGAACCGGGCTAGTTGCTCTGCATCAAAACAAGTTTCGTTTGGCTGCTGCTCATTGACCCAAGCTAACCGCCCATTAATTGGTTTGGCTGCGAAAGTAATCTTATAGCCGACGAATGGCGCATCAGGACCAAATGTCATATCGATAGTGACAGGATTGCCATTGTGCACCACGAATCCCCAGGAATAGCCTTTGAGACTAACCCATCCGTCTTCGACGAACATCTCGTTAAATCCGTCTTGTAACTCACCGTCGCCAATTGCATTCAACTCGGCGATCTGGCGCCTGACCTGCTCCTTAAATTCGTGCCTAAAAGTGTAAGCGCTTTGCGCTAGATCTTCGCTGTTCATTGGCGTGCTCCAGTCAGGGCGAACCGCTGAGACGCATGTGGCGCTCTGATGTTCCTTAGTTATATAAGAGGCTCCAACTGCTCTGGCAGCTGTTGCGGCCGCTGATCATGCACACAGAACAATCCGCTTATTAAGGAAGCCGGAGACTATGGCCAGGGTATACGTTAGTGAACTGGAACTGCCTGTCGAAAACAATATTGGCCTATCATAAAGCTGCAAAGGACAAGGGCAATCATTGGACATCACCAAGCTATCAGTCGAAGGCTACCGTTCCATTAAGGACGTTTGGCTGAAGCTGCATAGAGTAAACGTGATTGTTGGGGCAAACGGTACCGGCAAGAGCAACTTGTACCGTGCTCTTTATTTGGTAGCTCAAGCGGCAAGCGGTGGTTTCGCCCGCGCTCTTGCGCAAGAAGGTGGTATGCCATCGGCTTTGTGGGCAGGATCGCGTGGAAAAAACGAACGCAAGAGAATGAAAATTGCCGTAACTCTTGACGGGCTCAAATATTCAATCATTTGCGGGCTCGTTCCAGTTTCGCCAGGTGACCCTACTCAGTTCTATCTCGATCCGGATATAAAAGAAGAGAAAATCTGGTGCGTCGACGGCTCACAAAGCATCCGACTGTTGCAGAGAAAGAGCCTCACGATCGATGCCCACGATGCTAATGGGCAACGCATCATCTATCCCTCCGGCGTGTCAGCCAGTGAATCTGTGTTAGCTGAGATACGCGAGCCGCACAAATTTCCAGAGCTATCAACTTTGCGTCAAACATTTTTAGATTGGCGATTCTATCACCAGTTTAGAACGGACATGACGTCGCCGATTCGCAGCGCTCAGATTGGATTTCGCACGCCGGTCATTAGCAATGATGGAGTCGATCTTGCCGCTGCCTTACAGACCATTCGAGAAGTTGGTGACGTCGATACCCTTGAAGAGATGATCGACATGGCATTTCCCGGTGCCAGAGTTATTGTTGATAACAACAATGGAATGTTTTCGCTCTCGATGCAAATGCCTGGCTTTAATAGGGCTTTTACCGCCCAAGAACTTTCCGATGGCACTTTGCAGTATCTCTGTTTGTTAGTCGCATTGCTGAGTCCCCGGCCGGCCAAGCTGATTGCACTAAACGAGCCGGAAACAAGCATTCATCCGGACCTTTTGTTGCCGTTATCAAAACTAATAGCAAACGCTTCCGGCAGAACGCAGATTTGGATAACTACCCACTCAAACGAACTTGCGGATCAGCTATTGGAGCATACCGGTGCGGTGCCAATCGAGTTGGTTAAGTTAAACGGTGCCACGGAAATTGTTGGTCATCGGGCGGACGGCTCGCTTAGCGATGATGACGACGTCGATTGACGCGCTCAAGAATTCCATCTTTTGATGGTCGATAAAAGCATATGTTAGGCACCATATTTGACACCATCCGTGCCCGTCTTCTGCCAAGCGATTCGATTAATATGTCCGGTTGCACAACACAGCTGAGTTAGGAAACCGTGTGCTTTCCATTGCTCACACTCTGCGCAAACAAGAGAGAAGGTAAGCGTTATGACTAGAGCAGATAAATCAAGCTAAACGGAAAAACAACGCCGAATGGCCGAGCATATAGAAGACTCCGCGGAGGATTCCCTGTCAGGCGTTCAGACATAATCCATGCCCTCCGGTTACTTCATTTACCCTTAATAATCCGGCGCAAGCTGCGCAGTAAATTGGTCGGTTTCAAATTGAAGCCAATCGACAATGGTCCGGTGTTTCCAACATCGCTGTTGGATGTCGACACAATTGGATTGCGCCCGAATCGCTCAGTCCTTCTACGTTTTGCGGCAATACAACAGCAATTGTGTTGTCTGCATACTTAATCAAGTACAGCGGTTTCCCTACATGTTATTCGCGATATCCATAGACGGAAACTTGCCTGATAAGGGAAAAACGTCAGTACGAAGGCGAAATTACCTTGAGCACAACACACTGACTGTGAAGGACTAAGTAAATGTTAGAAGAGACGGAGAAGCAATTCGATCTGAACGAAGAATCCGAATTCGACTATTACTTTATGTGGGAATGGCCGGAGCATATTGAAAAAGCTCTACGGCGGATGCTTTGGATTTCGCTGGTGGAGGCCGCTGAAGGGGATCCTCAGGAGGTCCATTCTCATACAAGTTACGTTCGCTGGCTAATAGCTACGCACCCTGACTCGCCGGCAGCCGTTCTGGATTTTCTCTCTAATATAGATAGCGAAGATCTGCTCGTTCGTATCGCCGAAAACCCACAAGTGTCTGCTCCCACACTAGCGCGCTTAGCGCAGTCGCGGTACTCGGGCGTGAGGATTGCCGTTGGTGACAATGAAAACACGCCGATTCACACGATAAAAACGCTTACTCGAGACGAAGATCTCGATGTTCGCTACAACATGGCCGAGAATCCAGCCCTGCCTGCCAGTTTATTGACAGACTTGAGCCTGGATAGCAATGCCTACGTATCAACTCGCGCGCTGAAAACGATGGCGCGGAGAAATCCAGCAAGTGTCGAACAATTCCCGGCACGCCCACGTAGAGAAAATCGCAAATCAGGTTAACCACGCGATCCAAAGTTAACATTCCGATTTAGGTCTGAATGCTGACTAAACCAAGCCTTTGTCCTTCATCCCTCCTCTTCACCGCGCTCCCGTTGTAAAACGGGGCGCTTTTTTTTAAACGCTGTTTTTACACTCCTTGATGGCGCCGCAAACATTGGCGGGAATATGATGTAAGCGCGACATTAGTGACAGGCACTATCGCCAGGAGCGTAGAAAATGACCGAAGACCAGAACAACGCCGAAAATCCACCCGAAGAAGAGAAAGCTTCTTCTGCAGGAAAGGACCCGGCATCCAATTCGCCTTCGGAATCCAAATCACCAGAAGATGCACCGACCAAAGAGGAGCAGGCTCCATATATTCCTAATGAAAGGGACTATAAAAAACTGAAGGAGGCTGTTCCTCTGTTTAAGGCAAATTATTCAAGAACGGACCTCGAGGGCATCAGAGATAACGAACAGTTGGATGCTGGATGCCGGAAACTAGCCGGTTATCTGATTGACAATTTTGACACTATCACGTCGATGACAATCTACGGCAAACCAGGTCTGGTCCATATAAAGGACGTACTGGTGGCCGCTGCCGCGACCAAACCTGAGAAAAAGAAAGGCATTTCCTGGTTCGATATTGAAGCAATTGGCTTCTTCGGTGTCATGCTGCCTGCAATTACGCTCGGCATTGAGGCTGTCTTCCATATGTGCGGTGGCGTCTACGTAGATCCGATCCCCTCATGGTGGCACATTGGAGCCATAACCTTCGTTGCAGTGGCGAACTTTATTGTCTGGTTAAAGGCGATGAAAAAAGACGTCACTGCGCCCTGGCTTCCGTTTATGCTCGGAACCTCAATAGGCGTATCGATTTTTTATGCCTTGATTTTTCTGCCACTCGTTCCAGTATCGCTTATGTTGCTTGCACTTATCGGATTCGGGCTGCTTCCACTGTCTCCGCTGTTCGCATTTCTCTCAGCAGTCAGGCTTGCCTTCATCGTTAAACGCATGCGGAAAGAAGGCGCCACGCCACTTAAGATGACTGGTGTTTTCAGAGGGATCGTGACGGGCGCAGCCTTCCTGGTCCTGGCCGAACTTCCCAACGCCGTCACAGATATTGCCTTGCGCCAGGCAGCTTCATCTAATTCCCAGACGAGCAGGGCCGGAGTTAGATTGCTACGAACATTCGGCAATGAACAATCGTTGTTGCGCAGCTGCTATCACCACAGCGCTTCGGTTAGTGACATACCAACTCTAGTGCTGACCTACCTGACGGACAATCCAATCTTCCGCAACACCCAGTGGGAAATCAATCGTAGTAATTTTTCTGTTGAGGATGCACGTAACATCTATTATCGAGCCTTTGGACGTCCTTTCAATTCCGTTGCCAGACCTTCCTTCGGCAGTGGCTACCGCAACTTAGGCGAAGACGACATGGCCTTCCGGGATTGGGACTGGGACCGGGACGTGGAACTTGCAGGCGAAGACGTTGGCGGACGAACGGTCGGCGTCTCATTAGCGAAATCCGAATTATCCACGGCCGTAGATCCAAATGCTGCAACGAGCTACAGCGAATGGACCATGGTCTTTAATAACCGAAGCTCCGACCAGCAAGAAGCTCGCATGCAAGTTGAGCTACCGCCAGGCGGAGTTGTTTCACGAGCAACACTTTGGGTGAATGGTCAGCCACGGGAAGCGGCGTTTGGTGAGCGCGGGCTTGTCCGCAAAGCCTACCAGTCCGTGGTGCGTAAAAAACGCGACCCACTGCTGGTTACAGCCGTTGGTCCGAACAAGATAATGCTTCAGTGCTTTCCAGTGCCCCCGCAGAAAGACAAACAGCCAGGCGAGATCAAAGTGCGAATTGGAATCACGGCACCATGCCTGGTACCGGAAATTGGTCAAGCTCAGTTGACTCTGCCACGCATTGCAGAACATGGATTTCCGGTCAAGTGCAAGCATGAGGTAAGAATCGAATCTCCTCAAGCTTTCACATGTTCGGCAAAGAGCATGCATCCTTTAGATGATGCCACCACAAAACGGTTGATCGGCTCCATCGAAGACGCTTCGCTTAGTGATGCTCCAATTACAATTCAGTCCCCGCGTGATTCGACAGTGTCTGCGCTTTGGTCGGCAGCGCCGCTTTCCGGCGGACGCTCGTTCGTTGTAGAAGAATTTAAACGCAACGAAACTACCAAACCTGAAAAACTCTACGTTGTGATCGATGGATCCAGCGCGATGGCAAAGTATATGCCTCAAATTGCCGAAGCCCTGGCAAAGATTCCGGAAGATGTGCCAACTGAAGTGGTCTTCGCATCCGATGAAATCTACAAACTGGTGGACTCCAAATCCAAAGTGGACCTTAAAGTTGCGCTGCAAGAGCTCAAGCACGCACCTTGTGTCGGCGGGCCCAACAACGAAACTCCGCTCGGCCAAGTTTGGAAGAAAGCTCTTAAGCGACCAAACAGCGCCGTCCTCTGGATCCACGGTCCCCAGCCGGTGCTTTTCGACCCCTACGGAGCACTGTATGCATTTGAACCGCACGGCCAGAACTTGCAACATTTTCCGGTCCTGTACGATGTGGAAGCTTACCCAAGCCCGAACAGGCTATTGGAGAAAATGCCGCCGAACGTAACTGTTCAGGAAGTACCAAGACCAAGTGACATCAAAAGTGATCTCGAAAGATTCATCTCAGGACTGTGCGGTACCGGCCCAGCTAATTATGTAATCGCCCGCAATACGACGACGGAAAAGCCGCAATTCAAAGAAACGATCCCTTTGATTTCAGCGCAGTTGGTAAGCCTCTGGGCGTACGATGAAACATTGGATATGCTACACAAAGGACAGAATCCGGCAGCAGTCAAACTGGCTGCACATCATCGCCTCGTCACGCCAGTGACTGGAGCGGTGGTTCTTGAGACCGACGAGGATTATAAGAAAAACGGAATCGATCCGACAAACCCCGACAAGAATGTAGATAACTCATCAGCAACTCCGGGATTCAACATGGGAGCTGCTCCCGAGCCGGAAGAGAATGCTCTGATGTTGCTGGCTCTTATGGTGATGGCCTGGCAGATATGGCGCAAGAAATCCTACGCAAGAAAGCTCGCTTAGGCATCCCAGGGGGGCAGGCACCAATAGCCTTGCCCTCCTGGTTGCCGACAGCAACCCTCGTGCTGATGCCGATTGCGGCATGCTGGCAAGTTTGGCTTTGGTCTTTCAACCGCCTCACAGATCGATCCGACGACCCATACGGTCTGTTTGCGCTTTTGGCCGCAACCGCTTTTTCGCTAATCGCTGCAAAACAGCAGTCCAGGTCACCAGCGAATCACCAGATTGACTGGATGCAAGCAGGCTTGATAGGAGCGAGCCTAGGGGCCTATGTCCTTACCGTGGATTCTCTGCCCATGCTAATACGCAGCGGATTTGCAATCTCCGCTGTTGCTCTGCTCATATCGCGAGTAATTTTTGGCATGCGCATCAACTTAGCAATCCTCGGATTGTGCTTGCTGTCACTACCTGTGGTGGCGACCATGCAGTTCTACATGGGCTTTCCATTACGATTATTGGTGACTCGTGCTGTTTCAGCGATCGTGAATATCGGTGGCTATTCCGTCAACCAAAGCGGTACCGATTTGATATGGGCGAGGCACGTTGTCGGCATAGACCCGTCCTGCAGCGGAGTAAAAATGCTATGGACAGGATTTTTTGCCGCACTTGCCCTTTCGTGCCTGCACAAGATGAGCAACACGCGGACTTTGTTACTTTGTTTCGGGACGCTGGCGGTGGTTTTGTGTGGGAACATAATTCGCGCCACAGCTCTCTTTCTAATGGAAGTACTGACGGAGCGATCACAGTTCGTCCCACCGGAGTGGCTGCATTCAGCAGTAGGCGTGGCAGTTTTCGCCTTCATACTTCTGGCAGTGGCGGTTTTAGCAAACTTCATGGCACGAAAGGCCCATAATGAGCCACAAGCGCCCCTCGGCGAAGGCAATCAATCCTGTGCTGATTTTGAGTCGGTTCAACTAAGGCGCTCGCGTAGCTCTTACTACGCCACAGGAGCCTTTGCCCTAGTTTGTTTGATCACCACTATTACATCTTTCACATACGCCAAAGCCGTAACGCCGGCAATTGATCAATCCAAGATTATCTATGTAACGCCCAGCTCTATCGATGGCACTGAAGTACGCGAGATACCACTAACAGTGACAGAGCAAGCTTTCACAGAGGCGTTTCCCGGAATCATTCATAAAATGACTGATGGACGCAGGCAGTTCATTTTGCGTGATGTAATGCAAGCCACCCGCCAACTTCATCCAGCCGAAGACTGCTTTAAAGGAAGCGGATACAAAACGCACTCAAAGCCGAATCTCCGTGACACCCATGGCACAGCCTGGGGACAATTCGAAGCGTCTACAGGTGATCTGACTTTAATTGTTCGAGAGCGGATTTATGACGACCACGGACAATCATGGACCGATGTTTCATCATGGTACTGGGCCGCGCTGTTCGGCAAAACCAAAGCACCATGGCACGCCCTAACCATTGCCTCGCCGCTGTAGGGGACGGGTCCCCTACAATCAATCAACCGATGCGCCGCCATTTGTGAAAAAGATTTCTCCTGCCCTTTACGTGCGGTTAACCGAACGCGGCAGACGACGTAACACTGGTCGCTTAACCTATTAGTAGAAGAGACGCGCCGAGCAGGTTTGCTGGAAAGTGCAGCTTCGATGGACAGGTAATAATCATGTACTCCACTAGAAAGAGAATCAATTTCACGCTGCTCGCATTAGGTTCATCCATGGCAATACTGGCCGTCAGCAGCGGGGCAGTATCAGCAGAACCGGCTGCTCAAGCCGAGTTTACCCAGGTATCGAATTCCTTGACTCTGGAACATCTCAAAAACGGTAGCTACCAACTACCGGACAACGCCTGTGGCTACAAAATCGTTAAACTCCATAATGGAAAAGGTGATACCCAAGGCACAGAGGTCGTTTTCGGACGAGCGTCGTTTGGAAAATTAACAGACAAAAAAGAAATCGGTGCCGTCATCCACCTTGCATACAAAGACGAAATGTTCGGCTGGCTTCAACAAATCGTCTTCGTGGTTTCGCGTGGAGACAAGCTGCTTCAAATCGGCGAGCTAGGAATCGACGAACGGGAACAGCTAAGAAACATTGAAGTACGTGACGGCGACGTTCTAATCGAAACCGCAATTCCAGATGAAAAGTCCGGCAAGGTCTACAAAAAGTGCTTGAAGGCGCAGCTAGTCGAAACGTCTGAAGGCTGCGAACTGACTTCGACACAGTGGAACTGGTATACCACCGAAGGCAGTCAAGAGCCCGTGACTAAGCTCGTTTCACTGCGCCCTTAACAAACGCGATCGGGAACCTCTGGCGCAATAACTACGTCGTACTCTTCTATTGAGGGGTTACTTATCTCGACATGAACGTGGCACGCGTTTTACAACGCAATATTAAGATGCGCCGACCGAACAAGCGCTGGCGCAATTCCTGGCGGCCAAAAACGATAATTCTATCTCTGGTTGCGATAGGGACGCTATTTGGTCTTCTGGTGGTGTTACCGCCAATCGCCTTGAAATTGGTCGGTCTTGATCATCCGTTGATTCCCATTGCAGGAGATGGACTGCAAATTTATGACCGGGACAATCACGCAGTTTGCACCATATACGGTGACCGCGATCAACAGCTTGTCAAACTAAAGCAAGTATCGGCTTTTGTTCCGAAAGCGTTCGTCGCCGCAGAAGATCATGACTTTTACGTGCACAACGGCGTGGATGTTCTCGCCGTGATGCGCGCCATAGCTGTCGACATTAGCGCTGGACATGCAATCCAGGGCGGTTCAACAATTTCGCAGCAGCTCATCAAGAATCTCTATTTTGAAGGCAAGAAGCGCAATATTGGCGATAAGTTTAAAGAAGCCTTGATGGCGATGGATATCGAGCAGCGCTACAGCAAAGAGCAAATTCTCGAAGCGTACTTGAATTGCGTGTACTTCGGTCGTGGTGTTTATGGAATAGAAAGAGCATCGCAGACCTACTTCGGAAAACCAGCAGCTAAGCTCAACCTTGCAGAATCAGCTTTTCTTGCCGGGTTAGTCACTGCACCTTCAGAGTTAAGCCAGCCTGCTAATCGAAAAAGAGCGGTGCTCCGGCAGCAGTTAGCTCTGAACAGCATGGCCGAACTAAAATTCGCTCCGTCCGTGGATATCCAGAACGCGAAGAAGTACTCCCTTAAGTTTCAAAGCATTAATCCAGGGCAACGTTACCGTCACTACACGGACGCGGTAATAGAATTTTGTAGACGGGAACTTCATACCGATGACATTTATGAGAAGGGGTATCGCGTTTACACGAACATGGATAGGGTGGCTCAGGGACTGGCTGAAACTGCTGTCGAAAAAGGCATCAAGAACGCACCACAGGGCATCAACCAAGGCGCGTTAGTGTCCATATCCGTGCATGATGGTGGCATCATCGCCATGGTTGGCGGTGCTGGCAAACGGTCCGAGTGGAATCAGGCGCTAAGCCCGCACACAGCCGGGTCCGCATTCAAACCGTTTGTCTACTTAGCGGCACTTTGCAAAGGAACAATCTCTCCCGATACGATGGTGGTCGATGAACCCTTGGAGATTCACCAGCCCGGTGCACCTGTTTACAGTCCGAAAAACTATGACGGCCAATACCTCGGACCGATAACGATTCGCAACGCAATTGCCTTATCACGCAACACATGCGCCGTGCGAGTAGCGCAGGCAGTCGGCCCGCAAGAAGTGGTTTTTTGTGCCCGCCAGGCCGGCATAACCTCGAAGTTGGATGAGAACCTATCTCTGGCTTTGGGAAGCTCTGCTGTGTCACCGCTCGAAATGGCTAATGCTTATGCAACGTTGGCCCGGGGCGGCGAATTTGTTGAAGCGCAATTGGTCCGCGAAATAAGAGATTCGCAAGGCAGGCCGTTCAAACAGTTCCAGCAGCAGTCCAAACCAGCCTTCGCATCGGAACCTGTGGCCCAGCTTGTGGACGCACTACAGGACGTCGTCGAAAATGGCACCGGTACCCGCGCTCGCTTGTTCGACAGACCCGTGGCAGGCAAGACGGGAACATCGGATCAGGGAAAAGATATCTGGTTTGTCGGTTTTACACCAGATATGGTGACAGCGGTTTGGGGCGGAAACGACCAGAATAAGCCTGTGAAAGGGCAAGTAACTGGCGGTTCTGTCATGACGAAGATTTGGCACACTTATATGAATGGTTACTACGACCAGCGTCACATTGCCGCAGGAGCATTCATTCAGCCGCTCAATCCCTTAATCGAGGATGCAGAGCCTGTCCACATTATGCCTTCATCATCGGGACGCTACCACAATTTCTTCGATGGTTGGTTCGGCGACGAGGATTCTCCCAACAATCGAGAATCTCAAGGCGTTCGAAGCTATCAATGGGCACCATCACAAGATGTTCAAGAAGATAACGGCAACCATAACCGACATGACGAGAAGAAGAAGTCTAAAAAGCTAAAAAAATTCGTGCGCAAAATCAAAGCGTGGTTGGACTTTTGACAAGTAGACAGTTATGCAAACGCACATGAAGCGCTTCTGCGGCTCAACGATTCAGCAGCGGATGCCCCGGGCATAGAGGACTGTGTCTCACGGGTCAACAAATAATGGGCGAACCACTCAAAATCGGTGAGTTGCTAGTCAGAGCTGGAGTAATCACCGAAGATAAGCTCAACGAGCGACTGGGTCTGGCGCGGCAACTCGGCTTGCCAGTGGGTCACGCACTTATTGAATCGCAAGATGTAGACCAGGAGCAGCTCGTCAACTTTATTCACATCCAATCATTGAATGTGGACGGCCTGATAACGCTAGAAACTGCCGTCCACCTGACACGAAACATTTTCAAAAACCACATTACACTTGAGGAAGGCTTAGCCCAAGAAGGGCTTGCTGACCAGCATTTATCCCATCGCCTCGGTGAACTGCTGGTGATGGCCGGATATATTAGTGAAGAGAACCTCGCCTGGGCATTGCTGGCCAGCGGCGACAACGGTATCCCTCTTGGACACGTGCTTATCCAGACCGGCGCCGTACCACCTGCCATCGTCGCAATTGCGTTAACAACCCAGCATCAACTGCGAATGAAGAGTATGACAACCGACGAGGCAGTCGCGCGCCTGCGAAACTTTAAGCCGTCGGCGGCGACTGCTTAGGGTTTATCCGGTCTACGCTTTGCCACATCTTCGATCATTTTCTTTGAGAAGTCATGAGTGTCTTCTATCGAGATCATGCGACCCTTCATTTCCATCAGCTGGTCTTCTAGCAAATTGACCTTTTTCTTGAGCAGCTTTACTTCTTCGGAATTGACCGACTTCCCGGCAATTCGGTTCGATATTGCCACGATAAGAGGCCGGAACAGCAGTACCGGCGGGATAAATATGATAGCGATGACCAGAACCAGCCAGAGCGGGAAGTCCACAGGCATAGACTCAGCGTCTCCGTTTAGATGTTATGCGACAATAATAATATAACCGACCGTGGATGCCGTCTTGCATGACTCAGCAACAATGCCCGACAGGCAATTTACAATCGAAGCACAAAGCGAATTGACAGGGGTCGAATTCAGGCTCAAGCAATTCATCAGTGCGAAGGGCTGAGGACCATGGTGGCATTCGGACGAGTCAATTCAGGCGTGATCGTCTATCGAATCAATGCGCGAAAATTGGAAATATTACTTGTTCACCAGTCCGGGAAGAGAAAGAGCCTCTGGAGCATTCCGAAAGGCGGCGTTGATCAGCTTGAGGAGCACGAGCGAGCTGCTCGGCGAGAAGTATTAGAAGAGACGAATGTCAAACTGGAACAGCTGGATTTTCTTGGCTACGCGGACTATGGCAAGGGCAGCAAACGCCTCTACTGCTACATGGGTCAGTGCCCCAGCGGTGCCGAAATCAAATGCAAGCAACCGGAAATTGATTTTGCTGGATTCTACGAAATTGCCCAGGCTAAGAAGATGGTGGAAAAGCAACAGCGCGTCTTGATTCAAGCGCTGCAGAAAATAATCGCCTTTAGACTCCGCCGCGGCACTTAGCGACCAGGTTTCAACAGTCAGCAGTTCAACCAGTGGTCAATCACGCTCGTTCTTGACCCATTCGATGTCCGAGCCATCTTCTACCGGAGGCAGTGGCAGCACTGGCTTCTTCATAGTACAAGTCATTTCCGGCATAGGCGCCTTGACCGCCATCTCTGCATTCATGGCAGCCAGTGCAGCTTCTGCCTTTGCACAAATTTCCGGCTCCGGGCAGTTATCGCGCAAGAAAACCAAATGCCGATATGCAGTGAAGCATTCACCGCCATGATAGAGCGACATCGCTAAATAGATCTTCGCTCGCCAATGTCGATGTTCTACATCAAGCGCATGCTGGAGATGGATGATTGCTGCCTTATAGTCTCGATTCCTATAAGCGAGCACACCTGCGTCCACGAGCTCAGCTACGGCTGCCTCAGTTACATCCGGCATCGGCGGATCCTCTTTTAGTGACCATTGTCTACTTACCCACATTTCCAGATTAATCTGCCTTGAAGATTAACTAAGAGCTTTCGACTCTAAAGAGCGCCAGAGATACCAGCTGGCTACGCTTCTATACGGTTTCCAACGAAGCCCAAATTCTCCAAGCTCCTTGGGGGTCGGCAGGTCCGCGGCGGCTCCGTAGGTCAGAGCGAATCCTTTCCGGACTCCATAATCGTGAATCGGCAAGACATCAGGTCTACCCAACCGGAACATTAAGAGCATCTCGACGGTCCAGCGCCCCACGCCTCGCACTGACACTAAACGTTCGACGATCTCTTCGTCACTCAGCTTGCGCATTTCTTCCAGCGACGGAATCACACCATCTAATTGCTTTCTGGCCAAATCCTTCAGCGCGGCTGTCTTTGCAGTCGACAAACCAGCGGCCCTTAGAGCTTCATCCGGCGTTTGCCAGACTTTTTTTGGATCCGGCAGACGGTCCGATTTATAAATCGCCTTTACGCGCTTGAAGATGGTTGCAGCAGCCTTGCCGGTCAGCTGCTGATAGACGATCGATTCAGCAATGGCTTCAAACGGCGTGGTCATCTCATCTAGTTGTAAACGAAAGGGGCCAACTGAGGCGATAAGCTTGCCCATTTTTTTATCCACTCGGCTGAGATGGCGGATAGCCACTAACGGGTCGAAGTCCATCGCACTGGGCGAACCTGGCTGAAACCGCAGACCAGCTATTTCATTTTCAATTTGCTTGCCGCCAACAGCTTCCAATGTCAGCAACTTCTCTTTGGTACCACAGCCGCCGAATGCGGTAAAGCCTCCGGCACTGCCATCATGAGCAATTATTCGATGACACGGCACCACAAGAGGAAAAGGATTACGGGCCATGGCTTGACCTACAGCACGGGCAGCAGCAGGTGATCCAGCCGCGCGCGCGACCTGACCGTAACTCATAGTTTTACCTCGAGGTATCTTCCGCGCGGCTTCGTACACTTTCTTATGGAACGGTGGCACGCGCTCATAATCTATGGCGATATGACGGACATCGCTCAGCTCGCCTTTTAGATGCGCGCACAAATCTTTTAGCGCATTACGCACCACTACAGGTGGTGCACTCATTATCAGCGTCGAATGCAACCTTAGTTCCAGTTGCTCGACTGTTGCCTCCGAAGACCGCTCCGGCAACTGCAATGCCGCGATGCCATTATCGCTCCAGGCAACGGCACAGGTCCCAATTGCTGTGTCAAAGAATGCATATTTATAAACCCGAACTTGTCCGCGCGCCATTCGACAGTACCTCTCAGGTTCACCAGCTAGAATAGCATTCCGCAATCGCTTCAACCATCGAATGCATCCGATTACTCATGGAGCAAAGCAAGGTTGTTCAATGCCTTAGTGTGCCCCTGCTTGGCAGCTTTTGCGTACCAGCGAGCGGCTTCCTTTTGATCTTTTTCGACACCTTCGCCTGATTCATACATCGCAGCAAGATGGAACTGAGATGTCACATGCCCTAGCTCAGCAGCCTTGCGGTAGCATTCCGCTGCGAGTTTGGCATCGCAGGGGACGCCTTCACCACCCTGTAGCATTTGTGCCAGACGGTATAGCGCCTTAGGATAGCCCTGATCTGCCGCTGCGCCAATCCAGCGGATTGCGTGCATGGCATTGGCTTCGATACCTTCGCCCTTTTTGTACTTCAGCCCAAGCTGGTACTGAGCTTTCATATGTCCCTGTTTCGCCGCTTCATCAAACCAGTAGAACGACTGTGCGTGGTCTACATCAACACCATCACCTTGAGCGTACATGGTGGCAAGCAAGTATTGCGCCGTAGCGTGCCCATTCTTCGCCACTCTATGATAGAGGAAAGCTGCTTCGGGCGGATTAGGTCTGATACCGTCTCCGTGGTGCAACATCAGAGCCAAATTGAACGCGGAGATACCGTGCCCTTGCTCTGCGGCTAATTTATAAAGCTGAGCGGCTTTTGCAGGTTCTCGACCAACGCCCTTCCCCTGGTGATAGAGCAGGGCTAGATTGAACTGCGATGTTGCGTGACCGGCTTCAGCGGCCCGCCCGTACCATTCGGCAGCATCCATATAACTCTGGTGAAGGCCGCGCCCTTGTTGATACAGCAAGGCTAGATTGAAGCTGGCATAAGCATGCCCGGACCTTCCGGCGAGCTGATACAGCCCAGCGGCCTTCTGTAAATCAGCCTCCACACCGTTTCCTTGCTGATACATCAAACCGAGGTTGAATTGAGCGTTCACATGTCCTTGCGAAGCGGCGGACTGATACCACATTGCAGCCAGAGTTTCATTCTTCTCCAGACCTCGTCCCTGGTGATGCATCAAAGCCAGATTAAACTGCGCGTTTCGATGCCCTTGCTCGGCTGCCTTGGTATACCACTTGACCGCTTCTTCGAAATTTTGCTCTACTTCATCACCCAGATAATAGAGCACCGCCAAATTATACTGAGCTGTCGCGTCTCCGCTTTCTGCATCTTTTCGATAACTGTCAGCAGACATGGTCTTCCCCCAGGATCCTGCAAAATTCGTTCGGCGATATCATTTGCTTCAATCTTCCATCAACTTCTGTCGGACAGCCTCTTTTTGTATGGTCAGCACTACATCAACTTCATCATTTCGTGCCAACTTCTGCAACGCCTCAGTCCACTGACCGTACAACCACATCGGGCGCTTAAGCTTGTGCAGATCATACATGTTGTGAGCTTCGGCGTATGCCTGCAACGCTCTTGCGGGCCGTCCCGACGTCAGATAGACAGTACCGAGCAGTGCCTGGGTAGCAGCTAACGTGCCTTGACTCTTGCCGAGAATCTGCGCCTTCTTCAGATAATTCTCAGCATCTTTGAAATTCCCCAAAGAGTTGGCGGCCATTGCTGCATAGTACGCAAGCCATGCATCCTCTCCCCGATGCGAAGCACCTGCAACAGAGAGCTCATGGACTGCCTTTTCGGCATGATTAGTTAAGGCAGTCCAATTGTGCTCGCGCGCATCGTAATGAACTTGGGCGTACATACCTATGAAGCGAACCTGCGGATTGGCGCTTCTTTGGGCCAACTGCAACAGCGGTTGTACCTGCGCCTGGGTGCCGGCCGAAAAACTCTGGTCGACCAAGCCGACCAGATAATCCTCTATTACCAGACGGCCTTCTGTCGTAACCGATGGATCATGTCCGGACCGTAAAATGACCGCGCGAAGCACAATCTCCGCCTGCTTGAGTTGCTTCTGATCCATACAAGTTTGACAGCGAAGTAAATCAAATTGTGTAAGAACCAAGTCAGCAAACTTTGAGCGTGGGCGCGGTAAGCAATACAGGGACATCACCTGCGGTTGCCAAACTTCGCAGAACTGATTGCGTTGGGCCGGTGCCACTTTCCGGCCAATCGCAATCAAGGCGTTTAAGACTCTTGCACAACTGTTATAGCTCAAATGCGGATTCTTAACTAAGATTTGAATGCACGCCAGGACACGGTCTTGTGCAGCACCCAGTTGCAGACGCCGACTCTCAATCTCAGCTAATCGAAGGTACGCATTGGCGCGACTCACGGCATCGTCACTGGGGCGATCGATTTCTGAAAGTGTCAAGTATCGTTGATAAGCCGTCGTTGCTAAATCGAGTTCGTCGATGACAAAAAGGGAATCAGCGACAGAAAGAACGGCATGCGCAATGAGAGGGTCACTTGCCGGTAGAGCCGCCTGCCTCAAGGCAAACACCTGCTTCGAAGCGCGCAAACAATTCCTCGTGTCCTGTTTCTCGGAGGCCGTTTGGAAATGCTTTCTGGCTGCCGCGTCGGCGTCAAGAAAAGCGGCGTCCTTGCTGAGGACTTGACCATCAGCTTTTCGCGCCTCCAGTAGTGTAATAACGTCGTCTAGCCATCTTGGCGATTCCCCCTCCAGACGCCTGGTGTGTCGTTGAATCGCATCATCCAAAGCAAGGGCAGTACCGGTTCGGTTCGCAGGCATTGTCTTCTTTACCGTTCTCAAAAAGTCATCGAAAGTTCTTGTGCCACCGAATCGTAGAGTTTCGCAAATGGAAATCCCGGCATTCACGGCATACCGGCTCCATTCATCCAAGGCTATTGCCAAAGCAAAAACAAGAATGGTCGAAAGCAACAACAACCCGCCGACAATACGTTTAAAGCATCTACGGTTTAGCCCGTCAGCAGACTTCGGTGCACTGACTAGTTTCATAGTAGTGACCGAAGGACCATGGTGCGCTTTTGCAATAACATCCAGTTCAAGTAGCATTTCTTCAGCATCCACAAAACGGCAATCTGGATCAGATTGCAATGCTCGTTCAATGACTGGTCGAACATCCGCCGGCACCCGCCCATCCAGATTTACAAGCTCGTTCAAAATCTTACCTAGCGAGTACACGTCAGAGCGTGTGTCGACGACGCCGCCGCTACATTGCTCGGGGCTCATGTAGTCAATGGTGCCAATCATCTCACCGGGTCGGGTAAATTGCTGACTCTTCACACTTTGCTGCCCAAGAAATTTAGCGCTGCCAAAGTCAACAACCTTGACCAATTCGGATTCATTGGTATTTGCAACCAGCATGATGTTTGCCGGCTTGAGATCGCGGTGAATGATTTTGTGACGATGGGCAGCTGCTACCGCGTCACAAACCTGACGCATGATTCGCAGAGCACGGTCAAGAGGCAATGGACCGCATAAGGCAAGAATGTCGCAAAGCCGACGCCCGTCCAAATACTCCATAACCAGATAAGCTTCCCCGGAGTTGGCAACTCCAAATGCATAGACCGCTCCCACATTGGGATGGACAAGCTCGCTGGCAGCTTTGGCTTCGCGAAGGAATCGGCGAACACAATCCGGATCGTTGGTGGCAAGGTCCTTAAGGATTTTTATCGCCACAATGCGCTCGAGCTGCAACTGGGTGGCTTTGTAGACCACGCCAAAACCACCCTGCCCGGCAAGAGCAATCAGCTTGTACTTTCCATCAAAAATCGAGCCCTCTTTGGCATCGGCTTCAACAAGCATCGCGCCGTCAAGTGGACAGACAGTTAGGGTCGTATCAAAGCGACCACGGCATGTAAGACAGGTTTTGGTATGGTTATTGTTGACAATCATGGACTTCCTTAAACACTAATTCCACTAATGGCAACAGATCAAGCAAATAGTCGAGGTCCGAGGAAAGCAGGGGATAATGGACAGGTGCGCGATTTACCAATCCCCGTAAACGAAAACCTGCTAAGTGCATGGAATGCCGTGGCGACCAGTGCTGTCACTCAATCGCGTTCCGGCGAGTTGATTTGCAACGTGGTGGTTGGGGACGATATTACGCGCATTGCGATTTGCAGCGGCGGCTTCGTCATTGACACAGCCGCTTTTGCGCTTGGCGGTCAAACGTTGCAGGTAGGCGACACCGGCACGATGACGGAAATTTCCGAATCGGGAGAGACATTTCTCGACGCCGTCGCGAAGAAAATAAAACGAGGAGATCATGTCGAAGAAGAGTTAATTGACACGCTCTCCAATCTGATTGGCGAAACAATCGTAAACCTACTCGTACGTAAGCGTCCACCGCAAATCAGCATGCGTCTTCTGGACACTGAACCTCTAGTGTCGTTTCACACACCTTGCAAATTCCTGCTCAGTTCTGTAGCCACGCCGAGCCGCATGAGCAGGCTGATTGTGGAAAGCATCAAGGATTCGATAGAAGAAAGAGATTTCGTTTGCCGATCTGCAAAATGCGTGAAAGACGATCAGCTAGTTTTAGAAATTCACTCAGCAAAGCTTGCCGCAGTCGGCGCCCCAACCATTCTCGACATGGTGCCTGTTCTATGGCTTGGGTCAAACAATCAGACTCAGTTGGACGAGCGCCTGCGCCGCTATTCCTTATCAAAGTCATCACCATATGTGGTGCTCGGCGAAAGAGAAATGATACTCCACGAAGGAGCCGATAATCGCCCGATTGCACAACTCATCGGTGACGGATCCTTTGCCAGTAACTGGTATTTGCGATCCGACGGCAATGAAGTCGAGTTAGTAAAGATAATGATCGCAACAGCGTAAGTTCGCAGCGCTGATGCGACTGCCTTATGTGCTGATAAGCGTCATGCAGCCAGTCAGTTACAAGAAGCGAAGACATATCTGCTGCGATATACTGTCGTCCTGATCGTCGAAAGTTTTGGAGTATCAAACCGGTGTCACAGCGTAGATTCATTCTTTCCATTTGTCTGTCATTCCTGGTAACCTGCTCATACATAACCAGTGCCTGTGCGCAGGAAGCAAAGAAATTCACCATCCTCATGTTGAATGATGTCTACCAGGAAGCTCCTGTTGACAAAGGCACGCACGGCGGTTTTGCTCGCGTTGCCACTTTGCGCAAAGAGATAATGGCGAAGCAACCGAACACTCTGTTCCTCTTTGCCGGCGATACGCTCTCTCCGTCGGTGGCATCCCGCACCTTCCGGGGGCGCCAGATGATTGCCTCTTGGAACGCAGTCGGTCTGGACTATGCAACGTTGGGAAATCATGAATTCGACTTCGGTCCAAATGTCCTGCTTGAGCGAATAGCCGAAAGCAAGTTCAAATGGATCTGTGCAAACGTTGTGGACAAGACGACAGGTAAAATTTGGGGCGGTTTGGATCCTTATGTGATACGCCAGGTTGGTGGAGTCAAAGTCGGAATCATTGGCTTGCTGACGCCCGATACTCTGACCAGTTCTCGCTCCGGACCGCAAATCGATGTGCTCGACCCGGCTACGGTCGCCAAACAATTAGTTCCCGAGATGCGCAGCAAAGGTGCGCAAGTTATAGT
>Ga0163151_10003195_pt1 | contig 23906 bp, 15 predicted proteins | sample OliLakLV19MP5IB2_FD_145596 | JGI IMG/M metagenome (GOLD analysis project Ga0163151, IMG submission 145596) | Freshwater microbial mat bacterial communities from Lake Vanda, McMurdo Dry Valleys, Antarctica - Oligotrophic Lake LV.19.MP5.IB-2 | ecosystem: Environmental > Aquatic > Freshwater >...
CCACCGCCGCCACCGCCGCCGCCTTGGCCGGCCTGCTGGATGGAGTCGCTGAGGTTGAAGATGGGTGCGTTGTCGAAGTACGGGACTTCGAAGAGGAGGTCGCGGATGTCATAAACGACCGTGCTTGTTTTCCTGCGCAACGCTGAATCGCTGGAAATCACGACGACGCCGTCTTCGATCGCGTAGAGCGGACGGTCGCCGCCCTCTTCGCCAAGCTGTTCCAGAATGCGGTTGAGCGCGACTTCGGCCGGGATGTCGTTCAGCGTCAGGGTGACCGTGTCTTCGGTACGGACCGGAAGCGTGTCGAGCGCCTTCCAGTCGGCGAAGAAGTCGACGTTGGTCACCGACTTCATGTAGCTGATGACCTGGTCGAGCTGGTTGTTATTGAAGTTGACGCTGATCGTCTTTCGCAGATCCATGGCGGTCTGACGATCGCGGTCACTCATGCGGTAGCCCGCGGCGCCGTCGCGGCGGATCGAGAGCTGTGGCCAGTCTGACGGATATTCCATGAGGCCGGTCATCGAGCGCGGCCCGGGGCCGCCGATATTGGTTCCTGGCGGAATCATGGCCAGCTGATTCTCGGTCGAAAGCTGGCTGTACTTGTGCCACCGCCGCGCCTCGACTTCGCTGTACTGCCGGTACATCTGACTGGTCGAGATGATGTCGCGGAGCGCCAAGGCTGCGGGATTGTGCGGATCGATGAACAGGATTTCGTCAATCACCTGCAGCGCCTCGGAGTACTTCAGCTCCATCTGCAGCTGCCGAACTCGAAGCAGGCTCTCATGGATCGACCGCTCGCGCGAGGCTCGCTCCACCGCCGTGGCCTCGGCCAGACTCGCCGCCGCCTGATCACGGCTCTCCCGCGTGACCCGGAGTTCCTGCAGCGTGCGCTGCTCCGACACAGTTTCCTTGAGCTTGTTGATCTGCTCGGTCATCTCGGCGTAATCGCCGGGGCGGAGAACGCCGCGATCACGATCCAAGGCCACCTGCGCCGTGATGAGCGTGTTTTCGGCGAGCCGGTAGTTGTCAGCCTGCAGCGCATCGTTCGCGCGGGCGACGGAGTCACGGAACATCACCTTGGCCCGCTCCTGGCGGATCGCGATGTCTTCCTTCACGCCGGGAATCTGGTCGCCCTGATCTAGAGCCGCCCTCGCCATCTGCAGATTTCGCGCCGCTTCCTCGTCGTTGGGATTCGCGGTGAGGATGGTCGTCCAGAGGTCGACCGCCTTCAGCCATTCGGACTTGGCCATCGCCTCGCGCGCCGCAGCGCGGATCCCGTCGGGCGCCTGTGAAGGCGCCGCGTCCTGTCGCAGATTGCTCGCCGCCGCGACGGCGGCTTGCAAGCCGAAGGGGGAGTTGGGCGTTCCAGTGCCGACGAGTGTCGATTGGGCGAACGGAAGTCCGCCGACGGTCGTAACCGCGACGAGCGCCGTGACGGCGCGGCTGCGGCGGAGGGGAAGAATAAAGCTCGCCGGGGACTCGAACGACCGATTCATGCGGGACTCCGATTCTGCGCCTTGCGCTATGTTTCTCGAATTCGTTTGATGTGCCCCCATTTTCCGCGGAAAATGCCGGGCTCTCATCCGAGAAACTCGCTTGCGCAGTTCCAGTTGTTCCGTGGACTTGTGAACGAAACGGGTCGTCGCGACCCGCTCACCCTGTTGGGTGATGGCGGGGCAGACTACTTCGGCGGTTCCGTGATCGCAAGCCTTCTGCATCGAGGTCGCGCGGCGGCAACGCCTTTTGCCGCAAAGAGTTTGCGACACCAACCTCGGAGAAACTTCTTGACAGCGTCGCCTGCTCGGCGCAGCGGCGCACCGCGCGCGAGCAAATTCCGTGCGCGCATGACGGCGCGCGGCGACCACGCATGGATCTGCATCTCCGTGCACGTTGCGTCAGCGCGTCGCGGCGGCGTCGACGAACAGCGCTGTCCCCGAATCGCTGCCCGCGCCGGCGCGGCGCGATTGAATCGACGCTATCTCTTGCGTTGACAATGGTTTGCGAGACTCCATCATCGCCACAAAGCAATCGAACAGGTACGCCGAATCGTGCGGTCCCGGGCTCGCCTCGGGGTGGTACTGCACGCTGAAGATCGGCTTTTGGGTGTGACGAAACCCTGCCACCGTGCCGTCATTCAAGTGGATGTGAGTTGCCTCGCCGCCCGCCATGACGAGCGACGCTTCGTCGACGCAGAACCCGTGATTCTGACTCGTGATCTCCACACGGCCCGTCAACAGATTCCGCACCGGCTGGTTGGCGCCCCGATGGCCGAACTTCAACTTCCACGTTTTCGCGCCCATTGCAAGTGCGAGAAGTTGATGGCCGAGACAGATGCCGAATGTCGGGATGACCTCGGATGCGTCCTTGCTGATCAGTTCGCGCAGCGTGCGAATCGTCGCATCAACCACCGCGGGATCGCCCGGACCGTTCGAGATGAACAGTCCGTCTGGGCCTTGGGCGGTGATCTGCGCCGGAGTCGCATCGTGCGGCATGACGACGATCTCACAGCCGCGATCAACGAGATTGCGATAGATGTTGTGCTTCGCGCCGCAATCGAGAGCGACGACCTTGAAGCGCGGCGCTCCGGCAGGGCGAAGCTGCTCCAGCGCCCAGGTGCCGAGTCCTTCACACCAATCGCCGCAGCTCGCGGGGCTGACTTCCCCCGCGAGATTGCGCCCTGTCATCGACGGACTTTCACGGGCCATGCGCACGAGATCCTGATCGGTCAGCGCCGCGTCGGTGGAAATGATGCCGCGCTGCGCGCCCAGCGTGCGCAGGATGCGGACCAGCGCCCGGGTGTCGATCCCTTCAATCCCCGGCACGCCAGACGCGTCGAGCCAGCTGCTCAACGAATCATTGGAGCGGTAATTTGAGCGGATCCGCGAGAGCTCGCGCACCACAAATCCGGCCACCGAGGGCGAGCCGCTCTCGATGTCCTCCGCGCCCACTCCGTAATTGCCCATTTGCGGCGCGGTCATCACTAGGATCTGGCCGGTGTAGCTCGGATCGGTGATGGCTTCCTGATAGCCGCACATGGCCGTGTTGAAGACCACCTCGCCCGTCAGGGAGACGCGTGAGCCAAAGTTCCTGCCGTAAAACACCGACCCGTTCTCGAGTGCGAGACGGGCGGGCGACGCATCGCTCGTGTGCTGCATGGTTCGGATCGTAGCAAGGCACCGCGCACGATCGCTCAAGCGATTTGCCTGGTTTTTTCGAGCGGGCCGTTCAGTCCCGTAGACTCGCGGCGTCTATGGGTTCGCCGCCATTGCTCGAAGGCCTGTTTCCTGCCGAGACGCCCGCCGTCCGCGCGGAGCTGCACGCGCTCGTCGCAGTCGAGCGCGGTGTCGACCGCTATCCCGACGGCCTGCTGTATGCGGTCCCGGACGGACTCGACGTCGGCGAAGGAGATCGCGTCACCGTCCCGCTTGGTGGTGGCAACCAGCCGACGGACGGAACGATCGTGCGATTCGCAACATCGGCGGAAGTTGACGCGCTCGATTGCAGCAAGGTGAAATCGATACTCGCGCGCGATGCAGAAGCGCGGCGTCTCCCCGGCGAGCTGCTGCAGCTCGCGCGCTGGCTCAGCGGCTACTACTGCTGCCCGATCGGCATGACACTCGTCGGAATGCTTCCGGCTGCCGTGCGCAAGGGGATCGGTGCCGTGACGCGGACATACGTGCATCGCGCCGAGACGGCGGAGACGGCGCCGCCGGCCGGACTGTCGAAGAAACAGGCAGAGCTTCTGACGACTTTGGCCGCGATCCCGGTGCATGAACAGCCGGTCGAACTCCGCGATCTCATGGTGCGCGCCGGGATCGCGACCAGCGGGCCGATGCGCGCACTCGCGGCGAAGGGACTCGTGCGGCTTGAGCATCGCACAGCCATTGAGGCGTCCTTCGAGCGTGCGGGCCTCGAATCCGGTCCCCCGCCCACGCTCACATCCGCGCAGCGGACGGTGATCGATGCAGTTGATGACAATTCTTCCACAGGCTTCTCACAACATCTGCTGTTCGGCGTGACCGGCTCCGGCAAGACGGAGGTGTACATCCAGCTCGTGCAGCGCGTGCTCGACGCCGGAAAGAAGGCGATGGTGCTCGTGCCGGAGATCGCGCTGACGCCGCAGACTGCGGGGCGGCTCGTCTCGCGGTTTCCCGGCCGCCGTGTCGCGATTCTTCACTCCGGCCTCACCGCAGCCCAGCGCCACCACATGTGGGACTGCGTCGCTGCCGGCGACGCCGACATCATCCTCGGCGCGCGGAGTGCCGTGTTCGCGCCGGTCCCCGACGGCACGCTCGGGATCGTGATCGTCGACGAAGAGCACGACAGTTCCTACAAGGCCGACCAGGCCCCCCGCTACCACGGCCGGGATGTCGCCATCCGCCGCGCCCAGCTTGCGAAGTGTCCTGTCCTGCTCGGCAGCGGCACGCCGTCCTTGGAGAGCTGGATGAACGCGGTGGAACGGCACGTCTCAACGTTGCATCGGCTTCCCGAGCGGGCGCCCGGACTGAACGTGCCGCGCGTCGACATCGTCGACTTCAACAAGGAGCGAAAGCAGTTCACCGACCGGCGCGTCAACGTGATCGGACCGACGCTCCGCGCCGCTCTCCAAGCCACGCTCGCCAGCGGCGGCCAAGCAGTGATTCTTCTGAATCGCCGGGGTTACGCCAACTACATCGCGTGCGTCGATCCGCATTGCGATTGGGTGCTCCGTTGCGACCAATGCGATGCAGGCATGATCTGCCATCGGGACAAGTATGAGTCGCACGACGGAGCCATGGGCATCCGCGATTACACGCGCTGTCACCACTGCGAGAGCGAGGTTCGGCTGCCGAAGCAGTGCCCGAGGTGCGGGAAGAAAGTGACCGTGTTCGGTCTCGGCACGCAGCGCGTCGAGGAAGAGCTGCACCGGCTGTTCCCCTCGCTAGTCGAAGGCGCCACGATGCTGCGCGTCGACGCGGACGCCATGCACGGCGAGCGTGATTTCCGCGACGCCCTCGGCCGATTTGCCGCAGGAGAGGTGAAGGTGCTGCTCGGCACGCAGATGATTTCAAAGGGGCTCGACTTTCCCAACGTCCGCCTCGTCGGGGTGATCAGCGCGGACACCGCCCTCCATCTGCCGGATTTCCGAGCGGCTGAACGCACGTTTCAGCTCGTCAGCCAAGTCTCGGGCCGCTGCGGCCGGGGAGCGGCGGCCGGCCGCGCGATCATTCAGACCTTCCAGCCGAACGCCCCTCCCATCCTCAGGGCATCGAAGCACGACTTTGAAGGGTTTGCCGCGGCCGAACTGGCTGAGCGCGTCCGCTTCGGGCTGCCGCCCGCGCGGCGGATGGCGCGGTTCGTGGTTCGGGACGCGGGCGAGACGCGGTGCCGTCAGCTCGCTGAAGAGCTTGTCGCCGGGATACAGCCTCACATCAGCGGTTCCGTGGAGGTCCGCGGCCCGGCGCCCTGTCCGATCGCGCGAATCGCGGGCCGCTATCGCCAGCAAGTGGAGGTCTTTGCCGACACGGCGGCCGAGCTGACCCGCTTTCTCACCGCCGTCCGCAACGTACCGGGACTCCTCGTCTTGGGCGAGGTTGTCGCCGTCGACGTCGACCCGATCGCGCTCCTTTGACGGCACCGGTCCCGAACTAGAAATGCATGGCACTCTTGAGTAGGCCAGCAACGCCTTTTGCCGTAGGATGGGCGGACTTTGGAGGCTCCGCACACCGGCCGTCGCCGTTCGACCGTGCGCTGAGCCCTGCCTCCCGGAGCCGTCGATGTCGTCTGAGCATGCCCACGAGCGCACCCCTGTGGGAGCGCCGATCGCACGCCACCCCTCGCACTCGGTCAACAGCTGGTCCAGCGACTACGTCGATGGCCAGTACGCCGCATGGAAAGCTGACCCTGCCAGCGTGGATCCGCAGTGGCAGCAGTTCTTCATGGGCTTCGACTTGGGCGCGGAGCGGAAACCGGCACCGTCCGGCGCCGGTACCGGGTCATCAGCAACGCCGTCTCCGCTGGCGGAGCTGCAGCGGCGCGTCGATCGCCTCATCGAGGCCTACCGCGCGAAAGGCCATTTCGCCGCGCAGATCGATCCCCTCGGCGCCGAGCGGCCGTTTCCGGAGGAGCTTCAGCTCGACGCATTCGGGCTGAGCGACGCACATCTTGATCTCGAGTTCGACCCGTCAACGCTGCCGCTGTCCGCACCGGCAAAGCTGGGCGACATCATCGGATGTCTTGAAGACACGTACTGCCGGACCATCGGCGTCGAGTTCGCGCACATCACCGAAGACGCTCGACGGCAGTGGCTCGCGAAGCACATGGAGACAGTCCGCAACCATCCGCCACTGAGCGATGAAGTGCGGCTGCACCTCCTCGGTCAGCTCATCGAAGCGGACGGCGTCGAGACATTCCTTGACAAGCGCTACGTCGGAAAGAAGCGATTCGGTCTCGAAGGGGGCGAGTCGCTCATTCCGATGATCGATCAGATCATCGAACTCGCTCCGCAGAACGGCATCGGCGAAGTCGCGATGGGCATGGCGCACCGCGGACGCCTCAACGTGCTCGCGAACATTCTCAACAAGAAGTGGGATCAGATCTTCACGGAGTTCGACGAAGCGTGGGAAGAAGACTTCATCGCCGGCGGCGGCGATGTCAAGTACCACCAGGGCTATTCGTCCGGGCATACCACGAGCGGCGGCGGCCACGTGCATCTGACGCTCGCGGCGAACCCTTCGCATCTCGAGTTTGTCAATTCGGTCGTGCTCGGCCGCTGCCGCGCGAAGCAGCGGCTCGCTGGTGACACACACCGCGACAAGGTCATCCCGATCGTCCTGCATGGCGATGCGGCGCTGCCCGCCCAGGGTGTCGTCGCCGAGTGTCTCAACATGATGCACCTCGACGGCTACACCGTCGGCGGCACGATTCACATCGTCATCAACAATCAGGTCGGCTTCACCACCGACCCGCACGACGGCTGGAGCGGCAACTACTGCACCGATGTCGCCAAGGGCTTCGATGTTCCTGTCTTCCACGTCAACGGCGACGACGTAGAAGCGTGCGCCTGGGTCGCGCGGCTCGCGCTGGAGTGGCGGCAGACGTTCAAGTGCGATGTCTTCATCGACATGGTCTGTTTCCGCAAGTACGGCCACAACGAAACTGACGAGCCGAATTTCACACAGCCGTTGCTGTACGCGGCCATCCGCAGGCAGAAGCCCGTGTTGCAGAAGTATCGGGATCAGCTGATCGAGTCGGGTCTCATCACCAGCGAACGGTTCGACGAACTCGCGAATCGGCTCGTCACAGCGCTCGACGAGGCGCAGGGGCGGGCGAAGAGTAAGCCCGTGTTGCCGCGCGTCAATCCGTTCCAGTCGATCTGGTCGGGATTTGTGCCTGACTACAGCCACGAGATTGTCGAGACCGCGGTGGCGCCCGAACGATTGCGGCAGATTGCCAAGGCGCTCGGTCACGTGCCGGACTCGATTCAACCGCACAAGACCGTCGCGAAGCTGCTCGCAACGCGGGCCGCGACGGGCACGGACGAGTCCCTTCCGGTGGAGTGGGCGACAGCCGAACTCTTCGCATACGGCTCGCTGCTGCTGGAGGGTCATCCGGTCCGCCTGACAGGTCAGGATGTCGAGCGCGGCACCTTCAGCCACCGTCACGCAGTCGTGCGCTGCCAAGAGTCGGGCAGGAAGTACGCGGCCCTCGATCACCTCGCCGCCCATTCCGCGAGCGCCGGAGGAGCGTTGCAGCCGCAGTTTGATGCGCATTTTGATGTGCGCAACTCGCCGCTCTCCGAGGTCGCGTGCGTCGGCTTCGAGTATGGCTACTCGCTGAGCGATCCGACGATGCTCGTGATCTGGGAAGCGCAGTTCGGCGATTTCGCGAACGGTGCGCAGGTGATCATCGATCAGTTCCTCGCCAGCGCCCAAGTGAAGTGGCGGCGCTCAAGCGGTCTGACGCTTCTGCTGCCGCACGGCTACGAAGGTCAGGGACCGGAGCATAGTTCCGCGCGGCTCGAACGGTTCCTGCAGCTGTGTGCCGACGACAACATGCAGGTCGTGTATCCGACCACCTCCGCGCAGATCTTCCATCTGCTCCGCAAGCAGATCAAACAGCGCTTCCGCAAGCCGCTGGTGATCATGTCACCGAAGAGCATGCTCCGCTCGCCGCTGGCCATGAGCCCGTTTGCCGAATTGACGGGTGGGCACTTCCGGCAGGTGCTGCCCGATCCGCTGTTCGTTTCGGGACGCGACGGCGGAAATGATCAGGCGCTCGTCACGAAGGTGCTGCTGTGTTCCGGCAAGATCGGTCACGAGCTGCTCGCGTGGCGCGACAAGCTGCCGCGTGACGCCCGGGCGACAGCCGTCGTGCGCATCGAACAGCTGTATCCGTTTCCCGACGCCGCAATCAGCAAAGTGCTGGCGCAGTATCCAAAGGCCGAACGGTTCGTCTGGGTGCAGGAAGAACCGCGCAACATGGGCGCGTACCGGTTCTGCCAGGCGCAGCTCAAGGAGTTGTGCGGCATCGAGGTGAGCTACGTCGGACGAAGCGACAGCGCGACGCCTGCATGCGGCTCGAGCAAGATTCACGCGGCTCAACAAGAGAAGATCCTGCTCGAGGCGATGAGCACTACGAAGTCACCGTCGAGTCCGTCGAACCCCTCCGGATCGACAGCTGCCCAGAAGGGCAAGTCTTCCAACTCCCGCTGATTGTCTGCGTTCGACGTTCGTCCTTCCTTACCCCTTCAAGTTTCCCCGCACTCATATGCCAATCGACGTAACGATTCCCAGTCCCGGCGAGTCGATCTCCGAAGTGACCCTCGGCACCTGGAGCAAGCGCGACGGTGCGTGGGTCGAGAAAGACGATCCGCTCAACGAAATTGAAAGCGACAAGGCCACGCTTGATCTGCTCGCGCCGGGCGCGGGGGTGCTCAAGGTGATGGCGAAGCCGGGCAGCGTGCAGAAGGTGGGCGCAGTCGTGGCGTCGATTGACGACAAGGCTGCAAAGCCTGCGTCATCGGAGTCGGCGTCACCCAACGGCAAATCGGCGACGGGGACGACAGGGGGGACGACAGGGGGGACGGCGGCGAAGCCGACCGCGGCTCCGGCGGCAGCTGGCGCGCCCGATGTGCGGGCGACGACGATGGCACGCAAGATCGCCGCCGAGAAGGGCGTGGATATCAGCGACGTCGCCGGCCGCGGGCCTGCTGGACGCGTGATGAAGGCGGACGTGCTCGCCGCCAGTGACAAGCCGGCGGCACAGCCTGCCGCGGTACTGCCGGCCTCCGTACCCGCCGCTGCGATCATTGGCGGCGCGCGGGGCGTGCATCGCGAGAAAATGACGAAGCTGCGGCAGCGCATCGCGGCGCGGCTCGTCGAAGCGCAGCACACCGCAGCAATGCTGACGACGTTCAACGAAGTGGACATGAGCGAAGTGATGCGCCTGCGCGGCGAACACAAGGACGCGTTCGAAAAGGCCAACGGCGTCGGGCTTGGCTTCATGGGCTTCTTCGTGAGGGCCGTGGTGTCGGCTCTGCGGAAGTTCCCGCGCGTCAACGCGTACATCGTCGGCGACGAGATCGAGTTTCATGACTACTGCGACATCGCCGTCGCAGTCGGGACTGACCGCGGCCTGGTCGTGCCGGTCGTCCGTGATGCCGACACGCTGTCATTCGCCGGCATCGAACTTGGCATCAAGGCGCTCGCACTAAAGGCCCGCGACGGCAAGCTCACGGTCGACGAGATGACCGGAGGCACGTTCACGATTTCCAACGGCGGCGTGTACGGCAGTCTGATGTCGACCCCGATTCTGAATCCACCGCAGTCGGCGATTCTCGGCATGCATGCGATCAAGAAGCGACCCATCGAGGATCCGAAGAGTCCCGGCCAGATCGCACTCCGACCGATGATGTATCTGGCCTTGAGCTACGACCATCGAATCATTGATGGTTCGGAGGCGGTGAGCTTCCTCGTCCACATCAAGGACTGCATCGAGAAGCCCGAGCGCATGCTGCTGGGTGTGTGATCGGACACCGGGGTTCGCACCGCCGCGCAGACTCGTCGGCTGGCCGCGCGAGCGGTGGCCAAATTACCCAATTCCACTGAAGAGGATTGACTCTGCAAGGCAACGTCACTACAACGGAATCGTGTGCGGGGAATGGAGGCGCCTCATGAAGAAGTGTGCGAAAGCTGCTGGTTCATTGATCTCCGTTTCGAAACGTGCTCGCTACGTGGCGGCTGGGGTGACCGCTGGAATTGTGGCGAGTCTCGCCGCCTTCGGCTTTGCTGAAGAGGTCGTTCCGAACTTTGCGCCGCCCACGCAACCGCTGTCTCCAGCGTCAAGCGTGCCGCCGAACCCGTCCCTCGTGTGCTATGTCCGCGAGACGCATGCCTCGGCGACTTGCTGCGACTATGTTGAACCGGCGCAGGAAATTCCTTGCGGCCCTTCCACTATCTGCGGCATCGTTCGCGCCGGCGTTGACAACGATGTGTTCCAGCTGAACTATGACAATCCTGGATGGACCGAGGACAAGTTCGGCGAGTCGAATCCGCCCGAGGAATGTTTGTGGTTCCCACCTCGTTGCGTGCAGGACAGCACCGGGTACAACTGCACGTTCATTCCGATTCTGCATCGAACGGGCTGCTGGAGTTGGGGTCCGCCGCAAGGACCGCAAAACTGCGAGTAAACTGATCGTCGTGATGGTCTTCAGGATCGCACGCGTTGGGGAACGCGGCTGCAGGACATTGGCGAGGGTCTTGGGCAACGGGGGTCTATGGGCACCATGCGAATCCGGGCCATCGTGACGACTGTTCTGCTCACGATTGGCAGCTCTGCCAGTCAATCGCTGGGCACCCCCGCTCGCGCCGCACCCGTTCAGTCCACCCGCCTCGACATCATGCTCGCGCCGCCGATCACCACGGCGGAAGCTGGCTCGATCCTGAAGCGGCTGAAACTCGATCGCGATGATGCGACCGTACGCGAGATCGTCGCCGAACTGCAGAAGAAGGTCGAGCGTCATATTCCGTCAGCCGAACTCCTTGCCAATGAGATTGCGAGGGCGCTGGCGGCGAGTGAAGAAGCGAGCCGTGACGTAGCCGCCAAGGCGACCGCCGACGCGTTCCATCGCCGCGCTGATCTTGAAACTGCGTTCACGCGCGCCGAAGAGCAATTCTTCGATCGGCTCGCGCAGTTGCCCGGCGTCGCCGAGGATGACGTCGAACGGCTCCGCTACGAGCGGACCCTGCGCCGCCTCAGCGCCGCATACGCATTGCAGCCCGAGGCGCAGGTCGACCTTCTTGCCGTGCTCGATCGCGCGATCGAAACGGGAGCACTCGACGAAGCTGTACTGAACGCGCCTGACCTTGCTGATCGCCTCCGCGCGTATCGCACGGCGCGCAAGTCGTCCGAGATACTTCGCGCCGCGGATCGGGTCAACCTGATCGAGACCTACCTCGACATCGTGCAGCATGGCGGTGATCTTGGCGGGCCCCAGTATCTCAGTGCCGTCCGTGGTGCCGGCGCCGCCGAGAACGCGATCATCGAACTCAACCGCCGTGCCATTTTGGAAATCGCACCGCTCATTGATGCGCGGCTCCACGAGATGTCGGCGGCGGCCCCGGTCCCTGCGCCGGTCCCGGCCCCTGCCCCAGTTGCCTCCCCGACGGAGGTCCAGCCTGCGGACGCACCGCCGGCGCCAACCCCGCCGACTGCGCCGACGCTCGCAACGCTGCAGGAAATCTACGCCGATGCCGCATACAGCGGGGCGATCTCCCGCGATCCGGTTGGCGCCGTTGCCGCGATCAGTGCCGCGGCAGCGATCCCCGAGATCCCCGCAGAACTCGCTGCAACGCTGACAGCGACAGCAGTACGTCTCAGCGAAGCACTGCGGCCGGTGATCGATCGCTCGCGCGAGCTGATAGCCGAGAGTGCACATGAACTGGCGATGTCGATGCGCCTCACCGAGGCGCAGGCCCTACGGGATGAGCGACAGGGACAGAACGCTGAGCGGATCACTCGCCTCTGTCTCGATGCGCTCGATGCCAGCGCCGCGGCGTTCGACAACGCTGCAGGCGAGGTCGCGGAGGAGGCGCGCACGGTATTGACCAGCGCCCGCGCTCAGCTGGTGCAGGCCCGGCATGGCGTGCAGACGAAGCTGCTGCACGTCCCCGGCGGGCGCATCGCCAGCGAAAAACTAACCTCCGCTTCGGCTAAAGGTCCACGCGACGGCGCTGCCGGCGGCGCTTTGAAGTGACGCCGCTCAGGTAGCGCCAGAACGTGGTGCGGATGCCGGCGCTGAATCCGTCGCAGGGCCAGGCACAGGCCCAGCCGGCTGTGCGTCATCAATCGCGGCAGGCGCCTCCGCAGGAGGAGTCCCTGTCGTTGGTGGCGTAACCGCCCCCGGCGCTGCAGGTGGAACGGCGAACACGAGCGACGCCCACAGGCTCTCCCAATCTTGTTTTGCAGGTTCGTCGCCCACCACCGTGCCTGCACTTGAGGCTTGGACTGTCGCGTCGCCTGCGGCCAGCTCCAGCATGTGCACCGCGTTCAGCCGCCAAACCCCCGCACGGTCGAGTGTGAACGCGACGCGACCCGATGCGTCGGTGCGCGCTTCCAAGCGAACATCGGAGACTTCGAGCGTCGAGGCGCGAACAAGCACGCCCGCGATCGGCGCTCCCTCAAAGAGCAGTCGGAACGACGTCGGAGCGCCGGCTCGTATATCGCGCGGGCTCTTCTCGGCCAGCAACTCAAGCCGCATCCCGACCGGCTTATCGACGCCCTTGTGCGGTCCGTCGCCGATCGTCAGAATCGCTTTCGCGCAGCGCGAATAACGCTCCCGCCCGCGCGTGTGTGAAAGTCCCCTGTCCGCGCGGAGTTTGCTCACGCGTTCGAGACCCTCTTCTCGAAGGTACGCCTCGAATCGCACCGCGTCGAGATCGACGGTTGAGTACCGACTCAAGTACGCAACCTGATACAGGCCCGGCATGCTCGGCCGCACGATTCCTGCCGGCACGTTGCCGTCGACTCCGACGATGTCGGCGGTGCCGCTCGGGCCAGCCACGACAAATTTTTCGAAGCGCTCGGGATTGCGCGGCAGGACGACAACGTCCTCGCCGTGGCCGACCTTCAGTTGCAGCTTGACCGCCGAGTCGACGGGTGCGTGCAGCGCTGACGGCTCGATCCAGAAATCATGTGCGAAAACGGGGTTTGCAGCGCAGAGCGCCAATCCCGCAACTCCGCCTCTCAACAGGCCGCGGACCCAGCCCCGAAGAAATTCGTGCGGAGCACCGGAGTGTGAAGGACGTTCAACAAACATGAGGTTCTCTGCACCAGTGAAAACAGTCGCGATGGAAGCAATGCGCGCCCGTCGGTACGGGAAATCACGCACGCTCCATCGGCGAGATCAGCGCCCCTTGGTCGCGCTCGAAGGCGAACCTGGGAGCGGCGTGATCAGATAAGGGAACTGCGGGGTAAAGAAACTGCTGTCGATGAATGCACCGTCGGTGAATGGCAGTGCTCCACTCGGTGCGCAGTCTGCGGGGAGCAGCGCGCCCATCACGACGCGCAGGGCCATGTCGACAACGTCATCACCCGGACGACGACCGTTCGGATACCCCGCAAGGTCGCCCGCGAGGACGCCGAGGTTGCTTTGGCCAGCCGCCGGAGTCGGTGCAATCGACGTGTTGAGACGGAGCATTTCCGAAGCAACGACATTGGCAGGCTGATTGAGGTCGGGAACGCCGGTCAGAAACACCTGCACCAGATCGTTGCGAGGCAGGCATGGCGGCGTGACCCCAAACAGCGCGTTCAGCAGCACCGGCAGAGTCGGGTTTGTGACGTACGTCGCAAATTGCCCGTCGCCGGATGGTTGACTCGCGTTGAACAGATCCTTGTCCTTGAGCCCGATGACAACTTCGTTCACGAGCGGGTGGCCGAGTCGCGAGATCTGCACCCAGTCTCCCTGCTGAACGGCAGGCTTGTCATACGTCGGAGCTTCCGTCAGCACGCGCGCCCTGCGAAGCGACGCCGTTGTCCAGCCGCCGATCACCGGCTCTCCGCCCGCGGTCAGGGCGCTGATGGGGATTTCGAGAATCAGAGAGGTCACGTTCTTGTCGGCGAGCAAGTCCTGTTCACCACGTGGTGAACCCAGCGGATCGGTGTTCACAAGATCGAAAACTTCGCCGATATTGATGACGAATGGGTCCTTGCGCTGACCGACGAACATGCGTCCCGGGGTGTCGCTGCCCGGGATGTCGATCGAATAGATATGGGAACCAGCGTAGCTCACGTAGTCCGGGATCGACTTGTTACCGATATTGTCGACCGGCTTAAGGAACGACGCCTCGCCCGTCATGCTGTTCGTCACCGATGCAGGCACGCCGACGGTGCTGTCCCCAAGAATCACGTCGAGGGAGTAACTCTCGATGACGTTCAACGCGCTCGTGTCGGAACGTGAGATTGGTCCGATGTTCATGAGCGGAACAGCCACCTGCAGATCACCAACGGGAACCGTCAGCGACTTCAGGGTGTTCGTGAACTGGAAACGAAACGTAATGTCTTCGACGGAGTCGCCGTTGTTGTCGAGATGAATCTCGTAGATCGCGCTCGGGTCGAGGCTGAAGTAGTTCGGTCCGCCGTACGGGTCTTGGAGCGGAAGGTAGTTGGCGACGATCGTCACGAAATCGGCGCGACCTCGCTCATAACTGCGGAAAAGATAAAAGTCGGTCGCGTCCACTTTCGGATTCTGCGTGATGAACGGAGCTTCGCGGTGACTGGAGGCCATGGCGAGGTCCTGCGTGCAGAACGACGCGACTCCGGCAGCGAGTCCGACGGAGAGAAGCGAACGCGCAGACGCACGAACGAAACGAACTGAAACAGAATAATCAAGTGTCAACATTGGTGTATCCACGGTCTGTACTGCTGTCTGGGATCGGCAGGATGCGGAGCACGAGAGTGCTCCGACACCGGGGCCCAGGGTGGTTCGCAGAAGGGTTAGTAGAAGGGGACGTAGAGCGGTCGGTGAACCCAATCGATCACGCTGCGATCAATGATGCAGAGGCGCGCCGGCGACGAGAACAGCAGGCGGCCGCCACGAGCACTGCCAGTGCGCCCGGCGCGGGAACGATGCTGACGTGCAGCGTGTACGCGCCGCCATCACCTGGCTGCGCACCATTTAAAAGGAATGAGGAGTCGCCGAAATCGGCCCCATTGAAGCCGAAGCCCCCGAACGCGCCATCCGGTCGCGTGAGCTCGAAGAAGCTGGCGCCAGTGAAAGTCGCGTTCGCAAAGTTGCCCGAGCGCGACACGGCGATGTAGTAGATGCCCGCGCTCCCGATGCTGTACGTGCCAAGAAACGCATCAGTGTTCGATGCGCTTCCAGGGTCAGCGGGAAAAGAGTCATCGTTGTCGGCAAGCAGCGTCCCGTTCGCGTCGAAGAGTGCGAGGTAGGAATCGAAGCCGCCGCCGTCGATGTCGAAATATGCAGTGCCCGCCTGGGCACTGAACGCGTAGAAATCAACGTCGTTCGCGCCCCCTTGACCGAACACGCTCGCGGTCAAAAGAGATCCGAACACGTTCGGATCAGCGTTCGGAGCGAACGAAAATGCATTCAGGAACTGTGCAGTTCCGAGCCCGTTGTTGGTCATCTCACCGCTCAGCTCCATCTCATTGACGAATCCCGCCCGCGCTTGCGCCGCGCACAGGCACGTCAAAAACAACGTGGCTGCTATTCCCCCCCTGCTCACGATCTGGTTCATGCGATCTCCTCGCTTCTATCTAAAGATCTCCCCTCCGGCCCGCCCAGTCGATCGCGACGCGACCGACGGCAGGCGGCCCCACGGTAGCTTCGGAGAGTGCGCGACAAAAGTTTCGCCACCTTCAAAGCGTTGAATTTTTGCGCTCCAATCTTCGCCGCGCGCGTGAACGGGGCTTCAGCCTCTCACAGAGCTACACATCAGGGTGCCTCGTCAATGCCACGCCTTCCGCCGCCGCCGATCTTCCCGCGGATCGAAGCGCCGCGGAGAAGCGCTGAAGTTCTTCCGCCGGCGTGCGCGTCACGAGCATGATGCGATGACCGGCGGCCGCCGCGAGCTCGAGCTTCTTCCGCTCAGACATGCGCCGTGCAACGATCGCCTCCGCCGCCAACCGCGCATCGGAGAAGAGTGCAACGACGACCTCGCCATGCAGCTCGACGTGCCAGTCGTAGGCCCGCAGCGCGTATCCAAGCGCGGTCGGGATGTCCGGCGAGCCGCGGCTACGAAGATCTCGCAGGACGCGCGGTGCAAGCCGTTCGGCTGCCCATTGTCCTTGGTTCACATCGCCGATGACGAGCGCAAGGTCGAGCACCGAGACGAGCTCCTCGTTCGTCGCGCGAGTTCGTTCGGCCGCGAGCCGCATCGCTCGCAAGTGTCTCGACAAAGGCTCGCGGAGTTCCGGCCGTCCATCCACGATCCGCCGGCACTCCAGCGGATCGGCGATCGAGCGCAGATCGGCATCCACCGGCGTGAATCGCCTGACGATGGCATCGGCTGCACGCTCGACATCGGGATCAGCAGCGTCGAGCGCAGACGCCCGCACCGTTGCAAGCCAGGCCCGCTGCCGTTGCATCTGCGCCTCGGCGGAATGTCGGTTGCGAGGAAGCGAACTCTCTTCTCTTGCAAACGACCGGGGCGGACGCAGCCGCGCCTGGTTCTCATGCAAGTTGAACGAGACGGCATCGGCTCGGATCAATCCACGCTCAGCGAGCGCACTGAGCGCGAGCCGCGCGAGAACGAGCTGCCCTGCGGCGGTCAGATGCAATCGGTCGCGCGCGAAGACCGGCGCCGTGCTTCCCTCGACTGCGGATGTCCCGCCTGCAGAGGCCAGCGCCGCAAGGGGCAGCACGACGACGTTCTCACGTGTGGCAGCCCAGTGTTCAAGCCGATCATTGAGCGCGCCGCGCTCGTCCGAACGGAACGGCGTTCGTGCACCGATCGCGTTTCGCACCGCGTCATCCATATCGGGAATGTCGCCGAGGACGACCGGAACGAGTTCCGAGTCGCCGCGTGCCGAAACCGTCAGCGGCTCAAGCGCGGCGAGTGCTGCTTCAAATCGGGCGGACCGCGCAGCGGCATCTCCTGCAGGCGCATACGCGCACCAGAACAGCGCGTCCACCGCGATCACTGTCGTGGCATCTGCACGGCGCGCCGCTTCGACCTGTCGCTGCAGCGACCCGACCGGGTCAAGAACCATCCCGGCATCCGCAAGCGACAGCGTCCGACGAGGCGCCGGTCGCAACGAGGCGTCGATCGCGGCCGCGAGACTGACTTCCGCGCCGGCATGCTCTCCGGACGCCATCACACTCCCCGTGCCCTCCGAAACACTTGCACCGATCACCACCGGCTGTGCCAGCGGTCCACGTGCTGTGCACGCCGTGCAGAGCACAACACCGATCGCAACGAACAGCACTCGCGCAAACGCACGTGCTGCGTCCACCCCTGCAGTCTTCATGTTGTCCACTCCAGTGTTCTCTTCGCCGGCGCGAGCTTTCGTGCCATGACGAGCGAACGCGCGGACTCTAACGCGCGTTCAGCGGCCCTCGCGAAATTCCTATGAAATCGGTCAGAAAATCTCGCAGCGTTGTGAAATCAGGGTGCTTCAGGCTTTCGTGTGGGTAGCCGACCGCCCCGGATACAGATCAAGCCCCGGCGGACGAGGCCTGACGCACGGCACTCGCATCACACCGCGATCGCGCTGGTCGCTGTGCGATCCACTGAAAAAGAAGAAAGCGAGCCCGCCGTCGCCGTCGCATCGCCGCCGCAGGGGTCCGGCGCATGCGAGGGCGACGGCGGGCGGTCAGGCGCCCACATGACGCTGCGAACTCGCTGGAGCCCGAGCGGAGCCGCCCGAAAGATGGCCTTCCTTTTCTCTGGCGCCGGCCTGCGGACGGAGCCCGGGCTGCGGAACGCGGCAGCGTCACCCACAGGAAAGCCGGAAGACCCGAAATCAGAAACACCCGCACATGATGTGCAGGGGTGATCGCAGGTGCGAGACGCCTCGCGCGGCGCGGTCACTGTGCGAGCGCGATGTCCTTCGCCGGCACGTGCAGGTCGGGCGGGATGCCCATGTACTGCAGCACCTCGTTCGCGATGCGGGCTGCGGTCGGACCGGCAATCGCGCCGCCGCCATACTGATTGGCGCCGAGGCGATACTTGTCCGGATCTTCAATGACCACGAGGATCGCGATTCGCGGCTGGTCGTACGGTGCTCCGGCAACGAAGCTCGAGATGTAGCGATCCTGATGATAGCCCCCCGACTTCTTCGGAAGCTGCGCGGTACCGGACTTGCCGAACATCTGATAGCGGGCTTCGGCTTCCGCCTTCTTGCCGGTACCCTCGGTCAGCACGCCACGCATCGCGTCACGCGTTACATGAGCGATCGATTCGGGAACGACCTGCGTGGCCTCCGGCGCAACCGTTTGTGACATGCGATGCAGCGACAGCTCGACCATCGATCCGTCGCGACAGAACGCGGTGAACGCACGGATCATCTGCACAGGCGTCACGCCGATCTCGTGGCCGATCGCAATCGAGCACTGCGTATAGACCATCGTCCAGTCCTTCGGCTTGGTGACAATGCCCGCCGTTTCGCCCGGCAGACCGCAGTTGGTCTTGTGACCGAATCCGAAAGTGCTGACGGCCTCCTGCATCTGCGCTTTGGTCATTCGCATCGCAGCGATCGACATGCCCGCGTTCATCGACTTCTCGAGCACACGCTTCCATGTGGAGGGACCGTAGTACTTGACATCGCGGATCAATCGACTGCTCTTGCCGTCGCGGACGACGAGCCCGCCCGCGGAGGGCGTTGCCAGAATGCTCTCAGGTGACAGCTTGCCGAGCTTCGTCACCCACGACCAGACAAACGGCTTGAACGTTGAGCCCGGTTCGTACGGATCGGTCACGCAACGATTGCGTCCAAATGCCGGATGCAGACTGCGCGCGGGATCGACACCGATCGGCGAGCGCCCGGTGTTCTTCCGCAAGACGTCGTACATCGCGAGGATCTCGCCGGTCTCGACATCGACGACGATGCAGCGGCCGCCGCCCGCGTTCGCCACGTCGACCGTCTCGCCGAGCGCCGACTCGACGATCGCCTGGATGTTCATGTCGATCGACAGCTGCACATCTTCGCCCGGCGCCCCCGGTCGAAAGCCGTCGGCCGGGACTGCGATCGTCTGACCCCGGTTGTCGACGAGTCGGACGATCTGTCCGTCGTTGCTCTTCAGCGTGCTTTCGTGACGATGCTCCATCCCGCCAAGGCCGGTGTGTTCTGCACCGACGACACCGACGAGACTGGCGGCGGTCATTCCGAACGGATACACGCGCACCTGTGTTTCTTCAACGGCGATGCCAGCGATGCGCATGCCGTGCAGCTGTTCGACTTCGGCGTCCTGGAGCTCCTTCTTGAGAACCACATAGCGCGGCAACGTCGCGAGGTCGGCGTCAGTCGCATCCGTCTGCAGCAGATGCAGCTTGGCTGGAACGCGATCGAGAATTTCCTTGAGCATGGCGTCCGGTCGCTGACCGAGCCGCGCTGCGATTGTTGTCACCGCGTCGCCGAACGGGTCGAGCGATATCGCAAGCTCGGCGGCGGGCCCGTCGCTCTTCGCCCCGTCTTTCGACTGGCGCGCCTGCCGCTTTGCGGATTTTTCAGCCGCCTTGATCGCCTCGCGATAGATGTGGCGGGGATCCGCAAAGAGCCGGTAGCCCGGGACGTCCATCGCTACAACTTGACCGCGGCGGTCGTACACGGTGCCGCGCGGCTGGTGCTGCGTGCGTTTGAGAAACTGCATCGGCGTGCCGTCGCGATGCTCCATTGCGTCGACGAGGCGCTCGCTCGGATTCGTCTTGAGCTGTGCGACGCGAGCCACGGTGGCGACGAGTGACAAGCTCACAACCGAGAGAACGACTGCAGACCATCGACGAGCGTTGCGCGCCCGAAGCAGCGCCTGCTGGGCAGGAGTGGTGACTCCGATGGTGGAGCGTCGGAAGCGGGGATTCATCGCGAGCGCTCCTGCGTGGCCGAAGCGGTGCGGCGCGCGGCCGGCTTCTTCGACTTCGACATGGGGACGACCGGTTTGCCGGCCCGCTGCTCAGTCGGACTGAAGCGGTATGGGATCTGCTCCCATTCGACGGGCTGTGCGAACGCCAGCATCTTCAGTTCGTCGGGGCGGATCGCATGCGCGACTGCGGACTGCAGCCGCGCGATCGTCTTGTCATGAAGTGCCATGCGCAGCTGGGCGCGCGAGATTTCAGCGACAGCGTCGATGCGCTGCTGTCGAATGACGAGGAGCGCGCCAAACGTGGCGCCGATTGCGATGATGGAGACGGCGAGCTTCGCGACCATGCGGCGCCCTTCGGTGGCTCTCGCTTCAATCCGTGCGAGAAAGTGCTGCCGTGCTCTCTCGCTGAGGGGAGAACCGCGGCAGCGGTGTGTTCGTGATGCGGATCAGGCGTCGCTTGTGCGAGCCTCGGGGATCTTGATGTGCATTCCGGCCTTCAGGGCGTTGGATCCCTTGAGAAGGTCATCGTTCGAAATCTGCAGTTCCTGCCAGCGGCCCGCGGATCCGAGTTCGCGTTCGGCGATTCGGTACAGCGTGTCGCCGTCCTTCACTTCATAGACGCGGAATCTGTTCGAACTGCGTCGCGTGCCAGGAGTCCTCGGGTCACCGGAGCTGGCGGCGTCCGCAAGCGCCGCATCGAGTTCGCTCAGCGCGGGCAGCTTGACGGTTGCTCCAACCTTGAGGGATTCGGGCTTCGTGCCGTTGTAGCTCGCGAGCTTTTCGCCGAGCGACTTCCGGTCGTACGCGCGGTGGGCGATGAGCGTGAACGTGTCGCCTGCCTTCACGGTGTACGTTCGGACTGATTCGGGAGCGGGAAGCGGGTCGGTACGCCACGGGATCGGGTCGACCGGAGGCACAATGGCGGCCTGGACCACCGGTTCAGCCATCGGATCCCGCACTGCCCGGGTAGCGTCAGGCACCTGCGGCAATTCGCGGCGCTCGCGGTCGCCCTGGACCAGAACGATTCCTTGGCCGGCGCCCGGCGCGGGAAGCGGCGGTACGCCGATGGCGTTGCGGGACGCGGTGTTCAGTGCCACCGGCGCGAGTTGTCGCGCGGCGAGGTGATCGGAGACTAGGATGCAAACGAACAGCATCAGGCCAAAACCCAGTACCAACGCCAACTTGTTTTCACGAGTCATTGCCTCAGCGTCCTTGCCCGAGGGCTTCACGTGCCCGGGCCCCTCTGACGCTCTCGCGTCCAGGGCTCACTCTTCCCTTCATCTGAGTGCTCCGCGGCGGCCACGGGCCGCACGCGTGCTCTGAGCACGCAGACTTTACCTCGCAGGAAGCGGGACGCCGACCATGGCGACCCGCAACTTTGCGCTCCGAGCCCGCGGATTCTCCGCGGCTTCCGACTCCGATGATACCAGCGGCTTTCGCGTCTGAATCTGTAGCAAGCCGCGCCGCTGCATGTCGACGAATCCAACTTTCACGAGCCGGTCCTCCAGCGAGTGAAACGAGATGATTCCGATCCGGGCGCCAGCTCGGAGCCAGCTCGAATCGTCATGACCGTCGCCGTCCGCTGCGGCCATCGCGCCCGTTTCAATCGCGTGCAACAGGCTCCGGAGTGCGCCGAGCTCGTCGTTGACGGCGATGCGCAGTGCCATGAATGTCCGGGTCGCCGGGTGCAGCCGCGATTGATGGGCTCGGGGGCCGTATGCCTCTCGAACCAGTCGCGCCAGTTGCGCCGTCGATTCAATCGGTTCCTCCTCGCGAATTGCAACAACTTTCCGCGCGATGCGTCGCGCGAATGGCTCCTCGCCATAGCGAAAGATCAGATCTGCGAGGTCGGACTCGGGAAGAGTCCGGAGAAGTTCGGCGGCCGTGACCGCCGCGGTCGAATCGAGCCGCATATCGAGCGGTCCGTCCGTTCCGAAGCTGAACCCGCGGCGGGGGTCGTCCATTTGCGTCGAACTGAATCCAAGGTCGGCGAGAACGACGTCCGCCTTGATAGGAGCGTCCGTCTGCAGACCATGAAGCGTTGAGGTGATGCCCGCAAAGTTGGCATGAACCGCCAAGGGCTCGCGACCGGTGTCATTCCGGACCCGCGTTGCGGCGTGGGCAAGGTTCTCGGCGTCGATGTCAAAGAGAATGACGCGGCCCGTCGGTCCGACGGCTCGCGCAAAAGCGACCGCATGCCCGCCCCGCCCGGCGGTGCAGTCGACGAACGTCTCCCTCGGCTTCGGCGCGAGGGCGGCAAGGCAATGATCCAGCAGGACCGGGATGTGGCCGTGATCACCCTGATCGCCATTGGGGGTCGGCGGCCGGTCGGAAGTCGGCTCGTGGTCCGGACAGCTCATCACCGCGATCGTACGTGATTGCGCGGCGCACTCGATCACCTGTCGTTCTCGTCCAGGCACCGAGTCTTCCGCAGACCGCATCGATGGCATTTGGGAGGCGCTCGTGCCCACGCCGCCCGAGCGCCCCGACAAGATCATTGCGACATTCCTACCGAGTCCGAATCAATCGAAGGTTCCTTGAGGGAGCGAGCCGACCGTGCGGTTCCGGCGTCGCCCATGAAGTTGTCCGCGAAGCACCAAAGCTTCGCGACCGGGTCTCCATCGTCTCCGCACGCACGACACCGAGCGCGGGCCTACTCAATCTCGATCCTCAGCGACAGGTCCGTTTCGACCTCTTCCAGGCGGCGGTTGTACGCGTTGAGGATCTCTCCAAGAGTCTCTATGAATCGACTCTCTTCTCCTTCCGACATTTCAAGTATGTTCGTTGCGATGAAATCTTCGATCCCGAGAATGGTGATCCGTGGTTAAGCAACATCTCGTCTGTAAATTCATAACTTCCGCCTGTCGCGAGTTCCCCGGAAGATGATGATAACTTTTTGTTGAGGGATCATCGGAAGTTCCGGGTTCGCATATCTGGTGACGTGATCGGCAGGTCGTTGGGGCTCTGGGGTTATTCCGGTTTCTGGGCGAGGTCAGGTAGATGCGCCCTGCGGTCCACTCGTCGTCGACCTCGGCGAGGACGGCGCTGACGAGGCGCAGGAGCGACTCGGTGTTGGGGAAGAGCGTGGCGACGCGGGTGCGTCGCTTGATTTCCTTGTTAAGGGCTTCGAGGGTGTTGGTGGTGCGGAGCCTCCTTCGGTGTTCAGGCGGGAACGAGAGGACGGTGACGGATTCGGGGACGTTCGACTCGATCCAAGGAGCAAGCTCGGGCGCGGTCGACTTGTACTTCTGGGCAACGATTTCGATCCGCCGGTTCGCCTCGGCGCGATCGGGCGCATCGAGGACGTCATTAAGGACGTCATTAAGACGTCATTAAGGACACTCACCTTCAAAACGCACTTTAAGACGTCATTAAGGACACTCACCTTCAAAACGCACTTTCGCGGACGTCATTAAGGACACTCACCTTCAAAACGCACTTTCGAGCGGCTCCTCGGCCATTTCTCGGCGAACCGCGGACGTCATTAAGGACACTCACCTTCAAAACGCACTTTCGAGCGGCTCCTCGGCCATTTCTCGGCGAACCGAACTCCGATTGTCAGACCAAACAGGACGGCGCGAGGGCTGTTTCGGTGCAGTCGCGAGCACTTTGACTGGACGTCATTAAGGACACTCACCTTCAAAAAGCACTTTCGAGCGGCTCCTCGGCCATTTCTCGGCGAACCGAACTCCGATTGTCAGACCAAACAGGACGACGCGAGGGCTGTTTCGGTGCAGTCGCGAGCACTTTGACTCGATCACTCGATCGACGCCCTTGCGGCTTGCCGAACGCCTGCCGCGTTGATGACGCTCCCCGTCACCGACGAAGTCTTGGAGGATTCGGCCGGCCGCAGGACTCGCCCGGCGGATGCGCATCCCCGGCGCGC
>Ga0163151_10003199_pt1 | contig 23881 bp, 19 predicted proteins | sample OliLakLV19MP5IB2_FD_145596 | JGI IMG/M metagenome (GOLD analysis project Ga0163151, IMG submission 145596) | Freshwater microbial mat bacterial communities from Lake Vanda, McMurdo Dry Valleys, Antarctica - Oligotrophic Lake LV.19.MP5.IB-2 | ecosystem: Environmental > Aquatic > Freshwater >...
GCTGCAGTATTTGCAGAGTCCGTAACCACAGAATCAGTCTGCGCAATTATTAGTTGTGAACTAGAAATGAGAACTAAAACTAACAACGCAAAAGACCTCAAAACCATCACTCCTGTTGGCTTTTTGTATGTTTTTTGTATGACTTCCATAATAGTGTTTTTTTAAATGTATGCGAAATCTTTAAATAAATTAGGAGTAGATATAGGGCAAAAATAGTTAAAAAGCAACATGTTTTATACCTGTTAGACGTAAATTTATCATTATAGGTTGCTGTAAAACCACTATTTGACGAAAAATTGTTAACATGGCTTTACTCAAAAAGTTTGGAAATATAAAAGAATGATGTATATTTGCAGCGTTAAAATAAAAGAACAATAGAAAGAGGGGACAAAAGTCCCCTCTTTCTATTCATATAATCGATATGATTTCGGCAGATAGAATACAAAACATTGCAGCAGAAAAATTGGCTGAAAGCACTAATTTTATTGTAGATATAACAGTAAAGTCAGGAAATAAAATTACCGTTCTTTTGGATAATGACCAAGGTGTTTCTATCAGCGATTGCGTGGCTATGAGCCGACATATCGAATCAAATTTAGATAGAGAAGCAGAGGATTTTGAGTTGAATGTAATGTCTCCAGGACTATCAGAGCCATTTAAAATTCTTCGTCAATATCAAAAAAATATTGGAAAACAGGTGGATATAGTTACAAAGGAAGGCAAAAAATTAAGCGGTAAACTATTGAAAGCTACCGATTTAGGAATTGAAGTAGAAAGCAAATCAAAAGAACGCGTTGAAGGTAAAAAAGGAAAACAATTAATTATGAGTAAGATCAATTTAACATTTAATCAAATCAAAGAAACTAAAATTGTAATATCATTTTAATCATTAAACACAATGGAAAGCATTAATCTAATTGAATCGTTCTCAGAATTCAAAGAAGTAAAAAACATCGACAGAGCAACTTTAATGAGCATCATTGAAGATGTATTTCGCAGCATGTTATTAAAAAAATACGGCTCAGATGAAAATTTCGATATCATCGTTAACCCTGATCGTGGCGACATTGAAATTTGGCATAACCGTGAAGTTGTAGATGATGAATTTGCTGACGATAGTTTTGATTACGATGAAGCGAAGCACATCTCTTTGGCAGAAGCTAAAAAAATTGATGCTGATCTTGATTTAGGAGAAGAAGTTGTTACACCCGTTAAATTAGAACACTTTGGAAGACGCGCTGTATTAGCGGTTCGTCAGAATTTAGTTTCTAAAATTTTAGAATTAGAAAAAGATAGTTTATACAAAAAATACAAAGAAAGAGTAGGCGAAATTATGTCCGGAGAAGTTTATCAGATCTGGAAAAAAGAATTGCTTATTTTAGATGAAGATGGAAACGAATTATTGTTACCTAAAACAGAACAAATTCCTTCCGATTTCTTTAAAAAGGGGGATACATTAAAAGCAGTTGTTCAACGTGTGGATATGAAAAACAATTCTCCAGTAATTGTTCTTTCCCGTACATCCCCTGCTTTCCTTGAGCGTTTATTTGAATTGGAAGTTCCTGAAGTATTTGACGGATTAATCACTATCAAAAAGATTGTTCGTGAACCAGGCGAAAGAGCTAAAGTAGCAGTTGAATCCTACGATGACAGAATTGACCCGGTTGGTGCATGTGTTGGTATGAAAGGGTCTCGTATTCACGGAATAGTTCGTGAATTGCGTAACGAAAACATTGATGTAATTAATTTTACAAGCAACCCTTCATTGTTTATTACTCGTGCTTTAAGTCCGGCTAAAATTACTTCCGTAAAAATTGATGAAGAAACAAAACGTGCTGAAGTATTTTTAAAACCAGATCAAGTTTCATTGGCAATCGGGAAAGGTGGTCATAACATTAAACTTGCAGGTAAATTAACAGGATACGAAATTGACGTTTACCGTGATACAGATATTGATTTAGAGGATGTGGATTTAGAAGAATTTTCAGACGAAATTGAAAGCTGGATCTTGGATGAATTGAAGAACATTGGTTGTGATACTGCAAAAAGTGTATTGGAATTATCAACGGAAGAATTGGTAAAACGTACCGATTTGGAAGAAGTAACAGTAACAGAAGTAAAAGCAATTTTACAATCTGAATTTGAGTAAAATTACGTGGGATTACGTTTTTCGTAATTTCAATGTCACCCTGAGCATTCTGCGTTGAAGCAGACACTATCGAAGGGCGTATTTCGTAGTAACATTTAAAAAATATATGTCAGAAAACAAAGGACAACGATTAAGTAAGGTTGCAAAAGAGCTCAATGTAAGTATTGGGACTATCACCGATTTCCTGAAAGGGAAGGGACATGCTGTGGAAAATAATCCCATGGCTAAAATTACCGATGAGCACTATGATCTGCTTGCTAAAGAATATCAATCAGAAAAAGCTGCTAAAGAAGAAGCGAAGCAAGTAACTTCCAGCACCCGTGCAAAGAAAGAAAGTATTACGTTAGAAGATGCTAAAAAACCTGAATCGAAGAAAGAAGAAGAAGAAGACATTATTATAAAAAACATTCCTAATCTTCCTATTGCAAAAGAAAAAGTAGTTGAAAAGCCTGTAAAAGAAGAGGAAGTAGAAAAAGAAGTTATAAAATCGGATGTTAAGCTAACGGTTGTTTCCAAAATTGATTTGGATGCCATCAACAGCAAAACAAAACCAACAAAAAAATCAAAAGAAGCGAAAGAAGAAGAAGCGAAAGAAGAAAAGAAAACAAAAACAGCCGCAAAAGGAAAAGGAATATCTAAAAAGGAAGAAGTAGTTGAAGAAACTACTTCAACTCCGATTAGTGTAACGGAAACACCAAAGGAAGTTACTGTTCCAGAAGAGCCTGCAAAAATAGATTTTTATGAAACAAAAGTAGAAAAGCTGGAAGGCCCTAAAATTATGGGGAAAATTGAACTTCCTGTAAAAGAAGAACGCAAAAAAAATCCAGTTGCTTCTTCTTCTGCTACCAATGCTGACAATAAGAAAAAGCGGAAACGAATTAAGAAAAGTTTTGGTGGAGCAACATTGGGCGACACTTGGGATCCTACTAAAAAACCAGGAACCGAAGGTGCTGCAAAAATAAATGATACTCCTCGTAAACAATATCCTATTACTGCACAAAATTCAGGCGGACCACGTGGGAAATTTAATCCTCGCGCTCCGAAAGTTGAATTAACCCCTGACCAGGTTGCTGCACAAGTAAAAGAAACACTTGCACGATTAAGTGGTGCCGGGAAATCAAAAGCTTCGAAACACCGTAAATCTAAACGGGAAACTGTAAGTGAACGAATTCAGGAAGCTGCAGATCAACAAGAATTAGAAAAAAAGATTATCAAAGTAACCGAATTCGTTTCCGCAAATCAGTTGGCGCAAATGATGGACATTTCGGTGAATGAAATTATTTCTACTTGTATGAGTCTGGGAATGTTCGTATCCATCAATCAACGATTGGATGCTGAAACTATTTCCATTGTTGCCGAAGAATTTGGATACCAACTTGAATTCGTTTCAGTTGAAGTACAAGAAGCAATCAAAGAAGAAGAAGATACGGAGGATCAGTTATTGGATCGTTCACCAATTGTAACTGTAATGGGTCACGTTGACCATGGTAAAACCTCTTTATTGGATTACATCCGTAAAGCCAACGTTATTGCAGGTGAAGCCGGTGGAATCACGCAGCACATTGGTGCATACAATGTAACATTAGATTCAGGAAAAACAATTACATTCTTGGATACTCCCGGTCACGAAGCCTTTACAGCGATGCGTGCTCGTGGTGCTCAAGTAACTGACGTTGCAATTATTGTGATTGCAGCTGACGATAGTGTAATGCCTCAAACAACAGAGGCTATCAATCACGCACAAGCTGCAGGTGTTCCAATCATTATTGCAATTAATAAAATTGATAAGCCAGGAGCAAATCCTGATAATATTCGTCAAGCATTATCACAAATGAATATCCTTGTGGAAGAATGGGGCGGAAAAGTACAATGTCAGGAAATATCCGCTAAGAAAGGATTAAACATTGATGCGCTTCTTGAAAAAGTTTTGCTGGAAGCAGAAATGTTAAACCTAAAAGCCAATCCAAATAAAAATGCAAGTGGAACTGTTATTGAATCGGAATTAGATAAAGGACGAGGATATGTTAGTACTATTTTAGTTGAAGCAGGAACATTAAAAGTTGGAGATATTGTATTGGCAGGATGTTTCAGCGGTAAAGTAAAAGCATTACATAACGAACGCGGACAAGTTGTAAAAGAAGCAGGACCTGCAATGCCGGTATCCTTGCTTGGTTTAAGCGGTGCGCCACAAGCGGGTGATAAATTTCACATCATGAACGATGAGCGTGAAGCACGCGAAATTGCTGCAAAACGTTTACAATTACAACGTGAACAAGGTATCCGTACCAACAAACACATTACCTTGGATGAGATTGGAAGACGTTTAGCGATAGGCGATTTCAAAGAATTGAACGTAATTGTAAAAGGTGACGTGGATGGTTCGGTAGAAGCGTTAGCCGATTCATTGCAAAAATTATCTACTGAAAAAGTTCAGGTAAAAATTATTCATAAATCCGTTGGAGCAATTTCTGAATCCGATGTATTGTTGGCTTCTGCTTCCAATGCGATCATTATCGGATTCCAGGTGCGACCATCAGCAGGTGCACGTAAGATTGCAGATGTGGAGCAAATTGATATCCGTTTATATTCTATTATCTACAAAGCGATTGAAGAAATTCAGGCAGCTATGGAAGGTATGTTGGCTCCTGAGTTCCAGGAAAAAGTGGTTTGTAATATTGAGATACGTGAAGTATTTAACATCACAAAAGTGGGAACCATTGCAGGATGTTTTGTATTGGATGGTAAAGTAACGCGTAATACCAAAGTGCGTATTATCCGCGATGGTATTGTGGTTCACGATGGTGAACTGGGTTCATTAAAACGTTTCAAAGACGATGTAAAAGAAGTAAACAAAGGATTTGAGTGTGGATTAAACATCAATGGATTCAACGATATTAAAGTTGGAGATATTATTGAAGGATATGAAATGGTTGAGGTGAAAGCGAAGTTGTAATTCAGAATCAAGATAATTTGATATAAGAAATAAAAAACTCCCGCTCCGTAATTTACGGAGCGGGAGTTTTTGTTCTTACTAAACTAATTATTTTTTCGAAGCACACCCTTCTCCCATTGGAGAAGGTGTCCGCCTTTGCGGACGGATGAGGTCTATTTCAATTTAGTAATATTACTAATCTCAGCAGGCATCCCCACAGCACAACCTGCGGGCTGAGGCATTTTCAAAGGATGATAATCAAATGTTATGTTTTGTCCATCCACATCAATATCTTTATTTAATTTATCTTTAGGGATAAGAACAATCTCCGCAACTTCATCATGAGCCAATATGATAATTACTGTTTCACATCCACCTGCACGATACTTATGAGAAACCTTTCCTGCATGTGCTCCTTGCTTGTTGTCAGAAGCTGTTGTATTGGTTGTCTCCATAGTTGTTGTAGTTCCCGAAATACTCGGAGTTGAAGAGGAAGAACTTGTTGTAGATGCAGAAGAAGTTGCCCCTTTTTTTGCTTTACAGCTTATAGCAATACTCGCAGAAATTACAACGCCTAAAATGATTAAAATCGATTTCATAATGTTATGTGTTGGTTTTATATAAAAACACTCGTGCAAATCGCATTCCAAATTCGGAATGGCGCTGCACGAGTGCTATATTAGTATAACTAAACTCTTATTTTACAAATACTTTAATTACTCTTTGGAAGTTTGGATTACCAATTCTTACCAAATACGTTCCAGTAGCTAAACCAGCAACAGTAACAGTAGTTTCAAAAGAGTTTCCGTTAGGAACTACTTTTTTACCATTAATTAATTTACCATTGATATCAAACAAATCAACAACCATTTCTTCGTCAGAAGGTAATTTAGAAGCTGAAATATTAATCATGCTTTCTGATTGGAAAGTAGTGAATGAAGGCTGATTTACAGCATTATCAACTCCTGTTATCAATGGCAATTTGAATGAATAAATACGTGTTCTAATAGCACTCACGGTATAACAACCTGTGTACCAAAAAGTTTGACCATCCGGATCCATTGACAACTGAGAATAGTCACCAAAACGGTTACCACAACCTGTAGAAGCACCACTACCGGCAATAGCAGTTGATTCAGCAAATGACATTGTTCCTAATGGGTCGGTAGACAGACGGCCTGTGTAACGCAAGCTAGGAGAAATACTTGCAATTGCGCCTTGCGTAGGAGAAGCGGTAGTTGAAGCAGAAACACAATATGCTAATGCGATACTTCCGTTATCGTCCATAGCAATACCTTGCATCCAACGATTTGCGCCATCAGCAGGAGCGTAAACTCCTTCTTGGTATAATGACCAAACTAAAGTTGTTTGATTTTGACGTAATTCTACCCATTTTATTGAGCGTTTCAACCCTGTTCCAACTCTAACACCCCAAGTTAATACAGCAGAGTTATATCCTGTCCAAGCTCTCCATTGAACTCGATACTGAAGAATTCCACCAATACCATCTAGTTTTTGTGTTGTTCCCGGTTGCCAGATATCATCCCAGCTAGAAACATAAGCAGCATCAAAAGCAGCAGTTGGAATAGTAACTGTAGTTCCAACTGTAGCTGTAGGAGTTGCTGGAACCCAATTTACAGTAAAAGGGAAAATTTTAACTGCATCGGTAGCACCGCTACCCCATGCATTATCAGTATATTGCATAATAGGACAAGGAGTTCCCACAGCTGGCAATCCACCATCTGCATCAGCCGGCATTGGACAAAAGAAACCTGAAGGCATTGTTGGTGAAAACGTTTTTTCAAACCCTTTTGCAGTTAATCCTAATAACATTCTAGCTCTTTCAAAAACCATGATCTTTCCGCCATAGTTAGCTGTCATATAATAACCGTCCCACCAAATTGAGAATTTAAGGTAATCAGGGAAACTTCCGGCAGTGTAGGTATAAGTAGCCCATGTTCCTAATGGATCGGCAGAAGTTGAAACGGCAATATAAACTTTGTTTCCTGCACCAAATTGGCTCAAGAACCAACGATCTGCATAAGCATCATACATGACAATTGGATCGCCCATGTTAGCCACTGCTGGGCTCCAAAGATTCCCCATATTGGTAATAGTAAGCAAGGTTGTTCCTGTTTTGTTGTAAATTTTTACTGGAGTTGCGTTTACCGACTGAATATAGTGATTTGGACCAGCTGCTCCACTTGGATCAGGAGGACATCCCCCGCCATTTTGTCCCGCCCAATTAGCAATAGGAGGCATTGGAGATTTTGTTCCATCCGTTTTTTGCACAGATGAAGGATCTGTTCCGTATGCAGCACCGTCTTTTTCTTCAGAAAACTGAAAAACCTGTGCTTGACGCTTTTCGCGATCTTTGGAATGTTCTTTTTCTGAATCCAACATGTTTTCGTCTACGCCAGGTAGTATGTCTGCAAGTTCAGATAAGGGTTTAGAAATACTAAAACTTTCCAGTTTTAACATTTCCACTTTGTCATCACCTGCTACATTCTGAGCACATACAGCACTCACAATAAACAAGCTCGACACAATTAATGTAGCTTTTTTCATGGGGGGGGGTTAATTTAGTTAATAAATGTACGTTTAATAGTTTAGAGAAAATTATTATTTTGCTAATATATAAAATTGAGTTTAAAAATCCAAATAAAATTTAGAAGAATACTAGCAATCGAAAATCAATTAACTTATTTGGATTGAGTAAAAATCTATTTTTTTTCGGAAGGAAGCAATTCTGGCATTTCAATTTCATCTTGAACAAGGAAAGAAGAAGGAAAATCGAGCTGAATTTCTTTTAAAGCTTTATACGCTTCTAGTTTTGTTCTGTAATCTCCTACCCGAATATTAAAATTAGGTTGGTCGTATTTTTCATACGCTGAAATGTCTGGGAATTTATAAATAAATTTTGCCTTTATTTCTTTCGCTTTGTTTTTATCGGAGCCGAAATGTATTTTGATACGATACCCTTTTATAGGTGCTTTTGAATTTACTTCGATGTGTTTATTTACTAATTCTTTAATCTTGTACTCCTGCACAAGTTGCACCTTTCCAGTATCAGAATTTATTTTCTGAGCAGCTAAAAATTGATTCGAAAAAAGAATAAAAAATGCACTAATTATTACATCAAAATTTTTCATTGTACAAAGATAATTTTTTAATTTGTGTTTATCTAAAATCACACCAAAATTTTGAAAAAATTGCCTCGACAAGTACTGTTGTTTCTTTGACCAATTCTATTTTTTTATGGACGAATTTTGCTAGGAAAATCAGAATCAGCTCTCCCGCTATTTAGAATGAATATAAATTGTGCTTTTTTTATAAATATTTAACGTTTTTTGAATCGCCAATTAATGTTTCTTATAAATTTGTCGCTCAAGTAATAGTTCGCTCTCTAATAGTAGAGGTTTTCAACGGAGTTAAATAGTTAAAAATCAATATGGATACAATTTGTAAACAGTCAAAAAAACACTTTTTGGCAATTTTTTCCCTCCTATTTTTATCATTCTTTCTAAGTATTAACCCCGTTTCCGCCCAAGATGGCGAAAAAATATTCAAGGATAATTGTGCCGTATGTCACAGTTTGGGTAAAGAAACCGTTACCGGTCCTGGATTAGAAGGTGTTATGAAACGCGTTCCTAGCGAAGAATGGATGTTGAAATGGATAAAAAACAACGTAGCACTAACAGCCACTGGTGAGACTTACGCTGTTAAAATCAGCGCCTTTGATGCTTCTGTAATGACAACTTTCCCTACGATGCCTGATGCGGACATCAAAGCGGTAATTGAGTACATCAAAACATATAAGCCACCAGTTAAAATTAAGGCTGATGGCCCTGCAGGAGAAGCTAGCGGAGAAAAAGCTGACAATCCTATGACATTATTAATCGGAATCATTGCTTTCTTAATCATTATAGTTGCGGTTTTACGTGGTGTTCGTCACTCCCTTAAAAATTTACAAAACGAAAAATTAGGAATTCCTGAAGAAGAAAAAATTGGTGCTTGGACAGAATTTAAAAACTGGATGGGTGCAAACAAAACAACTACAGGTGTTGTAATATTATTTATAGTTGGAGGCTTACTTTCAGCGGGATGGTATGCTTTGAAAGACATTGGAATATACGCTAACCCAGATACAAAATTGGAGTATCACCCTGAACAACCTATCGCCTTTTCACACAAAATTCACGCGGGCGACAATGCTATCAACTGTCAATATTGTCACTCTGGTGTTGAAAGAAGTAAAACGGCAGGAATTCCAACTGTGAATGTTTGTATGAACTGTCACAGAGGAATCAGCAAAGGACAATCGGATGCAGGCACTGCAGAAATTGCTAAAATTTATGATGCAGCAGGATGGGATCCTCAAGCAGCAAAATATAACAAACCACAAAAACCAATTCAGTGGGTTAAAGTTCACAACTTACAAGATTTCGTATTCTTCAGTCACCAACAACACGTTAAAGTTGGTAAACAAGATTGTGCAACTTGTCACGGGGACTTAACTACAATGACTACTGCAAAACAAGTTCAACCATTATCAATGGCTTGGTGTATTGATTGTCACAGAACAACAGAAGTACCGGGAATGAAAGACAACCCTTACTACGAAAGCTTACACAAAAAATTAGCTGAAAAATTCAAGAACCTTCCTTTGGATCAACGCAAATTTACAGTTGATAAAATGGGTGGAATTGAGTGTGGAAAATGCCACTACTAGCATTGAGTCAAAAGAGGGAAGTTGGGAGAAAAAAATTAGGATTTAAGATTTAACCCTTCGTATAGTGCCTGCTTCAATGCAGAATGCTCGGGGTGACAAAATCGAAGAGTAAAGAAAATTTAGAATTTATTTTATAAAAGATATGGCAACAAAAAAATACTGGAAAGGACTAGAAGAATTAAACAATAGCCCTGAATTTGTTCAAAATGCTAATAGTGAATTTGCAGAACAAATCCCCGTAGCGGAGTTCCTAGGCGACAGCAAACTTGCTGATAACAGCGGAACCAACCGAAGAGATTTCCTAAAATTTTTAGGGTTCAGTGTAACTGCTGCTTCGTTGGCGGCTTGCGAAACACCTGTTAACAAAGCAATTCCTTACGTTGTAAAGCCAGAAGAAATTACTCCTGGTGTTGCAAACTGGTACGCTTCTACTTTCCACGATGGTTATGATTATGCTGCTGTAATTGTAAAAACACGTGAAGGTCGCCCTATTAAAGTTGAAGGGAACGAATTATCAAAAGTAACAATGGGCGGAACAAGTGCTCGTGTTCAAGCATCTATCCTTTCATTATACGATTCATCTAGATTAACTGGTCCAGTTACTAAAGCAGGAAACGAATGGAAGCCGGCAACTTGGAAAAACATTGATCAGGAGATTGGTGGAATTGTTGGAAAAGTAAGCAGAGAGAATTTAGGGATCCGTATTCTTTCCTCTACAATTATCAGTCCTTCCACAAAGGCTGCTATTGCAGAACTTGCAGCTCAATACCCGAACACAAAACATGTAACGTATGATGCTGTTTCATACTCCGGAATGGCAAAAGCAAATGCACAATCATTCGGACAGGAAGTAATTCCTTCTTACTCTTTTAATCATGCAGAAGTAATCGTTGGTATTGGTGCCGATTTCCTTGCTAACTGGCTTTCTCCTATTGAATATGCAAATCAATATTCAAAAACACGTAAAGTTGGTAAGAACAAAAATAAAATGTCGAAACACATTCAGTTTGAATCAAACCTTTCTTTAACAGGTGCGAATGCTGATGAGCGTGTTCCAGTAAAAGTTTCTGAACAAGGAAAAGTGGTTGTGAATTTATACAACGCAGTTGCAAAAATTGTTGGAGGAGCTACACTCGCTTCTTCTGCTTTGGCTTGTGACACTGCTATTGCAAAAGTTGCAAAAGAATTGGCTGAGAACAAAGGAAAGTCATTAGTTGTTTCCGGCTCAAACGATGTAAATGTGCAACTGGTTGTAAATGGCATTAACCAAATGCTTGGAAACTACGGAAAAACAATTGATATTGAAAACCCTTCCTATCTGCGTCAAGGTGACGATGCTGCATTTGTAGAGCTTGTTGCTGAAATGGCAAGTGGAAAAATCGGAGCGATTATTACATATAATACTAACCCTGTTTATACTGCTCCTGCTGCATTAAAATTTGCTGAGGCATATAATAAAGTGAAGTTGCGTGTTTCTTTTGCCGACAGAGCAGATGAAACAGCTTCGATGGCTACACATATTTGTCCTGATCACCATTACTTGGAATCATGGAACGATTTTAATCCTAAGAAAGCACACTACAGCTTAGCACAACCTACCATCACTCCGTTATTTGCAGCTGAAGGCTCGGGAACACGTCAGGCACAAGAATCATTATTACGTTGGGCTGGAAACATGACCAGCTATCATTCTTACATACAAAAAGTATGGATGGAACGTGTTTATCCTATGCAAGGAAAATACATGAATTATACAGAATTCTGGAACAACGCTTTACATAATGGAGCAATTGAAGTTGGAAAAGGGGAAGAAATGGCAGCAATGCCAGTAGCTGACAGCACAAAAGTAACGGCTCCTGTTGTAGTAAAAGTGGAAGACACTGCTACACCGCTAAGTGTAACAGCTAAGGCTGTTGATTTAGGTGCAGCAGCAAGTACTATTAATGCTATTAAAGGAGCAACTATCGAATTGGCACTTTACGAAAAGGTAGCTATCGGTAACGGTAATCAAGGAAACAACCCTTGGTTGCATGAGTTACCAGATCCTATTTCTAAAATCACTTGGGACAATTATATTACCATGTCTCCAGAGGATATGAAAGAGAAAGGTTACAAATTAATGGAGCGTCAAGACAGAGAATCTTCTGTTTTAACACTTACTTCAAATGGAGTAACGGTTAAATTGCCTGTTGTACCTCAACCAGGACAAGCACGCGGAACAGTTGGAATTGCAGTTGGATATGGTCGCGATAAAGCAGGGAAATTAGCTGAAAGAACAGGAACTGTAGTTGGACAAAATGCTTATCCATTTGTTCAAATGATGAATGGCACAATGGCTTATGGTTCATTGAGCGTTACAATTGAAAATACAAATGAAATAACAGAATTGGCAGGAACACAAATTCATCATACCATGATGGGTCGTGAAATTGTTAAGGAAACTATTTTATCAGAATATCAAAAAAATCCAAAGTCAGGTAACCATGATGAAATGTTGGTTACACATGCAGGAGTTGTAAAAGCTGCTGATATTGATTTATGGAATGAGCACGAAAGATTAGGACATAAATGGGGAATGACCATCGACTTAAACTCTTGTATCGGTTGCGGTGCTTGTGTTGTAAGTTGTACAGCAGAAAACAATGTGGCTGTAGTTGGTAAAGAGCAGGTAATGAAATCACGCGAAATGCACTGGTTGCGTATCGATCGTTATTACAGCAGTGACATGACAAAAGATGTTGCTAAAGAAACTGGCGAAGGTGCAATTCAGATGTATTTGGATATGGAAAATCCATCAACGGAAAATCCAAAAGTTGTTTTCCAGCCAATGATGTGTCAACACTGTAACCACGCTCCTTGTGAAACAGTTTGTCCCGTAATTGCCACCAACCATAGTTCAGACGGATTAAATGCAATGGCTTATAACCGTTGTGTTGGAACTCGTTACTGCGCTAACAACTGTCCTTTTAAAGTTAGACGTTTCAACTGGTTCAACTACAACGAAAACCCTGATTACACATTCAATCCAACACAAGATGATTTAGGCCGTATGGTTTTAAATCCGGATGTTGTTGTTCGTTCACGTGGTGTTATGGAAAAATGCTCTATGTGTGTTCAACGTATTCAAGGTGGAAAATTAGAAGCTAAAAAAGCAGAACGTAAATTAGTAGACAGCGACATAAAAACAGCTTGTCAACAATCTTGTCCTACCAATGCAATTTGGTTTGGTGATTTAAATGACGAAAATAGTGCAGTTACCATCTTAAGAAAAGAAGACGAACGTAATTATTTCATACTTGAGGAACTCGGAATCAAACCAACTGTTTCTTATTTAACAAAAGTGAGAAATTCTGATCATTCGATTGAAGAAGGAAAACATACTGAAGGACATGAAGGGAAATCTGAAGAAGTAAAATCAGAAAAAGCACACGCTTAAAAAACTAAACTTAAGAATTTATAATTTATAATTTTTTTAGATAATATGCAGCACGAATCAGAAATTAGAGAGCCGTTAATTCTTGGAAACAAATCGTATCATCAGATTACTGAAGATATTGTTAAACCAATTGAAGGCAAGGCTAACAAGTATTGGTACATCCTACTTACGGTATCTGTTATTTGCTTTATGTGGGGTATCGGCTGTTTGGCTTATACCATTGGTACAGGTATTGGGGTTTGGGGTTCAAACAATGGTGTTGACTGGGCTTGGGATATCACTAACTTCGTTTGGTGGATTGGTATTGGTCACGCTGGCACATTAATTTCTGCCGTATTATTATTATTCCGTCAAAAATGGCGTATGGCAATTAACCGTTCTGCAGAAGCGATGACGATTTTTGCCGTTATGTGTGCTGCCATCTTCGTATTGTTACACACAGGTCGCCCTTGGTTAGATTATTGGTTATTTCCATTGCCAAATCAATTCGGTTCTCTTTGGGTTAACTTCAACTCTCCGTTATTATGGGATGTATTCGCGGTTTCTACTTATTTCTCCATCTCTTTAGTTTTCTGGTATACTGGCTTGGTTCCTGATTTTGCAATGGTTCGCGATAGAGCAGTAAAACCATTTGCTAAGAAAATGTACGGCTTGTTGAGTTTTGGTTGGGGCGGAAGTGCTCGTCACTGGAGCCGTTTCGAAGAAGTATCTTTAGTACTTGCGGGTTTATCTACACCACTTGTATTTTCGGTTCACTCTATTGTATCTATGGACTTTGCTACATCGGTAGTTCCGGGTTGGCACACCACCATTTTTCCTCCTTATTTCGTTGCTGGAGCGGTATTCTCAGGATTTGCGATGGTATTGACCTTGTTGTTGATTGTTCGTAAAGTATATCATTTAGAAAGTTACATTACTGTTAAGCACGTTGAATACATGAACATTGTAATTATTGTTACAGGTTCAATTGTAGGTGTTGCTTATTTAACTGAATTATTTATTTCTTGGTATTCAGGAGTTGAATACGAACAATATGCATTCTTGAATCGTGCTACGGGTCCATACTGGTGGGCTTATGCAGCCATGATGACTTGTAACGTAGTTTCACCTCAACTTTTCTGGTCTAAAAAATTACGAACCAATTTAATGTTCACATTTATCATGTCAATCGTTGTAAACATTGGTATGTGGTTCGAGCGTTTTGTAATTATCGTTCCAACGTTATGTCGTACGTTCATTCCATCAACATGGAACATGTATCACCCAACATTTATTGATATCGGAATTTTTACAGGAACAATCGGAATGTTCTTTACATTCTTCTTATTGTTCTCCAGATATTTCCCGGTAATTGCACAAGCCGAGTTGAAATCAATTTTGAAAGCATCCGGACAAGAACACAAAGCAAAAGCGGTTTCAGCACACGCACACCATTAGGCTTCTCGACTCCGCTCGAAGTGACAGAGCGAATGACAAAGATTAGAATAAAGAATATAAAATAAGGATTTATAAAATAAGAAATATGAGTACAGTAGCAATACACGCAATTTATGACGATGAAGTTCCTTTGTTGGAAACAGCAAACACACTTAAGTCGCAAGGAATTAAAGTGAAAGATGTTTTTTCACCTTTCCCTATTCACGGATTAGATGCCGCTATCGGTGTTCCAAGAACATGGATTGCCATCTGTGCATTTATTTACGGTTTAACAGGAATGTTATTAGCAACCTTAATGATGTGGTACATGATGGTTAGCGATTGGCCTACTGATATCGGTGGTAAACCAAGTATGGCTTATTTCATGAACGTTCCTGCCTTTATTCCTATCACGTTCGAATCAACAGTATTGTGTGCTGGACATGGAATGGTTATCACTTATTATTTACGTTGTTGGATGCTTCCAGGAGTAAAAGCAAAAAATCCTGATCCTAGAACAACAGATGATAAATTTTTGATGATCGTTGAAACAAAAGAAGAAAACAAATCGAAAATCGAATCATTATTGAGAAATGGTGGGGCATCAGAGATTTCATTTAAATAAAAAACACATTTGTAATTAGTAGTAATATGAACAAAAAGGTAAAACAAATTATTTCTTTAATGGCGGTGTTTGGCTGTGTTGCAATAGCTTCTTCGTCTTGTGGAAAAAAGAATTCAAATAGCCCAGGTGTTGAATTCATGCCCGACATGTATCGCTCACCATCATTAGAAACAAATATGGCATACGTTACCATTAATAATGGTAAGGAAACCGGAGATACTTTGCAAGCAAACAGACTACCTGTAGGTGGAACAATTCCAAGAGGCTTTATGCCTTATCCATACGGAAATGATACTGCAGGATATGCAAATGCGGGAAGATATTTACACAATCCTTTTACTAGAAATGCTGAAAACTTAGCAGAAGGAGAAGAGTTGTACGTTAAATTTTGTACTCACTGTCATGGTACTGGTGGAGAAGCGGACGGATTGGTTGCATCAAAATTATCAGGACCGCCACCATCTTACAAAGGGCCGGTTGTTATGGCTTTATCTGAAGGAAAAATGTTTCACTCTATCTATTATGGTAAAGGAATTATGGGTTCTCATTCTTCGCTAGTAAGCAAAGCAGAAATTTGGAAAATAATTTTACACATCAAAAAATTACAATATCCAAATGGTGTTGAAGCTCCTGCTCCATTAGCAGTTGATTCAACGGTTATAGCAGCAGTAAAAACAGAAGCACATTAATTAATAGTAAAACGATTTTTGAGAATAAAAAGATAAATGCAAACAGATATGAATAATAACTATACGTTTACTAATAAAACCAGAAACATCACCTTTGGTTTAATGGCTATAGGCTTAGTTACCATCATTGCCGGTTTTTTAACCGACCATGGTCCGGAAGGCGCAACACACGATACTTATCATGCAGGAACACGCATGTGGGCAAACTTATTGGTGAATGGATGGTTCTTCATGGGGATAGCATTAGGCGCTACTTTCTTTATGGCATTGCAATACGCTGCCGAGGTTGCATGGTCGGTTGCTGTGAAAAGAGTATACGAAGCAATCTCTTGTTATTTACCTGTTGGTGCATCTGTTATTATTCTTGTATTACTTGCCGGACAATTTCATTTACATCATTTATATCATTGGATGGATCCTGCAGTAATTGATCCAACTTCTCCTGAGTACGATGAGGTGATTTCAAACAAGCATGGTTATTTCGGTGACCACAACTGGTTCTTCTGGTTAAGAACTCTTATTTATATTGGCGTATGGTGTTTGTTTCAAAGAAATTTCATCAAGAGTTCTGTTGAACAAGATTTGCAAGGTGGAACAAAGCTCCACTTCAAAACAATGGGAAGAGCGGCAACATTTTTAGTGTTTTTTGCTGTTACTTCTTCTACTGCTTCTTGGGATTGGATGATGTCTTTAGACGTTCATTGGTTTAGCACCATGTACGGATGGTACGCATTCTCCGGAATGTGGATTTCTGCAATGACAACACTTATTCTTTTCATCATTTATTTAAAACGCAAAGGATATTTGCCTCAAGTAAACGACAGTCACATTCACGATGTGGGTAAATGGGTGTTCGCCATCAGTTTCTTGTGGAGCTACCTTTGGTTCTGCCAATTCATGTTAATCTGGTACACAGATATTCCTGAAGAGATTATTTATTTCCACGATCGTTTACACAGTTTTGGTTATATGGGTTTAATGTGGACTGTATTCGTAATGAACTTTGCATTCCCAATGATTTTATTAATGAGCCGTGATTCAAAACGTAATTATTATTTCTTAATGATTGTTGGTTTCATCATTTTTATCGGACACTGGCTAGATGTTTATATGATGGTAATGCCTGGTACAGTGCACGGACACCATAGCTTAGGATGGATGGAAATCGGAACTGCTTTAGGATTCTTAGGATTATTGCTGTTTGTAGTGCACAAAGCATTAGCGAAGAGACCATTGATGATTGAAAAACATCCTTACTTGGATGAAAGTTTACATCATCATTATTAAGATTAAATTTTTAGATCAAAGACGATACACAATAACGAATTAACAATTCAAATACTATGATAAAGGTTTTAGTTTACGTTGCCATAATTTTAGGAGTTCTTGCAATTGGCTATTTGGTGAGGGTTTTCGAACTTGCCTCCAGCTTAAAAGGAGCAAAACCTGAAGTGATCACCGAAAAGGATAATAGGTTACAAGCAAGATTAATGTTGCTTTTCTTGTTCGCGTTTTTTGCATACACTATCTGGAACCTGGTTGAATTCGCTCCGCGTATGCTTCCTGTTTCTGCATCGGAGCATGGTGTTGAAATCGATTGGTTATTTAACTTCAACATGATAATCATATTTATAGTGCTTGCAATCACTCACGTTGCTTTGTTTTGGTTCGCATACAAATATTATGGTCGCAAAGGAATCAAAGTCACTTATTTGGCACACGATAATAAATTAGAAATGATCTGGACCATTATTCCAGCTATCGTTTTAGCGGTAATCATCATTTTCGGATTACGTTCATGGAATAAAATTACTGAGGATGCTAACCCTAATTCAATGGTTGTTGAATTATACGCAAAACAGTACGATTGGACTGCCCGTTATTCAGGAACTGACAATAAATTAGGAAATGCAAACTATCGATTAATTACTCCTACCAACGACCTTGGAATGGATTCAACAAGTGCAGAAGGAGTGGATGATATTGTTGTGAAAAATGAAATGCATATCCCAGTTGGAAAAGAAGTAGAATTTAAATTCCGTTCACGTGATGTAATTCACAGTGCATACTTCCCTCACTTTAGAGCACAAATGAATTGTGTTCCAGGGATGACAACCTATTTCCACTTTACTCCTACAATTACAACGGAACAAATGCGTAAAGATCCTTACGTAATTCAACAGGTAAAAGATATAAATGAGATTCGTTCGGCAAAAGCAAAAAAAGAAGGAAGAACAGAAAAGCCATATGAATTTAATTACATTTTATTGTGTAATAAAATTTGTGGAAAAAGTCACTACAACATGCAAATGACTGTTATAGTTGATTCAGAAGCTGATTATAAAAAATGGTTAGCAACAAAGCCTGCATTTTTTGCAAAGCCTGTTGATGCTCCTAAAGAAGTAGCAATTATAAAATAATAGAAAATTAAAATATTCAATAATAAAATAATTTAGCATATGTCAGATAATCACGGTCATCACGAAAGTCACCACGGTCACGATAGTCACGATGAACATCATCATGAACAATCATTTGTGGCGAAATACATTTTTAGTCAAGACCATAAAACCATTTCTCGTCAGTTTTTGATAACTGCTGTTATTATGGCTTTCCTTGCGATGTTGATGTCGTTCATCTTCCGTTTGCAATTGGCATGGCCAGGAGAAAAATTCGCTATCATCAATTTCTTGTTAGGCGACAAATGGGGTAAAGGCGGAACAATTGATCCGAGTGTTTACATGGCGCTTGTTACTATCCACGGAACTGTAATGGTGTTTATGGTATTAACAGGTGGATTGAGCGGAACTTTCTCTAACTTATTAATTCCATATCAAATTGGAGCACGTGATATGGCTTCCGGATTCCTGAACATGCTTTCTTATTGGTTCTTCTTCTTGTCAAGTGTTATTATGATGTGGGGATTTTTTGTTGAAACAGGACCTGCATCAGGTGGTTGGACCGTTTATCCTCCTTTAAGTGCATTGCCACAAGCAATGGATGGATCTAAATTGGGTATGACATTGTGGTTGGTTTCTATGAGTTTATTCATTGTATCTGCATTGTTAGGCGGATTGAATTACATCGTAACGGTTATTCAGCTTCGTACAAAAGGAATGAGCATGACACGTTTGCCACTTACTATTTGGGCATTCTTCGTAACTGCAATCTTAGGTGTTCTTTCTTTCCCTGTATTGTTTTCTGCTGCATTACTTTTGATTTTCGATCGTAGTTTCGGAACATCGTTTTACTTATCCGATATTTATATTGGCGGACAAGCATTAGAGCAAACAGGTGGTAGCCCGATTTTATACGAACATTTATTCTGGTTCTTAGGTCACCCCGAGGTATACATCATCATTTTACCAGCATTGGGTTTAACTTCTGAAATCATTTCAGTAAACTCACGTAAACCAATTTTTGGTTACCGTGCAATGATTGGTTCTATCATCGCTATCGGATTTCTTTCTTTCATAGTTTGGGGTCATCACATGTTTATGACAGGGATGAATCCGTTCTTAGGGTCGGTGTTCGTATTCACTACATTATTGATTGCGATTCCTTCTGCTGTGAAAGCGTTTAACTATATCACTACTTTATGGAGAGGAAATATCCGTTACACTCCAGCGATGTTGTTTGCAATTGGATTGGTATCTACATTTATTTCCGGTGGTTTAACAGGTATCATCCTTGCCGATTCAGCGTTGGACATCAACATTCACGATACACAATTTGTAACAGCTCACTTCCACATTGTAATGGGTGTGTCGGCTATCTTGGGTATGTGTGCGGGTGTTTATCATTGGTTCCCAAAATTGTTTTTACGTCACATGAATAAAAACTTGGGATACATTCATTTCTGGGGAACGTTCATTGCTGCTTACGGAGTATTCTTCCCAATGCACTTTTTAGGATTAGCGGGTGTGCCACGTAGATATTATTCTAACAGCGCATTCCCAATGTTCGATAACTTAATTGACATCAATATTTTTATCACTTCATTTGCCGCTTTAGCTGCTGCAGTGCAAGTAATTTTCTTATTCAACTTCTTCTATTCTATGTTCCGCGGACCAAAATCAGAACAAAATCCTTGGAACTCGAATACATTGGAGTGGACAACACCAATGGCAAATACACACGGGAATTGGCCTGGCGCATTGCCTGTAGTTCACCGTTGGCCATACGATTACAGCAAGCCTGGCAAAGAACATGATTACGTTCCACAAACGGTTCCTTTAGCGGAAGGCGAAATAGATGGTGGTGGACATTAATTAGATGTGAGATATTAGATTATAGATATTAGAAAAAATCCTCGGACGATAATCGTTCGGGGATTTTTTTATGCACCTCCGACCTCATCCGTCCTTCGGACACCTTCTCCAAAGGAGAAGGATGTACTCCGAAATAGTACTTTTTCTTATAACAGAAGAAATACTGAGCAAGCGTATAAGGAAATATTACTGAAATGATTGTTAGAACAATTCCCCCTTTTAAAAGGCTATATCCCATAATATGGTAGAGAAAATGGATCTTAGCAAAATGGAACTAATAGAAATAACAAAGAAATTGAATACACAACGTAAGTGTATCAAGTATTTAGAGGAATTACGCTGGCAAAATACGGTAGCCTGTCCGTATTGCGAATCGGAAAGGATCAGCTCATTGAAAAAAGAATTGCGTCATCATTGTAATGCATGTAATAAAAGTTTTAGTGTAACGGTGGGAACTATTTTTGAATCATCCAATTTGCCATTACCAAAATGGTTTATTGCAATCAGTTTGATATTAAATGCAAAAAAAGGAATTTCCTCTATGCAATTATCTCGACATATAAAAGTAAACAAAGATACAGCTTGGTATCTCCAAAAGCGTTTGCGAGATGCGATGGATAACAAGAATGATAAACTTCTAAAAGGCATAGTGGAAGCGGATGAAACATATATTGGAGGCAAAGTTAAAAACAAACATCGCAAACAAAAACTAGCATTAAAAGCTGAAGGAAAACTTTCAACAGGAGGTATGCATAAAACTCCGGTTTTAGGTTTGTTATCCAGAAAAGGAAAAGTAAGCACAAAAGTTATTTCTCATGCAGATGTGATAGCATTGACTTTAATCCTTTACGAATAGAAGGGTGGTCATCTGCCAATAAAATTTTTATCATGCTATTTAAATTTTATGAAAATTTGTATTGTTGTACCTGTATTTTTTTAGTCAATATTTTAAAATTGGCCCAATAATTCTTGCTCTTTCCCGCATTCCTAGCAAACCCATTGAAAATGGATTTTCCATTTTATTACTTATAATTCCTTTTCCATTATCAGATATTTTGAGAAATAAAGATCCAGGACTTTGTTTTATGCAAATAATAGTTTCTGTCGCTTCGGCATATTTAAAGCATTTATCAAGGCTTCTTGGCATATTCGGAAAAAACAAATTGAAATGCCCTTTTCATATTTGTATTTGTTATAATCATAATCGAAGATATATTTTATTTTTGATTTCTTTTCAAACGCTTTAACTAGCCATTCAATAGAAGGAATTAATCCAAGTGTATTCAGAATTCCAGATCGAAGGCTTGTCGCAATTTTTCTCACAGACTGGATGGTGGTGTCAATATCATTTAGCAGGTCACTTATATCATCTTCTCTTTTTGAGTTTTGAACAAGTGAGCTAGTATTGTTTTAGTCCGTATTGTAGAATCTTGGCCTTCTAAATTTTCTATTACATTTCGTGTGCGTTCTATCGAGAGGTGAATAGGGATTTCAACGGTATCGATACTATTGTGAGCTTGCTTTAATTGTACAGGTATTGTTTCATCAGCTAATTTAATTCCATTCAATTTTACCTCAAAATGAATGGTATCAATTGTCATTTAATAAGAAATTTTTTTTGCACGAGAAGAAGTAATTTTACTAAGGCTGAATCCTTTTTCAGAGTAATGAAGATATAATTTGCCTGATTTAATTCTGGAAGCGTCAAACTATTGCGTTTTTGAGACCGTATTTGGAGTATGTTGCTATAATTCGAATGAACGAGAAAGAAGAAACACTCTTTTCCAATTTTTTCTTATCTATCGTTCTAAAATAATTGTGTCCTATTTTTTTAGATTGATTTTAAATATAGTAATTGGAGGCATGGTATCGCCCAATAAATATCCCCAAGGTTGTAAACTTTCAATGTGATCAAAAATTAATTTTATAATTGCTGTGAGTGGTAGGGAAATAAACATTCCTGGCACTCCCCACAATGCTCCACCAACGATGACAGCAATAATAGAAACCAAGGCGTTTATTTTCACTTTTGAACCAACAAGTTTTGGTACAATAAAATTATTGTCAATGAGTTGAATTATTGAATAGAGTATCAATACATAAACTGCATACGATATTGAATTTTTAGAAACTAATGCGACTATTGTGTAGATACACATTGCAATTACTCCTCCTAAGTATGGGATGATATTTAGGACTGCGCCTAGGAGTCCCAGTAAAATCGCATATTCTATTCCAATGATATACAAACCGATGGAATTAAGAATTGCAATTATTCCGGCTTCCATTAATAGTGCTATCAAGTATTTTTGAACGATAATTTTTGTAGACCCAAGAACTTCGTTTACTTTTTTTTTATGCACATCTCCAAATACCTTTCTTATAAAATTTAATAATAGTGGTTCATAAAATAGAATCATAAAGACGTAAACAGGAATTAGTACTATTACAACTAGGGCATCGCCAACTGTTGTTAAGGTTAATCCAATGGATGCTCTGCTCTTGCTGATCATCTCGGTTTTAGTGTCGTTTAAAAATGAATTAATTTTTTGAGTACTAATGTTAAAGTTCTCGGATGCCCAAATTATGGTTTGATTTAATGTTTCATAGAATTTATCAATTAATTTTGGAAAGGCATCGGTGAATTCTGAGAGCTGTGTGGACAAAAGAATAAGCAATGCGATGATAACAATTGAAATTAGAAGTATAGAAGATGAGATTGCAAAAAATCGACTCATCCTTTTTCTAATAAAAAATTGAACCATTGGGCTTATTAGCACGGCAATAATCGTGGAGTAAATGATGGGAACAATAATGTGTTGTCCCAAATCAAGCATATATATAAAAGCAAAAAGCCCAATAAAAATCAATGAGACCTTTGCGTAGAACGGAAACTTAAGTTCTGAATTCATCTATTCTTGGACTTCTTTTTTATGGAGAAAATTTGTGATTACATTGCTGATAGTTGATTTTATTCCATCAGCATTTTTAGATACAATGCTTGTTACGCCCATTTGTAAAAGGGTTCCCAACATCTGCTTAAATGGGTTGTGAGTTGAACCAACAACCATTTTTTTAGAAAGATATCCTGCAGCTAAACTCAGAGTTGTTTTCATTAAATCAGCTTTAAAATCTGGCTGAGTTATTAGTTGTGAAATGGTGTTTTTGATCAAATTTATAGGCTTGATGCTTTCTACAGAAATATTAAATTGCTCTTTTAAAAGTAATCCTTCATTTTTGTGTTTTATTTCAAGTAGGCGAATCGATTCTCTCAGCTCGATTACAGACGTTATTTTTTGCATATTATTTAATTAAGCATTTGTAAAATGATTGAATCGCTAACATGTTTTTTTATTTTTTTATGCATAAAGAAATACAATAGAGCTCCTGCTAAAAGATAAAATCCAGCAACACAAAAGAATCCAAAATAGGTTTTACCAAGCAAGTCGCCTATCCACAAAGCCAAACCAAAGTTTGCGATGATCATAAACATAGAAAGAACAAAAACTACAGCACCCCGAGAAATGAATGTGGAAACTACATCCGCAGTCTTGTCAACTGCTTTTAGTTTAATTAACTCATAACTAGTAGTGCCGTAATCTTTCGCGCTTTCAAATAATGGCTCTATAAA
>Ga0163151_10003200_pt1 | contig 23880 bp, 49 predicted proteins | sample OliLakLV19MP5IB2_FD_145596 | JGI IMG/M metagenome (GOLD analysis project Ga0163151, IMG submission 145596) | Freshwater microbial mat bacterial communities from Lake Vanda, McMurdo Dry Valleys, Antarctica - Oligotrophic Lake LV.19.MP5.IB-2 | ecosystem: Environmental > Aquatic > Freshwater >...
GTCGCGTTCCCACTTCCACCGGGGGTCGATGCGGGGTGCGCGCCAGTTCTTCATGTGGATATTAGCGCGCACGATGTAGCCGCCTTCCACAAGGTCGCCTGCGGTCATCTCGTCCAGCAAAGGGCCGGTCGTCCCAACGACGTGCAGCACGGCGCTCGGGTCATCGTTGTCTGTCGCGTTGTTGCTGCCTTTGGATTTGAATGGTGTCGCGCTGGTCACGTAACGGTAAAACGCTGGTACCTTGTCTGCCACTGATTGATACGTTGCGGCGACAAGGTGATGGCCTTCATCGACCACGAGCACGTCGAATCCGCCCAGCCATGCCAGCATTTTATCGCGCCTCTTCTGGGCCGCTGGGCGCTGCGTGTGGAGCCGTGCGCGTTGCAATCCTTGCTGCGCGTTCGCGATGCGTTTCTCAAGTCGCTCTGGTGCCGCCAGTCCTGCCGTGATGGACTGAAACGTGGCACACACAATGTCCTGCTCGGTGTCTTTAACTCCTGCGCCCAACAACCCGACCTGCACGCCAAGCCGCTGCTCCCATCGCTTTTTTGTCTGAGACGCGAGGTGCGCTTGGTCAACTAGCATGAGAGTCGGCAACCCGAGGCGCTGCACAATGGCCGCGTCTGTTTCCGTCTTGCCGCCGCCCGTCCCGTGCTTGATGACGCCCCGGCCTTTCTCAATCGCCATGTTGACCGCGTTGAGTTGATAAGGACGAAGCGTGATGCCCGCAAGGTCGATGGGGTGGAGGTTGCGCTCTGGACGGTCGCACTCATTCACGACGGTGATTTCGTATCCCTGTTGAGCGAGCAGCCCGAACACGAAAAGGGTTAACCCGGTGCGGAACTTGTGCCGTTGAGTATAGTGATGCTCATAACCATCGACGCGTTTCGCCTTGTACTCCCACGTGCGTTCGACGCCTTTTATCCAGACTTTGAGTTTATTGTCCAGTAACGTGTGAACGGCTTCGTCATCGGCTTCGACCTGCGTCCAGACGTTCTTTGTGATTAGCCGTACGGATGCGGCGGCAGTTGGCACAGACAACCTCACACTTCGCTATTTCTTCAAGGAGACGCTGCCACGAGCCAGTTACGCGGCTCCCAATCGTACGCTTAGGTTTTCGAGCGGCCTCTTGCGCGAGTCATATTTTTCAGTGTAGGATACAGACACACGAATTAGCAAGGAGCGACCATGAGCAGCGAAGTACGAAGGAGTTTCTTGATGAAGCGGACTAGAGGATGGGCTATGATTGTCTCCGCGCCCGCCATTACGGTGGCACTGCTTGGAGCGTCGTTCATTGCGTGGGCGTACATTCCGTGGGGCAGCATCTTCGTCGTGGGCGAGGAACCAATGCTCGCCCTGCTGCGTGACCCGAACCACCTCGCGTTCGAGGCCATCACGGGCATAGGGCAGACCCTTGTCATCAACGTGCTCGTGTTGGCTTTGGTGTGGCCGCGCATCCGCGCGCACTTCCACCGTGACATCGACTCCATCGCGGCGTCTGAGCACGACCGCATCGACCACGAAGACGGGCCTGCTGACCTCTGCTCTCGACAGGTTGGCGACAGCGTAGTGTATCGCGGGTTCGACGCCATTACGCTAGAGGACGGTGAAGAGGTAGCGCGCAAAATCATTCATGACTACTAAATACACCTGCCCTGAGCAGGGTGTCACACTTGCTCCCTTGACCCCTAAGGGCTTCATGGATGCGCCTAGCGGCTCGCCGTCCATGCTGATAGTCACGGGCTGGCCCCACAAGGATGAACTGTCCGGCGGGATGAACCACGGCAAGGCGAAACGCATCCTGCTGCAGATGATGCGGCACGTCGGCATCCCGGAACATCAGGTGGCGTTCGCGCCGCTCTTGTGTTTCCGTCCTGATGTCAACCGGGAACCAACTCCCGCCGAGGTCGAGCATTGTCGCTCCCACCTTGCGGAGTACATTGATGACCTTCAGCCGAACATCATTCTCACCATGGGAGTGCCAGCCTTCGACGGGTGCCACGAACCTCTGTCTATCTACATGAACCGGGGCGACCTGTTCAAGTCGAAACACTTTGGCCGCAAGTTGATGCCGACGTACAGTCCCGGCATTGTGCTCCGTGAGTGGAACAAGCGGACTGTCATCGAGCACGACTTACGCCGAGCGTGGGAACAGGCGCAATCGCCGGACTTCCCTCTCATGCTGGGAGAGGATTACTTTGTCTGCACCGAACCCGCGCAGGTAGAAGCCGCCCTCGACTACCTCGCCACCCGGCCCATCGTCTCGTTCGACATCGAGACCGAGGGCTTTGACCTGTTCGAGCAGGACGAGATTCTGTGCGTGCAGATTAGCTCCAAGGCCGGTGAGGGTTTCGTCATCCCGCTGCGCGGCGCTTGGGCGCTGCACGAGGAAGACACGTATGCGGACTGGCAGCTTGAGCACGGTGAGTGGCGTATGGGACACGCCGCCGGGACGGAAGTCGGGGCCAAAGAGCGCGTCCTGTTCGACAAGGAAAGCCTTGCTGTTCACGACCGCGACAAGCGCCGCCAGACGAAAGTCTACAGCCCCGTGTTCCCGAAAGGGAGCGTCGTCTGCCGCACCCCGAATGCACACAATCCGTTTCACCCCGCCTATGAGAAGAAGGGTCACATCTGCCGGGGCACGCTGACCAACGTGTTGGCGGGGCCGCTGGAACCGTGCACCGCGCAGGGCCGCATGAACGGCAAGTTGGTGCCGCGTGACTACAACGTCATTGTTGCCATGCTGGCCGACTGGCTTGAAGGCTCGACGCCAAAAGCAGCGCAAAACGGGAAGTTCGATGTCCACGGGCTGAAATACCAACTCGGCATTCGGGTGCACAACTTCGTGTTCGACACCATCCTCGCGTATCATATTATCTCCGAGGAATGGCCACATGACCTTGACACCATCCGGTCGTTCCTGACGTGGATGCCGCGCTACAACGAGAAGTTGAAGTCGTACGTCCCGAGCAAGAAGCACTCGTTCGCGCTCGTTCCGAACGAGGTGCTGTGGTACTACGGTGCTGCCGACGCGGACTGTGAGTTCCGCATCATTGAACCCCTAATGGAGTGGCTGCGTCGAGACAATCCCGAAGATGGTGAGTGGCTCTTTGCCAATATCGCGATGCCGCTACAACGGGCGCTCACACAAATCGAAGAGAACGGCATCGTCGTCAACACGACTCGCCTCGCTGATTTGAGCCAGTGGTACCGCGAGAAGATTGCGGCGCTGCGGTCTCTGCTGAACGAGATGTGTGCGAAGGACGGCTACACCCCCGTCGAGGCGTGGTCTAACGACAACCAGCTTAGGGAGTGGCTCTACAACGCGGAGTACGACAAGGAAGTCCGTAAGGGCACGTTGCATGTTTGCAAGACGTGCCACGGCAACTGGCAGTACGGCCCGGACAGGGAAGACGACGACTGCACCGAGTGCATTGAAGGCAAGGTGCCCGGTCGCGAGGCCGAAGTAGTGTCCATGCGGGGCATCAACTTCCCCGAGTACATCGCGTGGCGGTCGAAGAAGACCGGCGACCCGAGTACGGGTAAGAAGTCGGTTGCCGCTTTGCGTGGATGGTGTCATGAAGACTACCGCTACGTGTTCAAAGAGGCCGGGCACCGTAAAGACGGTACGCCTATCACGAAACGAGTCATCACGACCAAGCCGGTCAGTAAGCGCGGCAAGGCGCTTCGTTCCCGCATGTTTGGCTACCTTGATGCCATTGAACAACTGAAGCGATGTATCAAAGCGAAGAATCAGTTCCTCGACGGCGACGATAGCAAGGACGTAGTGGGTGCGAAGGCGCTGCTGGCGCACATCAAGAGCGACGGCAAAGTGCATACCTCGTACAATCAGCTTGTTGAGACAGCACGGTTGTCGTCGCGCGGGCCGAACCTTCAAAACATCACGAACACGGCGGAGTGCACCCCGCATCAAGAGGAAGGCGTAAGGTGTCCCCCGGGGTGTCCCGGGGAGTACCGGCACTACTCCATTCGTTCCATGTTCACGGTGCGTCCGGGCAGCAAGTGGTTGGCCGCTGACTATCGCTCGGAAGAGGTGCGCATCATGGCGTACTTGTCCGGCGATATGAAGCTGCTTACGGCGACCATGACGTGCTACGGCCCGAAGGGCGTTGGGGGCTGCGGTGAAATCTTCATGGCGACCGAGGATGACCCAGAGCGCCCGCTCAAGATGCTGGTGCATGAGCGCGAGTCCGGTCACGTGCCTGCCGATGTTCACCAATGGGTGGCGTCGCAGGTCTTCGGCGTGCCTTATGATGCTGTTACTAGGGAGCAGCGACGACAGTGTAAGAGCGTCACGTTCGGCATTGCGTACGGTCAGAGCGAGATGGGTTTGGCTGACGCGCTGGGCTGGGCGGTGGAGCGTGCAGCGGAACTGATTGCTCTGTACTTCAAGACGTTTCCTGACCTCTCTGCTTACCAGAAGGCCAACCAGCGGGCGACTGCGCAGGGCGCTGATAGTGTGAACGCGCTTGGTCGCAAACGTCATACGGTTGGGCCGGTGGAGATGCGCCCGTTCGTTCGCGATTGGGACTGGAAAAAGGTCGTCGGTGCGATGCAGCGTGAACGGCTGAACTACCCGACCCAGAGCACCGCTGCTGAGGTCATCAGCCTAGACACGGTGGCGCTGGCGGACGTGTGGGGGTATGAGGACGGTGCCGACACTGTGGCGCATCGGCTGGGCCGGAAACTGTGTGGCGGTGACGCCCCGGCGCTCGTGCTGCGTGACCTTGACGTTCTTGTGATAAACTCTGTGCATGATGCGTTGGAGTTCGATTGCCCCGAAGGCGCGGTAGAACAGGCGTCCCGCATCATCGAGGCTGTGATGGTCGGCATCCCGTGGCGCATCCTCGGGTTCTATCTGCCGGTAGACATTACTGTTGGCCGTTACTGGGACGATACAGGAGCGCCCTCTGAGTGGTCTGAACAGTGGGAAGAATACTACGTTTCTCTCGACGAAGTGCCTTCGGGGGCATGAAAGGTAAAGCCATGAACACCATCATTGACGTGTACGATTACACATCGCAGACAGGCAACACCAAGTCGTGGGAAGACATTCTGTTTCCCTTCGGCTGCCCGTTGCCGCAAGCCGGGGAGCTTCTGTACTTGTGCGAGGAACCGGACAATCCGGCCACCAGCGCCTTGGAGCCGTACCGGGTGGTGAGTCGCAGTTTCTATCTGCAACGCAACCGCGTGGACAACACGCCTCAGGTGCGGGTTGCGATTTCCGTCGTACGGTTTGAGGAAGCGGAGTATTAGCCTTGCGCGACGTGCGTGCCTATCAATCTCGCCATTATCTCGCCATACTGGCGAAAAACCAATAGTGTTCAAGCGTGACGGCGGCACGTGCGGCATCTGCCTTACCCCAGCCGACCCTCTTGACTGGCACCTAGACCACGTGGTACCTTTGAGCAAAGGTGGGGAACACAGCTACGCTAACGTCCAAGTGAGCCACCCGACGTGCAATCTACGGAAAGGAACCACATGCCGCCTCTGATTTACATCGCTGGCCCGTACAGTGCTGGGCCTAACGGCCTTGACTACATGGGCATTGAGGCCAACATCGCCAAAGCGCGCGAAGCCGCCAAGTGGCTGGTAGAAAACGGCTTCTACTTTTTCTGCCCGCACCTCAACAGCGCCCACTTCGAGTGCATCGCTCCTGATGTCCCCGTGCAGACGTGGTACGACCTCGACATCCGGCTGCTCAAGGCGTGCGATGCTATGCTGCTCGTCGGCGCGTGGGAGAGCAGCAAGGGCGTGGCGAAGGAGATTGAGGTTGCTCGTGATGTAGGCATCCCCGTGTTTACCGCCGCGTGGACATTGACCGCATGGAGCAGGAGTGTTGTATGAAAACACGCATCGTTCGCAAGCCCAAGACGTACCGCAGCCCGAATCCACCCAACCGCGCCGGGGTTACGACTCCGGGGCCGCTTCGTTTCGAGACTGGTGCCCGTCAGGGACGCCCGGTGCCTACGCGCCGTGGCGTCGTCAAGCAGATAGTGTGCGTCAGGTGCGAACTCCCCAGCCATAAGGGATTGCCGCCCTTCGTGAAAGCGTTGGGCTTCGACCACGAGACCGGCGCGGCCATCGAGCAGTACGTGCACGTGCGCTGCCCCAAGGCCGTGGTCACGAACAAACGCATGATAGCGGAGTTCGCGCGCGACAACGCCGCGACGGAGAATGCCCGCCGCTCCGTGACGTACGGACGCCATGGCCCCAAAGGGTTTGTGAAGGTGCCGACGTGAGAGTGCTTGTCTTGATGGCCCTCGGGCTGGCGATAGCTGGTTACTGGGCGTACAATGCCCGTCTTTCGATGCGCAATCTTCGCCCGTGGGATGCCAGTGATGGTGTAGACACGGCGGAGCACGTGGAGAAAATGTTCCGTTGAAGCGCCTTCCCAACCGGCGAACGTGCACGATGCCCGCGTGCGAAGCCCCACCAGAACACCCCGGCCAACCTTGCGCCCCGTGCGCCAAGGAATTAGGCGCGGGCGCGTAATAGAGGTATAGTGAGAGTATGAATATCAAACGGTACCTTAGCACCCTTCACCTGTTCTTCGAGTCGCGCGCGTCCTTCTACAAGCCCAAGGATTTGGCGGAGTTTCTGTCTGAGACGCTGGCTATCGACTTCGAGGTTGCCCTCGGGGCGTATTCCAACATCCGACTGCACGCGCTGTCCTGTGGCTTCGACCTCTCTGTGTCGGTGCCGGGGAACGTGCAGCTTGACTTAACCGCTTTCGGCGGCTTTGCGTCGGTGGGCTTCGGGCTTGAGCAGAATCACGACAAGCTGGACGCCGAGGCAGAAGAAGAAGAAGATTCTGTGCGCCGGTTCGCTGAGTTTGTGACGTGGCTCGAAGAACTCGACGAGCCTGCTGACAAGGCGGCCTTCGATACCTCAAAGGGGGAGGATTGGGACATCAACGGTGTTCTCGTTTGCAAGCCAGAAGGGGTGTTCGCGCTTCTGCACCCGGATGACGGATGCGGCCCCTTGCCGGGCGGGTCTGAAGACGAGGGCGCGCTGGATAGCGAAGGTCGCGTCATCACTGATTTCACCAAAGACCCCCCGCCCGAGGCGACGTTGACGCTCAGTGAGCACAACCACGTGCGGATTAAGCGCAATGTCCGGCTTACGAACGTAGCCGGATGCCCAGCCTGCGAGTAGCCATGGCGACCATCGACAAGCGCAATCGGAAACGACGCCATGCAGATTGACTTGGACAAAGTTATCGAGTACGAGAAGGCTGGCAAGCTGCGCGTACAGCAGCACCCCTCGCGCGCGCTGTTCGTCTGTAACTACACGCAACGCGTTCAGTTTGACCATCTTTGGGATGACCTCACGCGGTTGTGCCGGGGTCTGATTTTCTCGGATGACGGCACGATAATTGGGAGAGCCTTTCCGAAGTTTTTCAATCTGGGGGAACCCGATGCCCCGCCTGCTCCGGACGAACCGTTCACCGTGACGGAGAAGATGGACGGAAGCCTAATCATCGCGCACTACGACCCGACTGGTGGATACTGGGATGTAGCCTCGCGGGGTTCGTTCACGAGCAAACACGCAGACGAGGCAAGGGCAATTTGGCAAGAGCAAGCGGCAGGCATGGTGCCGGGTCGCACATATTGCCTTGAGTTGATTGCGCCGTGGAATCGGATTGTCGTCAACTACGGGCAGGAGCGCAACCTGTACCTCTTGGCTGTCATCGACAATGAAACTGGCGACGACTTACCGCTAGAAGACATTGGCTTCCCGCAAGCGAGGACATATGGTCGGTTCGATACGCTCACACGATTCGTCTCGGCTGTGCCGACAGAAGCTACACGTGATGACTTTAGCCAACGTTTGGGTCTCTCCGAAGGGCATTCAACGTTGCCGCTCTTGCATGACAGCGAGTGTAGCCCGGTACAAGGCGAGAGGCGGGACGACCAAGATAGCGAAGTGCGACGTGGTGTGCTCGAACTGTCATCGGCTGAGGACGCAGGCACGCAGGAAGTCGAAGAAGGATACGTCCTGCGATACGCCTCTGGGCTGAGGCTGAAACTAAAAACAAGCGAGTACCTCAGGCTTCACAAGCTGGTTACAGGCGTCACCAACAAGCGGCTGTGGGAAGTCTTGGCCGCTGGCGATAGCCTTGCGCCCTTCCTAGAGAGAGTACCAGACGAGTTTCTGGAATGGGTAACGGTTGTGCGCGACGACTTTCTGGCGCAACACGAGACCCTTGTTGCCGCCGCTGACTCTGTGTACCTTGCGTGCTGCCGCTTCGCAACACAGGCGGTCGGCCTACACGAAATGAGCATCGAGGGGTCTGTGAACGCGGCGCGAGCGTACCGCGCGACCTTCGCGCAGGCAGCGTACCGCGCGGCCTTCGCGCAGGCAGCGAATCAGCACCCGCGCATTGCGGCGCTGCTGTTTACCCTGCTTGACAAGGGCAGCATTAACCAGCTTGTGTGGCGAATGATAAAGCCCACTGAAGTGACTTCCCCCTATGCTTTAAATGCAGAATAGACGCCACTGTCAGACGTGCTCCTGTGCCAAAGATTGAAAAGAGTAAACGCCGAGATGCGAAGCGGCTGAAGCAGACACAAATGGTCGTGGACGGACGCGGGCTGGTCACAGATAAGCCTAACTGGCAGGAACGCTACAAACGTGCGAAACGCAAGCGGACATCGACCGAAGCATAACGAGTCTCCGTGGTTCAACCTAACATGGGCGGCGCTGCACTTTGCGTCTGCCGTCATGCATGTGAGTGTGGCACGAACCGCGCGCCGGACATGGCCGGGGCACCTTGCGTCTGCCGCCATGCACGCAGGCTCCGCGTACTACCATTTGCTGAGAGTCGTGAGGATTGACTATGCCTGAAGAAGCCCACGCTCAGTTTTTCATTCAGCCGCCGCTCGGCTACAAGGCAGGGGCGGTCTGCACTAGCGGCCACCCGGTCGTCTTCGAGCACGAGACAACCAAGGCGCACTACATCCCGTTCACGTTGCAGAACAAGGTGACGTGTGCGGTCTGTCTGGCCCAGATGGTCGGCGTGGTGTGCGCGCGACCTCACTTAGGCTTCGACATAGAGTGAAGCTACCAAGTCCTGTGATTCTCGGGCCTTCCGACATCGTGACCAAGCGTTGCGGCGAGAGCCACGTCATGCAGTTCGTCAGGGATTTCGGCTTCGGCGGGCAGACCATTTGTACGCCGGTAGTCGTTGACGGCGTACCCCTGTGCAGTGTGTGTCTCAGCGATGAAGATTTATTGAGGCTGGTGCAAGCTGGCTGTGAGGTTGAATTGGACAACTGACGTGCTATACTGAGGGACGTAAACCCAGTCTCGATTCAAGGAGCAGACCATGCAAACAATACGCGCTTTCTCACCCGGCCTAGTTCGTGGAAACCTTCTTCACACAGTGTGTGGGTTTCCTACTGACCAGCACAGAATGGGCGATGACCGCCTAGTTATGTGTCCGCCTGATTTCACCCACAACATGGGCGAAGGCGAGAACACATCCGAAACCCTCAAGTGGCTCCCCGGAGTTGCTAGATACGTTGAACAACACGGAGAACTCCCGCCTTGCGTTCGGGAGTAGCAAGTCAAGGAAGCAAGCATTTCGATTCAGTAAGGAGCATGTCATGTCACTCGGTCTCTCAGCCCCAGTAGCTCGATTCGTACGCGCTGTCGGTTCGTCTGCCCTCGCCGCCGCCGTGGTCGCAGTCGGCGCTCAGGTGGACACCATCAAGGACATCGTGGTCGATGTGGTTCGCGGTGTTCCCGGTCTCTCTGTCGATAGCGAGACCACCATCGCGTTCGTCGCTGTCGCTGTCGTCGTCGCGGTCGTGCAGTCGGCTGACAAGTTCTTCAGGGACGCAGGACTCTACCCAAACTCCCTAGAGTAGTTCGTTTCTCCCGGACATGAAGAAAGCTCCACTCACCTTTCGGTAAGTGGGGCTGTCCTTCTCTACTTCGTGTACCCTCAAGTCAGGCGCACGGGGCAGGGCATTGCCCTTGCCCGTGAGTCTCACGGATGTCAGCGCCGCGTGGCAAGCCCCGCCTTTACAGCATCGGACGGCGGGGTACGTGGCAGCGCGTCACGCCCGCACCTAAGGCACTGAGCCACGAGTCCGATGTATTCTTCCACATCGAACACGATGCAGGATGCCGGTGCGTGACACCGTGGGCAGTGCTTGATGTGCTTGCGCATCAAGCTGGCGAGGTGCGCGTCAGTCGTCATTCCGACTCACCTTTCAACACGGCGACGACGAGCAGCGCGAGCGCGGCTTTGGCTTTGCGTACGCTCGCGGAACAGCCGCACTCCTCGCAATGCGGCGGGCTCCCGGCCACCGCATCCAGCCGCTCGAACTCCACGAGCCGCTCTATGTCCTCTGTGGCGAAGGCAGTCACCATCGTTATCCACAGGGACACTCGGCACTTTTCGATCTGTTCGTCAGTCATGACTTCCATCCTTCCGCGCAATTGTGTTCCGCTTGTCTTTCGCTCCACCAAACGCGCTCGCCACACGTAACGCAGTCATTGTCGGCATCCTTCTTACATGAGCAGCGTGATGCTGTCATGCTCTTGGTCTTGCACAATCTCGCCGCCTTCGTTTCCTCCTGTAGGCGTGCGGCTTCGGCCTTTGCATCGGCGAGTGCTGATGCTACTTGCCCGCCTTCACATCCGTCCGAACGCGCCAGCGTCTGTTCCAGCGCGGCGACAACGGCTTGCGCGTTGGAGACCCGTATCACCTGTTCTGCGTAAGCAGACCAATGTTTACAGGTGTACGAGTCATCGCTGCACTCCCACCATACAGGTTCGTCGTATCTCCGAAGTAAGCTCACAACGGCAACCGCCGTCATTGGTGCGCTGATGTCGTCGCTCATGCGTCCTCCGTATCGAGTATCCGCTTCGCCTCGTCCTTAATCGCCGCGCTCGTCTCCCATAACCGCTGACTGCCGTACGCCGGATGCTTCGCCGCTCGCTCGACGACGCGGGAAGCCTTCCGCAACATCCCCGCCAGCGTCGCTGCGTCTATGTCGTCATTCATGCGTCCTCCACTCTCGTAACGGTTACTGTAATCCGTTCTTACGCTCTCTGCGGTTGATGTGGTCATGACTTCCATCCTGTTGTCATGCCTGCGCCGCCTGCTTAGCGGCGTGTTGCTTGCACCACAGCCCTTCGGGGCCGTGGCCGTTCGCGCGGATGCACTGGTAGCGAAGTCCAAAGCCGCCGCGTTGCGCGACCGCAGCCGCACACCTATGCGCCTGATACGGGCGTCCTGATGGCGAACCGGCCCATTCTCCGTAGCGATGCGCCTGCGCCTCAGCCAGCGTCGTCGGTTTCATGCCTGCGCCGCCGCTAGTGCGTCGTAGAGGCGGTCGGTGCGCTTGAGCAGCGGCACGTCCGCTTCTACCGCCGCCGCTAGTTCCCGCACGATGGCGTCCTGCTGGCGGGCGAAGGCAACGATCCACGCCATATCAAACGTCACCGTCTCTTCGTCGTTCCCGGAATAGTGCTGTCGCACCTCCCGCTCCATCGGCCCGGAGAAAAGCAGCCCGCAAGGGCAGCCGGGAAAAGACGGTCGGGCACGTCCACGCCGTAGTGATACGGGTCGATGGTTCGCTGCGTCCTCCGCCAGTACAGCCGCGACGAGCTCCGCGAGCAGGCGTTCAGCTGTCTTGTTCGGGCCGTAGCACTCGTCCCATTCTTTGCACGGGTTCTCATCACACCATTGGCACGGCTGATGTGCCAGAGCGTCCAGCCGCTCGAACTCCACGAGCCGCACGACGGCAGAATAGACACCCCACTCGTCAACGGCGGCGGCGATACGAGCGTGCAGTTTGGCACGGCACTCTGTGATGTTGACTTCTTGTTCAGTCATTGTGCTTTCTTTCCTAACTCCACTGCGATGCTGACATCCTTGCGCAGCGACCCGTAGAGCACGTCGGTACGGGGCCGGTACGGCAGCGTAACCCAGTGGTTGGCGCTGGCGTGCCGGAACTTCCGGTGCTTCCCGCCTTGACAGTTGACTTCGACGTACCCTACATCGAGCAGGTCTTTGATGGCCGACCTGATGGCCTTTGGTACGGTCACTTTGCCGCCTTGCACACGTGCTTGTCGAGCGCCTTGAAGATGCGCGCGTGCCGCTCTGCTGCTTTGCGCGCGGGTTCTTCCCCGGCGTTCCCGATGACGGCTTCCGTGTGCACTGTGGCGTTGCACTCTCCGCATTGCCATTCGTGCCCGACCGTCTTTTCCTTGCTGCCCTTGCGGGTTGCCTTTCTGACCGGCTTGTAGATGAAACTCATACGCCTCGTCCTTTCCGGTAGTTGCGCTCCACGGTGGCGCTCAACTTCCTGCTTAGTGCGTCCTGCACGGCTTGGTTCTCCGCAAGCTGCCCAGCTATCTGGCCCAGCCATTCATCTTCGGCGGCAAGGTCACGGTTCTCGTGCACCCAGCGCGCTACATCCACGAGAATGTCGAATGCGTCGTTCTTGTCGCCGCGTGCTTTGTTCTCTGCCCGCCACGTGTCCCATTTGTCCCGGTGCTTTGCTTCTCTCGCGTCCTGCCGCTGCTGAATCGACTCCGGTAGGTGCTGCTTGCACAACCACCGCCACGCTGCGTCAGTCTGGCCTAGGTGGTGCCCATCAGTTAGGCGTTCCTCGGTAGCGCGCTTGTCGCAGTACCCGAACTGCGTGCTGATGCCCATGCTGCGACCTACCACGAAGTCGCAGTAGTGTCGGTCGGGTTCCTTGTACCCGCACGCTGTGCACAGGCCGTACGTTGGGTGCTGCGCACCGCATCGTTCAAACCTGTTCCAGTCCGTTGAGGGGCAGTCCTTACAGCGGGGCCGGTGCGGGTTGACGATGTGCTTGGTCGGCTTACCGGCGCGTTCGCTGAGCACTGGGCAGTCGCCTTTGCGCATCGGCGGCATCACCCATTCTACGAGGCCATCCCGCTCTGCTACCTTGCGGCACCGGGCGCAGACCTTCGCCCACGCTGCGCCGCCGCCCGCGCCGAGGACGACACGCGCGTGCAGGTTACCTGCTGGCGCACCACACAGCGCCTCGTGCGTATCGCGCGCCCGGTAGTACATCAGGTGGCCTGTTGCGGTGTACGGGATGTTGTACATCGGGACGTTGCTGTACCCGTCCACGCCGTAGTGATACGGGTCGATGGTTCGCTTCTTAGTCATCGCGTACGGCCAGTGATGCCGTGCGTATGGCTGCCGGTTTTCCCACAGGCGGGACACCGTGCCCAGTCGGGCTGCTCGACCCGGATGCTCTTGCCGTCAGCCTCGGCTGTGACGATGGCGTAACGCAGCATGTCCATCTTGCCGCTGCGCTGAATGGCCTGAAGCTCAGGTATGTCGCTGTCCATCATTTGAATCCTCTCGCTTCAAAGAACGCATCGCGTCCCGGTTCGTTACTACCGCGCTCGACGGATGCGTTGTAGTTCCATGCGGCGGTCATGAGTTAGCTCTGCTGTGTGCTTCCGGCAGGCTTGGCAGCGGCGGGCGTAGTTTCTGTCCGGCCTGCGGTATGTGTTTTCCTCTGTGAACTCATGCCCTCGTTTGCAGAATGTCTGCTCCCGACGCTTGGAGCGCCCACGTCGGTTGTTGATGGCGTGAGACACCGCCTCAAGATGTGACGGCCTCACGCACGCCCGCACCCGGCACAGGTGGTCTAGCTCTAGGCCATCAGGCACCGGGCCGTTTGCCCAGACGTGGCTCCCTACGTTGTGGCTCTGTTCGTCCCTGAATACACCGTAACCATGTTTGTTGAGGCCACCTGTCCACAGCCAGCACTCAGTGCGGTTGCCAATGTAGAACACACCGCTGTTCTTATTGACCTTGGCCCAGAACCGCGTCGGGGCTGGGATTCTTGCGCGTGGGTTTTGATGCTTTCCCAATCAACACACTCCTGCGTCTTTCAACCATGCATCATATACAGGTTGACTAGGAAAGCGCAAGTCTTGAACCAAGCACCGGGCGTTGGCCTCAGCGAATAGCTCCAACTCGGTGAGGGCTGAAAGGCTCCAATCAGGGTAGCCAACTCGCTTTACGACCACTGCGAAGTCCTTTGCCTCTTGAGTCTCGCTCCATTCGTGAAGGTTCTTACTCGGCTCGCGGCCCGTTTCGTCCAGCACAGTCCAGTGCTGGTGGGCGTGTGTTGCCTCGTGCGCGAGTGTCCTAAGACTTGCCCCCGGCACAACAACGATGGTACGAGTTGGTGCGTGATAGCAGTTGACGCGGACAACGCACCACACTTCCGGCGTGTCCGTTACGACGACACGTGTACCTTCTGGCAGCGCCATGCACCCGGCACCAAGCAGGGCGATTATTCCACCAAGCAGTGTGATGATTCTCATAGCAACGCTTGCTCAAATCCCTTCACTTCGGGCGGCTCATAGGCCGCGTGATGGCTACTCTACACGAACGCTGATGCAATGAACCCGATGACCACCAAGCCGCACAGCACCCAGATGACCACGACCGAAAATGTACCGGGGGGCTTATCTTCTGGCCCCCATTCGAGATTGTCCATTAGTCCCCCGTGAACATGCTGGCGCTGAACGCGGCCCGTGTGAGTGGCGGCAGGGTTAGCGGGTCGATGGCTTCGCACAAGATTCTCAAGTACCCTGCTGTCACGCTGGTGGGCCGTGGCCCCTTGTCCTGCCGCTGCTGAATCGGCAGTTCAAACGCGAGAAACAGTTGGCAGTCGCCACCCGGCCCCTCGCACCCGTGGGTACGCTCGTCGTTGTGGGCTGAGATGTCGCGGCTCACGTCCACGCATATCACCCGGCTGCCGTCCAGATACCACTCGAATGAGCGTGGCTTGAGCGCGACCTGTGCGTCTCGCAGCACGGTCACGAGGCGGTCGGTGCGGTTGAACAGCGACACGTCCTCAAGCACTGCATCGACCAGTTCTTGCAGCAGTGGCTCAAACATCAGCGCCACCTTTCGTTACCCCGCGCGAGGGAAACGCCCTATTGATGGCCAGTTCTTCACATGCTGTGCTCATGATTCCTTTCCGGGCCGTGGCCCTAGATGAACGGCAACGTCGTCGCGTTGCTAATGCAGTTAGCGCAAATCCATTCGCCCTTAGCGTTAGCCCGCCAGCCGCCGACGCGCGCTTCCCGCCGCGCGGATGTCATCTTGTCCGTGCCTAACTCAAGTACGGTGGAGCACCTTGAGCAATCCACCCAGTAGACCGACATCTTTTGTATCGTTGGCTTAGGCATTAGCGGCGGGCCTCCTCGATAGCGGGCGGGCCAGTTCTTCACATGCTGTGCTCATGATTCCTTCCCAATCTCGACGCCGCCCGCGAAGGCCGTGCCGACGTGTGTCGCTGTGATGGTGTCATTGCGCCGGTCGTGAAACCGTAGGGTGCCGTCGCGGTACGCCGTCACTGCGTACACCGTACTGCCAACTACAATGTGAAAGTAGATGGCTCCGAATGGCGCTGCGTCGGTGTCGCAGTACACTTCGTCAGGGGTACCGGATGCCTGCACCACGAAACGGTGCGGTACGGGCTTGTCCTGTGGCTCGTGAAGACGCGGCTTGCGTGGCGTCATGATGCTCCTTTCTCTGCTCGCAGGGATGCAGCCTCGCTGTGCGTCCCTAGTTGTCAGTATCCGGCTTGTCGGCGTCGTTCTCGGCGTTGACGACAAGGCCAATGACCCGCTCGACGCCATCGCCGAGGCACTTTGTGTAGAGCCGCGCAATCCCGTCTAAGGCGTCGCTCAGCGTCCCGTACTTGAACGACTCCGTTCCGTATTCCTCTGACTGTGTGACGACGTTGAACCAATCCATTACGGCTTCCTTTCACTTTTTATTTCGGGTCACTCGCCCGTGCCAGCACCCCAGCCCCGCGCTTATCTACAATCAGGTTCAGCGTCGTTATCACACTGCCCGAAGGGGGGATAGGGTGCTGACACGGACGGGGGAGATTCCTCTCCCCCTCGTGCTTACGAGACCAGCAGCGGAACGTCGAACACGTTCGCCACGATGTCGATACCGGCGTTCTTGAGCTTGCTGCCGCTGCCCTGCGGCAGCATGGCGTACTCGAACCGGTCGCGGGAGTCGCCGCCAGCATTGCCGAAAGTGTGGTCAACGACCCGCGTGATGGCGTTGAACACCGTGTAGGCACTCATGTCCGGGCTGGACAGGAGCAGCCGCTCGTCAGTGATGGCAGCCTTGAGCGCCAGCACCTTGTTGTCCAGCGTGGTCTTGCTCCGCTGGGAGGCATCCGCCGGGGCTGCGCCGAACAACTGGACGGCCACGTCGGCCACCTGTGCCTCGGTCGCGTGCACTTCGGTCAGCCGACCCTGCCATTCGAGGAACCGCTGGTACTCCGCCGTGGCGGTCTTGAGGATGTGCTGTGCCTGCGTCAGCTTGTTCGCCGTGCTGCCAGAGTGCCGTACGTTGACGGTCAGGGTGCGGTCGCGGCTGTTCAGGGCAGCGGCTACCGTGTTGGCACAGACGACGCGCACGTCAGTCGGAAACACCTTCATCGCGCCGGAACCGTCGTGCGTGTTGATGACGGCGAGGTACAGGAAGTGCTTGTCGCCCTTGACAAGCTCGATGCCTGAGTCCGGCAGGGACACGATACCCGCCACAGTGGCCCCACCATCGACGCTGATGGACGTGTCCCACTGAAGCTGGTGGTCACACATGGCATCGCGCAAGAAGCCGAAGGCATCGCGGTTCTGGATGTTCTCGTAGCTCTTGCCGACGCCACGCCCGCCTCGCGTCAGGACGGCGTTGTCGGTGTTCCGTACGGTGTCGAAGCCGTCCGGGCTGGGGACGAACGTGCCATCTTCAAGCTGGACGAAGCTGGGCCGCTTGCGTACGTCCCAGTTGATGCCGCCGAGGCCGAGGCTTCCATCGGCGGGAAAGATGGCGTCGAAGTCGAATGTGCCCTCGACCACGGTGCCTTCGCGGTGCCACGCTGGGATGTTTCGACCAAAGACGCCGGACTCGAACAGTGCTGGCATTTTACTCTCCTGACTGGTGTAGCCTGCTCATTCGGCAGACTGCTGCAATGATGATAACACAATGGGCGGCGGAATGTTACATGCTCAGTGAATTATTCCTTTCACATTTCCAAGCGCCACACACCTGACCTGTGCCGTACTCAGCGCGGCACGTGTAGTGGACGACTGTGTAGGTGGGGTTTGGCTCGCGCTTGCTTTCCTCGTACCTGTGCCGGTGGCGGCGTGGCGGCTTGATGCGTAGTGCGCGCTTCCCGATGATGCGCTTGTACGCCTGCCTCGCCCCGGCCTTGTAGGCGAACTCTCGGCGCTGTGCGTAGACAAGGTTGACGCCGTAGTCTCGATAAAGCTCCCAAGCAGTATCCCAGAACTTCGGCCCGTGGTGGTCGCCTCTGTTCAGTGCGTGCGCTACTTCATGCAGTAGCACGAGCTTTGCATCTTTGCGGCTGGTGCCAGCCGTCACCACGATGCGCCGCCCGCCACAGTGGCCGGATGATGCGTCCGTCTTGCGCCTGTGCCAGACTAGGTATACGCCGTGGTAGTCACGGTCTTTCAGTACCTTCGCCGTCAGTGCTTGCGCCCATGCTGGTGCCGTTGCCATCAGGAGCCTCTCCTGTAGTGCTTCACGCTGCGCCCGTGGCAAGGACAGGAGCAGCCTAACTCCGGGTCGTCAGCGTCGAGGCGGCGCTGGCGGCACATGCACGCACCAAAGTCGTGCGGGTTGCCGGGGGTCAAAGCTGGGTCGATGTTCCAACCGCGAAGGGCTGCCCGTTCGCGTGGCGTGTAGGCTTCCCCGCTCTCCGCAAGGGTAATCGCATCCGCCAGCGCGTTGTTCTCAGCGTCGATAACGCCGCGCGGCTTCATGATGTCCATTACGCTTCACCTTTCAGGACGGCCAGAGCCCAGTTAGTCCGGTCGGCTTGCTTCTCGGCTAACAGGTGGTCGAATCGCGCGAACAGCGAATGGTCGGCTGCTCTCGACGGCAGGACGTAGCGCCCGCAACCGAGAGCACAGAGGGTAGGTTGTTCTTTCATGGTGCCTCACTGCGGAACTAGCGCAGGGGTCAGGGCGGTGATTGCCGATTGCCCAGAGTCAGCACCGGCAATCACTCGCCATGAACTCCGCGTTACTTCACGACTGCCTCTCTTTCACTTGACGACAGAAAGCACACGCCTCATTGGCGGCGTCGTGTCCGGCGTCGCTGATGAAACGGTACTTCTCTCTCATGACAATCCCTCTTTGCGAAGCCGCTGCCCGTCGAACTGAACACCTGCTACCGGCGTCACTTCGATGCGCTCGACCTCGTGCCCTGCGTGGTCGTGCAGGTCGATATAGATATTGATGGTAGCGAGGGCGGTTTCGATATGCAGCACATTGCGGCTGTAGTCGTCGCCGCGCGCAGGACGCAGGAACTTGACGTACTTCATGGTGCCTCACTGCGGAACTAGCGCAGGGGTCAGGGCGGTGATTGCCGATTGCCCAGAGTCAGCACCGGCAATCACTCGCCATGAACTCCGCGTTACTTCATTGTCCTGCCTTTCTACCTCATGCTGTTCAGAAGCGCCATACCGTCCACCCATGCTGGCATCTGAGGGTCGTGCTGGTCGAGCGTCAAGCAGCGTAACCCGTCAAGCCGCGCGTATCGCAGTGCGCAATTCACGGCGGCGTCATGGGTGCGATGGTTCCCGATGCACTGCGGACTGTCGGTATACTGCTCGTGCCACGAGTCCAGCCAGAATGACGCCCGATAGCACGCACCATCTCGACGCCCGCTGTAGGTGGATGTGGCAATGAGTAGCGGCGCGGCCTGTATCGCGTCGAAGGCGGAGCCGTCTCTGATGCTGATGCTGCTGCAACGTACTCGGCTCATGCTGCCACCGCAAGAAACGCGAGCAGCACCGCGAAGCCGACGCCGATGTACACAAAGCCGAGCCACCACGGGTCGAGGCACGTGCACTCTGAGGTGTGCAGACTGCATACTTCGCATTGACCGCCGAATGGGTACGTCATGATTCCTCCTCATCCTCGGCGTTGACCAGTATCCCGATAACACGCTCGACTCCATCGCCGCGTGTTCGTTCGTACAGTCGTTCGATACCCGCAAGAGCTGCATCGAACGTCCCGTACTTGAACGTCTCCCGCCCGTAATCCTCGGATTGCATGACGACTATGACCCACTCGTTCATGCTGTTTCTCCTTTCGTGATTGCGCCCGCCTTCTCTGCGTCGCAGTCCGGGCACCCCGGAAAGGTGTCGAAGTGGCCTGTGTCGTGGTCGGCGCTTAGCTCGCTCTCGTCTGGCACCGCTTCAAACAGAGGCCGACCGTCGCGGCCTGTGTCGTTGAACTCGACGCGCGCCGCCTTGTCTGCCGATTGGCGCACCCACCCGTGGTCGAAGTCGATGACGTGTGGGTGCAGGCTGTAACGGCCACTCGATGCTTCATCGAGACTGATAGTCTCGCGGCTGTTCGGGCGGAGCTTGAACCCGACGATGCGCCACTGGTCGCTGAATGGCCCCATGTCGCGGCCACTGTCGTACAGTATGCGCCCGTCCATGCCGGTGTAGAGCTTGTCGCCGCTCGTCAGTGTCACACAGTACGCGATACGGACGCCGCGTCCCATGTCTGCCGAGTCTGCTGCCTGCTGAGCCTTTGCTTCGATGAACATAGTTCCTCGTGTTCTCGTGACCTTCATGTCAGGCGCACGGGGCTGGCCGCAAGGCCATGCCCGTGAGTCTCACTCGATTCTGTCGCGGGTGATTCTCTGTTGACGCTGTTCGTTTGTCATCTCTCTCCCTTTGACCAGTGCCTTGCCACAGACCAGTGCATTGCCACAGACCAGTGCATCGCCATAGACCTCTGCATTGCCACAGACCCACGCATTGCCACAGACCCGTGCTTTGTCATAGACCAGTGCCTTGTCACAGACCTCTGCATTGTCATAGACCAGTGCCTTGCCACAGACCACTGCATTGTCATAGACCAGTGCCTTGCCACAGACCACTGCATAGTCAAAGACCCGCGCATCGCCATAGACCTCTGCATCGCCATAGACCCACGCATTGCCACAGACCCGTGCTTTGCCACAGACCCGTGCTTTGCCACAGACCCGTGCTTTGCCACAGACCCGTGCTTTGTCACAGACCCGCGCATCACCAAAGACCCACGCATTGCCATAGACCTCTGCATTGTCAAAGACCCGTGCATTGTCGAAGACCCATGCTTTGTCAAAGACCCGCGCATCGCCATAGACCTCTGCATTGCCACAGACCCGTGCATCCGGCCCAATGTAGGCAGTAGCCGCTACTGTAGCCGTATCAGCCACCCAACCCCCGCCGTTGCTGTGCGGGTGTGCGGCCACTGGCCCGTCGCCAAAGTCAAACGTCGTCATGATGGTTCCTTTCTGAACTTGCCCGCTGCTAGATGCGTTGCCGAGCTTGTACCGGCGACATTGTCCTTTGACTATCGCGGCCTTCATGTCAGGCGCACGGGGCTAGGCGGTGAAGCCTATACCCGTGAGTCTCACTCGTGCTCGTGCGTCGTGCAGTCGTCGCCATTCTCGCCTTCGTCGCCCGTCAGGACGCATGTGCGCGCCGACGCCAACCTTTCCCCGGCGCGCACGTTGCGCCGGTACGCCAGATACCCAAAGAACACGTCGGCGTCGGTCGGCCAGTATTCATTCGAGTACCCTACGCCGCGCTCGTTCTCGTCGCTCTTGTGCACGATGAAGGGCGCAGCCGCTTGCCGCTCGGTGCCGTCGCTGGCAATGTCGCACGCACTCGCCGCCGCTTCGTACGCTTCATCGTACTCAAGTTCACTGAGCACTTCGTCGTCGATAACGGGGTACGATTCAAGCTCCGCGATGACGCCCTCGGCCCACTCGATAGCGTCGGCGTTCGCCGGGTCGATTAGAACCCACTCGCCATGCACGCCGGACAACGGGCCTTTGAACGTCTCGACCCGGAAGCTGCCTTCGGGCAGACCGCGCTTCAATGCTTCGCAGTTCGCCCGCGTCACAATGTCGGAAGCGTCGCACGATGCGAACGCCATCAGCCAATCGTGAGAGTCGCCGAAGTAGGCGAAGTCTCTTGTCGTCTTCTCGTAGTCGCCCATTGTCTGCATGACTATCGCCTTTCGTATTCTCGTGTCCCTCTTGTCAGGCGCACGGGGCTAGGCGGTGAAGCCTATACCCGTGAGTCTCACCCATTCGCGGCATTGAACAGTTCAGCGAGCAGAATCGCCGCCGTCACTGTCGCGCACAAGTAGCTGGTCGGCCCTTTCCCGCCTTCGGCGTTGTCAAGCACCCACTTTCCGACAATGGTGAAGCGTGGCATGTTACTCACTTTCCTTAGTACAATGCATGTCGCCGCACTCGCCGAACACATCGAGCATTTCATTGTGCGTGGCTTCGCGGCTGAACTGCGCGTCACTGTCACCGCGAAACAGGCTAATGCCGTTGTTCCCGCGATACTCGCCGAACTCGATGCCGCGCAGCGCGGGGCCGATGTAGCGTTGAAGCGGCCCATCGCCGCCACGCACGGTGTCACGTATTGCATCCGCCGCCTCTGACAAGGTGCCAAAGGGTTCGTATTCACCCGCGTCACCGACACGAACCCACCATGATAACTTTCGTGTCGCCATGTTCTTAGTCCTCTCTCTTGCACGTGCAGCAGTACACCGCCACAACAACGCCCGTCAGCCGGTAGATGATGCTCGCTGATTCAAAGTGATTCGGCCCGCCCATGATGGCCGCACCGACACAATGGAGCTTCATGGTACGGCGCGCGATTCGTAGCTGGTGCGTGTCCGGTAAGGATAGCTTCATGACGCCAACCTTTCGCATGTCTCGAAGGCATCCTGCCACGATTCGCACGGTACAGTCTGGACTTGTGAGTTGAGCGGGTTCGCGAAGATTGTACCGTTCGCCCGGTACACAGTGCCGACGTATCGCTCGCCTCGCGTCGTATGGGTCACGAACACGTCGTACGTCTGACCTTTGCTGTAGTTCGGCCTTCCGATAATCATGATGGCGCTCCTGTTCTTTGCTGGGTCGTACCTCGATGTTTGGACACCGGAACCTCAAGCCATGCGTTGCCGAGCTTGTACCGGCGACAGGTGTTCCGTCCGTGAATCTTCGAGCATGGCCTGCACGTCCTCGCACGTGTCACAGTCGGACGGTCGGAAGTCTGGTGCGCATCTCGCTGCTGAGAGGCCGCACAGTGTCACGCCGCGCTGGTGAATGTCGCGGCGATGCGTGCGCCGGGCCTGATTGTGTGCGTGCTCTCTCGGCGTGCAGTCGTACCTGCACCACGCTGCTTTGCAGTTCATGATGTGCTCCTGTTCTTTACTGGGTCGTACCCACATGCGAGGCAGCGACCGCCGAACGTGATGTAGGCCGCTGTGCATGGCGTACTGTTTCGTGCTTTCGCTTCGGCTTGTGTGTGCGTCACGAACGCTGCCGCCGCGCTTCGATGTACTTGTGGAACTTGTTGAAGTCGAACTTCTCGCTGTCTGCTAAGAACAGTCCCACGAATTGCGCCTCTACCTTGCCGACGCCGAACGTCACCGCGTAGCGTTGCTTGCCACGGGCATCTGGCGCGAGGCGCGTGCCAATGTGGTCAGGCGCGTTGTACGCCTCGACAATGGCATCAGCCACGGCGATGTAGTGCTTCTGGGTGAATGTGCGAGCCATTGGTACACTCCTGACTTCATGGACGTTTATGTCGCGGTCGTAACTTCACACGCCTCGAAGAACCGGCCCACGTCAAACGCGCCGTTCTCTTGTTCGTACTCGCAGGCGAACAGCTTCGCGACTTGTGCCCGTGTCGCGACGGGGAGAGCGAGGCATCGGATGACGCGCGCTGTCTGCTCGTACGTCTTACGGGTTGCCATCGTGCCGTATCCTTTGACTAACTGGACGCAACGCTACGGAGTCGGTTGGCTGGCGCTCCTGCGCGCCGCGCGTGACTGCATTGTAGATTACGTTGCGCCCATGCCTGCCCTACTCCGGTAGACTCGCGAGTTGACCGAACAAGCGAAGGGGGATGCTAGTCGGTAAAGCGGTGAACGTAAAGAGCAAGGCAGGCATGGACGGGCGAGCGTTGATTCGTACCTAGCGCGAAGGTCGGGGGTGTGGTGTGGTGTCGGTTCGCTACTCTCGGATGCAGCCGCGCAGGGCGGGATACACTGGCAGACACGGGACACCATCTAAGAACGGGCTAACCGCCCGATAGCTCGACGGCTTCACGTCATGTTGGAATCGCGACTCGCCTGTCTATGTCAGCCTATCATCGAACGCGCGGAGCAAGTCTCTCACCTTGATTCAACTTGTCAAGTCTGGCAAGGGTACGCGCGTCAGCTACATTTGGAGTCTGGTACATCGCCATGATAGGTGAACGATGCCGAGAATCTCCATAGCGGCAAGCCTTGACCGTTGTTTCGTTCACCGCAACCTATATGCAATCCGGTGCGCCGTCGTGACTACCCGAAGGTCGATTGTCTAGCATGTCACCATGTAGAGAGAGTCACCGCGCCGCCGATGCAGTCACAGGCCGATGGCCGGAACAGAGCAGGAGCTTCGCTATGGAGAGAACCCGCGCATCCTACGCCTTGCGGTTCTAATCACCCTTCCGGCCATTCTCACAACGTTCGAGCGTGTAAGGCGTTGTCCGGTGTCGGGGGACGCTGCATCGGTGCGTCCAGTTGTCGATGCCTCAGGTGTTACAACGGAAGGATCGGGCGGTCGTTTCCGTCCTGAACCCCTGAGAGGACATTTGTTTGAAAATAGATGCTCGTGTACGCTGCATCGTATCTGGGGAGGGCCGAATCAGGAGCGTCCACAGTCCACCGACAACGCCCCCAGTCCACCGACAACGCCAACGCCCCCAGTCCACCGAC
>Ga0163151_10003203_pt1 | contig 23863 bp, 20 predicted proteins | sample OliLakLV19MP5IB2_FD_145596 | JGI IMG/M metagenome (GOLD analysis project Ga0163151, IMG submission 145596) | Freshwater microbial mat bacterial communities from Lake Vanda, McMurdo Dry Valleys, Antarctica - Oligotrophic Lake LV.19.MP5.IB-2 | ecosystem: Environmental > Aquatic > Freshwater >...
GTTTTATTTACATATTTATTTCTAGGTTATTTTTTAGGATTAATTCCGCCCATTCAAGCTCCTCCAGTTGCTATTTATAGCATAATGGATAAAGCATTTAATTTGTCAAGCAGTTCAAATATAAGATATGGAATTATTATTCTCCCTCTAGCATGTATTTTTATCGGCTATTTAATTTCTAGATTAAAATTATTTGGAATTTTGGTAATTCTTTTTCTTGCATTACAATTCGTTGCTTATTCTAATGGACCTTATATGTTAACTTTTGATTTATCAAAGAAATGGAATTATAATGTGCCTGAATCTGTAGATTGGTTTAAAGAAAATTATGATTCTGGTTTAGTTTTAATTAGTGCTCATAGAAGAGAGCCATTTATGTTACAGTCTGGAATCGATTACAGTTCATTTATTTATGAAGGAAATCAAGATTATTGGACGGACTCATTAAAAAATCCTTCAAAGTATGCGACATGGATCATTTATGATAGCGAAACGGAAAGAGACTATGTAAATGAATATCTTGATGGGACAAAAAAATTAGATAAATATAATTTGGTGTACGAAGAAAGAACATTTAAAATCTATAAAATTAAAACAAAACCGGAACAAGAAGTGGTAGAATAAGCAGTCATGAAAAATATAAATACTTTAATTGATAAAATTCCTTTTTCGAAAATTGTTTTTGTTATAGCAGTAGTGCTTTCTATTTCCGCGTGGTATTGGTCTTATGCTCATAGCTTTGTGCTTACATATAATGATGCGGCTTCTCATTTAAATATTGCGAGAAGAATAGTTGATAACTACACTCCTGGGTTTGCGCAGATAGGAACAGTTTGGCTTCCCCTACCTCACATCTTCATGTTATTTTTTGCATGGCATGACGAATTATGGAAAACTGCATTCGCAGGAAGTATAGTCTCGATGATTGCTTATGTAGTAAGTGTCTTTCTGACATATAAAACAGTACTCCTTATTACAAAAAATAAAATCGGTGCCTTTATAGGAGCTATGGTTATGGCGCTTAATCCTAACTTCTTATATCTACAGGGATCTCCGATGACCGAGCCTTTGCTTATAGCGACATTTGTAAGCGCTCTATATTTTTTAAGTAAATACTGGACGACAAGAAATACTTCAGATCTTATTCTTACGGGGGTATCAGTTATGTTGGCGACACTTGTTAGGTATGACGGATGGTTTTTATTTGGAATTCTTCTACTCATTATTCCTTTTGCCAGTGTACTTCGTGACAGATTTAAAAGGGTAGACGGAGAAGTAATTTTATTTGCAACAATAGGAGGACTTGGAATTGTACTTTGGCTTTTATGGAATCTGACAATTTTTGGAGATGCACTTTATTTTATGCTCGGGCCTTATTCTGCATCGGCGCAGCAGAAGGTTCTAGATAGTGTAGGACAGCTTCCTACGAAAGGTAACTGGTACAACGCTGCATATTATTTTACATGGTCTGTGATAGGGAATAACGGACTCATTATCGTTGTTGCAGGACTTATCGCGTCCGCTGTTTCATTTTTTATAGTTAAAAATAAAATAATGGGACTAATTATTCTTGCAGTTTTGTCACCATATGTTTTTAATGTGCTCGCACTATACATAGGTCAGTCTGCTATGAATGTGCCTCAAGCGCCAGAGAATCCTGGGATGTTTAATATAAGATATGGGATAATGCTTCTTCCCGCTTTTGCATTGGTCCTTGGAATAATCGCATCAAAGTTTAAAGGAATTGGTTTGGTTCTGGTAGTGGTTCTAATAGTAGGGCAGAGCTATTTATTTTATAAAGATGGCTATCCAATTTCACTAAAAGATGGAATACACGGATATCGCAATACTTATTATACGGTTGAAGCAAGTAAATGGCTTTCTGACAATTATGAAGGCGGACTTATCCTTACAGCGTTAGCTTCTCATGATGCATTTGTAGCACGTGCACAGATTCCAATGAGGAATTACATACATGAAGGAAATAGGGAGCATTGGGATAGTGCTTTAAATAATCCTTCAAAAACTATAGAATATATAGCGTTACTAAATTTTCCACCCGATGCAGTTTATAAAAGACTTAAAAACAACCCGGATTTTAAACAGAACTATATTAAAGTTCACAACTATAAAGAATTCGAGATATATAAAAAGAAAGATTAGGTCTAATAAAAAAAGTATAAAACTTAATTTTATTAGATTTTCTGTTATCGCTTCTTTTGTTTTGCTTCTGCTTGCCTTAAATCAGATTCACCATAAACGAACTTTTGCTTCAGCCCCTGATGCTATATGGGAAATTAGATCTGTTGACACCATGAAAACTTCACGCGACATGGCGCGAGCGGAGTTATTTAATTCTGCCTATGATACCCAGATAGAAAAACAAGTAAAAATAATTAAAGGTCTTGGAGCAAATTATGTAGCGATCGGAACTCCGTACGACAATGAGTTCTTGCCATATCTTATGCGTTGGGTAAAGATAGCGCGGGATAATGATCTCAACGTTTGGTATAGGGGATCATTTTCAGGATACGAAGGATGGTTTGAATACCCAAAAAGCATGAGTCCAGATCAGCTCTTGGTAAACACGGAGAAGTTTATACAAGAAAATCCTGATTTGTTTGAAGACGGAGATATCTTTGATCCTTGTCCTGAGTGTGAAAATGGTGGGCATTGGCCTCAGCCTGAAAAGGATAAAAACTACGAAGCATTTCTAATTAAAAAGCATCAAGTCTTAGCGGATTCATTTGCAGAGATTGATAAAGATGTAATTTATAATTTGAATTCCATAATTGGAGGTCGAGCGAAAGAAGTAGTTACAAAGAAAACAATTAATGGCCTTGGAAATAATATAGCGCTTGATCATTATGCTCCAAGCGTCAGCAGTTATAGCGATTATATCGATCATTTTAGAAATTTGGATAGCCAGGTGGTCTTTAGTGAATTCGGTGCACCGATTCCAGATATGCATGGATCAATGAGCGAAGATGAACAGGCAGAATTCGTAAGGCAAGTTTTTGATGAAATGTATTCCCAAAAAGATATAGTGAGAGGAGTTAATTATTGGGTATTAAATGTAGGCACAACATCACTAGTTAACAATGATTTGTCCGAAAGAAAAGCAGCGCAAGTTGTTCAGAATTATTTTATACCGGGAATCATAAATGGAGTTGTTAAAAATACTGCGGGAGATAATTTAAATGATATACGGATAGAAACAAAAGATGGGAAAAATCTAGTGCATACAAATGAAAGCGGATTTTATCAAATAGTTATTCCTGCAGGAAAAGTTGATCTAATAGTGAGTTCACCTGATTTTAATTCAAAAACGTTTAATACTGAACTTAAAAACAATCAGGAAATTTCGGAAAATTTTATATTAGAACCTGTAAAGAAAGACTTTATTTATGACTTAAGGTTAAGATTCAGGAGATTTTTTAACTGATATATTTTGAATAATATTGTCCGTATTGACGGGAAGCATTTAAAAATTATACATTTGTTTTAACAATGACTGCCAAATTAAAACACCTTAGATATGCTCTTCCTCTAGCACTTATCCTCGCTCTTTTGACTCCTTCACTTGCACACGCAGCAGCGCCGGACGGTATGGGTCCATGGGCAGACAGTGTTCTTTCAACATCACAGGGAAATATGAAAAACGGTTTTTCGATTCCTGCAATCAGATCTAATCCTGACTCTGCGCTTGGAGTTGCAGAAAATAATACAACTGAAGGAAATTTTTATTCACTAGGATTTGGGGGAAGCATTTCACTGGGGTTTGATAACGGAATTTCTTCAGGTGTAATTCTAGTCGAAGCAACTAATCCGGGATATCCAAATGAAAGCGCAACGGTAGAAGTATCAGAAAACGGAACCAATTGGGTAATGGCTGGAAATGTTAGTGCAGACGGAGAGGTAAATAAGCCGGACAGTATCTCCTGCGCAAGATATGTAAGAGTAACTGATACAAGTAATCCTGAAAACTTTTCCGACGAAACAGCTGATGGGTATGACGTAGACGGAGTACGGGCAACAGGGGAGCCTTGCACGCCTCCAACTCCTACTCCAACACCTGGTGGAGGAGATTCAGTATGTAATATAAAAGTTAATCAAAATAACACAGCAGTCATGGGAAACGTTGTAAATGCCAAAGCTAACACTGGCAAAAATAAAGCAAATAAAAATAATGGCGGTAATACAAATATAAATACCGGTAACGCAAACGTTAACATTAACGCGTCTAACTCTGGAGGATCAAACATAGCAAATGTCGGAGGATGTGCAAATGGAGATATAAACGCCACTATCAAAGGAAACGGAGCAGGTTCAACCAATACTATTAATATAAACTCAGGAAAAGATAAAAAAGAAAAAGCAGTAAGTAAAAAAGAAGCCCCTAAATCTAAAAAGGGAAAATAATTTTAAGCCCCTGTCCCTGAAAGATCTTCATATGTTGAGCCATAAACCCCTCGCATTTCTCGCGGTAAAAGACTGGCAATACTTTCACCGACAAAACTATTTATTTCATTAGCTGAATTTAATGCTTGATACCTATCGCTATCAGATCTGATAATACTTCCAACATTCAGATGAAAGAAGTCTGGTTTATTTGCTTTTTTAAATGCCTCAAATGGGACAGATTTAATATCGGAATTAATCACCTGTGCACCCCCGCTAATACCAACCGGGATGATCATTGCTTTTTTCCCGGAATGTTTTTCAAGTTGTCTTATGTGCGCAGAGACAGAACCATCTTCAAAAGGCTGCATGCCTTTAAGGCCTCCTGTAAGATTTCCGAAGCTTTCACTTTTTCCGCCCTCCGTGGTTCCTTCTGGAAATAAAACGATTCCGCTATATCCTCTCTCAATTCGTGACCTGAGGTTTTTCAGATATTGTCTTGGGTCAAGTTTAAGCCCGTATTTTTCAGCATCTTTTTCTCTAACAAGGGGAAGAGGAAAAACACCATTTTCTTCCAAAGCTGGCTGGCCATATTTTAGAAATCTTCTAAGTTTCCATCCCTGCTGTCCGCTTAATAATGACATTGCCATGGGCATATTAAAGCCATTGAATTCATTCTCATCTGGATGAATATCGAGTCTTGCCCTTTTGGTAAGAAATCTAGTAAGTTTGGAAATTGCAGCACCATCTGCATGTGAGGCATGATTTGCAACTACAATGGGCAAATATCCCTCTCTAATTAATTCCTGGTATTCTCGTACAAAACCGGGAACAAATTCCACTCTGGTATTTGCTATAACTTTTTCCGTAAGTCTTCTGCCAATATATTGAGTCGTTACCTCAGCTGCTTTTTCTTGGAATGACGGAGGAATATATCCCTGCAGGGCATCAGGTGCGGTCTCTTTATTCATCTGTGTATTGTAGTATACGGGAACTGTTCGATTAGATTGACTTCGAGGCTAAACTAGCATATAATCATTCTCTTCTGCTCCACGTTTATTTTTGGATAAACAGCTGTCCGCATTTTATGAAGTATTTATCTAACATCAAGAGATCTGTCGATCGATTTATTAAAAAGGCAAAGAGATTTGCTTCGCCAAAAGCGTCTTCTGTTAACGCGAAAAGAAAAACCGTATATAAAAAAGTAATGACAAGGGCAGAAAGACGCCCGCTAGCTTTTTTTCTCGGTCTTCTTCTAATCCTGTTTGGATTAATAATTCTAAGCAATGTTATAAATAGGCCAGCGCCTGCAGCTGAGGAAACAGGCATTGCAACAAAAGAAGTTCAGGTTTATCCAATAGGTGCATCTCCAAAAATTACAGTACAAGCTGTGGTAGAAAAGTCAGGAGTTGTAAAAGTTGTAGCACTTGGAAGCGGAGTAGTTCAGGCAATCAATGTTGAAGTAGGTCAAGAGGTAGGGAAAGGAACAAGTTTGGTATCCATGTCAACAAATTATCAGGGAGGAAATATATTTTCTGCACAAAGACAGCTTGCTCAAGTTCAATACAAGAATTTTCTGGATACTTATGATACTCAAAAAGATTTGATTGAAAAGCAAAGACAGCTTGTCGAGAAGCAGGAAGAGAATGCAGATGAGCTTCGCAGCATTGCAAATGATTCATTGGGCTCCACAAGATCACTAATAGATCTTAATAATAGTATTCTTGATACCTTAAATGCTCAACAAACAGAATTAGAGGATACAAACACAAATGGCGCAAATGACGCGGCAATTCTCCAGACTAAGCAGCTTAGAGCCCAGCTTCAATCAGGAAATAATCAGCTTGCTTCAGGAATACAAGCAAGCGAGTATTCAGCAGCAGAGGACGAAGCTCCTGCTGAGATTTCAAATATCTCCCGCGAAATTGCTGTGCAGCAGCTTGAGATTCAAAGAAAAGCACTAGATTTAAATAAAGAAGTCTCAAGGCTTAGTGTGGTAATAGCCCAAATTAATGAAGCAATCATGTATCCCTCAAGCCCAGTACACGGAACAGTTGAGAGAATTTATGTTAAAGAAGGACAAGTAGTAACTCCTGGAACAGCTATTGCACAGATAACTGGCGATTCAAAAAGTCTAATAGCTGTTGCGCTACTTTCACGCGAAACCGCGCAAGCAGTTTCTAAGTCTATGGTAAGTACTCTTCATTTCGGAAACGAATCATATGAATCTTCACCGTTTTATGTTTCTACAGAAGCAACAGATGGTTCACTTTACAGCGCACAATTCGCAGTTCCAGAAGAATTTAGTTCACAAGTCTCAGATCGTGAATATATTCTGATAGAAATTCCAATTGATTTTCCGCGTACTGGAAGTGCAATTCCATTTGTGCCAATTGATTCAGTTTTTCAAACACAAGACGAAGCATTTGTATTTATCGCAAAAAATGGAAAAGCAAAAAGTATAAAAGTAAATTTAGGATCAGTAGTAGGCCGATATGTAGAAATTAAGAGCGGACTTACTGAAGGAGATCAGGTTATTTTAAATAGAAATGTTATCTCAGGAGATCCTGTAAGAGTCAAATAATTGAATGAAACATGCTTCCTACTTAAATCATATTAGATTTGATAAAAAACTTGCTGATTCCTTTCAGGCAAAATATCTTCGCAATCCCCGTTTGTTAGTATTAATTCTAACTATCATAATTACACTTGGAGTTTATAGTTATTTAAATCTTCCGCGCAGGCTTAATCCTGAAATAAAAATTCCTCTTGTAGTTATTTCGACAGTTCTGCCCGGTGCAAGTCCGACAGACGTAGAGAGTCTTGTTACAAAGCCAATTGAAGATTCGCTTGGCGGAGTTGGGAATATAAAAACATTTACATCAACTTCAAGAGACTCTGTTTCGTCTGTAATTATTGAATTTAATTCCGGAACTGACGCAGATAAAGCGTCAAGTGACGTTAAAACAGCAGTAGATTCGGTAAGTCTTCCGGACGATGCAACGGACGCTAATGTGGCAAAGATAGATTTTGAACAATTTCCAGTCTGGTCATTTTCACTTACAAGTGCTAGCGGCGACACTGCTTCACTAATTACTTTTTCAAAAGAACTTAAAGACAGTCTTGAAAGCGTTAATTCAGTCGGGGATGTAAATGTATCAGGTCTTGAAGAGCAGGAAATACAAATTCTGATAAGGCCTGAGGCAATAAGCACATATGGATTTAACCCGCAGCAGGTTTTGAGCGGACTTCCAAATGCACTTAAGGCATTTCCTGCGGGAAACCTAAGGACAGAAAACTATAGTTATACGCTTAGTGTTGATCCAACAATCTCAAGTATTGATGACATAAGAAATACAAAAGTAAATTTAGGTGAGACAATTGTAAATTTAAGCGACATTGCGATAGTTTCTGAAAGATCAAAGCCAAACCAGCCTCAGAGCTTCGTTGCTAGAAGTGGTGAAGAAGAAAATCAGTCAGTAAGCTTTGCTATATATAAATCTGAAAACGCCAATATAAATACAAGTGTTGCAGGGGCCGAAAAAGTAACAGAGGAGATGCTTAAAAATTATGAAGGAGAGTTTAGTCTTTTTACAACTTCAAATATTTCAGAAGATATTGATGAGCAGTTCTCGGAACTGAGGCGGGACTTTATATTAACTATCGTTTTAGTCTTTTTGGCAATGTTAATTTTCTTAGGAATTCGTCAAGCTTTTGTAGCATCACTTTCAATTCCAATTACTTTTTTAATAAGTTTTATAGCGATGAATCTTCTTGGAGTGTCGTTGTCATTTATCTCTTTCTTCTCACTTCTTCTGGTTCTGGGTTTACTCGTGGATGACACAATAGTGGTAATTTCTGCGGTTACTTCTTACTACAGATCAGGAAAGTTTACTCCCGGCGAAACAGGACTTCTTGTATGGCGGGACTTTATAGTAGTAATTTTGACAACTACTCTAACTACGGTATGGGCATTCGTACCGCTTCTTTTATCCACTGGAATCATCGGAGAATTTATTAAGCCAATTCCAATTGTGGTATCAACTACTCTTATAGCTTCATTTTTTGTGGCGATGTTTATAACGCTTCCTATAATTGTATTTTTACTTCGTCCAAATTTGCCAAGAAGAGTGAAGGGTTTGATTTATTCCCTAATAGTTCTTGCAATCTTAGGAATTATATTTACGATATCAGGAAAAGGACCGTTTCTTATTCTGGAATTTGTAGTATTTGGAATAATTCTATTTTTACTTTTTAAACTTAGAAATACAGCGCGGGAAAGTATAGAGAGAAGATTTATTAAGCCGTCGAGAAAATATCATGATTATTTTGATACAGGATTCTTAAGTCTAGAATCAGCATCAATAAGATATCAATTGTTTATAAAAAGAATTATAAATACCCCTGGACTTAGAAAGCTTGTAATAGTTATTGTTGTTTTGTTCTCTATTTTCTCTTATCTTTTAGTTCCTTTTGGATTTGTAAAAAATGAATTTTTCCCTCGTACAGAATCTGACACTGTAACTGTAAGTGTAGAACTTCCTGCGGGAACAAATTTAACTACAAGTAAAACTGAAGCTTTAGATATTTTTAGAAAGCTTAAAGATACTGAGTCTCTTGAAACTATATCTCTAGACATGGGAACAGGAATCGGGGATTTTGGAGGAGGACAAGCCAGTGAAGTAAATAATTTCTTGTATACTATAGTTCTAAGTAAAGACCGCGATAAAAGTTCATTTGATATTGCTCAGGATTTGCGGGAAGAGTTTAAGGATTATTCACGCGGAAATTTTTCAGTTGTTGAGTTGTCCAGCGGACCTCCAGCAGGAGCAGATGTTCAGATTAAGTTAATAGGGCCTGATTTAACAGTTCTAGATAATTATGCGGATGAAGTACAGGGATATTTGGAAAATGAAGCAGGTGTAGCAAATATAAATAAATCTATTAAACCCGGAACAAGTAAAATTACTTTCGTTCCTGACAGACAAAAAATTCTAGAAAGCGGAGTATCATCTGAAGCGTTGGGTCTTGCGCTTAGAACTTATGCATCAGGATTTGAGATTGCATCATCAAACTTCGGGCAGGAGTCACAAGATGAACTTGATATTACTCTAAGAACTACACCTGGAACACCGTTTACAGAAGATATTAATACTCTAAACGTAACTGGACCAACAGGAGAGCAGATTCCTTTAACGACACTTGGGGCACTCCGTCTTGAAACAAGTCCTACTCTTATAACTCGCGAAGACAATGCGCGGACAATCTCTGTAACGGCAAGTGTTACAAAAGATTACTCACTTCAAACTGTGAATACAAATCTTGAACAGTATGCAGATTCGCTGGATCTGCCTGTAGGATATTCATGGAAGACAGGAGGAGTAAATGAGGAAAATCAGAGTTCAGTTAACTCAATTTTGATTGCTATGGTGCTCTCATTCATTCTTATCCTTGCAACCATGGTTCTTCAATTCGCGTCCTTTAGAAAAGCAATAATTGTACTTCTAGTTATTCCAATTTCAATTTCCGGAGTATTTGTTATCTTTGCGCTGTCAAATACACCTCTTTCATTCCCAGCACTTATTGGAGTACTTGCGCTCTTCGGAATTGTGGTCAAGAACTCAATTCTAATCGTAGATAAGATTCAGGCAAATGAAAAAACAGCAATGGAATTTAGTGAGGCCGTTGCAGAAGGAGCAGCAAGCAGGCTTGAACCAATTGCGCTGACATCATTAACTGCAATTCTTGGTTTGATACCAATTACATTGTCTGATCCGTTATGGAGAGGGCTTGGAGGAGCAATTATAGCGGGGCTTACATTCTCTGGAACAATTATGCTTTTCTTTATCCCTGTTGTTTATTACCTAACTTTTAGAAGTTCTAAAAAATTGAGAAAATCTTCTCGATAAAATTATTTATTATGTCCAATAGGTTTTCTTTTTGTTCTTCAATTTCTTTTTCCTTTTCATCTTTATCTGTTGGTTGTGGAGTTTCAGTTGGTTTCTGAGTAGGTGATGTACTTGCGCTTGTTGGACTCTGACTTACAACCTGACCATTAACTTTAATTTCTGAAGTATCATTAACTGCATTAATTTCAACATTCTCCGCTTTATCTGAATGATATTCTGTTACTTTTCCGTTTGTCTCAATCCTGATATTGGTCGTGGAGTTAACAGTACTTTCGCTGTTGGAGCTGACATTATTATTTATTTTTACACTGGCTCTAGACTCTGCATAAGCGCTTGATGCAAATATAAAGGGTAATGAGAAGAGCAGTAATGAAATTTTTCTCATAGGAAATAAATTATATCACATGAATGAAAGCAATTAGACTTACTTGATTCATCTGATATAATGACATTTGTGAACAGATATCTAATTGTTTTTATACTCGTTACGGCACTGGGAATAGGAGCGATAATAGTGTATGCTAAGAACAATATGACGACGACAAAACCTGATTCAATTCAAGAGCAGCTTACTAACTTCGCATCAGGCAGTGCAGCGCAAAATCAGCAGACACAAGGCGGTGCTTCGTCTCCCGCACCCACTCCAAACGTAACTGAATTACAAGTAAATGATATAGCGGCTGGAACCGGCGCTGAAGTAAAAGCAGGAGATGAGGTATCTGTACACTATACAGGAACATTTTTGGATGGTAAGAAATTTGATAGTTCAGTCGACCGCGGAGAGCCGTTTAGTTTTATAGTAGGTGCGGGCGAAGTTATAAAAGGATGGGATGAAGGACTTGTAGGAATGAAAGTTGGAGGAAAACGTGAGCTTCTTATTCCGGCAGATAAAGCATATGGAGAGCGTGGTTCACCTGGTGCAATTCCACCTAATTCAGCGCTGTATTTTCAAATCGAGCTTCTTGAGATAATGCCTCCGCAAGGCTCCGCGATGTAGGGTTTAGCCAATACCACATTGATCCGAACCTAGCTTTAAGTTAAAATATACTACATGTTCAAACCTGTAACGCCGAGTGTGGATCTTTACTCAAATTGAAGAGGAAATGTTTTCTAAATGAAAATAAAGCAACGGAAAAGAAAATTTTCAGGATTATATTTTTTTAAATTTCCCATTCTATTTATTATATATACACTGCTGCTATTAATTCCTGTAGAAAAATTAACTCATGAAAATAATACTGCTGAAAGTTTTCGATATAATGCGGAGGAGAAGCGAAATTTTATTGAAGGTGAAGTTGAAGACAAACGATTAAATAACACTACCAGTAGCCCAGGATTTGACTGGTCGGTAACTAAAATAGATGATAATGTTACGAGCATGTCTCTTCCTCCTGATCCAAGAATGTCTACGGCAGAAGAATTATTTGAGGCCATGAATACTTACCGAAAAGCCCACGGAGTATCAACTTTGTCTAAGAATGACATGCTTTGTGATGTTGCTCAAAATAGAGCGAATGAACAAATTGCAAATGGAGGTCTTGACGGACATGCGGGATTTTCAAAACATTTTAATGATCAGAATGAATTCAATAGAGTGGGTGAAGTTTTGTTTGGAGGCAGTCAGCCGCAATACGGTGTGCATATAGTTGAATTCGGATGGGATAGGTCACTAACCGGACATAAAGAAGCCATTAGAAATCCAGTTTGGAATCATGGATGCGGGGGAATTGCAGATTATTATGCAGTATTCATTTTCGGTACAAAATAGGTTGAAGTGGCCTCAAATTTAAGCTACAATTAGCCTTATGCTTGTCCCGCGTTTTGTGGGCATCGAGTTTTGATTATGTCAGATATAAAAAATAACAAAAGTGCGGGATTCAAACCTGTAAATACTAATATAGATTTTGTTGAGGAAGAAAAAGAGCTTCTTATAAAATGGTACGAAAAAGGGATCGTTGATAGATATCTGCACAAAAACGATAAATCTGAGGAAAAATTTTCTTTTCTGGATGGCCCTATCACTGCAAATAATCCTATGGGAGTACATCACGGGTGGGGTAGGACTTACAAGGATTTCTGGCAAAGATATTGGAATATGCAAGGGCGTCGTCAAAGATTCCAAAACGGATTTGATGAGCAGGGTCTTTGGGTAGAGGTAGAAGTAGAGAAAGAGTTAGGTTTACATAGCAAAAAAGAAATAGAAAATTTAATCCCCGGAGATAAGTTTAAGAGTCTTGAAAAATTTATAAATCTTTGTAAGGCGCGAGTTGCAAAATTTTCATCCCTTCAAACTGAGCAATCAAAAAGATTAGGTTACTTCATGGACTGGGCTAATTCTTACCATACCTCTTCGGACGAAAATAATTATGCGATTTGGAATTTCTTAAGAGTAGTTAATGAGAAGGGATGGTTATATAAAGGTCATGATTCAGTTCCATGGTGTCCAAGATGCGGAACAGCTATTTCTCAAATGGAGATTTTGACGGAAGAATATAAGGAAATATATCATGAGTCAATTTATTTTAAATTACCAATAAAAGGGCGTTCAAATGAATTTCTTCTTGTCTGGACAACCACACCATGGACAATCCCTTCAAACGTTGCAGTAGCAGTAAATGTTAAAGAATCCTATAAAAGACAAGAAATTGATGGAGGGCAAGTTTGGGTAATGGAGAAAGCTTTAGACCGTCTCATTCAATCAGGAATCCTTCCTGCTAAAAGAAGAAGTGTTGACTCAATAAAAGGAAGTGAGATGCTTGGCTGGGAGTATGATGGACCATTTGATGATATTCCGCTTGTTAAAAATACTCTTGGTAAATATGTTCATAGAATTATAGATGGAGAAGAAGTTGTAACTGATACTGAAGGAACAGGGCTTTTGCATGTAGCTCCAGGTGCCGGAGTAGAAGATTTTAAGCTTGGAAAAACGAATAAGCTTCCTGTAATCTCATCTATTGATGAGGATGCTTCTTATCTCGGGGATATGGGAGAATTTAGCGGTAAAAACGCTAAGAAACATCCAGAGCTAATTATAGATTCGCTAAAAGAAATAGAAGGCGGAATATTTTTATTTACAACCCAAAACTATAAGCATAGATATCCTACTTGTTGGAGATGTAAATCAGAGTTAGTTTGGAGAGTTGTTGATGAATGGTATATCTCAATGGACACAAAGGATGAAAGTGGAAAAACATATAGAGAGCAGATGATTGAGGTTGCGAAGAAAATTACCTGGATGCCAGATTGGGGAATAGATAGAGAATTAGACTGGCTGAAGAATATGCAAGACTGGTTAATTTCCAAGAAAAGGTATTGGGGACTTGCTCTGCCTATTTATGAATGCACCAAATGTGGCCATTTTGATGTTATTGGATCAAAGGATCAACTAAAAGAGCGGGCAATTCACGGATGGGATACATTTGATGGTAATTCTCCTCATAGGCCATGGGTAGACGAGGTAAAAATTAAATGTTCTGATTGCGGTGAAATAGTTTCTAGAATTCCGGATGTTGGAAATCCCTGGCTTGATGCTGGAATTGTTCCATATTCAACTATGTCTGAAGAGTGGCGTCCTGCAGATTTTATAACAGAATCATTTCCGGGACAGTTTAAGAACTGGTTTTATTCTTTAATAGCTATGTCTACTGCGCTTGAAGAAAAAAATGCTTTCAGGAGAGTATTAGGATTCGCATCAGTAAGAGATGAAAAAGGAGAAGAAATGCATAAAAGCAAAGGAAACGCTATTGAGTTCAATGAAGCAGCAGACCGTTCAGGTGTGGATACAATGAGATGGTTATATCTTAGAACCAACCCGGAGCATAATGTTGGTTTTGGATATGGAGTATTGGATGAAATAAGGAGGTTATTTCATATTAGGCTATGGAATGTATATAGTTTTTTTGTAACTTACTCTCTCCTAAATAAATGGGTTCCCAGTAAGGAAGATTTTACACCAACACACGTTTTGGACAGGTGGATTTTATCACGCATGAACGGGAATATTAAAAACATAACCTTTGCAGTTGAAAGATATGATGCTGCTGATGCAGCTGGAAATGCAGAAATTTTTGTAATAAATGATCTTTCCAATTGGTATGTCCGAAGAAGTAGAGAAAGAGTTAATCCATCATCTGAAAGTGAATCCGATATGAGTGATGCTCTTCAAACACTTTGGGTAGTTTTAACAACTTATTCAAAAGTACTGGCACCTTTTATCCCTTTCATATCAGAAGAAATTTATACCAACTTGACTGATGAAGAGTCAGTGCATTTAGCTGATTGGCCAAAGGTAAATGAATCTTTAATTGATAAAAATCTTGAACAGGAAATGGAATATGCTCTTCAAATTGCTGAAAAGGCACTCGCAATTAGAAAAGAAAAAGGAGTAAAGGTTAAGCAGCCTTTGGCGTCTATGGTTACAACCTCGCCAATAGCTTTGTCTGAGGAGGTTTTGGCTGTGGTTGGGGGAGAATTAAATATTCGCAGTATCAGTAATACCGGTAATAACGGTAAAGAAGAGGCAGAAGTTTTAGAAATAGATTTTAATTTAACACCGAAGTTGTTAGCTGAAGGAGAAGTAAGAGATATTGTGCGAAAAATTCAGCAGGAGAGAAAGACACTTGGAACTTCACTTGATGAAAAAGTTAATGTTTCAATAGAGTCCTGGCCTGAAGAGTTTGAGACAGAAATAAAGAAGAAAGCTCTAATAAATGTGTTGACAAAAGGGGAGTTTAGGGTTACAAAGATGTAATGAAATGGTTTAACCTGTCCGGAGTAGACTGGATTTTAATGATTCCAGTTTTTATACTTCTCTCTTTTAGCTTAGCTTCTCTTTATATGATTGATGCTTCAGTTTTTAAAAGCCAGCTCTTATTTACAGGTGTTTCTTTTGTAATATTTCTATTTTTAACTCAGCTCAATCCTTCAGTTCTCAGGTACTATTCAATCCCCATTTATGTAGTCTCATTGATTCTTCTCACAGCGGTTTTATTATTTGGAGTTGAGGCTAGGGGAAGTGTGAGATGGTTTCAGATCGGGGGATTTAGTATCCAGTTTTCAGAGCTTCTCAAGCCTTTTCTGGCTCTTGCTCTGGCAAGTTTTCTGACTTCCTTAAGAAGTTATTCATTTAAGTCTTTTATTTTTGTTATTGCTCTTATGCTCCCAATAGCGCTTCTAGTTTTCTTTCAGCCTGACCTTGGAAATGCTCTTATTTATGTTTTTGTAACTATGGGAGCGCTTGTTATTTATGGTTTTCCTTTTCGCTGGTTTATAGTCGGATTTCTAATGTGGCTCGGCTCAGTGCCTTTTTTATGGACACTTCTTCATGATTATCAAAGACAGAGGGTTTTAACGCTCGTTGATCCTGGCCGTGACCCGCTTGGGACGTCCTACAATGCGATTCAGGCTGTTATAGCGATCGGATCGGGTATGATCATAGGAAAAGGACTCGGGCAGGGCACACAGGCAACGCTTAGGTTTCTTCCTGAGCATCATACAGATTTTATTTTTGCAACAATTTCTGAAGAACTGGGATTCATTGGCGCACTAGTTATCATACTCTGCTTTGCAGTTATATTTTTCAGACTTTATCTAATGATAAAAAATAGTGACGATAAGTTCTCGAAAATTTTTTCGATTATCGTTTTTCTACTCATCTTTGTTCACTTTGCGGTAAATGTGGGAATGAATCTCGCAGTACTTCCAATTGTGGGGGTTACGCTTCCTTTTGTGTCTTATGGCGGAAGTTCACTCTTGAGTAATTTCATACTTCTTGGCCTCCTTTTCGCGGTAAATAAGAAAAGCAGACGCGAAGTATTGGAAATAGGCTAGTTTTTTGGTATAATCTGTAGCTATGGAATACGTAATTGTAAAAACAGGCGGAAAACAGCATAAAGTTGTCGCTGGAGACGTTCTTACACTTGATAAAATAAAAGCTGATAAAAAGAATATTGTCTTTGAAGATGTTTTGTTAACTGTAAAAGACGGCGCAGTTTCTATTGGAAATCCACTTGTCTCTGGTGCAAGAGTAGAAGCAACAATAGTTGAAGACAAACAAGGCGACAAGATTCGAGTTCAAAGATTTAAAGCAAAGTCGAGATATCGAAGAACTATCGGGTTTAGGGCTCAACAAACAGTGGTAAAGATCGATTCTATCAATTTTGGTTCATCAAAAAGTACTAAAGAGATTAAAGAACCAACCAAAACTGCCGCAAAAGACATATCGAAATAGTTTGACCTAGTTTGACTTATTGACGTTTGTGAAAACTAGCGTTAAAATGAATTAACTTTTCACGAAAATACTATGGCACATACAAAAGCACAAGGATCAGTTAAAGGAAATAGAGATTCAATCGCAAAGCGCTTAGGCGTTAAGAAATTTGGCGGAGAAAAAGTAATTAACGGAAATATCATCATAAGACAAAAAGGAACTAAATTTCATCCCGGAGACAATGTAGGTATGGGAAAAGACTACACAATCTATGCAGTAGCTGACGGTAAAGTAAATTTTAAATTGAGACGCGGTAAAAAGTTAGTAGAAGTATTAAGCGCATAATGGATCAAAACAAGCAGGATAAATTAACAGAAATTGAAGTGAGCCTACTTCAGTCTAATCCTCTTCAGCCTCGAGGAATCATCTCACCGGATTCAATCACAGAACTTGCAGATTCTATTCGTGAACAGGGAATTCTCGAACCAATAGTTGTTGCATCAACACCAGCAGGATATCAGATCATTGCAGGGGAAAGAAGATGGAGAGCAGCTAAGCTTATAGGGATCAAGATGGTTCCTGTTGTAATCAAGCAAACATCTCCTCAGCAAATGCTTGAAATGGCAATTGTAGAGAACGTTCAGCGTGAAGATCTTAATCCTATCGAGCGTGCTCAAGCTTATAAAAGACTCATTGATGAATTCGGTCTAGGAACAAATGAAGTAGCACGAAAAGTAGGAAAAAGCGCACCAACAGTAAGCAACACCATTCGCTTGCTCTCACTTCCGGATGCTATTAAAGACGCGCTAGTAGCCGGAGTTATAACTGAGGGTCACGTTAGGCCTTTGATTTCAGTTGGAGACCAGAAGCTGATGCTTGAGCTTTTCAAAAAGATTCTTAAGGAGAACAGTACGGTTCGTGAGACAGAAGACATGGCTCGCAAAGTAAAAGGAGAAGCTGAGCAAAGAGCACCAAAAAAGACTGATAAGCTTTGGGTTCCTGAGCTTGATGAAATGGCAAAGAATGTTAAAGACAAAATGGGCGTAGATAAAGTCAGTATTTTCCAGTCAAGATCAAAGGCAAGAATTGTTATTGAGCAATCAGGAGATGTAGAGATAACAGGGCCAAAAGTTCAGCAGATTGTTGGAATTCTAACTTCTTAATAAGGATTGCTTATAGCTCCGGCGTAATTAACAGGCCAGTAAATAAAGAAAGCGCTTCCAATTATATTTTTCTTAGGTACGAATCCCCATTCTCTTGAGTCTGAGCTATAAGAGCGATTATCTCCAATTACGAAGAAATATCCTTCTGGAACTGTAACATCATTTCCTTCAGACAAGAAAGATCCGCCGTATGTTTTTATTTCTGGATTTAAATATGCAGTTTCATTAAGCCTCTTGCCATTAAGATAAACTAATCCATCTTTTATTCCCACTCTGTCGCCCGCAACGCCAATAACTCTTTTTATAAAATCTTTATCAGGATCATTTGGTGCTTTAAATACAACCACATCTCCAAGCTTCGGGTCTCCGATTTTCTGACTAATAACGTTTGTAATAAGATAGTTGCGGTCATGAAGGTTTGGAAACATAGAATCTCCTTTGACTTCAAATGGCCGAAACAAGAACATGTAGACCACAACAAATGCCGCGGCTGCAAGAATCAGGGTTTGGGCAATATCAAGCAAAAAAAAGTACGCCTTTTTAAGGATTTCCATAAATTTTATTTTCCCAGATTGCAGAATCTTTGTCAAAAGCGAATTGGATTGTCCATGAGCGGTCCAAATGATATAATTTCGGAGCTTTTTCAAGCACTTCGCAATAATGCGCGGGGGACGCTTAGAAACCGCGAGCTTTACAATTTGGCATACAGGTTATGGGAGGAGAAATGAACCCTGGTTGGCTGATCATGTGCGTCGGTTTCGGGCTGATGCTGGGAGGCTTTATCGCTTTTGAGCATAACGCTCCTGATCCTATGCGCGCAATACTCTTCTTCGTTGTGGGGTTTCTCGTAGTCTTTATGGGACATCTCATCAATGGCTATATAGCTGAAGAGCGTGAGGCCGCAAGGCAGAAGAGAATCCTGAACCTTGAGGAACTGTTCCCCAAAAAGAGGCGTTACACGTACCGCGGGAAGATCCGCCTGATTGTGATTCTGGGAATACCAGTTGGTCTGGGGATCCTGGTTGTCGCGCTTTCATCGGCCTACAATCAAGGCCCCATCTTCGACGGGAGGTTTTGAAATGAGAAACCTGAGGGCGCTTACGTCACTGGGCTTCTACGCCATCAAGGACGGGTTGGAAAACCTGCTTCGGTGTGTATGGAAGAACATGAGGAGATGAGATTCCGTTCTATTGGATGTTTCGGTTCTTCGTTTCGCTTAGGCGTGACGCGGTTCCGGACCTGCGTATCATCGTGATCACGCGAATCTACGAGCGAGTGAGGAAGGTGGTCTGAATGGATCGAAACAAAGGTTTTCCTTTCTCTCAGACGGCAAAGCTGATCGCAATCGAGATGATTGTTTATCCACTTGCTGTCATGACGCTGGGCTGGCGATTCGTCGCGCAGAAAGTCGTGTGGAAGATCTTCTACTCTCTTCAAGAGAGCGGAAGACAGGATGCCGCAGAAGACTTTCTGGTGGCAGCTACCCACATCTTCGGTTACCGCTCATACGAGCTGTACGTGAAGAAGTTTGGACTAGGAGACGGGTTATACCGGCTTCTTTTTCATCCCAATGGATCCTACCTTGAGCTCGTATCGGTCGAGCGCAGGATTCATGACTCACGTGCATGGGTTCTGGATGATACCGGGGGAAGCCCTGAGATCATGGTCAACGTCAACAGACATGACCGCAGGTACAATTACCGCTAGAGCCACTGGTTCAGAAAGGGAAACATTCCATGTTCCAGCTCTTGCTTCGCAGGTCGCTCGGTATCGAGCACACCTGAAGGCGGGCGCATACACGTGTGGGAGTTTGTGAAACCTAGCGGTTTCTCATATCGTCTCACCCGAGACGACCCCTTTGAGCTTTCCAAGCTCCCACACCTGTATGCCTATTTTTTAGTGACTACTCAAATAATTTATATCGTAGAGAAGAGTTGAATAAGATGATTCTTTGAATTTGTCAGAATTTTCAGACAGATATTCTTCAAGATCAGAAAGTATTTTATTTTCCTTCTCTTCGTTTCCCTTAATACTCTGAACAAAAGCTAGGGCCAATCTCCCTTCAAGGTTTTTGATAGCTTTTGAATCAAGAAGTTTTAGTTTTCTAAATATTGCAATATCTAATGCCGTTGAAAGATACGTCACCTTTTTAGGGTATAAGTTTGTATCTGAAGAAAAGTTTAAGATTATTTCTTTATTCTGTTCAGGAACTATTGTTCCTTTGTCTGTTTTAATAAAAACTTCTCCGGATTTATCGTATATATAAGTTTTTAATTGAAATTCGCCGCTATTACCTAATATTATTTTGTAATTACCGCTTGCTGGCTTAGGAATATGAACTATTCTTAGTTCTCCAGTGGTCTGACTATTATCAGTTGGGTTTGAAACGCCTTCTTCTATGAATAATTCGCCCACAGGATTATTATTTGAATCAAATACTTCAATATCTGTATTTAATCCAACAGTTAGCATAATGTAAGAGAGATCTGTGTTTGATTTTGTAAACACACCGAGATTTTTAAAAGTATTTCCATAACTGCTTAAATCATTTCTGGAATAATATGGATCGCTAATTGTGAATATTCCATCATTTGTTCCTTTGCCTACGATAAAGTGACCCGGTACTTCTAGAATTCCTGGATGATTTGCTGATAAGATTTCATTTAGTTTATCTTGGGCATTTCCGCTGAATCTTTTGTATTCAAGAGCGTTATAGCTTAGATTATTTATGTTTTTTGCTTGCCTTGAAAGCCTTGATAGGGCAAGCCAGTTTGTAAGGCCATTCCCTATATATCCGTCTTTCTGTTGTTTTAGCCAGGTATTCAAAGTTCCAGGATCAAGATCTTTATTATTTGGTAATTTATTAATTCCATGAAATTTAAAAACCATGGCTGCAGATGTCATAGCACATCCAAATGAGTTAATCGTTGGATCACTCGGATTCCAAAGATTTGCAGAATTATATACATGATTTTTCCACGGCTGAGAAGTCTGCTTAAGCAATGGAACATTTAGATTGATATTATCTGACAATGTATTGTCTTCGATCCTAAAATTATCTAAAGATTTTGTTCCAATTTGAGATGCAAAACCAAAATATCCACTTGATTCGTTGTCTACAGCTGTTGCTATTAGGTTGCCATCAAGATAGCCCTTAATAGTATTTCCAGAAACACATGCTTTCAGCGTATGGGTAGCTGAATAATCTATTGAAATGGTGCCTTCCGATTGGCTCTGCCCGCTATTGCTATATATGAACCATTTTCCATCTCCCCCATGTACATTGAAGGAGCTCCATTTACCTCCAATTCCAGGAAGAGACTTGAACATTATCGCAGTCCAATTTCCACCATTTGACCAGTTAAAATTAATGGACGCGCATTTATTTGCATCGGATATTCCAGTGTATACATATGAGGGATCAAACCCTGTTGCTTCAACAAGTCCATTATTTACAGTCATTTCCCCAAGGTTAAAAGTTTCTACTTTTTGATAAGTAGCATTGTACTGACTTAATTCGCCATTTCCATCAAAGTTATCCTGAAACAAAATAGCAGCTGAGGAGGGAGATGGACGAACAAAAGAAAACGAAATTAAGATTATGAGAAGTAAATAAAGATTTAAAATAATCTTTTTCATTGCACCTCTAAATATAGTTATGATCCCATGTTAAGTATTTGTCAATAAGTAATTCGGATGTTAGAATCTAAAGCATGAAAAAAACAGCTTACATAGTAGAAAAAGAGCGGCAATTATATGCCAGGGGATCTAATCTCAAGAAATTAAAAGGAATGTATTCAGATAAATTTTTAACAATCGAAGATTTGAACAAGCCTAAATTTTGGGATGAGAGATATGCAAATAAAAATCAATTAAGCTATCAAGACTCTATGACAAGAGCAAGAATTAATGAAGTAAAAAACTTAATTCCAGATGATAAAAAAATAATTTTAGATATAGGAGCAGGGCTTGGATGGGTTGAAGAGCTTTTAGATAATAGCAAGAAGGTTTATGCTAATGATTTTTCGTCCGAGGCAGTTGATTATTTGAAGAAAAATTTTAAAGGAATTTTTAAAATACAATCGATTTATAATTTAAAATACAAGGAGAATTTTTTTGACGTAATCCTATTACTAGAAGTATTAGAGCACATTCCTCCTAGTAAATTATTTAAGGTTCTTGATTCGGTTAGGAAATTATTAAAAGAAGATGGAATCCTTATAGTTTCCGTTCCCATGAACGAAGGACTAGAAGACATGAAGGTTAATCTTAATGGCCATGTGAGAATGTATACTGAAGACTTGATCAAGTCCGAGCTAAGGATAGCTGGCTTTGAAGTGGTTGAATGTAAAACTTTTTTCGCATTCAAGAATCTCTATTTCATAAAAAGTTTAATAGCAACTATTTTTAAAACGCATCACAATAATAATATTGTATTGAAAGCTAAAAAGATATGAAAATTTTGTTTTTGGCAAGAAGGTTTTATCCTGACACTGGCGGAGTAGAAAAGCATGTAACAGAAATCTCCAAAGTTCTGATAAAGAAAAAGCATAAAGTTACTGTTATAACTCAGTCGCAGGGAGAAGTGAGTGAATATGAGGGAATAAAGATTATTCGTATTCCTGAAAAGAGAAAAGGGTTTTCTGAAAAGCTTCATATCTGGAAATGGATGCTTAAAAACTGGAGAATAATAAAAGAGTCCGATATAGTACACATCCATGATGTATATTTCTGGTTCTTACCGTCTAGAATCCTTTTTTTGGGTAAAAAAAGTTTTATAACATTTCATGGATATGAAACTTATCCAATAACACGCAAATCGATTTTAATAAGGAAGATATCGGAGCTTGTGTCTGATGGAAATATCATAGTTGGGGATTTTATAAAGAAGTGGTATCACACAAAGCCGGATTTTGTGATTTATGGTGGGGTTAGTGTTCCTGGGATGGTTCGAAAGCCTGAAAAAATAGAGTCTGCGCTATTTATCGGAAGACTTGATGAACATACTGGAGCTTTGGACTATGCAAAAACAGTGGATCTTGTGCGCAAAAGTCATCCTAAATTTAAATTCGCAATTCTTGGGGACGGGAAATATTTGAGCAAACTTATTCGTTTTAAGCCCTTAGGGTATAAAGAAAACATAAACGACTTCCTAGTCCAGAATAATTTTGCCTTTGTGAGCCGCTACCTTTCGATTCTAGAGGCATTAGCAGTTAAGAGAATGGTATTTGCTCTCTATGACAACCCAATCAAGGAAGACTACCTTAAAATGGCTCCTTTTGCTAAGCATATTATTATCGCGGACACACCTGAAAATTTAGCACGTAAAGTGAAATATTTTCTGGGTAATGAGAAAAAATCAAAGAAATTTACTTCTCAAGGTTATGATTGGGTTAAGAATGAGACTTGGGAGAAGGTCGTAGATACATATATGGCTCTGTGGAAAAAGAAATACTAGCTTTTTCGTGTTCTCAGAATTATGAAGCCCGCAAGAAGGGAGAGAAGGGTAACTATGCTTATTGTTTTTCCCATCGTGTGGGGCAGTGTATCCTCAAAAATAAATTCTACTTTATGAAGACCAGCTGGGAGGCGGAAAGACATCACGCCTTTGGGATTGTTGTTTGAAAGCATGAGTATTTGTGCAGGCTTATTATTTATAAATAAATTCCATCCCGGGAAATACAAAGTATTTTCTTTTATATGAACGGGTGTTGAAGCATCAATCAGATATTTGTGATTTGTATTGGTTCTTAATATCTCCAGAGTCTTTGCATTGCCATTTATAGCTTCGATGTGTCCCTGGGGTGCACTGCTAGCCCAGGTATTTTTGGGATCTGACCAGAGAGTTGCAGCTTGACCAAGTCCTGCGCCATTTGTCTGGGTAAATGGAATCTGTTTTTTTAAATATTCATCATTTATATCCGGAATATTTTTTCTATTACCCCAATTCAGAATGGTTGAAAGAATTGCAACAGCGCAGATCAGAGTAATTATCCATTTCCTGTTAATATTATTGGCGACAATTGCCGCTAGAATTGCAATAGAAAACATGACGATCCCAAGTAATCTGTATGAAAATTGAAAGCTTGTTAAAAAAGGCACATTTTCCCAGATCGGTCTGGAAATACTTAGCATCATAAAAATACAAGTAAAAGTAATAATAAGTGAAGTGATAATTAGGT
>Ga0163151_10003209_pt1 | contig 23837 bp, 39 predicted proteins | sample OliLakLV19MP5IB2_FD_145596 | JGI IMG/M metagenome (GOLD analysis project Ga0163151, IMG submission 145596) | Freshwater microbial mat bacterial communities from Lake Vanda, McMurdo Dry Valleys, Antarctica - Oligotrophic Lake LV.19.MP5.IB-2 | ecosystem: Environmental > Aquatic > Freshwater >...
TTGACCAGAAATTAAATCTGTCCCACCAATTGAGGCTAGGTCAGTTTGCAATTTTCCAGATGTGTCGGTTAGTAAATGTCTTTTTAGTCCCCCGCCATCAATGCCCGAAACTGAAACGGGCGGCACTGTCGGAGTAGCTCCCGCAGCAGCAGCACCAGATACAACAATAGCATTTTCGTCAGAGGCGAGCGTTACCGCAAGTGAGTTTGCTTTTGTTTTTGTCCCGAGTGTTGACGGGAGTTTGCCGTCGATTGCGGACAAAGAGGCATTGCCGTTTGATTGCAGAGTTGTTGTAGCAAGTGAGGCGGACGGCGTTGATGTTTCCACAATTAACCGGCCTGAGCTATCAGTTAAAATATCTTTATAAATATTCCCAGAAGTTTTCCCAACTAATAAAGATTTTGTTTCTAATAATTTATCGGTTGAAACAATTTGATCCGTTGCAGTTCTAGAGTGTAATCGCTGATTATCTCCTGTTGTTTTATCTAACACTCCCACGCCTACAACACTGTTCGGTAAAATAAAATCGGCAACCTCTCCGAGCGGTAGAACTATTGCGCTTGTGTTGTCTTTTATATCTAGTAATAAACCATTAGTAGAAGATTGCAGCGCGCTGGTTGATGCGCCTGAAGGGAGCGGTAGTGATGCGGAATAAACCGTTTGCGTAAAGCCTGAACCGTCAATTTTTAAACCCGTTGCCGATAGCGGTAAGCTCTTTAAGGCCCCAGAAGCGTCTTTCCCCCCGATCAAAATTGGGTTAACTAATGAGGTGGAAGCCGAAGGGGAGGAGTCAGGTATAATGCCCTGCGTACCACTCAGGTATGCCGCCCTAACGTCAGGTATGATTAAAAAACAAAAAAGAAAAAATTTAGATTTCACGATATTCTCCATTGTGTTCCGTTAAATTGAAGCCTAACAGAATCGTAATTTATTAAGTATAGTAATGCTTCTCCGTTTATATTTTTGCCGTTCCCGTTTATAGTTAGGCCACCGGCAAGGGTGCCATTATAAATTATAAACTCTCTCCCTGTGCTTGGGGAGGCCTCTAGTAAAAACGTCGCCCCTGGATAATTGTTTTCTAGCGATCCGTCAGTGTTAACTACGGTATATGTAGGGATATTTTTAATGACGTATGTGGGACTAGGTGTAAAAGCGTTGGCCCACTCTAAGTCATAGTCTGTGTTAGAAACTTTTCTTAATACTTGATTAGTACTTCCGCCCGTAGGAATCCCCACCCCTCTCGGACCTTCCGCAATTTTAATCACAGTCGATTCTTGGTTGGCCAAAACTTTAACGGGATTTGTATTAACTATAACTATGGTCATTACACTCCTACAATTACGCTAGCTATACCGTATGCCAATCTTTGTACCTTCCCACCTGGGTCGGTTATGTCTAGGGAGTAGATATATATTGTAGGTCTGAAAGCTGACTTAACATCTAACTGTACGGGTATTGTAGAAGTGTCGGCCAAAGATAGTGAGATAGTTACAACATTCGCCACAAGCGCCGAGGTGAAGTCAATAACGTCTGAAATATCCGTAGTGGGAAACTTCTTCATTTTTGCCACGGGGTTGGTGTACCCTTCTGTTTGCAGATTTTTTATTGTAACTCCGTCAGCTTCGAAAACTTGAAAATCAAAGTCAAAGTTTGCGCCCATATATATATTTAAATCTACAATCGCAGGGGTTAGCATAAATCCTCCAAGTCCATTGTCTTTATTAATTTAAGTTTTGTAAATGTCATTACAAGATTCTCCACTGAGTTCCGTTGTATTGTACTGGAGCAGAATCGTAGTTAATTAATATTAGTGAAGCATCCCCGTTTATATTCTTACCGTTCCCATCTAGGGTTAAACTCCCTAGAGAAGTGCCGCTGAGTATTCTAAACTCTTGGCCCAGTGTGGGCGCAGCAGGTAGGTAGAAGGTGGCCCCGGGGTAGGTATTTTCTAGGGTGATATCTGAGTTTTGTATGGTGTAGGACGCTACATTTTTCACCTCATAGGTACTCGTGGGTGTAGTAGATCCTCCTCCCCCTGAACCTGTATAAATGGTGCTGTGGGAAATCAATTTTTTAGTAGGCATTTGCACTTTATTTGTAATCAGGGTGTGCCCGTCGGAGAAATCAAACTCCAGACTCAACTCATCGTAAACAGTTTCCTCTACTCTTATTCCGGTTATTATAGGGGCGCTGTCCCCTTTAGGGCCTTGAACCGAAAACCCATTACTCCCAGATATTCCAGGAATACCTCTAGGCCCAAGCGGGCCTCTTTCTCCCTTTAATAAATCTTTATTTTTTTCTACTACTGTTTGCACGTCTTCGGGGGTTATGTCTTTTCCATCTCGCCCCTGTCTACCTCTCTGGCCTCTGGGGCCTTTGAGAGAATATCTATCCTCTTCTGTTAAATCTTGAAACTTTAATTTGAGAGACTCTCGCTCCTCTTCACTTAACTCTGAGAACTTTAATTTAAGATCTTCTTTAACAGTAGTTATGTGGGCAATAATCAGGGCGTTAACTGTATCTGCATTTTCTTCTATGCTAAAGTCTCTACCTTGTTTTCCCCTCTGACCACGAGGTCCGCGTATAGCTAATAACTCTTCTTCGTTTAGGTCAGAAATTTTTAACTTAAAATCGCTTTTAATTTCATTAATATAGTTAGAGACTAATGTGGATATTTCACCTTGGGTTTCTGCAAATACGAAATCCTTACCGTCTTTTCCGTGAGGCCCCTCTAAGCCGTCCCTACCGTCCCGCCCCTTGGGACCACGGAGAAGACCTATCTCATCTCCACTTAAATCAGAGAATTTTAATTTCAAACTCTCAGAAATACTTTCGATGTGACCGGCAATTATTTTAGTTATTTTCTCTTTGCTTTCATCGAAGTCGAATCCATCTCCGTCCTCACCCCGTAAAGCCTTTAGTTCGAATTCATTTAAGTCACAGTATTTTAATTTTAGGGAATTTTTGATCGACTCTATGTGGTCAGTGACTAGGGAATTTATCCTGCCTTTGTATTCTTCGAAGTCGAAGTCTGTACCGTCGAAACCTCTAGGGCCTCGGATACCTCTAAGCCCTTGCTTGAACTCGGATGAACTAAAACATAGGTTAGTTTGTTCCTCTACTAGAGAGGCTATAAGTGCAATGATTACTTCGTTCTTCAATTCTACCTAACCTACTACGCGCAAAGCGAGTTTAGTTATGTTTAGTTCTTGTTTTTAAATACTCAATAGTGGCCAAGGCCAAATTCTTATCTTCTTCTATAGTATCTTTAGCGCCTTCTTTTTTTGGGTCCACTGTGGGTTGAGGGGTTGGAGCGGGCGCTACTTGAGCGTCTATCACTTCATCTAATCTATCGGTAGGTGTGAAATTGTTGGAGGCAATAAAAAATCTGTCTCCGCCTTCGTATCCTGGCATACCTTCTTTTTCTCGTATCTCATTAGGTGTGATGGCACCTGCTTGCATCATCTTTTGGAAGTAAGTGGCACGAGAAGACATATCCCCTCTGAACACTCCGTACAAATCTAATTGGGTGCTTCTAGAGTAGTCATTGATTAGTTTAAAATCTATTTCAGATTCTAAGTTCTTGGCCCAAGAATCTAAAGTATCCGTCACTACTTCCAACGCACTTTGTTCTTGGTTAGCGTAGCTTGCAGCTTCTGTGTCATATAACTTAGTAGGAGGAACTCCTAAAAATCGGGAGATTTCAATTACGTTAAATTTTCTAGTTTCGATAAATTGCATTACTTGTGGGTCGAAAGAAATTGCGGTGTACTTTGCACCTTCCTCTAGGATTGCCACGCCGCCAGACTTGCGCCCACCGTGAGACTCTTTCCATGATTCTTTAATTCTCTCGTAAGCCTCGTCATCAAGCGCCCCTTCGAAACTTAAAACCCCACTCGGTCTACCGCCGTTGGCCATTAAAGAATTTGCAAACTTATCCCCACCTAAACTTATTCCCAAGATTTCCGTGGCGTAGGGTATAACTCCTATTCCAGAAATCCCGCCGAATGTGAGTGGACTTCTTATGTGAAGTACATCTCTTGGTTGTAGGTAAACATCGGCAGCTTGTCGGGAAGATCCACCGATTATTCTGTAGACTAATTTTCCTGATACGGTTCTAGTCGGGCATACATCACAAGTTTCAATTGGCCAAAGATATTTAACTCTTCCTGCGGTGTCTCTTTCAATCTCAGCGTAAGCGTTTCCGGCAGTGATCGCCTGGGATACTAACCAAGTTTTAAAATTGAAGGCGGTCATCTCTTCATTCGGGCTAGTGTTTAAAAGTCGGTATAGGTTATCTTTAATCGGTCGTCTTTTTTGGTCTTTAACTTGCCACTCTAATTTAGCTATTTGGGTACAGATGAAGTTCACCCCACGGTAGAAGGCGGAGACTTGTAGTGCTGAGTCTGGAGTTACTTCCGATCCCCCTGAGTATGAGTACAAACTCCTAGGAGATCTAGGCTCCGTGGCTTGGTATTTACCTCTACTAAATATCTTTTTTATTTTAGAAGTTATGCTCATCTACACACCTACTATTTGCTGGCTTCTAATTTCTTTTTAATAGCTTCTAATTTCTTTTGATTTCCTTTCTTAACCGAAATAACGGTTTCCAAAAATATCCCCTCATCTAATGTGGGTGCTTCGATTACTTCCTTAACTGGAATGGCGGGAGTTAAAATTATCTCCTCATCTAATGTGGGTGCTTCGATTACTTCCCCACTAACTTCTGAGTGGCCTCTTCTAATCCAGCGATTAGCGAAGTCATCTTCTAGTTTTAATATTTCATTTCTTTTTGCAAGGAGTTCTCCATTGTAAAAAGCGTCTGTGTTGAACTTAACATGTTTCATAAATACCTCTCATAAACAAAGGGAGGTATCTCTACCTCCCTAAGACAAAATAAAAACTCTTGTGGTGCGAAAAGGAGCTAACACACCTACAAGCTGAAATTAAACAACTTCGCTGAAGGCAGGTTGGAATTTCATATCGTGTAAGTGATACACTGCTGAACCTAGTTTAGCTGCCGTAGTGTCTGCAATGTCGATAGAAAACCAAGCAAACCCATTGTTAATATCTAATTCTTCAGCACTCGCTTCTACTACAAGAATTCCGCCGTTAGATGCGAATTGAGTAGAAACATCTTTCAACGCAAGAGCAGTTACTTGCTCCACTTTAGTGAATGAAGTTTCTGCTCCAGACTTAGTGAAGTGTGGCTTATTGCCAACTAGATCTTTAGAAGTCCCAGCAGAAGCTGCGTTGTGCTGACGTAGAGTAACTTCCACCACTGCCGCAGTAGAAGTTCCCATAGAAAGTACTGCCGCGATTCTGTGGCCTTTTTCTAATTTAATTCTAGCTCCAGTAACGGCGGCAGTATTTAAATCTACAGGTGCCATTACTTGTTTAATTGCCGTTTGTTCTGATAGTAGGTTTTCCATATAAAAAATCTCCAATGTTAAATTCTAATCCCTCAATTTATAATTCCGAAGGTAGGAGAGAGGACTACCTTCGGAAATTTTAGCTATTATCTATCTTCGAGAGTGATAAAAGCAGACATATTGAACGAACCAAATTCAGTAGTAACTGGAGCTTTGTAAGGAACTCCGCCGCCAATACGAGTTTGGATCTTTAATGCTTGAACATCTTTATCCCAGTATAACCAAGGATTGATTTCAGACTTAAAGCCAGAAACTTTAACTAATGAGTGGTAGTAAGATAAATCAACAAGTGAAATATCCCCTTCGTCACCAAGAGCTTTAACTCCTGCCATTTGAACTCTGATAGGTAAACCCATTAAGTATCCGTGTGGTGCAGAAGCTAGGCTTCCAACTCCACCCATACCTGGGATATAAACTGGAGAGTTATCAGTGAACTTCATCAAACGAAGTTGAGGAAGAACCGCTGGGTTAACTAACCAGAAAGATTTACTTACTGAGCTTGGTAATAATTGGCCAAACATTTTGTTAATGTTTTCAAATAAAACCGTGTCAACCGCTTGTCCGCCTTCTTTCAATACTTTAATTTTGAAAGCAGAACTTAAAAAGCCCGCTGGTTTCCCAACGCCGTCACCGCTGATAATTGCAGAGTTAATTTTGTGTACTAAAGCGTTTGGAGCTTCTTGTCTTACATAAGATTCAATTAAGCTTGTGTCGCTTAAAATTTCGTCAGTAAGTTTTACTAAAGCCGTAAGCTTATTTAATTTAACATCAAACAAACCAAACTTAGTTTTAGATTCGGTATGGCTTACTTCTTCGCCTTCCCAGTAAGCTTGGAATCCAGTAGAATCCCATGGCGCTACTTCATTAATTGGCAATTCAACTCTGTTAGAATTAGTTTTGAATTGTTTAGTAAGTGGAAGTAAAGATTCATCTCCCATTACTTTCTTTTGAATTTCTTGTCTCATATCAGCAGGAACTAGAAATCCGCCAGCTTCTCCAGAACCTTCATTTTGAGAAGCGTTCATGAATTTATTCAAACGTGGATCAACATTTCCGTAAGCAGAATCTTTAATCGCTTTAACATAGTGTCCAGCAGACTCGAAACCAAAGTTAATGTCTTCTCTTTTGTTTCCGATAACTACAACTTCATTAGGTTTAGCTGAAGCTGAAGCTGGGCCTGTCTTACGAGTAGACGCAGACGCAGAAGCAGTGATTGCAGCAGCTTTTTTTACTGCTTCAATTTTAGCTGTTAATGCAGTGGCTTCATCATTAAGAACATTTAATTGTTCTACTTCTTTGTCGCCTAAAGTTCCAGCAGTGATACCTTCTAGCGCAGCAATGATTTCTAATAATCTTGCTTCCATTTTTTCTACTTCAGTCATACGATCCCCTTATAAAAATTAATATTTAATCCCAGAGTCGCTACGCTATTTGCGAGCTAAAAAACTCTTTAAATTCCCAGTCAATTCTACTGCTTTACCCATTGCCACTTTCTCTGCGCTATTCGCATTAAGTGGTTTCTTTTTCATCCAAACACATCCCTCTAATAAAGAGGCGGCGATTGGCATTGCTTCTTCCTCCGACTTCTTATCAGCAAATTTATTTTCAATTGCTTGGTCAGCGTCGAACCAAGTTTCCTTGGATAACATATCTATTAAATCAGAACGTGATATGCCGGTTCTCTTCATGTAAATACCAATGAGTTGGTTTTCCACATCGTCCAGACGGTTAACTATCGCTTCTAAATCGTTGGCGTTCCCGCCTGCGAAAGTCCATGGCTTGTGAATCATTACTTGTGCGCCTTCACCAATAATAATCTCGTCAGCGGCCAGTATAATGATAGAGGCAATAGAAGCCGCCATACCGTCTATGTGACAAATTACTTTTGCTTTGTGTTGCTTAAGTCGATTGTAAATTGTAATCCCCTCAAACACATCTCCACCTGGAGAGTTTATTCTTAAGGATATTTCATTAACCGTATCGGGTAGGTCTTTTAGAATGTCCGAAACTTGTTTAGCTGAAATGGACTCCTCCCAGAAACTAGATCCGATTGGACCGTACATAACAATCTCGGCCTTAGTGACCGATTTATTACTTATCTGAAGAGTACGCGCTTTCATTTTGAAGTCTAATAATTTTGCCATAGTAGTTCTATGTTAAGAATTTTTAACCCACTATGACAAGTGCTAAATTGTACGAATTCCGCGAGAAGAGTAAACGGACTTATTATCTTCTTCCTTCACCCAACCGGCCAGACACATAAGAAGAGTTATCACGGGGTCAATTTTTAATTTTTCGTGAGTCTTCCGAGGGAATACATTCCCGTTCGCATCTTCCTTGGCCACGACATTTCCCACACACCAACGTAATAGTGGACTTCCGTTGTGTTCAAACTCCCCTTCACGAATCAGCGCATCTAAAGTCTTCATTGGCTCCGAAAAATTTGCAGTGGTCATTCTAAATTCTTGAGCGTCGAACTTCTTGGCCACTAATATTTGACCAAATTGAGTGGCGTTCCACGGGTCATAGAAAACGGAGTTAAGTTTTAAAGGTTTCACTGAGGCGATAAATTCCTTTTCAATAGTGTCGTAACTAATCGCCTCCCCTTTAGTAGCTATGAGGTGTCCAGAGCCGAGGCAGTTGGCGAGTAGTACGTTGTTAGATTCTTCTATCCGCACTTCTGGTATGAATGACTTCTCTAGAAATTTGTATTTAAACTTATCCGCACCTAAGGCAGTTTTATAAGGTATGCGAAATAAAAACCCCATAGAAGTTAAATCCACCTTAGAAGATAAATCCACCGCAGCGAAACATCTAAGGCCACTTACAGACTCCCATGTTAATTCTTCATTGGCGCACTTATCCCATTTAGCTAAATCGAAATAAGCATTGGCTTCAGATACCCAAATATTTAAATGTTTAGTTTTAAAGTTAGGTAAGTCACTCGGAGTTATTTTTGCCTTTTCAGATTTTGCATGGAAAGTAATCGGATCTACTGAAACGCCGTAATTGGGATTTGCCTTTCTCCAGGTTCTCTCACTGTGGATATTATCAGTTTCATCCACAGTATATACTAAGGAGAAAAATTGTTCGTCTAGGTGCTCTCCCATTGCCACTTTCTTGGCGTAGGAAGATTGAGAATACCCAATAGATTCCACCGACCTTCCGGCAGTGGTGATAGTTAATAGGAGCGAGTCATTACGCTTAGAAAGGCCGGAGGAAATAACCTCAAACAACTCTGTAGATACCGCATGTAATTCGTCAATGACGCAAAGTATATCGTTAAGCCCATCTAAAGATTTATCATCACTAGATAGGGCACGGACAAAAGAGTTAGACCTATCGTGGATTATCTTGTGGGCCAATACTTCCACTCCGGTGGACTCTAGGTATTTGGGGCAGGCCTTGGCCATGGCACGGGAAGAGTCTAGGACAATCCGCGCCTGATCGGTCTTGGTTGCGGCGCAGGAAATCTCATTCCCTTTAGGGTTATCTAACGCTAGAAAATATAGTACGGCCTGGGAGGCGAGTAAGCTTTTTCCATTCCCTCGGGGAAATTCTAAGTGAGCTACTCTAAACCTTCTCTCGCCGGTTCTGATATCCACCCACCCAGCAATATTCATAAAGGCAAAACATTGCCACGGCTCATAGGTTATGTTTTCAGTCTTCCAATTCTTACCTTTAACATGCTTAAATTTTTGAGTGAGTCTTAAGTATCTTTCCGCTTTATTTAAATCAAAGTAGAAAGTGGGGTTGTTAAAATCTTTGAAGTATCTCTTACAGGCCCCTATTACAAATTTGCAAGCGGGGATCTCCCCACTAACTACTTGGGTGGCATAAATATGACCGTCTGTGACAAAGGGGTAATCCAGGGGGTCAATATCAATCATAGATCTACCGGATGCAGGCCGCACCTTAGTATGTGAATAATAACTTCGGTACACCAACCATTACCAATGGCCTTATACGCGTGGGTTTTACTCACAGGGTTAAGATGAAACCAATCTGGTATGGTTTGAAGTCTGGCGCACTCTCTCACTGTGAGTTTTCTAAGAGTTATTCCCGTGGGGGAAATATTGGCCACTCCGTTTATAGATCTATTCCCCGAACTCCCTCCACTGCCTGTGGCAAGAGTGTTGGCCTTCCCTGAAATATTGGAGCGCCTGTCTATACCCCATGCCCTGCTAGAGGAAGAGTAGGCAAAGACAACTTGCTTTTGTGATTTAATTATATGGTCTTTTAAGGTGACTCCCTTAATTTCTGAGTCATCTAGGCAAACCCTAGAGTTTAGTATTTGGTCAAACTCCCCAGGGGAGAAGATCATACTTTTATCTGGAGTGGATTCCAGTACGTCTTTTAATAATAATCGTCTATCTGTAGGTTGGGGTACGGAAAAATTGCACCAATAATACCGCTCCCGTTTCTGGGCGGAAACTAAGGCGGCGTTTATCAACACTGCCTCGTGCCCTATTAAAGATACAAATTGAGAGTAGAACTCTTTCTTCATTTTAACATTCTCAATAATATACTTTAAAGAGGGGTTGTGTTTCTGGCAGAGTTTTAATATCTCCATGCACTTTATAAGCAGACCGGAGCTTCCATTTAATCCCGAACCATCGCCCGCCACAGAAACACTCTGGCATGGGCTACCAAACACAACCCAGTCATAAGGGCCGTGCGCCACTATGTCGGACTCCGTGATGGAATTAACATCATTCTTCCAACGCACTACCTGTACATTAAAGTCGGCCAACGCCCCCACCTGGCGATCCGTTTCCACGGCATGTACTTCCACCTCTATACCTAATTTATTAAATGCTAGAGAAATACCCGATAGGCCGTCACATAAACTTAAAACTTTTAAAGTCATAGTCTATATATTTAGCAATCTGTTGGGGGGTTTGAAAACAATTTAATTTTAACTAAGGGCGGATTAATTCAAATAGCTTCTTGGGGTTTTTCTTTAGTAGTTCCTGCGCCAACTTATTAGAAATTTCCACCGCCTTTTGACGCTCTTTCTTTAGCAATTCGCACTCCTTTTTTAAGGCCAAATAATCCGCCAAAACATAGGTCAAAAGAAGGGTTAAAATTAGATCAAAAAAGAGCCTCAAAATACGCATGAAAAACCATACTAATTCAGGGGCCAAAAAGGTAGTGAAAATGTAAAAATAACCGGATTTTGGGTAAGCTTGTATTCAACGATTGTTGACTACAAGTTAGCATATTGCTTTTATGGTGTCAAATACGACTTTTTAAAATATATGCGCACCTCCTCGAAAAAAAAAAAAAAAAAATTTCGAAAAAAAAAAAAGTAACTGCGTCTTTTCTTTTTGACCTACCAAAAAAAAGAAAAATATTCTTCTTTACTTATTGTAATCACGTGATAAACTGCCCTGTACGGGCGGTCGGCACGACCTGTACAGGGTTTTCGCGCGTATGTATTGAATGTAAATCTTAACCCTTAAACCAGGTTTAGGATTAAAAAATAAATAAAAATTTTCTTTACGTGCGGCGATTTGCCAAGTGACACATTCGCGTATTCCAAAATATTTATCTTAAATTTTTGAGTGTGAAATGACTTTTATTTTTTGGGTTATATTTCCCCTCTCTTTTTGGGGCCAAATTCCTCCCTTCTTTTTACCTACATATTTAATTGCAATTGACAGTAAAGTTTCAGGTTGATAGAAAGAATATTCCTGGAAAGTAAATTTAGTGATGGGGGGTGGAGTGTTCCAACACTTTTCCCCTGTCCGCCTTTACCACTGGGAAGGTGTTACTAAACTTTTACTTACCTAAACCAGGAACCTAAAAATGAATTTAGATACCATCGCATTAAAATTTGGCGTGGAGAGAAGAGGCACTAAATATAAAACCTCCACTATGTCCAGCTTCAAAGAGAAAACTTATGTCCATCAAAAGATAAGTTCCGTTTTAAGTAAATCCGAACTACTCCCATTTTTAATCCAGCACTATAAGGACTTAGATTCGCTGGTTGAGTTAATACTGGCCGGGGCCAAGGTTCGTGAAATTCCCACAGAGGTTCTAGATTGGGTTACTGAATACATCACGCCAATACATGACAACCACGGAGGATTTTCTTTTGTAGATAGTCGAACCGGCATGACGGTTGTAATGGACGCTAAGTTTTATTTAGCAGCAGTGAAGAGTGAAGTACTTGGTATGAGCTTAGATAAATTAAGGTTATCCGCAATACCTGCCTTTAAGACTTATAACCCCCAGATTCAACCAGGTATGCAGGTATCTGCGACGGTTGATAAAATGACCGGCAGAGAGATTTTTGAGATAAACCGATACAATCCCCCCATTTGGATATCGAAACCTCAAATTAAGGCGGATAAGTTGGTCATACCGACGATTTTAGATATGTTTCTCGTCCACCTTTTCCCAATACCTCAAAATAAGTTGGAAGCACTGCATTGGTTATACCACGCCACTTTCAGTAGACGTTCGCAGGTTATACTAGTTCTCTGTGGTAAACAGGGTATTGGTAAATCTATTTTCGGGGATAGTTTGTGCGCCGCCATGGTGGGAAGACACAACCACGCCACCGCCCCGAGGAGTTTAACTAAAAAAGAATTCAACGATTGTTATGACGAAAAGAGAATTGTATTAATTGAGGAAATAGATATTAGGGAAGAGGAAGGGCCTTCGGCCAAGGCGGAAGTTAATGATCGGCTAAAGGCCTTTAGTAATGATGTGATTAGTGTCGAAGGGAAAGGCATTAGAGCTAGAACTATTATCAACTTCGCCTCCACAGTTATTACTAGTAATAAAACCAAATCAATTCCAATCATGGTGCCCGACGAGAGGCGATTTCTATGTATAGAAACCGGACACACTCCTCTGAAAGAGGTGATGAATCCAGAACTAATAACAAGTTTAGTAGAGCAATTAGAAGATCCCGAGGGGAAAGTGGTACAGCAATTTGGGGAGTGGCTCAGAGAGTTTGGTAACTTACAAGAGGAAGGGGGAGAGTTTAGAATGGTTCACTCCCAAATTAAGTACGATATGTATATGAGTGGAATACCGCTATCTATGAAACAAGTAGTGGAGCACATAAGAAAAAGAAAGGAAGGGGCCAGAGAAGATCTTGAACTAGAGATGAACTCACCCCTGTCTAAATTACCAGGGTATAAATTAGATATGTTAGAGGAGTGGCACGGGGTGACCATTAAGGAATTAGTAGAGGCCAGTAAAGTAGTGAGGGGGAGAGAAAAGATCTATGCGCGGGAAGAGGCCATAAGGGAATTTCTAAGGGATCACTTAGAGGCACCGCCGGAGTTTTTACCTTTAGTTTATTTTAGTGAGTCGGATAAAGATTTCCTTTATTTTTCTAAAGTGGATAACGGAGAAGGGGTTGAGGATGAAATACTATGACTGAAATATTAACTTCCCTTGCGGTGAGCTGGATTCTCATACTCGGGACTTGTGTAATTCTCTTTTCGCTGAAATGTTTTCTTATTAAATTATCGGGTGAGAAATTATGAAAGACGCAGAAAATAAATTTATTAGTTTTTTGGAAGAGGAGGGAGTTTTGGAAGAACTCGAAACTAACTTTGTGAATAGCTGGGGAAACAATGGTTTTATTGTCTTTAAAGCTTGGATTAAATCTGCTAACCCCCGTGATTTCACCCTCTTTGCTTTTTTTCGGGGCCATGCGAACGAGGAAATAAAACGGAGAGAGGAAGAAAAATGGCGCGCGATTCACTATAAATGGCAGGATTTTATCAAACAGGATGGTGCAGAATGAAAGACGCAGAAGATAAATTTATTAAGTTTTTAAAAGATAGAAATCTTTTTGAAGCATTTAAAACTAACTTTGACCTTAGAGGGGAAGAATTCCTAGAAGAATTTCTTGGGAGGTCGCGACCTATGGATTATGTTAGTTATGCTTTTGATTGGGGCAGTGGTGACGAAAAATTTAAAGAGTTTCTAAAGTGGGAGAAACTCCATATTGAATGGCGTGAGTATATTAAATTGCATGGTGCAGAATGAAAGACGTATTAACTGCAATCGCCTTATACATGTTTTTTTATCTTTCGGCGTATGTTATTTTTTCACTGGTGATATGGATTATTAATAAATTAATAGGTGAGAAATTATGAGTGCATTAAGGGATTATTTCGGAGTAGGCGACACTCCCGACGACTATTACTCTTTGAATGTTTGGTGGAATGTTGTGACTAATAATTTTTATTTTAGGTATAACGGGGTTTTGCCGCCAAAACCTTATCAGTGTGTTCTTTTAGGAAAGCTGCCGGTGATAATATGAAAGTAACATTTAAAGACGATTATGTTTTATTTAGTAACAAAAACGGTTCTTATCATTTATCAACAAAGCAGTTTAAATCAATGGGACGTGAAAACTCCATTTTGTTTGCAGAACGGGAGATTAATAAAAAGAATCATTCGATTTATATTAAAAAAACTATTAACTTTAATGATGCCCGTGCAATAGGGTTATGTGAGTATGGAATTAAAGATTTTTGTGATGAACTAAATCTCGATATTTCTAAAACATACAAACTCAGTTATCTAGTAAATAAGCTAACTGTACGAATTATTAATAAGTATCTAGATGAATGTTTGAAGTTATTTGATAAAGATATTTTTAAATCATTTGGAGGTGCTATTGGGTATCTTGAGTGTACTGGTTCAAGAATGCCGGTTGTTTTCAAAAGTGGTATTTTTTCAGATCGCATACTTTATTTAATGGCCTGTGATTTTGCTTATTCCACACTACATATTTTTGAAAAAGAATTGCCTAACGACAAGCGACCAAGGTTGGCCATCGAGGCAAGATTGGATTGGTTAGAGGGAAAAATAACGGACAAAGAGTTAGAAGATGCTGCACATTCTGCTAAACACTCTGCCTCCTATTCTGCCGATAATTATGCCTCCTATTCTCCTTCCAGTTCTGCCGCCTATTCTGCCTTCTATTCTGCCGATAATTATGTCCTATCTGCCGCTATTTCTACCGCTGCTGCTGCTTCTTATAGTGAGGACGCTGTTCGAACTGCTGAATTCTACAAGAAGCAAAAGAACTATGTAATTTTCATGCTGTGTTTGGAGGGTCTAAAATGAAAGATGCAGAAAATAAATTTATTAAGTTTTTAGAAGAGAAGAAAGTTCTGGAAGAATTCAAAGCTAGCCTTAAAAACACTAGAGGCTTCGACGATCCTAAGGTTTGGCTCAAATCGGTTAATCCTAGCCATTGCATTAGTTTAGCTTTCTACTGGGGCCATGCGGGCGAGTGGGGAAAATGGAGCGCGATTAACAATGAATGGCAGGATTTTATTAAACAGGATGGTGCAAAATGAAAGATGCAGAAAAGACAGAATCATTGTTTTCAAAAGCAATAACAGACATTGAGCGCTATCTGGCTTTTCCACCTAAGTGGGACGGCTATAAAGCACCACCATTTTCCAAAAATGCAGTTAGCTTTTGCACCGAATTGGTTTTGAATGTTAGGGCATATGTAGACTTTATAAATACAGATCTTTCTAAGATTTCACCTTGCCCGTGCCCTGATGGATCTATAGATATTGAATTTTCATCAAAACATAAGACACTCGTATTTAACTTTTCAAATAATTTAGAAGAGATTGGAATTTTCTTTGAAGACAAAATTTCTAACCAAAATCCAGAAGAAGTTACATGCATACACCATGAAGCACCTTTGGCAAAATACCTTACTAAGTTCTTTGCTTAGGAAGTGGAGTCAGCAATGAATGGCAGGATTTTATTAAACAGGATGGTGCAAAATGAAAGATGCAGAAAATAAGTTTATTAGTTTTTTGGAAGAGAGAGGAGTTCTGGAAGAATATAAAGCTAGTTTTAAAAAATTCAGAACAAGGTTTGGTTTGGATAAACCTCTTGAGGTTTGGCTTAAATCAGTCGGGCCTCGCTATTACGTCGAATATGCTTTTTCATGGATTTATATTGGAAACGAAAAAAAATGGCGCGACCTTAGTATTGAATGGGAAGACATAGTTAGTTGTCTAGAGCATGAAAATTTCTTCCCAGTGAATCAAAGGGGCGATTATATAAATAAATTATGTACGACTTAAAAAGTGAGAGATTATGAAAGATGCGGCAAATAAATTTATTAAGTTTTTAGAAGAGAAGGGAGTTCTGGAAGAATATAAAGCTAGGTTTGCGAATGGCGGGGGAAGCGACGATCTTAAAGATTGGCTCAAGTCGAGTAATCCCAGCGATTTCATCCTCTCTGCTTTTTTTTGGGGCCATGCGAACGAGGAGGCAGAAAAATGGGGCGTGATTAACTATAGATGGAAGGATTTTATCAAACAAGATGGTGCAAAATGAAAAACGTATTAACTTCAATCGCCCTATGCGGAATTTTTCTCCTATGGGCGTATGTTATTCTTTCACTACTGAAGTGGATTATTAATAAATTAATGGGGGAGAAATGAGTGACGATAAAAAGATGAAATCATTTACCGAATGGCTTCATGAGTCAGTGAAAGGTGATAGCTTAAAAATTGTAAGATGCACTGACTTAAGTACTACCGTTCTTGGATTACTCGACGAAGAATCAGGGGAAGTTTTTATAGTTGGTAATATGCATGATTTAACATTTGTACTTAATGGCAATCATTGTAAATAAGGGAGAATGTTGAAATGATTAAAAAATACAGAACAATACCTGTGGAAAAAATTGCACTTCTTTTTGATGGAAACAATTACAAAGAGTGTGAACAATTGCAGGATTTTTCTCCTGTGGGCGTATGTTATTCTTTCACTGCTGAAGTGGATTATTAATAAATTAATGGGGGAAAGATTATGAACGAGGACATTTGGGTAACAAAAAAAGATGACGTGCGGTACAGAATCAAGGATTACACTGGCGAGGATTTTTCTTACAGTGTTTTAAGAGTCTGCCCATGGTACGAATGGCAAAAGATTAAGTGTCTTTCGGATTTAGCTGAACGAATCGGAGAGGATCATTATCATGATGAACCTTGTAGTATCGAGACTTATGAGTGCAATGTGGATCTTTTATACAATGGGAAAATTTACCCTTTTAAAATAACAGGCCAGATTTCCATAGATTGGCAAAGCAAACAAGGTGAAGCTGTTAACTACATAATGACAGAGGAAGACGCATGAGCGAGATAGCTAATCAAAAAAACATTTCCCTCAAAGAGTGTCAATCGCGAGATTCATCTGTAAAGGTCGAAGGCTATACAAAAGGCTATACAGAGGGTTTTACAGAAGGCTTTACACAAGGCTATTTCGACGGTGCAGAGCAAGGCGCGGGTTTAATTTGTGAAAGTCTTAAAATAGATTGCTCAGGCGCTTATGACTATGAAGATGCCGTTAAACTAATTAATCTTCATAACGAAAGACAAATAGAAAAAATCGCACAGCTAGAAGTAGAGAATGAGGATTTAAAAGTCAAACTCAATGTAGTTAAAAAAGACTACTGGTTTATGATAAATTTGCTTGAGAGATACACTACAAACATAGATGAGTCGGTAGCCGATTGTCTTGAGAGAATGAAGCTTAGAAAGCCGATGTTTGAAATTAAAAAGGAGGGCGTATGAATAAATATAAAATAGAAGATCTGAAAGTGGGTGCGGTTTTTAAAGATGGGGACGCAACAAGAACAATTCTCCTGGTGGGAAAGACAGATGTTTTTTACTCCTATCGCTTCACGAGTGATCGCATTGAAAATATTTGCCCCCTTGGTGATTTTTTGCGTGGCGATAAGGGCGCATTAGTCGTACCAACAAAAAAAATTGCCTACGTTGAGTTCCAGAGTAACTACGACCTGGTATCAAAACACTATTGCTCAAAAGAGGTATGGTACCGTGAAATAAACGCTAGTACGAATCATAAATTTATTCGAGAATTTGAAATTGAAGTTGGTGAAGATGGCTTTCCAATTGAGAGGGGCGTATGAATAAATATAAATTAGAAGATTTAGAAGTGGGCGCAGTTTTTGAAGAGAGCGGCCATACGACGAGAACAATTATTGCCGTGGGCAAGATTGAGGTTCTTTATTCCTATCACTCCACGTGTGGCTACGTTGAAAAGATTTGTCCCATCGGAGAGTTTTTGCGTGGGGATAGGGGCGAATTAGTTAGGCCAACTATGAAAATCGCTTATGTTGAGTATTGGAGTTGCCGCGATCTTTCGTCAAAACGCTATTGCTCAAAAGAGGTTTGGAACCGTGGAGCAAGCACTAATAGCACTCTTAAATTTATTCGAGAATTTGAAATTGAAGTTGGTGAGGATGGATTTCCAATCGAGGGGGGCGTATGAATAAATATAAATTAGAAGATTTAAAGATCGGCTCGGTTTTTAAAAATGGTAGTAATATAAGAACAATTGTCACAGCAGGCAAGACACATGTTTTTTATTCTTTTATTGAGGATGGAATTTACAAGGAATACGCCGCTACTATTAAACTATTCCTTGACGGATGGTATGGCGATTTAGTTAAGCCAACTACGAAAGTTACCTACGTTGAATACCAGAGCAAGAGCGACCTGATAACAAAACACTATTGCTCAAAAGAGGTATGGTACCGTGAAATAAACGCTAGTACGAATCATAAATTTATTCGAGAATTCGAAGTTGAAGTTGGTGAAGATGGATTTCCAATCAAGGGGGGCGTATGGATAAGTATAAATTAACTGATATAAAAGTGGGTGCGGTTTTTAAAGAGAGTGGCACAACAAGAACAATCATAGCAGTATGTAACTTGCTGGTAATTTATTCTTATACTGAGAATGGGCTTTATAAGGAAAGTGCCGCTAACATTAACCACTTTTCTGACGGGGATTATGGCGAATTAGTCGTGCCAATTACGAAGGTTGCCTGTGTTGTGTACCAGAGCAAGTACGACCTGAGATTCACACACTGTTGCTCAAAAGAGGTATGGTACCGTGGAATGAACGATAGTACGAATCATAAATTTATTCGAGAATTCGAAATGGAACTCGGCGCAGATGGCTTTCCAATCGAGGGGGCGTATGAGTAAACCATTTTTCATACATGACGATTTTGATTCAAACATCGAATATTTTAAGACAGAAAAAGAAGCTCTGATATATTTTGAGCGCATAAAAATTAACCTAAAAGAAAACGGCGGTTGGCCGCAGGAAGTTCTGGACGGGGCTATAAAGTTTGGGGTTGTCATTTGTGATAGCCGTGCGGCAAGTAAAATGTCGGTACCCATAGATCCATATGGTGACCCTATTGAAGTTGAGCTTGCTGATATTGAAAATCCTTTAATGAAAATGCTTGAACAACTAGAAACAGAAAACGAAACTCTGAGGGGTCGCTTGCTCCACGAAGTTAAACTAATTGGCGATGCTGCGAATGACGAAATCAATAGACTAGAAGCAGAGCATGAAAAATTAAAGGCAATAATTAAAAAACTTAGGGGAGAAAATGACTAAATATAAATTAACTGATTTAAAAGTCGGTGCGGTTTTTAAAGAGAGTGACGGAGCGAGAACAATTATAAGAACAATTATTACAGTGGGCAAGGCAGACGTTTTTTACCACAGTAAGCCCACGTTTGGTTACGTTGAAGATTGTGCTTCGATTGATTTATTCTTATCTGGACACTATGGTGAATTAGTCGTACCCACAAAAAAATTGCCTACGTTGAGTTCCAGAGTAACTACGACCTGGTATCAAAACACTATTGCTCAAAAGAGGATTGGAACCGTGGAATAAACGCTAGTACGAATCATAAATTTATTCGAGAATTTGAAATTGAAGTTGGTGAAGATGGATTTCCAATTGAGGGGGGGCGTATGTTGTGATGTTGATAACTTATAGAATGGTGCCCGATACAGAATAAAAATTTAAAAATGAAAGGAGAAACAAATGAAATATCCAAAAGTACCTCAGATTTATGTAACTGTTGATTACAAGGCCTTTAAAATAATAAGTTTTAATAGGCAAATTAATTCACGCAATTTAGGTCGAATTATTGCTCAAGCACAGAAAGATTTTAAACTACAATTGTTCCCTATTATCGTGAACGAGAATATGGAAATCATAGACGGACAGCATCGTTTCACCGCTTGTAAAACTCAAGGGTGGCCGGTGTATTACATTAAGATGCCGGGGAAATCTGCCACAGTGGAAGAGGTTTACTCTCTTAATATTGTAGGTAAGAAGCATACCCTGAGCGACAAGATTCAAATGCTATATTTAGCAGGGGATGCGGAAATTTCTAAGGCATTTGTTCTGGTAGATAGGTTTCCAAAAGTTGCTGCATCGGACATAGTGATGCTTTGCGTTTCTCACCAATCCTCTGGTAAAACTTTAGATTCAGTAAATCGGGGAGAGTATAAAGTTACACGTTTTCGTGAAGCCGGCGAACTTTTAATGGCCCTTGAAACTAGTACACTACCTGAGAGATTTACCAATAGAACTATTTTTGCGGTGGCCACTCTTTGTGTACACAATAACATTAAACCAAGTCAGTTAATGGCGCAGATTGAAAAGTATAAACATCTAGTTAAACCTTATAAAACTAAGGACGATGTGCGACGTAATTATGCTGACGTTTATAATTATCGTCGCCATTCAAGTTCTCATATTAGCGGAAGTAAAAAAGGGGCTTTATGACTAAGTATAAATTGGAAGATTTGAAAGTTGGTGCGGTTTTCAAGAGCAGTCATTCGACGAGAACGATTATCACAGTAGGGAAGATAGATGTCTTTTATTTCTATCACTCAAAGTATAGCTACGCTGAGGCTATTTGCCGCATTAGTGAGTTTTTGAGCGGAGAAAGGGGCGATTTAGTTAAGCCAACAAAAAAAATCGCTTATGTTGAGTTTTGGAATTCCCACGATCTCTCGTCAAAGAAGATTTGCTTAAAACAAATATGGGGCAACAGAATAAGCACTAAACCTAATAAATTTATTCGAGAATTTGAAATTGAAGTTGGCGAGGATGGCTTCCCGATTGAGGGGGGCGTATGAAAGATATATTAACTTCAATCGCGTTGTGCTGGATTTTTATACTCTGGACTTGTTTCATTCTCTTTTCGCTGAAGAGGCTTTTTAAAAAATTAATGGGGGAATTAAAATGAGCAAATATAAATTAGAAGATTTAAAAGTGGGTGCGGTTTTTAAAGAGAGTGGCGGATCGGGAACAATTATAAGAACAATTATTGCCGTGGGCGAGACAAATGTTTTTTACTCCTATCCCACTGCATCTAACCGCGCTGAAGGTGCTTGCTCTATTGGTGGGTTTTTGAATGGCAATAGGGGCGAATTAGTCAAACCAATTAAAAAAGTTACTTTGGTTGAATATGGAAACAAGGATTCTATAGGTTTAAGAAGTTGGTGCAAAAAAGAATATTGGGATAGTGTCGAAAGTGCCATTTCTGGCAATAAGCTTGTCAGGGTATTTGAAATTGAGAGCGAGGTTGACGATGAGGATTTTCCAATTTGTGAGGCTTTTTGGAAAAAAATAGAAGAGGATGATTTGTTAAAAAGAGCTCGCGAAGCACTGGAGCTGTACGGGAGGGGAGAAAATGAGCAAATATAAATTAGAAGATTTAAAAGTGGGCGCAGTTTTCAAAGACGGGGATATCACGAGAACAATTCTCATGGTGGGCAAGACAGATGTTTTTTATTCTTTTGCTCATAATGGAATTTACAGGGAATACGCCGCTACTATTAACCACTTCCTTAGCGGACAGTTTGGTAAATTAGTTAGACCAAATGTTAAAACAAAAAAAAATCGCACAGCTAGAATCCGAAAACAGGCTTCTGGTTGAAATTAAAAGAGAGGGGAGCAAATGAGCAAATATAAATTATCAGATTTAAAAGTGGGCGCAGTTTTTAAGAGCAAATATGCGATAAGCACAATTATTAGAGTAGGCAAGTCAGAGGTTTGTTACTCCTATCAGTCCACGCTTAGCTACGCTGAAAAGTTTTGTTCCATTGAGAGTCTTTTGCGCGGCGAAAAGGGCGAATTAGTTAAGCCAGATATTAAAACTAATAAAATCAAAACACAAAAAGGGACTGTAGCATGGGCGATGGTTCAGCTCGTGAAAGGGTTAAGGGTGAGACACGAGGGGTGGGATTCCGGCAAATATATTAACCTTGTGGAGTATGGCGATTGCGACTGGTGGCTTCCGCTGGTAACACGGGGAAAAAACGCAGCCGGATGGGAGCTTTATGAAGAGAAAGAGGAAAAAACAAAATGAGCAAATATAAATTAGAAGATTTAAAAGTGGGCGCAGTTTTTAAAAATGGTGACGTAACGAAAACAATTATCGCAGTGGGAAAGAAAGATGTTTTTTACTCCCATCACTCCCTGTTTGGTACCAGTGAAGGTATTTGCCGTATTGGTGAGTTTTTGAGCGGCGGAGGGGGCGAATTGGTCGTGCCAGATGTTAAAACTAATAAAATCAAAACAAAAAAAGGAACTTTAGCGTGGGCGATGGTTCAGTTAGCGAAAGGGCTTAAGGTGCGACGCCAAGGAGGGGACGCCGGTGGCTATATTCAACTCACGGGCGAGCTAAATGCACAGAGATTAGTCACTGGGAGAGGAGGGCAGGCATTAATAGGATGGTCGCACAGAGTAGACGAATGGGAGCTTTGTGAAGAGAAAGAGGAGAAAATAAAATGAAGGTCTTAGTTGCTTGTGAGTATTCTGGAACTGTTAGGGAAGCATTTAGAAAATTGGGGCATGATGCTTGGTCTTGTGACATTTTGCCACCAGACGACAACTCAGAATTTCATTATCAATGTGATGTTTCCAGCATACTAAATAATGGTTGGGATTTAATGATTGCGCACCCGCCTTGTACTTATTTAACAGTCAGCGCGAACAAGTGGTTAAAAGATCAACCTAAGAGAAAAAGCGGGGCATTAGTAGGTAAGGCCCGGAGAGATGCAAGGGAAGAAGCCGCCACTTTCTTTATGATGCTTTATAATTGTGACATACCGAAAATCTGTATTGAAAATCCAATTGGAGTAATGAGTAATAGATTTAGAAAACCAAATCAAGTTATTCAGCCCTGGATGTTTGGCCACGGCGAGACTAAGGCAACCTGCCTTTGGCTAAGAGGGCTTTCAAACCTAACGCCTACTAACGTAGTGGAAGGCAGATTTCAAAGGCTTCACTTACTACCAAAAACAGTGGACAGATGGAAAATTAGATCGGTTACTTACAGAGGAATTGCCGACGCAATGGCGCAACAATGGGGATAACGGAAATTTACGAAGAAAAAGTGGATAAATCATAATTAAAGAGTAATGATTCTGGCATGACAGATTTTATCTTCACGCCGGAGCATTACGAAAGAATAAGAAAATTTTGCTCCAGATTTATTTTTAAACATCACTATCACAGGCACTACGAAGATATGGTTCAACACATTGCAATGGAATTTTTTAGAAAAGGGGGGAACGTACCAGACCTAAGATTTTTAGCGGTGGACTATTGCCGCCTAAACGGGCTTATGGATCGCCTGAAAGACAAGCGAGTCATTGCGGGTGCAGTGCCACTAGAAAGAAGCCAGTCACTCGATGAGGACTATCTAAGAGTGGAGGCAAAGCCACCATTCGTAGACCGAACCATGGAAGAAAAACTTGAAATTTTTAATGGAATTCCCTTTTCACCACAAGAAAAAAAAGTTTTAATCAATATCCTAGAAGGCCACGACTCCTGGGATGGCGCAAAGCTCATCAAGGTTTCTTTGGTTAATTACCAGCAAGCAAGATTTAACCTTTGCAAGCGCGCTAAAAAGTATTTGCTACGAGGAAAATATGAGTGAATTAATACAAATAGATCTCACCCCGCCCAGGAAAGATGAACAGTTTTTAGAATACTGGGAAGTGTTTATTGAAGATATAAGGCACCGAGAGAATCTAAAACCTAGTCACCTAACCCAGCTTAGATTTCTATGCGAAATTTGTATTCACTACGACAAGGTGAATGTGATTTTAGAGGAGCATGGTTATACTTACGACGTGGTTTCAGAAAGAAACGGAGCGCAATTAAAGCCTAGACCTGAAGTGACTATTTTAAAAGGCCTACTAACCGAAATTAGGGCCTACAGTAATATGTTGGGACTCCAATTGGTGAAAGATAACGAATCAACTAAGAAAGAAGAAAAAATAGTAGATGAATGGGAGTAATCCCAATCTAACGGGCGATAATTCAAGTTAAATTCAGCTAAACACTACATATTCCCAGATCAATAGTACGATATTCATACCAAATTCAGCTAAACATTACATATTTCCAGATCAATAGTACGATATTCATACCAAATTCACGCGCCCAATATTCCCCATAAGTAATAGAAAGCACAGAAGTAACGTAATTTCAAGCACTTAGTCCCCACCACTTTTCAAAACTCACCTCGTAAGAATC
>Ga0163151_10003210_pt1 | contig 23833 bp, 24 predicted proteins | sample OliLakLV19MP5IB2_FD_145596 | JGI IMG/M metagenome (GOLD analysis project Ga0163151, IMG submission 145596) | Freshwater microbial mat bacterial communities from Lake Vanda, McMurdo Dry Valleys, Antarctica - Oligotrophic Lake LV.19.MP5.IB-2 | ecosystem: Environmental > Aquatic > Freshwater >...
ATGAAAGCGTTTTGCGTGGAGTGAGCGAGCCCTCATCAGATCAGTGGGATGAGATTGCAAATTTATTTGATGAATCTATTGAAATCACAGTTATTGAGAGGCAATACAAAAAACTTCGTACATCATCGAATCACCCGACATGTTCAAATTAATCCAAGTGAGCTAAATTAAATCTATCAACACAAGGAGGTGTTTGTGGATTTAGACGTTATGAAAAAGAAAATCAGTACATACCGTGGCGAAGGCGGCCGGGTACGAATCAAAGACGACAGTCTACTTTTAGAGATTCTGTCGGAGTGGGAAAAGTGGACTGGCGCGGCTGATGGGTTTTATAAAGCTATTGGAGTCAGTGGTAACGGCATGGGGTCAATTATTGGTCGGGCCAAAAAACTACGTCGGGACGGTTTTCCGGCGCAGGAGTTTAAAGAAATAAAAATTGCTGAGCCGACGGTGCTGGGGCCGTGTCAGGGCATTGAAATAGCCTGGGACAACGGAAAGCTTATACGGTTTAGCCAAGTCGACCAGCTGGTGGATTTTTTGAAGAAGGTGTCATGATAAGTTTTAATCGGTTAACAAAGATTTTTGTAAGTCGTGAGCCCACGGACATGCGGGCCAGCTACGACACTTTGTTTTCGAAGGTGAAAGGGGTTTTAAATCAGGACCCCTTCACTGGGCATTTATTTGTATTTATTAATTCAAGGAGAACTTCGATAAAGTGTTTATTTTACGATGGCACTGGGTTTGTGCTTTTGTGTAAAAGGCTTGAGCAGAGGCTTTTTAGCCGAATCAACCCGATGTTTAAGAGCGAAGTTATTTTAACGGCGGCAGAGTTTGCACTTTTTTTTGAGGGTGCGGATCTTGAAAAAAGATTTATTGATAGTCCTCGGGAAATAAAAAAATCATTCCCAGTGCGGCATCGGTTGCCAGAGGGATTATCACCAGCCACAGTTTAGAGGTGGAACAATTAAATCTTGGTGAATCTAGTAAATCAATAAAGCTCGATCAGCTCAGCCGCGAGGATTTAATTCTGGAGAACCAAGCTCTTGAATCTGAGTTAACCCGAGCGATAAAAGAGATTTACCGATTAAAGTATCAACACCTTACAGATGAGCAGTTGAACTTAATTTTGCAGGAGCACTTAAAAGACCTCCGTCAAGAGGTTTATGGTGCAAGTTCTGAGAGGTATAAAAAACCTGAAGACAAAAAGAAAAATTCAGGTCCCCCACAACCGCGAGTTAAAAAGCCGTCTGAAAGATATCCAAATATCCCTGTTCGCGAGGTGTCGCTGACAATCAGCCCACCGCCTGGCTGTGATGTTTGTAGCAAACAAATGTCAGATTCTGGGATGCGAGAAACTTCAGAGCAGCTAACGGTGATTCCTAAGAAGTTTGAAATAACCCGCTACAACAGGGCTATCTATCGCTGCAGCTGTCAGTCTTGTATGAAGACGGCGCCGGCGGCGCTTAAAATAGTTGAAGGCTCGACATATTCAAATGAGATGATTTTAGATGTGGTGCTTTCAAAGTATTGCGATTTAATCCCGATGGAAAGATATGCGGCAATGGCAGGCCGCTCGGGACTTATTGATTTACCGCCGCACAGTTTAATTGATTTAACACACAAGTATGCGGCTTTTGTAGAAGCGGTTTATCTACTTATTAAAAATGGAGTACTAAAAGCTCGAGTTTTAAATGCTGACGAGACTCCGCACCGAATGCTAGAGGGCAGCAACAAAAAGAGTTGGTACTTGTGGGGATTTTCGACGCCGACTCTTTGTTTTTTAGATTGCCGCGACACTAGGTCTGGGGATGTGGCAAGTGATGTACTTTTAGATTCAATGTGTGAGTTTTTAGTTACCGATGTTTATTCTGGTTACCGTAAAGCTATTAAAACTGTGAATTTTATTCGTCAGGAAAAAGGCGAGATTCCCATTGAAAGTGCGTATTGCAATGCTCACGCCAGGAGATACTTTTTTAAGCCCCGCGTGCCGTACCCAGAGGCCTATTTTTATTTGGACCACTACAGTGAAATTTATAAAATCAACAAAGAATCTAAAAACAAACCTCATGATGAGATCCTGAAACTTCGAGAACAGATGGCCCCACATTTTGAAGCCATGAGAACGAAGGCATTGGAGGAATTGCCACGTTACCCTGATGGGAACAAATACAAAAAAGCACTGAATTACTTTTTAGAAAACTATCTGGGGCTAACTTTATTTTTATCAGAAGTTGAGGTACCAATCGACAATAATACTCAAGAGCAGCTACTGCGCAGTCATGTTGTGGGCCGAAAAACTTGGTACGGTACACACTCTGAGCGTGGGGCCGAAACTGCGGCAATATTATTCAGTATTGTCGAAACTTGTAAACTTAATAATGTAAATCCAAGAGAGTATTTTCCGAAACTGACCCAAGACCTACTCGACGGAAAACCCGCCTATACGCCAGTGGAATTTAAAAAATCAATACTTGCTGACGGTTAGATTCGATGATGTACATACTTTCAGACTTCTCCTCGTCCTTATTTTTCGGCGCCTGATAATCGCTGATATATTTCTTCAACGACTCGACGATGCCAAAGTAACGATCCGATGGCGTAAAGCCGTCAAGCGCGCTATGAGGCCGGCCATAATTGTAGTGCTCAATGAACCGCGCAATCTTCTCGACCGCCTGCTCTTGAGTCACAAAAAACTCCTTATCGATCAGCTCGCGATGAATGCTTTTATGAAACGCTTCGATCTTACCGCACGTCTGCGGGTGATGGGATCTGGCGGTGATATGTTCCACTTTAAGTTTCTTCAAAAGCTTTTCAAACTGCGTGATCCCACCCCAGTGCTTGAACTGCGCCCCTTGATCGGTAAGAATTTCTTTCGGCGCGCCAAAGCGGACCAAACTTCCACGTAAAACTTCAAGCACGTTTTCTGCCATCTGCTCGCGAAATAGCCCCCAACCAACTATCATTCGACTGCAGTCATCGATGGCTGAAATCAAATACACCTTGTGCGCATCGCGAATATAAAATCCCATGATGTCCATCTGCCAAAGATCATTGGGATGGGGCCGACTGAAGCGCTGCCACTCGCCAATCTCCTTTTCCACCTGTTGCTCGAGTTGCTTGTTGTTATCGCCCTTGGTGCGGAAGCTGGCCTCGGCCGCCCCAGCATCACCGTCAGGCACATTGTGCTTTTTGAAAACCTTAGCAATCGTCGAATGCGACAAGTTCACCGATTCAAACCGCAGTAGGTGATCGCTCATCGCCTTGGCACCCATTTCTGGTTTTTCTTTTTTGATTTTTAAAATCTTATCCACGATCCATTGACTCGTCAGCTTTGGCTGGTGATGTGGACGGCGACTCTTCTTCATCGAATCTGCCGTGATGCCGTTATTGCGACGATGCTTATAAATCCATCCATGAACAGTACCGACAGCAGTGATACCTAAATCCCGACAAATAGCCGGCACCGATTCTCCGGCAACAACTCGCTCGATAACCTTTCTCTTGAATTCTAAATCATACCTTCGTGTCTTGCGTCCCTCTGAAAATAGAGCTCCGCCATTGGATTGCGTCATTGTTTCTCCCTGGTTAAATTGATTTTTCGTCAACCAAGGAGGCGCCTCTTTGGTACCTCAGATGTGTAGCGGCAAAACAACTATGCTTAAAACTTCGATGCCAAGCCCTGAGCACAAAATAACCCACGCGTAGCCTGTCGCGGCCTCATTATGCCAGCAGGAAGAAGTGTTCAACAGCACCACAAAGAGTGACTACTTTGGGCCACAAATTTCCGGGATCATGTGATTCTTGAACTTCACGAAAGATCGAGTGTCGATGTGGAATCCTATCACAGACATTATTCGCTCTTTGTACACGACAACCCCGAGAAGGAAAGCGCCAGGGTTATCGAAATTCTGAAGAACGCGAGGCCGCACTGAAAATTCGTTGGCACTCATATCGTTCAGTGAATCTAGATTTCTATTGAGTTGATGCTTAGAATCAAGCCTCGGTCCGCAAGAGATTTTCGACATCGTCGCAGCGATAATAAGTTGAGCCACCATCAAACGAAATGATTGTGCCTTCTTCAGCCTCTTGGGATTCCCACTCAGACAGCGCGCAACTCCAAGAAACTGGGTCTTGATCTTTCATCACTGAGACAGTGTCCAGACTCATCCAACCAACCTGAGTTGTCTCGGGATAGCATTGACGAATGTGTTCTTCAAATTTTTCAGCGAGATCTACAGCCGTCAATTCTGATTCTAAAATGGACTTGATGATCCAGTCCGTGCTATATTCACAACCATCTCCGGGCAATAAACGCATTAGATCGTCTGATCCACAAGCGTCACAGCATCCAGTGGGCGCTTCTTTGTAGCAACCGTAACAAAATGGAATTGAACGTTTGATTGCGAGTTGTTCAAGTTGTTTTTGAATTTCTGTATCCATAAAAAAGTCTCCGTGGTTTTTAGTTATTTTCTCCCTTGCGGGATTCCTTCATCTAAGGCTGAGGAATCCCAAGGCGAGAAAAAGTGAACGCAGGAGTGGGTCTCGGCCCGACACGCGAAAGCGGCAGGACTCATGACAATCTCGCCCCGCCAACGGCGGGCACTTTTGTGAGAGATTGGCGTGAAGTCCGTGCGGAGGACCGAAATAAGACCCACGACGAAGTGAGCGGTAAAGAATAACCACGATAAAAGACTTTGTAGAAATTCAAAGATCCAAACCTACAACGTCACTATTCCTTTGATGGTAGCAACATAGCCTTAGGCCACTTTGATGCTTTCGAGTCTTGGATCAACTGAATCTGTGCTTTGTGAACGTAGTTAATAATGCGTGGTAGCTGGCCGGTTGAAGCCGCGATGATCGCCAAAACTGCCGCCGCTTGAATAATTTTACTTAGTCCCATGAGGACCTCCTTTAAAATTTAAGTTTTTGAAATTATGGATTTGAAAGAGCGATTGCCATTACTTTGAAATGGGATTCCAAATTCTAGGAATGGAAAAATGTCTGTGTGGAACTACGAAAAGAGCGGATGGGATGATGCTACCAACGTGCTACCACCATGCTACCAAAATCGGAAATGCACCGAAATTCTGTGAAATACTATCTCTGGTTAAAATCTCTAATGAAAATAAGCCAGTCGCCTGACTCGCTTCAGCTTTTTTTGGATCCAAAAATTTGAGAAGGAAATATGGATGGGGCGGCAGGACTCGAACCTGCGGATATCAGAATCAAAATCTGATGCCTTACCAACTTGGCGACGCCCCAACAGAAATTAATTGCAGCGCTTAAATTAAAAAATAGCGACTAAATTATCAAGGTAATTATCAAGGTAAAACCCAAACAAATACGGTTAGATCAAAGGTTATGCGCCGAGTTATTGGTGTATGCCTTCAAGATCAAAGATAAAGGCAAACTCTAACGCCTTATCCTTTAGCGCCTCAAAACGTCCGCTAGCGCCTGAATGTCCCTGATTCAGTTGAGTCTTAAACAACAGGCGGTTCTTGTCAGTCTTTAACTCGCGCAGCTTCGCAATCCATTTAGCCGGCTCCCAATATTGCACTTGAGAATCATGAAACCCCGTTTGCACCAATATATTTGGATAATCCTGCTTTTTCACGTTGTCGTAGGGAGAGTAAGACTTCATGTATTTGTAATACTCTTTTTTGTTGGGATCGCCCCACTCATCGTACTCGCTGGTGGTGAGTGGAATAGAGTCATCTAGCATTGTCGTTAAAACATCTACAAAGGGCACGCCCGCGAGAATACCATTATATAGATCAGGCCTAGCATTCGAAATATACCCCATAAGAATTCCACCCGCGCTCGCTCCATAAGCATAAACTTTTTTTGGGTGCGCATATTTAATTTTGATAAGGTGTTCTGTGGCGGCAATAAAGTCGTTAAATGTATTTTTCTTTTTCAAAAACTTTCCGGTTTCATACCACTCGCGTCCCATTTCTGCGCCACCGCGAATGTGAGCAATAGCGCAGACGAAGCCACGTTCCAACAGAGTAATCCAGCTAGAATGAAAGTAGGGGTCGTTGTTAAGGCCGTAAGAGCCGTAGCCGTCAATGTAAAGGGGAGCGCTGCCATTTAGTTTTGTGGTTTTTTTATAAACCACCGATATCGGAACCTTAATGCCATCTTTAGCTTTGGCCCAAATCCACTCGGTCGCATAATCGTCTGAATTAAATCCCCCCGGGATTTCTTTTACCTTTAAAAGCGCATCGGTTTTTGTAATAAGATCGTGATCAAAAATAGAGGTGGGTGTATTTAGGGAGCTATACCCATAGCGAAATCTTGCGGTGTCATAATTGGGGTTTTCTTCAGGAGATACTTCGTAGGACGAATCTTTAAACGTCACAAAGTGCTTCTTGTTGTCGGCGCGACTAACGACTTCAAATAAAGTGCGACCCTTGTTTTTTTCTTGTAATACAAAGTGATTTTTAAAAATGTCAAGGTCTTCAAGGTAATGAGTAGTACGATGAGGAATCACTTCTTGCCAGTTTTTGAGGGCCGTTTTATCTTTGGCGACTTCCATTACACGAAAGTTTTTGGCCTTAAAGTTGGTTAGAATATAAAAGCGATCTCCGCCATCTTCGATCGAATACTCTAATTTTTTGGACCGCTTTTGAAATAATATGGCATCCATTTTGGGGCGATCGGCCTCTATATAGCTGTATTCTGTAGACAGAGTACTTTCTGAAATAATAAAAAGATACTTTAATGATCGGCTCTTGCTTATTCCCAGTCTAAAAGTGTCGTCCTTTTCTTCTTTAATAAATTCAGGAGTAGGTGTGCCGAGCGTATAACGAAAAAGTTTGTGAGCTCGTAGGGTCGTGGCATCCTTTAAAGTATAAAAAATCGTACGGTTGTCAGCGGCCCATTCAAAGTTCTCAGTGATGTTTTTAATAACGTCCGAAAACTCAGTTTTTTTCTCGAGATCAATAAAACGAATTGTATATAATCGACGGCCCTCAGTATCAGCGGCATAAGCCAGAATTCTGTGATCGTCACTAATTTCTACGACGGCTCTAAAGTAGTCATGGCCTTTGGCTTTTTCATTGACATCGAGAATGATTTCTTCGGGACTATCGAGTGAGTTTTTCTTTCGACAATAGATAGTGTATTCTTTGCCCGTCTCAACGCGGGTATAGTAGTAATAGTTATCGATTTTAATTGGGACCGTTTGGTCGTCTTCTTTAATTCGGGTTTTCATCTCGTGAAAAAGTTTTAATTGAAAGTCTTTGGTATGGCCTAACTCTGAATCGACGTAGGAGTTCTCAGCTTCGAGATATTTTTTGACTTTGGGGTTTTCTCGCTCGCGTAGCCAGTAATAATTGTCGATGCGTTTATCGCCAAACTTGGTTAACACGGTCGGGATCTTTTCGGCTTGAGGCGTGGGAGGTGTTCGCGGAACAGTTGCGGCCATTAGGTTTAGTCCTGTCAAAAGTAAAAAAATAATTACTGTCATCAGCAAGACATGGTAGGGGGGATTTATAATAAAGGCAAAAACTTATTCTGCCTTTATTCTGTCTCATTTTGTGGTGGTGATTGTTCGGCAACCATTTTTTCGTAGGCGTCAAAAATTTGCTTTTCAAATATCTGACGGGTCTCTTGATTTACGGGGTGGGCAATATCACGGTAGGTGCCGTCTTTTTTCTTTTTACTGGGCATGGCCACAAAGAGTCCATCGTGTCCTTGGATGATTTTAATATCTCTAATGACGAAGCAATCATCAATAGTGACTGTAACATAACCTTTTAACCTATCTTCATCGACAGGTACGATCTTTACATCGGTGACTTTCATGGCCAAAATCCTCCTGCTGTCCGTCTCTAGTGCCTGGGTGTCCATATATCTTTTCGGACGAACCACGTTAGGACTTTAGTCATGTGAGCGAGATGGTTCAATTTGAGTCGCAATAGCCAGAACTACACCCAACGTCTAGTCCTCCGCTTCAACGTCACGATTTCCTTGTGCTTGAGTTCTGCTTTAAATACGTTAAACAATGAACAATTTGACTGACTCAAGGAGATATTAATGATTGCACGACAGTATTTTATGATTGCTATGATTTGTTTGGTTTCCGCTAATGTCATGGCGCAGAACCGTTATTCCTATGGTACAAAAACAACCTCCTCAAGTACTGACTCAGATTCTGATTCCAATGATGCAGGCTTTGCTTTGGGGTATTCGTCAAATGCCGCGGCACTTTTTTATGATAGTCCCGGGTTAACGGGTTTGTTTCCCATTGGTGATAATGGCGCAATTCAGGCCTACTTTGCGCTCTACGACTCTGATCCCAACACCTATGGTATTGGAGCTATTTACAAGTACACTATCAGCGGAAATCAAAGTTCTGGGTTTCATGTCGGCGGTGGACTGGGTTTAGGAACGTGGTCGAAGGATAAATCCTACATGCATATTATTGGCGATGCCGGAATTCATTTTTCAATTAAAAAGCATGTGCTAGTGCATATTGATGGCGGCTTATTAATTAAGAGTGATGAACAAGCCGCTAACAACGCACCTAAAGACAGCGGAATGGTGCTCGCTGGTTTTTCAGAGCATATCGGTCTTGCAATTATGTATATGTTTTAATCTTTTAAGAATTTCATCTGAAGATCGCTAAGCAATGAACTCATAAAGTTTTTCTCTTCTTCTGAGAGATTATTCTTCGTTTTTTCTTGAAGCACAATTAAGAGATCTATATTAAATTTTGCCATGCCCTTGTCTTTTTCGATCTTGCCGGTGGATGGATTGGGAGCCAAACCTAAGGCCATCGCTGCCGAAGAGCCAATTGATAAAATGAGAGTTGAGAATGAGGCCTGAATTTCTTCGTTCATAAGGAATCTCCTAGATTGGAAAGGCGCCTACAAGTTTTTTAATTCTTTGAGAAACCGGTGGATGTACAGAAAAATACCGGGCAAACCGTCTCCCGGTCAATGGGTTGACTACGAACAAATGGCTTAAGGCATAAGGCAGGGCGGGGGCTAGAGTTTGTGCGTAGCACTCTAGCTTCCAAAGCGCCTTTGCTAGTGCCATCGGATCAGAAATCCATTGGCTCGCCAAAAGATCAGCCTTGAAAATATGACTGGGTTTCGAATGGATGTGGATGGCAATCCAGGCAAATGGCACAAAAATAAAAAAGAACAGGCGAGAGAAAAAGTTCGGAGCTCCTGTGGGCATCTGATCAGTAAAGCTCAGGAGGCTAGCAGCTAATACGGCACCCACCATTGCCGGAAGAACATCTTTGTTTTTTAAGCGAGCCACGAGATGAGCCAGTACGGCTTCGATTTCATCCGGAGTTAATCGTTTTAGCAGTCCTTCAGTGACGTAGAGGGCGTAACTGTCGCTTTTCATGCCGCAAACAAAAGCCGCTGGATAAGACGTCGGTATTAAGTAGATTTTCGGGGGTTCGATTTTAGCTCTGCGCCCAATATGTTCTAACTTTTCTTGAAGATTCCAGGCGTCGTTTCCCTCTAGCCTGCGGGCTCTAAAAAAACTTGATGCCAACTGATTGGCCGCGGAAAATATGACGAAACACATTGCGAGGGACACGACGATTCCTAATAGCGTACCTTGTCTGCCCCACAACCAATGTCCAAAATAGGCTAGTAACACCGTGAACAACAGAGACATCACCCATACTTTAATAGAGTTTTTGAGCATTCTTTTAATTTACTGACTGGATTTTAGAAAGACAAGCCTTGGGCATAGCAGCAATAGGAATTGAATTGATGAAAATACCTCAGAAAAGTGAAAAAATGTTTCATAGCATTTTTGGAGGCCACATATGAGTGTGAACGCAGGTCATATAGATCAGGTAGATATTGTCGCGCTTAACGTCCAAATTAAACAAGAAAGCCGCTTTGTCCATCGGATGATGGATGAAATTTCAAAAGTCATTGTCGGGCAAAAAGAAATGATAGAAGGAATTCTTTTGGGGCTACTGACGGGTGGCCATGTTCTGCTGGAGGGTGTGCCGGGCCTCGCTAAAACTTTAGCAATTTCTACTATTGCCAGGTCCATTTCACTCGAGTTTAAGCGCGTGCAGTTCACACCAGATTTAATGCCATCTGATTTAGTAGGAACAATGATTTTTCAGCAAAACTCGGGTGAGTTTGTGCCCAAGTTGGGGCCCATTTTTACAAATATTGTTTTAGCTGATGAGATTAATCGAGCGCCAGCAAAAGTTCAAAGTGCTCTCTTAGAGTGTATGGAGGAGAAGCAAGTAACTATCGGGGACAAAACTCACATTCTGCCATCACCATTTTTAGTTTTAGCCACTCAGAATCCCCTTGAGCAAGAAGGCACTTATCCGCTACCAGAAGCTCAAATGGATCGCTTTTTGTTTAAAATTGTTGTGAATTATCCTGAAAAAGCTGAAGAGTTAGAAATCTTAAACCGCATGTCCAAGAGCGAAAAACCACAGGTTCAACCCGTAATTACTCGTGAAGAGCTTCTCAAGGCTAAAATACGTATTGACGAAATCTATCTTGAAGAAAAACTCAAAAACTACATTGTCGAAATTGTTCTCGCCACGCGCGAGCCGCGAAAATATGGCTTGGCTTCAATTGAGAATCTTCTAAAAGTTGGTGTCAGTCCTCGTGCCACAATAAGCTTGGCTCGGGCTGCGCGTGCCCATGCTTTTGTGAAATCTCGCGGATATGTAACTGCGGAAGATATAAAAGCTGTGGCCTACAACATTATGAGACACCGTTTGATCTTATCTTATGAAGCCGAAGCTGAGGAAATTTCAGCCGATCAAGTTATTAAAGAAATATTGGGGCACTTGGAGGTATCTTAATGTGTCTTTGCCTCCCGAAATTTTAAAAAAAGTAAAACTTCTTGAAATTAGCACTCGAAAATTGGTTAAGAACCTTTTTGCGGGGGAATACCATACCGCCTTTAAAGGGCAAGGTATTACTTTCTCTGATTTTCGAGAATATATTCCGGGCGACGAGATTCGCTCCATTTCTTGGAACCTCACCGCAAAAGCTGGCAAACCCTATATAAAAAAATACGACGAAGAACGGGAGTTAACTCTGATTTTAGCAGTCGATATCAGTGGTTCCTCTGATTTTGGCACTGGCAGTCTTTTTAAGGGTGAGGTCATCAATCATGTAGCGGCTCTTTTGGGATACAGCGCTTTAAAAAACAACGATCGAGTAGGCCTTTTACTTTTTTCAAATCAAGTGGAGCACTGGGTGCCTGCCAAAAGAGGTCCGGGTCAGATTCAAAGAATTTTAAGAGATCTTTACTACTTTAAGCCCCAAAACCAAGGCACCAATATCAGCGAAGCTCTTGATTACATGAGGGGAGTGTTAAAAAAACGCTCCACGATTTTTTTGTGCAGCGATTTTTTGGACGAAAACTACGATCTGGTTTTGAGATATTTAAGTAAAAAGCACGAAATTATTGCCGTCGTAATTCAAGATCCTGCCGAAGTAGAGTTGCCAAACATAGGGCTTATGGGCGTTCAAGATGCCGAGACTGGGGAAGTGGCAGTTATTGATACCGCAGATCAACGTTTTAGAGAAAATTATAAACTAGCGGCACTTGATCGACGAAAAAAAAGAGACGAAATGTTACTGAAAGCCCGAGTCGAACGAATTGATATTTCAAGGCCAGACGATTTTGTGACCCCTCTTATACAGTTTTTTAAGAGGAGAACCCGATGACAGCTTGGACGTGCAAAGCGGAGCCGATCGAGGGGCTAACTGTTGGACAAAAATATATTGTGGAGTGCAGTGGAGATAGCGTTCAGTGGGCCGAAAAAGAACTGAGCGTTTCAATCCCAGAATCACAGAAATACCAATTAAAGATACTGAAATTTGAAGATGTCACAAATACAAATGTTAAATTTATTGGCGTCAGCTACCAGGCGGGTGACATCACCTTAGAAAAAATAATCCTCAAAGACAAAAGCGAAAACTCGGTAGTGCTGGGTGCCTGGACAATTAAAGTTGATTCGGTGATAAAAGGTAAGCCAGAGCCTTTTGGTCCCTTTGGGCCTTTTTTAATGAGCTGGCCAATGTGGCTATGGCTTGCTTTGGCCTTAGTGTTTTTAGCTGTGTCGAGCTTATTGGGAAGGCTCTATTATTTAAAAAAACGAAAACTCGAGTGGGCCAGAATCGTCAATCAGCATTCGACTGCCCTTTTGCCTTACCATCAGTTCTACAAAGACACGCGTAAAATATTAAGAGCTGATGAAGACGAGCGACTGCGGCTCAAAAAGTTAGAAGAGTCATTTCGGCTTTATTTTTTGCGAGAATTAGAGGTTCCCACTCTTGAAGAAGAGCCTAAATGGATATTGAAGCACCTGGAGAAAAGGAATGTCCAAATGGACAAAGGCCTGAGAGACGAATTTTTACAAGTGTTTCGCGAAATACGTCGTGCCGGAGAATCCCAACAAAACTTTGCATCTAAGGATACCGAGCAGATTACTCACCACTGTCAAAAAATCGTCGACGTAGTGAACGAGGCTTTAAGGAGTTCCAAGTGAAAGTTTGGGCATCGCATTGGGCTTGGCTATTTTTGATTCCACTTGGTCTTATGGCCTTTTATTATTTGACGTCCTCTAAAAATAAAATAGCGACATTGCAGTTTAGCAGTATGAAAAACCTCAGCGGCTTGGCCCCTTCTTGGCGTGCGCAGTTTTTTAATTTTCCTGGTTTTATTAAAATCGTGGCACTTTTTGTGGCTATATTGGCATTGGCCCGCCCTCAGTCGGCCAACGAAAAAATTAGACGAGATGTTGAAGGTGTAGATATTATGATAGCGCTCGACATCTCGGATAGCATGCTTATCGAGGACATGCAGCCAATTAACCGAATGGAATCTTCTAAGAAAAAAATTCTGGATTTTATCAAACAACGAGTTAGCGACAGAATTGGCATAGTGGTGTTTTCCGGCGAATCCTATAGTCGAGTGCCTCTGACTCTCGATTATAAAATCTTACGAGAAAGTGTTGAACAGATCAAACCGTCTCGAAATATAAAAATGGGAACTGCGATTGGAGTGGCACTCGCCAACGCGGTCGCCCGCCTTAAGGATTCCACCGCCAAAACCAGAATAGTGATTCTGATGACTGACGGCGAGAATAATAGCGGCACTATAGATCCCCTGACGGCAATGCAAATTGCCAAAGGTTTTGGTATTCGAGTTTACACAATTGGAATGGGCAAGGATGGAGACGCCCAGCTGCCAATAATAACCAAAGGTCCTGATGGGCGTGAACAAAAGCGTTACCAGCCAATTCACAGCACGGTAAATGACAAACTTTTGACCCAGTTGGCAGAGGAAACTGGCGGCAAATATTTTCGTGCTATAACCACCAAAGCCTTAGAGGGCGTTTTTGGTGAAATCAACAAACTTGAAAAAACAAAGATCGAAGTGAGTAGGTATACAAAATATGCCGAACTTTTTCCGGGTTACTTATGGTGGGCAATACTGCTTTATTTATTCGCTATGACGATGGGATTTACTGTGTTTAGGCGGAGTGTATAAATGTTTCGTTTTGAAAACTCTTTAGCATTGAGTTGGTTTTGGTTTTTGCCGCTTGTGGTCTTTCTGATTTGGATGACAGATATTCGGCTTAAGCGAAACCTAATTAAGAGTTTGTCCGCTCGGGTCGTACCCTTTTTGTTAGGTTCACAAAGTTCAGCAAAAAAGAAGTTTAAGGTTTTTCTGCAGCTTTTGGTTTTTACGCTCATGATTTTAGCGCTAGCTCGGCCTCAAATGGGTGTCGGAACCAAAGAAGTTAAAAGCGAAGGAGTGGAGCTCATTTTTATGTTGGATATTTCCAACAGTATGTTGGCTCAAGACGTACGCCCATCAAGGCTTGAATTTGCAAAAAAAGAACTTATGCGTCTGCTGGACCTCTTGGGCGGAGACAAAGTGGGCTTGGTGGCCTTTGCGGGTTCCTCAATTCTTTTAACGCCGATGACGCCGGACAAATCCTCAATCAAACTTATTTTAGAGTATGTAAGTACTGACTCGGTCACAAATCAGGGTACGAATTTTGAGAGGGGTTTGCGAGAAAGTTGGGAAGCCTTTAAGCGGTCTCATCCTGAAGATGAAGAAGTTAATGCCACACGCGTTATTGTTATTGCTTCTGATGGAGAAGATAACGAACCGGGAGCCTTAGCCATAGCAGACGAACTTGTAAAAAAAGGGGTACGGATATTCACGCTCGCTTTTGGCACGCCGGAAGGTGCGCCCATTCCCATCTCTGAAGAATCAGGAGCTCTAAACCTCTATAAAAAAAATAAGGTGGGCAGCCAGATTATCTCTAAAGTGAACGGAGAGGCACTCAAAAAACTGGCTGAAATGGGCAGAGGCACTTTTCGCCAGGTTAATTTATCTGAAGACGCTATGAAGTCTTTAGCCATCGAGATTTCAAACTTACAGAAATCCCAGTTTGACAGTTTAATGCAAACTGAATACGACGAAAAGTATCAGTGGTTTTTAGGGCTTGCAATATTTTTGGCATTAATTGAACTCTTTCTCGGCGAGCGAAAAACGGGGCTCGTTCTGTGGCGGGGCCGCTTTGGTGGAGTAGAGGCATGACTACCATATTATTATTAATGAGTTTTTTTATTGGGGAACAAGTGCCCGCACAAGATTTGTCATCGGTGAATCATAACCGTAAAGGTGTTGTTTTTTTAAAAGAGGGCCAAGCTTATTCGGCTCAGAACGAATTTTTGAAAGCACTTGAAGACGAACCTTTTAGCGCCGGCATCCATCTAAATTTGGGATTAGCTTTCGAGATGAACAAAGAGCCAGACAAGGCTCTCAAAGAATACTTGCAGGCCATTAGGTATGCCACGGATTCTGACACAAGGTTTTATGCCAATTTTAATGCGGGCCAAGTTGTTGGAGATGCTAATATTGATTTGGCTCTCAGTTATTATCAGGCGGCACTTGAAGAAAAGCCGGAGTCTCAAGAGACCAAGCAAAATATTGAACTGCTCACTCAACAAAAGCAAGGAAAGGGTAAGGGAGATAAAAAAGATGATAAGAGTGACTCAGAAAATGAAGACGAAGAGAAAGACCCCAACGCGCCAAGAACCAATGAGCCGAAAGAAAAGCCAAAGCCATTTGACAGCAAGGAAATGACAGAAGAAGATGTTAAGCGTGTATTACAAGAATTAAAAAATCAGGAACAAAGCATTCGAGCTCGGCAAGAAAAACAAGATAAACAACAAAGAGAGGCGCCACTTGACAAAGATTGGTAGTATATTCGCCACTTTACTCTTTGTTAATCAACTTTATGCAGGCTTTAGTTACGAAGCCAAGGTTCAGCCTCGCACGGTCGGGGTAGGGCAGCCGTTTACTTTGGTGGTATCGATTAGTGCTACCGAAAATGCTGTAAATGTAAGTGAGCCAGGACTACCAAATATTGAAGGGCTAAAGATTACGGGGCGGAGACAAGAAACCGAGTCCATTCAACGTTTCGAAAACAACCAGTTTAAAATAATTCAGACTTCAAAGTTTATTTATACATTTGTGGCTGCAATTCCCGGAGAATATGTGATTTCTCCCATTCGTGTCTCCGCGGGTGGGCGCGAAGAAACTCTAACTGCGAGTCCTGTGAGCGTAGTTCCCAGTGCCGGTGGAGCGGGGGGTAGAGCAGCGCCGCCTCGCCCGAGTATACCCTTTGAAGAAGAAGAAGACCTGGCACTGCCTCAAGAGGATAGCAATTTTGATGATACCGATAATGTCGAAGAAATGTTTAATCAACTTTTAAAACGGCATGGTGTGCAAGGGGGGCAGGGCGCGGCTCCGTCCATCAACGAAAACGATAGTTTTTTTATTCATTTGCAACTGGATAAAACAAAGGCCTTTGTCGGAGAACAAATTACCGCCACTTGGTATCTTTACGTTCGAGGCAACGTGCGCGACATCGACACGCTCAAGTATCCCGATCTCACCGGTTTTTGGAAAGAAGACATAGAAGTTGCCACACGCCTAAATTTTACCCAAGAGGTTGTAAGGGGTATATCCTACAACAAAGCGCTCTTGGTCAGTTTTGCGCTTTTTCCAATTAAATCAGGAACGCTTGTGATTGACCCCTACATTGCTAAGTGTTCGATTTTGTTTTCTGATGGATTTAATATTTTTGGATTTTCAAAACCAAAGGTCATTACCAAATCAAGCCAAGAAGTCAAAGTAGAAATCAAACCACTGCCGGAACCTAAGCCCCAAGATTTTGCTGGCGGAGTGGGTTCATTTAGCCTTCTAGCCAATCTTGATACTTCCACACTTAAAACTAATCATCCCATACCGTATAAAATTCGTTTTGAAGGTCGAGGAAACGCTAAACTTATTGAACTCCCTAAGCTGAACCTGCCTGAGGGACTGATACTTTATGACAATAAGTCGACGGGAAAGTTCGAAAAAAACGGTACGAGCTTTAAGGATTTTGAATTATTGCTAGTTCCTAAAAAATCAGGCGAGATAACGGTGCCAGCTCTCAGTTTTAGTCTTTTAAATCCGCAGACGGGAACATATTACCAGAAGCAAACGGAGCCTATTGCCATCAATGTCGAGCTATCTAAAGAAAATCCAATAAACGAAAAAAGCTTTGCCGAAAACCCAGAAAAGGCTGAAGCCACTTTACCCGAAATAATTGAAAGCTATGAAGGGGGCTGGAGAGTTGAAGCACTGCTTACTCCAGTGGTTTTTCAAGCCCTATTTTTCTTAAGCTTTTTGACTTTGTTGGGTAAGGCTCGACGAGAATTAGGTTGGTTTGAACGTCGAGAAACTTTGCACTCCAAGTTTAAAAAGCGAATTCGCCAAACAGAACGATTGGCCAGTGAGGGCAAGTGGCGCGAAGTGGGGCGAGAACTCTTAAATTCCATTTATTTTGTTTTAGGTGAAATCTGTAATACCGGTGGCGCTAGTTTTGAGATCGTCAAATTAATGCAGTTGGCCCCTCCCAGCCTACGAAATGAACTGCAGGAGCCCATCATGGTACTTGTAGAACAGGCTGAGATCTTAAGCTTCGCTCCCGAAGAAGTCGTTGGCAGTAAAAAAGATATAGCGAATTTAAAAAAGTTAGTGAGTCAAACGGAATCCCTACTCAGCAAGGGCATTTCACTTAATATTTCTTTTAAGGACTAAATGGAAATTCGCGAGTTTGCCGAGCAGATTTTGTTGTCGGGATCGATTAGAGATAAATGTTTGTCGGGGCTTGAGGACTTTACCGATTTAAATCCGGTTTCTCGTCAGGGCCCGCTAGCACTACCAGTGAGAGATTCTAAAATTTCGTTTAACTGGGAAAAGAAGGCGGCGTTTCCTTCGGTATCAGTGCTTCATAAAGAATTCGAGCGCGCCAAGATTCTTCATTATTTTGCCAATCATGAATTGCTTGCCTTAGAATTAATGGCACAGGCCCTGTTAAAATTTCCTCAGGCGCCTCGGCCCTTTCGCTTGGGTTTGGCTAATATTATGTGTGAAGAACAAAAGCATCTGCGTCTTTATATTGCTCGCATGCAAAAGCTGGGCTTAGATTTTGGTGAAGAGCCTTTAAATGGTTTTTTTTGGAAAGTCTTGGCGCAACCCAAAGATATTGTGCAATTTACCACTCAAATGAGTCTCACTCTCGAACAAGCAAATCTTGACCACTGTCTTTATTTTGAAAATATTTTTAGGACTGTTAGTGATACCAAGTCAGCGTCCCTAATGCGTACGGTGTTTGAAGACGAGGTCGGCCATGTCCGACACGGAGTCAATTGGATTAATAAATGGCGAGGGCCCGCGCAAAACCAGTGGGATTTTTACCTTGCAAATCTTCCACTAGGATTTAGCGCCATGCGCGCCAAGGGAAAGCTCTTTAGCTCTGTCGTACGTGAAAGCATTGGATTTGACACTCAATACATTGAGAATTTAAAAGTTTTTAGTCAGTCCAAAGGAAGGGCGCCTCATGTGTTTTGGTTTCATCCTTTCGTAGAACTAGAGTTGGCAGCTGGCAATAAAAATATTTCTCCACCCAAGATACTTAAATCTCTAAAAACTGACCTCGCACTGTTGCCGATGTATTTTGCAGCCACAGATGATGCCGTCCTCGTGACAGAAAAACCAAGTTCTCAGTTTTTGGCAGGCCTTCGCGACTGCGGTTTAGCAATTCCAGAATTTGTTAAAACTGAGGACCTGATTGGACGCAGGCTTCGATCGTTTGCACCATGGGGCTGGAGTCATGGTTCGCATGCGGTTTTAAAACAGCTTAGTGGTTTACCTAACACATCATTTTTTGAAAATGAGTCTCTCGCACCCGAGTTTTACTCGAAGGCCTTTGGCGTGCGATGTCTTCAGGAGTTTTTAGCCGAACAGACCGATTTGGCCGGTTGTCTTGGTGACAGTAGTTCCATCGGCCGAGTTTGCGCGTCGGCCACAGAGGTTGAGGTTCATGTCGAAGAGTTTCGTACACTGGGTTTTAAAAAGTTTGTTCTGAAAAATGAGTATGGTCTCAGCGGCAAAAATCAAAAAATATTTGAGGGAAATGCCTTCGAAGGTACAAAGCCTTGGTTGGCCGAACAGTTTGCCAAGGGTCAAAAAATCGTGTTAGAGCCATGGTTAGAAAAGGTTTTCGATTTTTCTTTTCAGTTTACAATGTGCGAGTCGGGAGAACTCAAAAAACTGGGTCTCGTGCGATTTTTGACAGACGCTTATGGCAAATACCGTGGTGCCCTCTTGGGTGGATTTCATTTAGGACTTAACAATCCTACTTTGCGATTTATTAATCAAAAAACTAGCGAGCGGCCTCTCATCGAAGAAATGTTTTTGCGAATAGAAAAGTATTTGAACAAAAAAATGTCGAAGGAATTTAGGCCACGTGCCTTAGGAGTCGATGCCTTTGTTTACAGGGACCCCTCGGGTGACCTTAAAATACGGCCAATTGTTGAGATTAACCCACGTTATAATATGGGAACTGTCACTTCAAAAATAGAAGCACGCTTAATGCCTCGTCGAGTGGCACAATGGCTAATTTTAACTTTGGCTGATATTAAACGCCTGGGGTTTGAGGATTTTAAAGTTTTTAGGCAGAGAATGACACTTGAGTTTCCGTTAAAAATAGGAGATGTGGGTCGCCCACAAATAGACAGTGGAGTACTTTTTACTACTGATCCTGACCGAGCGGAGCATTTTGTGAGTGTTTTGATTGTGGCTAAAAGTTTAGAGGAATTAAATAAAAACAATTTCCACTAACGGGTATCAGTTAATCAATCCAACCTTCGGCGATTTTGTTTTTTTTCGGAATGGCGCTTTTTACTATCGAGTCGTTTTCGTTTGGCCGAGCGCGAGGGCTTAGTGGCCTTTCTAATCTTAGGTGCCACGGCAACTTCGAGAATCATGGCGCGGAGTTTATCGAGGCAGTCGGCAGAATTTCGCGGTTGATCTCGGTGGCTGTCGCTCTGAAGCACTAAAAATCCCTCTCCGCTCAGGCGTCTGCCAAATTTTTGCATAAAGCGATTTTTAACTTCGACAGGAAGAGAGGGGCTAGCCATCGGATTCCAATGTAAAATGGCTTTACTATTTACCTTGTTTACATTTTGTCCCCCGGCGCCAGAGCTGCGCGCAAATGAGAATAAAAGCTCCCAGTCGGGAATTTGAATGGTGGAGGTAATAATCAGCATTTTCAATCCTTCCATTAAATTGGTATTATTTCGGGCTTCAACAAATTTGAAAGTGCAGAGTTCAGATCAGAAAATGAAAATTCAAAGCCTAATTCGCGCGAGCGAGCGGGCAACACTCTTTGACCACCAAGAATTAAAGTTGCCATCTCGCCTAAAGTTAACCGCAGGACCCAACTCGGAGTATTAATAAAACACGGTCGGCCGAGAACTTGCGCCAGTCGTTTGCTAAACTCGAGATTAGTGACAGGAATAGGAGCTGTGGCATTAAAGGGCCCGCTGGATTTAAATTCAGTTAGACAAAAATTAAATAGCTGAACTAAATCCCAAATATGAATCCAACTCATCCATTGTTGTCCTCCACCTAATGGGCCACCTAAACCCAAACGAAATACGGGCAACATTTTTTCTAGAGCGCCCCCCTGATTGGAGAGCACGATGCCTGTACGCATAAGGCAAGTGCGAATTCCCAAGGGTCGGGCCTTTAGAGCTTCAGACTCCCAGTCGGAACAGACTCGGGCCAAGAAATCCTGGCCGCTGGGGCCTTTTTCGTCAAACGTTTCACTTAAAGAAGCGCCGTAAAAACCCACCGCCGAGGCCGAAATAAATACTTTGGGCTTTTCGCTCACAGAGCTAAATGATTCTACAAGGCAACTTGTCGATTCAATTCTCGAGCGAAGAATCAGTTTTTTGGATTCTTTACTCCAGCGGTGATCGGCAATGCCCGTTCCTGCCAAATTTATAACGGCGTCGGCGCCATTTATTACGTTTAAATCTATTTTGCGAGTTCGAGGATTCCACTCAGACAGTTTACAGTGCGAGCCGAACTCATTGTTACCGCCGGCTAGGCGAGTGAGTACGGTAATCTCGTGTTTTTCTTTAAGCCAATACCTAATAAGGGCGCGACCAATTAATCCTGTGCCACCGCTAATGACTATTTTCATATTATTTCCGTTCAAAAAAAGTGGATCAGTATGAGACCAAAAAACGAGATCAGTCTCAATGTGAGACGCTCTAACTATATCAAACTAGGAATAAATAACCCATGCCAAGTATTTACTGCACCATGGCTAAAGGGGGCTGGACCAATGTCCGATAGAGTTCTTATGGTAGGTATGTGGGCTAGTAACTTTCTGTTTGTAGGTACACTTTTTCTGACATTGTCAGTGTGTGCGACTTCGTCAGCCCAGCAATTCGTTCCCGGTGAAATCATCATAAAACTTAAAAGCAGTGACAAAAAGAGTGCGCCATCGGCCTCTAGTTTTATGAATAAAGCCGGTATTGCCGGAAAGCTGCAACTCAAAGGTTCTTGGACAAGTATGAAGTTGCACCATTTTAAAGTGAATAATAGTCAAAGTGTGGAGCAGACAATCGCTGATATGAAAAACGACCCAGAAGTAGAATATGCTGAACCCAATTATCTTTTCGGAAAACAAAATATAGATAACCCTGGTCATGATGAAGTTTATGATGCGGAAGCAGTTGCACAAGGAACAGTTTCAGGACAGTCGGGCGGAGGTGTGGTAACGACAGCACCTATTCGCTACCAGGACTCATGGAGCCTAATGGGCGCAACAGGCAGTGAGCCTATCGTGGCGGTTATCGATACCGGAGTGGACTACAATCACCCGGCTTTTGCACAGAGCGGAGCAATCTGGACTAATCCCAATGAAATAGCTGGTAATGGAATTGACGATGACGGAAATGGTTATGTAGACGACATCCGCGGTTGGAATTTTGCTTATGGCAATAATAATCCCTTAGACGACGATGGTCACGGAACTCATGTGGCAGGCACTATTTTGGGAATGACTAAGGATATTTTTAACACGCCCTTTGGTGCCGCTAAAATTCAAATAATGGCGCTTAAGTTCCTCGATGCCTCGGGATACGGTGCCACTTCTGCGGCCGTGCAGGCGATTTACTATGCCGTTAACAATGGTGCTAAAATATTAAATAATTCATGGGGTGGATCAGGCTATAGCCAAGCTCTCAAGGATGCCATCGCTTATGCTTATACTAAAAAGGCTCTTTTTGTAGCCGCCGCGGGAAATGCGGCTGGCAATAATGACGTGAGCCCTATGTATCCCGCGTCTTATGATGTGCCCAATATAATTTCAACGGCAGCCACCACGCCTTCAGATGGCTGGGCTTATTTTTCAAACTATGGAACAGCGACAGTTCATATGGGAAGTCCCGGCTCTTCAGTGTTTAGTACCTGGCCTGGCGGCACTTATAAATATTCTGATGGCACAAGTATGGCAACTCCCATAATTTCTGGAATTGCCTCTCTCATGCTTCATGAGAACTCGGCACTTTCTGGCTATCAAATAAAAACGTTTATTTTGGGATCTGGTGAAATAAAATCAGTTCTAACGGGCAAGGTTTCAACCAAGGCACGAGTTAATGCCTACAATTCTGTTTTGTCGGCCCAATTGGGAGAACCCGCTGTAGATCCTTCTTACCAATCTATAAATCCACTGGCGAGCCGCGATGTGGCCAGTACTGTAGCGGGCGGGGGTTGTGGTCTAGTCGGAAAATCAGACGGTGGTAGAGGCGGGCCTTGGTCTGTCACGCACACTTTATTGCTATTATTAATTGCGGTGCCGGCTTTAATTTCAATCGTGCTCAAAAAGAAAAATCCTATGGACCTGCGTAAATTCGACCGCTTTAAAATTGCGTCGGCCGTCACTCTCAATGTTGAAGGAAAAGAGTTTGTGGGCGAAGTCAGTTCAATCTCTCTCGGAGGTGTTAAGGTCGATACCGAAGCCCTAATCAGAGACGGTGGTATCATATCGATGTCAATCTCGAGTCCTGACGGTAAAAATAGAGTCGACGTTCAGGGTAAGGTAGTTTGGTCAGAAGCACAAAAGCATTACGGTGTTCAATTTGCTAATGCCGACACGTCGGTGCTTTCAACCATCTCTCAATGGACAAAAGCACTCGCAAAAATCAGTTAATTTAAGCTCAGCTTAAGCTTTGCCATAATATCTTGATTGATAGGCCCGCGCCAGTCGTCTGAGGTAATGCCGAAGATTGTTGTCGATTCTATTCCAATACTCATAGTGTTTGAAAAGGCCCATGAGGTTCCGATAGATAAAATGGGAGTCAACAGAGTTTCACTGTCACTTATTGTCGCGGTAGATAATTTCACCATGCTAAATCCAATGCCTGGAGAAAAATAAAAATCCCATTTATTTCTGTTCCAATGGGGTCGAATAAATCCGCCTAAAAAGAATATGCGAGGCGCACTATTTGTGAGGGTATTCATGGGCGAGTAATAGCGAAAGAGTCCACCCCAGCCCACGCTGGATTCGAGGCCAGTTTCGAAGTCAGCGCCCAGTGCGATTCCACCGGCACCAAAACCTAGGGCCGCGTGTAAATACCGGCCGCCCTCATCCACTTTATTGGCGTCAAAGTCATCGGCGAAAGCGGGGTTTGAAGTAAGAAGCAGTGCTAGGAACAGAAATTTTGAAGACATAAAAAAACCCTCCTAAAAGAGGAGGGTATCTGTAAAATTTAGGGAATGTCAAATTCCAATAGTCGGGCAGGTGGGACTAAAACTCTTACCAACTCATTGGGTAATAAGAGTAATCCATGCAATAGCCTGAGTAGGGATCAATTTGGCCCGTCAAACAGGGGTTACCATAGTAATCCATGGGGTATTGTTGACCCGTTTGATTGTAAAATGCAGCGGAACCACCTTGTCCGTATTGACAATTCATTTGCTGGTTATTGTAGGGATTCATATATTGTTGCTGCCCGCAGTTATTATAGAACTGTTGGCCGTATTGGCTGCCAGTATAATAAGGTTGTGTGCTTCTGGCGGCAGTACTCTTACGGTTGTTTTTATTAGAACAACCTGCGGCTAGCGCAAAGACTGCAGTTATTAATACTAGATAAATTAATCGTTTCATTTCTTACCTGCCTTATAAGCCTAAAAATAGGCGTTAATATTCTCAAACACCTTAACTTCAACAGTTGTGCCACTTGGGCTCGAATATATTGAGTCCTGAATGGATCTTTATAACCTTAGCTAGTCACCCTAACAATTTTGGGATTTACAGCTGTCTAACTTTAAGACACTCTTGTAACTACCCAGCGATTCTGACCGTTTCTAATTACCCAGCGACTTTGACCGACTAAACGTATCAATTTGCTACGTCACTTGATGTGATCTCAAGCACTTACAT
>Ga0163151_10003213_pt1 | contig 23827 bp, 12 predicted proteins | sample OliLakLV19MP5IB2_FD_145596 | JGI IMG/M metagenome (GOLD analysis project Ga0163151, IMG submission 145596) | Freshwater microbial mat bacterial communities from Lake Vanda, McMurdo Dry Valleys, Antarctica - Oligotrophic Lake LV.19.MP5.IB-2 | ecosystem: Environmental > Aquatic > Freshwater >...
CAAACGATCCGGCAACCGATCCACGACAAAAATCTGGCGCGCGCCTTTCAGCTTCGCCGAGTAGGCCGCCATGAGACCCACCGGTCCGGCTCCGTAAATGACGACGGACTCGCCGGGCTTGAGGCAGGCCAGTTCGGTGGCGTGGTAACCGGTGGGGAAAATATCGGAAAGCATCACATAGTCGTTTTGCTTTTCCTCGGCGTTCTTCGGCAGCTTGAGGCAGTTAAAATCCGCGTAAGGGACACGCAGATACTCGGCCTGCCCGCCTTCGTATGGTCCCATGCCGGCAAAGCCATACGCCGCGCCCGCCGTGCCGGGATTCATGGTGAGACACGCGCCGGTGTAACCGCGCTCGCAATTCACGCAGTAACCGCAGCTCACGTTGAACGGCACGCACACCCAGTCGCCCACTTTGATGCCATCCACCGCGTTGCCGACTTCCATGACCTGGCCGAGGTTTTCATGGCCGAGCACGCGGCCCTTTTCCATGTCAGTTCGGCCCATGTACATGTGCAGGTCGGAACCGCAGATGTTGGTGCTGGTGATTCGAATCAGAGCGTCCGTAGGTCGCTCAATTTTTGCATCAGGGACATCCTTTACGCAGACATCGCAAGGCCCGTTGTAGATCAGTGCTTTCATAGTTCTCCTAGTTCAATAGTTGAGGTCATGTCCGTTCGGTGATGCTTCTTCCAAATAGAGATGAACGGCAGCGGCGATTTCGGTTCGAACTGGTTTGCGAATATCGCTCGGATCGTGCGTCAACAAGGAAGTTTGCATTTTGTTTATCCCCGCATGAGATGTGCCATCAGGAACGGCACAAAGCGCTGGAAATTGCGACGTCGCCAACATTCGACCATTGCAGGCCGCCCGATATTTTGCGTGGTGTTGCACCTTGCACTCCTTGGCTTGCGTTAGACCTGCAATTGGGAAATGTCTTTGTTGGTGGGTCGCGATCCATTGCACCGCCATGCCGTCTTTTCATTCCAAGAGTCATCCGCGAACCCTTGGGCTTTCGACCTGCACATCGCCCTCCTCGTCACGCCCTGCACCCTTGGCGCCACCCCGATGTCACTCGTTCCATGACACCAATGCACCCACCTCCCATTTCAGACCCAACCCCAACAACTCATGAAGCAGCTTTCTGGTGTCATCCCCCAACGCTAGCCAGGCTCACATTCCATTCCACCGAAAACAGGGGAGAACCCAAATCCGGAGTACAACCTGTTCACACGCTGGTTATCGTCACGGCTCCCGCGCGAGGCTTTCCCGTGTGGTGCGACCTCACGAAGCTCCTTGGTGGCGAGGATTTCTGGAGAGACGGACAGGGCACCGAGCAGAGGGCCGCGTGGTGCAGAATGTAATCAACACCCGCACACGCCCGCGTACAGCCAGAATAGTTCCTGATGTCCCCCTGGATAAATGTGAAATTGGCGAGCTGACTCGCGGTGATGGCCGGGCGCACTTCGTCCAAATCACGCTCCGTGTCGGTCGAAAAGTTATCCAGGCCGATCACCTTCTCTGCTTTCAGCAGCGCCTCCAGCAAATTCGAACCGATGAAGCCGGCCACTCCCGTGACCAACCGGACGCGGGGGTTCTGTTTCAGTTCATTTTGCAGATTCATATAATTTTTCATGGCACAGGAAATCCGTGTTCCAACTAAACTGGACACCCATTCCGTAGCTTTCCCTCTTCACCACAAACTCCGCTTTTGGGTGCGTTAGTAAGCATCCACCCTGACCCAGCCTGATCCATCATGGGGAACTCCCCCACGGTTAACCCCGTCATATCGCGCACGGTTCACCAGCCTATGATGGCCTCGCAATGAAAGATAACAGCTAACGGAATAGTCACGATGCAACTCAAGCAAGACTCCAGAGCCGACATGATGCCCGCTCTCATCAGCCCTGACCTTCAGGCTCTAGCCGGCTCCACCTCCCCGTTTCGTTATCTCGCCGAGCTATCCCGCCCGTTCGTGAGCGCATTCAAGGGGATCCGCTTTGAAGGTTTGTTCGGAGCGACTGAAGGCTCCATAGATCCAGTTTCCAAAGAGAGCAAACGCGTCGCTTACGAGATTAAGCAATCCTTTGGGATTAAAGGATTCGTGCTCAACCTGACTGGTTCACCGGCTCTGGCCGCCGGGTTGCCCGCGTGCTGGGATGCGGTCCGTCCTTGTCTGGAAACGCCCGAACTCGAGGATGCCACCGCACAAATCTTGTCCGAAGCCTCCCGTCTCGCGGAAGATTTGGGAGATACCAATCACAAGTCGCCTTTGCGATTGAGCCACGATGAGGCCTCTCAACTCCAGGTGGGGCTTGATTTCTATCGCTTTCTCCTGCCCAAAATGATGGTTCTCACCTCAGCTCTTCGTCTGGCCTGCGACGAGGAATTGATCAAGCGAGGAATGGTCGAAGGGCGCGCTCCGGAAAAAGCAGATGCGCGAGAGGATGGCCTGCAGGGTCTCTTTCAAGACATCAAAGGAATCCTCTCCATCGCTCATAGCCGAGCGTCCGTCGCAATGCCTCGGGCCTGGGCAAAGTATCTGACCGCCGCTTCCGCGCAGCTAAGGCCGTTAATTCAGGGAGAGAATTACCACCGCGCCTCCGATCAACTGCACAATATTTCCTGCCAGTTGGCGCCCGGTTTTCTGGAGCGGATTAGCGTTTTGGAACTGGGCAGTCTCGAAACCGTCGCCAAACAAGTGGCCAGGCTCGAAACCCTTTTGCCGTCGCTCGTCATCAGCATCGTTCTGCTGGAGCTCTACCTTCGTCCAGCAGACTGCCTGCTTCTCGCCCGCCCTTTGCCTGCAAATCCGGGTCCGCCAGCGAGTCGCGAAACGGCGCCGAAGCGCCATGTGACACAACAACCGGTGCTGGAGTTGTCGCCCGGCACGCCTTGTCGAGCTTAGTGGATCGCTGCTCCTCCGCTCTCGGCTCCTAAACGCCGCACCACACTAAATGATTATCTCAAATTACAGCTGCGGGACTGGCAGAGAGTGGCTTGGCCGGCTCTGCGGAGGGTTCGGTTGCGGCCTGCTTGCGCTGGCCATCGTTTGCTCTCTGGAGACGATTGCATGCGCCGCAGTTCCAGCCACGGTGCGCCTGAACGAATTTCTCGCGTCAAACGTGAGCGCGAGTGGATTGGCCGATGAAGATGGACTCCAGGGCGATTGGATCGAAATCGTCAATGGCTCGGCCGCACCCGTCAATCTGGCGGGCTGGTCATTGACCGATGAACAGGATAATCCTGACAAATGGATCTTCCCCGTCATCACCGTCAATCCCGGACAATACAGGATCATCTTCGCGTCCGGAAAGGACCGTCGTACGACCTCGGGAAACCTTCATACGAACTTCAAACTGAAGCTAACTGGGGATTACCTCGGCCTGTTCAACCTGGCCCAAAGCGCGACCGCCATCAGCGAAATATCGCCAGGCTACCCCGAGCAACGTCCCGACTATTCCTTCGGATCGGATGTCGCCGGGAATTGGGTTTACTTTCAAACGCCCACACCGGGAGCGGCGAACAACAGCGCCTCCATCGAGGCGATTGTCCAGGACGTCTCGTTCAATGTGAACGGCGGAGTCTTCAACAGCCCCTTCGGCTTGGTGCTGAGTTCAGCCACCGCCGGCAGCACCATTCGCTACACCATTGACGGCAGCGAACCCACCGCCAGCTCGGGAACTCTGTACGGCAATCCTCTGACCATCAGCGCGACGCGGTTCATTCGGGCCGCCGCCTTCAAATCAGGGGCCTTGCCCGCCAAAACGAAATCGCGGACTTACCTGTTCACCTCCGACGCCGGAATTCTCTCGCTGCCCATCCTGAGCATTGGCATCAGGCCCAACGATTGGCTCGGTCAGTCCGGGATAATTGGAATCCAAGGCGGAGTTTACGATCCGATTGACTGCTGCTTCTCCAGTTGGCGGCGGACGAGTGCCAGTGACTATTTTAATCCCGCCGAGGTAGGTCTGCCCTGGGAACGCGCTGTGTCGCTGGAGATGCTTCCCTGGCAGGGCGAGCAGGGCTTCAGCGAGATCTGCGGCATCCGCGTCCACGGCAGCGAGTCCAGTCGCCCGACCTATCATCCCACCAGCAAGTTTTCCTACAATCTGTTTTTCCGGGGAACCCACGGCGAAGGCACGCTCGATTATCCCTTGATGCCTCAATCGAGCGTGAGGACGTTCGACAGTCTGGTCCTGCGGGCCGGTCACAATGACCTCGTGGAGTTTGGCGGGAACTTTGTCACCGATGAGCTGATGCGGCGGTTGTATTCGGACATGGGACAGGTGAGCCCCAGAGGCACCTTCGTCAATCTGCTCATCAATGGAACGTACAAAGGATATTACAACCTCACCGAGCGGGTCGATGACGAGTGGGCCAGATTTTGGTATGGGGGCGTTAACCGTTGGGACGTGATTGGTCCGTACTCGGTCGCGCAGGATGGGGACACCATCGAATGGTACTCGATGCTGGAGTTTGTTCTCAATCACGACCTGGCCGTTGCCAGCAACTACCAGGAAATGCAGCGATGGCTGGACATGGTGAATTTCGCCGACTACCTGCTTCTCAACATCTACGCCGACGCGCGGGACTGGACGCAGAACAATTGGCGCGCGATGCGGGAGAAGGCGGGCGGCGGGAAGTTTCGATTCACGATTTGGGACGTCGAAGCGGCGCTGGGTCTGGGAGATGATCCGGTTACCTCCAACAACATCACCAACCCCGAAGAGCTCGGCAATACGGGAACCGATTTCTACAACAGCCCGGTGGAGATCGCGCTTTTGTACCGGAGACTGCGGGCGAATCCGGAGTTCAGGCTCCTGTTCGCAGACCGGGTGCAGAAGCATTTTTTCAACAACGGTGCCTTGGCCAAGGCTCGAATCACAAACCGGTTTCAGGAACTTCGGCAGACGATGGCCACCGTGATACCGGCCATGCTCACTGACATTCCCGACCGTTGGGTGCCGCAGCGCGAAGCGATCGTGATGCAGCAGTTGGCCAACGTCGCCTTGCGCTCGACGGTGTCAGCCCCGTCCTTCAATCAGCACGGCGGAAATGTTTCCGCAGGCTTCGTGGTGACGGTGAGTGCCGCCGCCGGGACAATCTATTACACCGTCGATGGCACCGACCCACGGGTGCCGTTTAGCTCGGCCACCTCACCCAGCGCCAAGGATTACTCGGGCGGGATTTCCTTGAGTCAAAGCACCGTCGTCAAGGCGCGGGCCAGAAGCGGCGGAACTTGGAGCGCCTTGGTCCAGGCTGAGTTCGACATCGCCGCCCTCGGCCTGCCGCTGCGAATCACCGAGATCATGTACAACCCGACCGGGGGGGATACCTACGAGTTCATCGAGATCAAGAATGTGGGAAGCACCACCGTGGACCTGAGCGGAATGAGCGTTGACGGGATCGGCTTTGTGTTTCCGCTCGGCGCGACCATTGATGCAGGTTCGACAATAGTCCTGGGCCCGGCTTTGAATCCAACGGCCTTTGCCGCGCGTTATCCCGGAGTTTTTGTTTTCGGAACCTTCACCGGAACTCTGTCCAACGGCGGCGAGCGGCTGGCGTTGCAGGATCGGAACGGCCAGACCATCACTTCCGTCAACTACGACGATGAAAGCGGCTGGCCGGTTTCGCCCGATGGCCGAGGCTATTCCCTGGAGTTCATCGATCCTACTCGCGATCCGAATGACCCGGCCAATTGGCGGGCCAGTCCCAACCCAGGAGGAACACCGGGAAGCGGCGCCGTCGGCAGCCCGGCACCCGTCGTCCGGATCAACGAGATCATGGCCGAAAACACTTCCGCCGTGGCCAATGGTTCGAGTTACCCGGATTGGATCGAATTGTATAACGCCGGCGGATCACCCGTCGCGCTGGCGGGCTGGAGCCTGAGTGATGATGGAAATCCCAGGAGATTTGTCTTCCCGGCAGGGAGCAGCATCCCGCCCAACGGCTATCTGGTGATTTGGTGTGATGCACTGACCAGCGAGCCTGGACTCCATACCGGCTTTGGCCTGGATCTCGATGGGGAGAGCGTTTTCCTGTATGACACCGCCACCAATCGGGTGGATGCGATTGGCTATGGATTGCAGATTCCCAATTATACCGTCGGAATCAGTTCGGGTGCCTGGCGACTGAATCTCCCCACCCCAGGCAGCGCAAACGTCGCCGCCACGTTGGGCTCGCCGGCCGGTCTGGTGATCAATGAGTGGCTGGCCAATGCCGCGCCGGGCGCGGATGACTGGCTGGAACTCTACAATCCCGACGCGACCCGGCCGGTTGCGCTGACCGGCTTGTTTCTGGCGACCAGCAATTCGCTGTTCCAGATCACGTCTCTCTCCTTTGTGGCTCCGGGCGGACATGCACAGCTCTGGGCGGACGAGAAGACCGGTCCCGGCCACGTCGATTTCAAGCTCGCTGCTGAAGCAGGAGCCATAGTCATTTTCAACGCCAGCGGTGCAGAAATTGATCGGGTGAGGTATGGGCCGCAGCAAGAGAACGTCTCTCAAGGATTACTGCCGGATGGGAGCGCCTCGATTGTTTTATTCCCCTCGGCCACGCCGGGCTTCAGCAATTCCCTGCCTCCTTACACCGGCCCGGTTCTGAACGAAGTGCTGGCACGCAACCGGACCGGACCGGTGGATTCGCTTGGCCGCCGCGCTCAATGCATCGAGCTGTACAACCCCGGTGGCGCTGCGGTTGATCTTGGCGGAATGAAGCTGGGCGTCGGGCTCCGCAAAGCCGATCATTGGACCTTCCCGGCCGGCGTGACAATTCCGGCCAATGGCTATCGTGTCGTCTGGTTCGATGCGTCGAGACCCGGCTCCACGACGGGCGCGACCGATCTGAATTCGGGCCTTTTCTTGAGCGGAAATGGCGGCGGAGTTTATCTCTTCAACAGTGCCGGCCAACTCGTGGACAAGGTCGAGTTCGGCTTCCAGGTCCGGGACCGCTCCCTGGGCCGAAGCGGAGGGCAATGGCGGCTGCTGTCGGCTCCGTCCCTCGCTTCCGTCAACTCTGCGCCGGCCACCCTTGGAACCACCACCAGCTTGCGCATCAATGAGTGGATGGCGCAGGCCACCAATGGCAGCGATTGGTTTGAGCTCTACAATACGAGTTCGCTGCCGGTGCAGTTGAGCGCGCTCATCCTCACGGATGACCCTTCCATCCTCGGGGCGGGCAAGTCTCCCATCAGGCCGTTGAGTTTTATTGATGCTCTGGGCTGGGTGAAGTGCATCGCGGACGGTGATCCGGGCAAGGGCGCCAACCATCTCAATTTCAATCTCTCCAGCGAGGGCGAGACCTTGCGTCTCTACGACGCCAATCTCGTCACGATTGACAACATTTTTTATGGGCTCCAGTTGCCCGGGGTTTCCCAAGGGCGCTATCCCGATGCCGGGGCCAATGCCAACAGCTTCACCACGCCAAGCCCCGGCGAGATCAATTCCCTCGATAGCGACAACGATAGGATGCCGAACGCCTGGGAGACAGCCAACGCGCTCAGCAACAGCAACGCGGCCGACGCGGCGCAAGATCCCGATGGGGATGGTTTCAGCAACTACGCGGAATACTTGAGCGGCACCAATCCGCGGGACAATCAGAGTTACCTCGCTGTCGATTCGGATTCTGCCGCCAACCGAATCCACCACATCCGCTTCCGGGCGGCGGCCAACCGGTCCTATTCGGTGCTCTATCGCGGTTCCGCCACGAGTGGGACGTGGTTGAAGCTCTCGGATCTCGAATCGCAGCCGGACACGACTGCGGTGGTGTTTGCCGATCCAATAGCCCTCGGCAGTTCGACGCGATTCTACCGACTCGTCACGCCTTCAATCCCATAACCAGCCATCATGAACCGAAGCGCTCTATTTCTCGCTGCCGCCCTGGGGCTCACCGCAACCTCCAGCCGGGGCGACGACGTGGTCATCAGCGAAATCATGTATCATCCGTCCTCCGAGAATCCCCAGGAGGAGTACGTCGAGTTGCTCAACACCGGGACCACCAATGCGGTTCTCAACGGCTGGCGTTTCAAGAGCGGCATTCAATTCAGCTTCACGAACGTAACCATCCTGCCCGGCGCATACCTCGTCGTGGCTGCGGACCTTGCCGTGTTTCGCAACAAATATCCCACGGTGAACAACGTGGTGGGCGGTTGGCTGGGACGCCTCAGCAATAGCGATGAGGAGATTGAACTGGAGGATGCCCTCGGCAAGGAAGTGGACAGTCCTCACTACGCCAACGAAGGCGATTGGGGCATCCGGCAGCGCGGCCCGCTCGATCACAATCATCAGGGTTGGAAATGGGTCGCGGCGCACGATGGAGGCGGGAAATCTCTCGAGCTGATCAATCCCTTGTTGCCGAACAAGCACGGCCAGAATTGGGCTTCAAGCATCACGGTTCAGGGAACTCCAGGCCGGGTGAACTCGGTTTCGCGGGCCAACATTGCTCCGCTTATCTTCCAGGTGAGCCACTATCCCGTCATTCCCAAGTCATCTGATTCCGTTGCGGTCACCGCCCGGTTCCTGGACGAGAGCACCACTGGCATCACCGCATCGTTGCGTCATCGCGTGGACGGAGCCGCCAGTTTCAGCACGTCCGCCATGTTGGATGACGGTGCCCATGGCGATGGGCTGGCTGGTGATGGATTCTACGGCGCGGTAATGATCGCTCAAGGCGATGGCGCCATCGTCGAGTTCTACGTGGAGGTGACCGATGCGGAGGGGAATGCGCGCACCTGGCCGGCTCCCGTGCAGCCTGCCGGAACACAGTCGGCCAACCTGCTCTACCAGGTCCGCGACACCATTCACATCGGCCAGCAGCCTCTGTATTTGCTGATCATGAAAGAGGCCGAAAGAGCGGAGCTCGACTATATCGGCGACACCCTGCCCGATGCGCTCAGTGACGCGGAGATGAACGGGACGTTCATCAGCGTGGACGAACTGGGGACCGCGTTGCAGTACACGGTCGGGTTTAGAAACCGCGGGCACGGTGGCCGGACCGCGCGGCCGAACAATTACCATGTGAACTTTCCGAACAATCGGCAGTGGAAAGGAGTCCGGGCGATCAATCTCAACACGCAGTTTACCCACGCCCAGCTCGCCGGAAGCATCCTGTTCCGCAAATCCGGGATTTCCGCAGCGGCGGCCCAGGCGGTCCAAGTTCGCGTCAACAATGCCAACCTCGCCAATGCCGGATCTCCGCAGTTCGGCTCCTACGTGGCGATTGAATCTCTCAACAGCGATTTCGCCAAAAACCATTTCCCGAATGACTCCGCCGGAAACCTGTATCGGGCCAGCGCGGCCGAATCTCCCTCCACGGCCGAAGCCGACCTCGCCTATCGCGGCGCCAATCCGAACGCCTACACCAACACCTACTTCAAGGAGACGAACAAGAGTGAAAGAGATTGGGCGGATGTCGTTCAACTCACGAGGGTGCTGACCGAGACCCCGGACAATCTGTACCTGCAGGAAGTGAAACGCGTGGTCGAGGCCAATCAATGGCTCCGATTCTTCGCCATGAATGCCCTCCTCGATAATAACGAAACCGGGATCTACATGGGCTATGGCGACGACTATTCGATGTACCGAGGGGTTGAGGACCAGCGCTTTCTCCTGCTGCCTCACGATTTGGATACGATCATGGGCCAAGGCAGCGAGCCAGGCACCATCACCGCCGGTATTTTCCGCGCGGCCGATCTGCCGGGCGTCGAGCGCTTCCTGAAGGGGCCGGAATTCCTCCCGCTCTACTACGCGCATCTTCGCGGGATGATCGAGACCACCTTCTCCACCGGGCAACTCCAACCCATGCTGGATGAGGCTTTGGGCAGCTTCGTTCCCCTCGCGACCATCAGCCAGATGAAGAACTTCACCACCGCTCGCAACGTCCATGTGCTCTCGCTTCTTCCGCATTTGATCTCGGTGACGGACTCATGGAAGTACAACCAGTCGGGTGCCGACTTGGGAACCGGATGGCGGGAGGTCGGGTACAACGACAGCTCATGGCCATCCGGGCCGGGATTGCTCTACAACGAAACCGCTTCCCTGCCCGCGCCCACGGGGACTCCTCTGGCTCTCGGCATTACGACCTACTACTTCCGAAGTCAATTTGTCCTGAATCCAGTTTTCTCCAATGCCACCGCAGGACTGACCATCAAGCTGGCGACGGTGATCGATGATGGCGCCGTGTTTTACCTGAACGGAGTGGAAGTCTTCCGACTGGCGATGCCGGAGGGCGCGATCAATTACTCAACTCTGTCATCCCGCGCCGTCGGCGATGCCCTCTGGGAAGGATCCTTTACCATTCCCACAAGCCATCTGGTGATCGGAACCAATCTCTTCGCCGTGGAGGTTCACCAGACCGACCCGACCAGCAGCGACGTCGTCTTTGGCCTGACCCTCGACGTGGCGATCGAGCCGATCAGCACCGTTCCCAGCGCCATCGTTCTCAACGAGGTCATGGCGAACAATGTGAGTTACCTCGATCAGAGCGGCGCACCCTCCGACTGGATCGAACTCTATAACCGCTCTCCCAACCAGGTGGACCTTTCGGCTGCTTCCCTCTCCGACAACATCAACCTTCCGCGCAAATGGACTTTTCCGCCCTCCACTTTCATCCCGGCGAATGGTTTCCTGACCGTTCGCTGCAACTCCGCACTCCCCGTTTCGTCGGACAACACAGGGTTTTCCCTCAAAATCTCGGGGGACCAAGTTTACTTTTTCGACAACCCTGCCAATGGCGCGCGCCTCCTCGATTCAATCACGTTCGGACTGCAAGTCGCGGATCTTGCCATCGGCCGAGTTCCCAACGGGTCTCCCATTTGGATGCTGACCAGCCCGACCAAAGGCTCCGGAAACAGTTCAGTCCCCCTTGGGAATCCAGCCTCCTTAAAAATCAACGAATGGATGGCCGCCCCGGCTACTGGAGACGATTGGTTTGAATTGTGCAACCCGGCAGCCTCTCCGGTCAGCCTCGGTGGGTTGTTCTTTAGCGACAGCCTGGTCAACCGCACTGAGTCCAGAATCCCAGAACTCTCTTTCATCGGAGCGGGAGCGCAAGGGTTTCAAGAGTTCAAGGCGGATGGCAACGGCTCCAAGGGAGCTGACCATGTCAGTTTCAAGCTCAGCAGCACGGGTGAAACGATTGCGCTCTTTATGGCCGGCGGAACCGTGATCGACAGCATCACGTTCGGTTCGCCTTCAGTTCCTCAGCAACCCGATGTTTCGCAGGGGCGATATCTGGATGCCTCGCCAAAAGTCATGTCCTTCCACGGATCGCCAACCCCGGGCAGAAGTAATTCTCTGGCCCAGAGGCAACAGATCACACGCTCCGGCAACGATGTGCTGATTCACTTCTACGGACACGCCGCCAGTTCCTACTCCGTGCAATACCGCGGCTCCGTTTCCAGCGGAACGTGGGTCAGGTTGCAAAACGTATTTCCCGTGGTCAGCGGACCAGTCGCCGTCACGGACACGCTGCCCTCCGGCAGCCAAGCACGCTTCTACCGCCTCGTCACACCGGCAATCCCCTAACCTATGAACCTCCTCAGCCTGACCGCCAGCGCGCGGGATCCAGCTCTCCTTGCCCTCGCGATGCTCGGCAGCCTGGCGACCTGCCTCATGGGCAGTCCATCGCCCAACACGCAATTCACCGTCGAGATTCTCAACCCAAACTCAGCGACGAGGACGCTGATTGAAACCAACGCTTCGTGGCGCTTTTTCAAGGGTACCAGCGCTCCAAACGCAGGATGGGATACAGCGGACGAATCATTTCTGGGCTCGGCCTGGGGAACAAGCCAGGCGGGTTTCGGCTACGGCGATGGCGCCGATCTCACCCTCCTCGCCGACATGCAGAACGGCTATTCGTCGCTCTATCTGCGAAAGAGTTTTTCCTCCGAGTTGGTGCTCGATCCACGGCGGCTCAAACTCCGCATCGACTATGATGATGGTTTCGTCGCCTATCTGGACGGGAAGGAGTTCGCGCGCGTCAATGCCCCCGGCGAACCGGGGCAACGACCATCGTACAACAGTCTGGCCACCGCTTCCCATGAAGCTTCCCGCAGTCCCGGTGGCAATCCCGTGGAGACCTGGAATTTCGGGCCGGATGTCCCTGCGCTCTTTCCCCATGCGTCCGAAGGCGGTGTTCTCGTGCCGCATGTCCTGGCCATTCACGGTCTGAACCGGTCGGCCGGCGATGACGGTTTTTCCCTTATTCCCGCCCTCTATCTGGAAAAGTTCTTCACCGAGGTATCCGGCAGCTCTCTACTATTGGCGGGCCGAATCAATCTCGTGGGAGCCACTTCGGTGCGGCTCAACGGCGAATTTGCGGTCATTGATTTTCAGGCCAAGACCTGGTCTGGAACCCACGCGTTAAGGCCGGGGATGAATCGAGTGACAATCGATGCGCGGGACTGTGACGGCCGCGTTCTGGCCTCGCAGACGAAAGATGTCCTGACCAAAGGAACGCCGAGATTGGTCGGCGGAACTTTGTCCAGCAATGCCTCGTGGGATTCTGCCAACGGAGTAGTCGAGTTAACCGATAGTGTGACTGTTGCTGCCGGGGTTGCTTTGACCATTGCTCCCGGAACAACCGTTTTGTTCCGGCCAGGCACCTCGCTAATCACAACGAGCGGGGCCATCAGCGTCAACGGCACGTCGAACAGCCCGGTCTATTTCCTGCCCGCCGACGGTGAGACGCCTTGGAACGGTCTCGGGGCCAGCGGAGCCAGCGCTTCCTTGACGCTCAAATTCGCCGAGGTGGTAGCCGGCGGGATCTATATGACCAACAGCGCGATCATGCTGGTCGAGGATTCAACCATTCGCGATTTCAGTTATACCCCCGAAGGCTTCGAGCACTACATCGCCTACGCCCTCGGCAACTGCCTGCTCACCGCGCGCCGGTCTGTTTTCAGCAGATACTACACGATGGCCTTCGGCGGAAAGACCACGTTGCACATTGAGGACTGCCTTTTCGAGTCCTCTGAGCATGACTTCTTCAAGCCGCAGGATACTCCCGCAGATTCCTATGTCCGCCGCTGCACCTTCGCTCACAGCTCGGTCGCCGGCACCGACGGCGTTGACACGGGAGCCAGCGCCACCTTCACGGTGGAGAATTGCTTGTTCTACGACATCCCGGACAAAGCCATTTCCATTGAGGCATCCAAGGTCACGGTCAGGAACTGCCTTCTGTATGGCGTGGGCACGGGTGTGGCCGTCAAAGATAATTCCACTGCCATTGTCCTCAACAACACGATCGCCAACTCCACCTACGGAATCGCCGTCTACCTGAAAAACGCCGGCGCCGATTTTGCCCACGCAGCCGTCACCAACAACATCGTCTGGGGCAACAGCACCAACATTCTGCTGCGCAATCCCGATGATGGTTCCACTTCTCCGAATGCGACCATCACGGTCCGATCTAGTGACGTTGGGGGCGGTTATTCGGGCACGGGCAATATCAATGGCGATCCACGTTTCACCATCCCGGCCAACGGTGATTTTCGATTGGTGGCAGGATCACCCGCGTTGGGTACAGGTCTGGGCGGAGTTAACATGGGCGCACCGTATCCGGCCGGCTTCAGCCAGCCGCCCAAAGTGTATCAACAACCGATCAGCCACACTGCCGATCCGGGCAGCACTGTGATCCTTCGCGTCGCGGCGGTGGGAAGTCCTCCCCTCTTCTACCAATGGAGCTTCAATGGCGCGGACATTCCCGGCGGCACTTCGCCCTCGCTGACGTTGGCCAGTTTTGCCGGCGCGCGCGAAGGACGATACCAGGCGCGGGTGACAAACGCCGGTGGCTCAACAGACAGCGCCCCTGCCCTGTCGTTGCTGAACAATCCCATGCGGATTCAATACGGTGCTGGAGATTGCAGATGGGATTTGCGACTCACCGGTCCCGCCGGCCAGACCTTCATTCTCCAAAAGTCCCGCGACCTCGTGAATTGGACTCCCGTTGTGACCAACACCGCAGCGACCGGTATCGTTGAGTTGCACGGTGCAGGGTCGTTGACTGATCCGACCCGTTTCTATCGCACGGCTTCCGTCCCCTGACACGGGCTTACCCGTGGATGCTTTGCGAGGTGAAGGTGTCGTATTCCAACAGCTCCAGATGACGGTTCACTTTGATCGCGGCCAATGTCGCGGCCGCGGCTGAGGCGACGAGGAATCCAATTCCATACCATTGCTCGCCGGAGGAAATGCTCCAGGCGGTGACGGTGCCGTTGACCAGCGCAAAGAGGAAGCAACAGACCATCGCAGTTTGAAGCTTGCCGAGGTAGAAGAGGATCGTCATTTGCGAGAGGAACAGGACCAACAGGAACACGCCCAGGATGGTTATCTGAAAGGAGCCGCCCTGCACCGCGCCAAGCCCCACCGCAGGCAAAATGCGATCCGCAAAGATGATGAGCAACAGGGTGACGCAGCCCTGGATCTTGATGAGCTGCGTGAAGCCCGCTCGCAAGGCCGTGACCATGCCTTCCTTCGCCTCGGTGATTTGATCGAAGGTTCCCTTGCCCAGCACTCGCTGGACGAACTGTTCATAGTGGGTGGCGAAATTGGTTTCCAAGGTTAACAAGAATACGGCCATCCCCGGCACGATGGTAAGGAAGCTCAAGTACACGACCTGATCGTAATCCGGGGACGAATAGAGAATCCCGGACACCTGCTTGCGATCCGGAGAGATGAACCAGAAGAGGATTTTGTCGATCCAGATTCCCAGATTGTAGAACAGGCCGCAGAGAGCGAGGGAGCTGTATTTCTTGAAGTAACCGAAGATCTCCAGGTTCCTGACTTCCATCTCTCCGATCTCTTTGAAGGTTATCCGGAGCAGCAGGAGCAGCAGGACGAAATGCCCTGTGACCATTCCGAGCATGGTGGCCGATGGACCCAGCCAGAGAGTAAATGCCCAGGATGCGAGGAAACTGATCGCGTAGCCGGACAAAAAGGAAAGCAGGACGCCGTGATAGTTTTTGCTGGCGGTCAAAGCCACCGTCATGACCCAGATCGAAGTCACCAGCATAAACAGGCACGCTGCGGAGAGCTGAAACAAGAGGGGCGCGGGAACGAATCCCACGAAGAGGATCAGTCCGATGATGGCGCTCAGGGCCGACGTGCAGGCGAGGGCGGTGATGATGGCTGGGAATATCTTCGCCGTTCGGTGGCTGAAGTATTGGTCGGCGGCGTAACGGGTCAGGACCATCTGGATGGGGCCGGTCAAGATGAGCGACAACGCATAGACATAAGTCACAGCGGCGAACACCAGCTCCATCTGGTTGTCAGACGCCATCCCCCGGCAGACGATGCCCAACAACGCCAGCGACACGATCGACAGCACCCACGGGCCGCTGCTGATCAACGCAGCATAGCCATAGGCGCGAAGCGTGTTCAGGTAGCCAGGCTTGGCCAGTATTTTTCGCAGTTCAAAGCCGATTCCAGCCATAAGTTTATCAAGGTGATCTCTGCGATTGCATCGGGCTCCACGAGTGATCGGTATAGACTTGATGATAGCGGGCCAGCAGCGCCTTCTGCGTGTAGTACCGCTCGGCACGTTGCCTCCCGGCTGCTCCCATGTCCCGCAGCAGCGATGGATTGATGATCAACTTCTCCAACGCTGCCGCAGTTTCTGACGGCGAGCCAACCCGGGTGATGATGCCCGCCGGTCCCAGCGCCTGGTCTTCCGGAGTCCGGCCCTGGATCAATTCCCGGCAGGCGCCGACATCCGTCGCCACCACGGGTATTCCGGCCGAAAAAGCCTCCAGGATCACCAGTGGCAGTCCTTCGCTCAGACTGGTCAGGATCATGACATCAATCTGATCCATGACCTTGACAACATTCTGGCTTCCTAGGAACAGGACGACCTCCTGCAGGCCGAATTCGCTGACCATCGCCCGGCATTCCTCGTAGTACTCCGGGTCTTCATCGGTCGGGCCAATGATCTGAATCACTGCGCCGGGGACGTTCTGGATCAGGATGCGGGCGGAGCGGATCAAAGTTTTAACGTCTTTAATTGTGACCACCCGGCCGATGAAACCGACGTAATGCTTGCCGGACCTGGTCTTCAGGCGCTCCGACCGCTTCTGCAAAGCCTCATCAAAATTGTTCGGATCAATTCCATTGGGGAGCACTTCCATCTTCTTGGGCTCCGCCCCGTAGTCGATCTGCAATGCGGCATTGCCCTGATAAAGAGCGAAGACCAGATCCGCCGAACTGTAGGCGACCCTGGAAAGAAAGAAGAAGAACTCGACCCAGAGCCGTTTGAAAACGCTCAACCCCTCTGAATACCGGAACACAGTATTCTCAGCCTCGTAGATCCAGCCCGCGCGGCTGATTTCGGCAAGCCGCTCGTTGTTATAGATGCCGTGCTCCGTAATCACATAGGGGGCATTGAATTTGCGGGCCGCGATCGCTCCGATCAATCCGGCATAACCGGTCGTCACGCTGTGGTAAACCCGGGCCCGAGGCAGTTCGGCGCGCCCCAGCAAAAGATGCCAGACTGGGAGCGGCAGAAAGCGTGTCGTCCAAAAGAAATCGATGAATGATTCAGTTGCGGCGAGTTTCTTGTAGAGAAACAGTTGCAGTTCCCAGGCTTCATAATCTTTGCACAAGTTTCCAAACGTGTAGCTCCCTCCGGCTGCATCCAAACATTCGACAAGCTCCCAGAACCTCGCTATCCGGACGGCGTCGCTTTTTTCGGATAAGAACTGGCGCAGCGTTTGATAGAAGTGCTGTGCGACTCTCTCGGGCGTTTTGCGCGGCGTCAGTTCGGTGGAGGAAAGCTTGTCATAAAGAAACACCTCCGACAGGGAAACGACATTCTCAGGCAGCTTGTAGTGAGGCGTTCCTTGCATCGCCTTTTGGTTGCCAAGGTAGAACAGCGAGAAGGTCAAGTCCGGCATCCCTCGGATGATCTGGTCCACCCAGGACGAAACCCCTCCCGCCGCGTAGGGATAGGTTCCTTCCAGGAGCAGGCAAACGTCGCTCAGTTGGTTGGGCTTTGCCGTCATCTTGCTCTGGGAGTTTTCGGGTGCCAAAAATTGTATATCTTCATCAGTTGGGGATCTTGGGAGTGGCTTCTTCGAATGGTGGTCAGCATCTCGCTGAGCGACTGCCAGTCGCGGCTTTCAAAATGGAGTTCCAATTCCCAGGGCAGGGTCACGTCAGGGCCCGGGGCGAGTTTCTTGAGCGTGACCAAATGGGTTCTGGCCTGGTCGACGTAACGCGCCAGAATGCAAAATTTCAGCAGCAGGCACAGGACTTTCTCGTTGCCTGTCTCCACAGCCAGCGATTGGGAAAGCAGCCCGATCAACCTGTCCAGGTGAGATTTCCTGCCTCCCTCGGTTGCCAGGCCGAGTTCCACGTAATCACGGTATTGCTCGGCGACAAACATGACCCGGTCGAGGTGTTGTTGTGGATTGAAATCCGGATCTTCCATGGCTTTCAAAGAGCCTTCCAAAGCCTCGGCGATTTGACTCAAAGTATTCCGTGCAAAAATCCGGACCTGCTCATCGCCGTCCTGTTGAGCCAGGCGCAAAATGGGAATGGCTGATTTGAAATCCAATCGTCTCGCCGCGAGGACGGCATTGCGGCGCACTTCAATTGCAGGGCTGCGCAGATGCTCGATGAGCGAGCGCGTCAAGCTGTTTCCCGCGCTTTGCTCCGTGCCGCTGGCGTACTGCCTGTCGCCAAAATGGTAGTCCGGCTCCAGCTTGTGGAAATGATCCAGTTTCAGAATGTATTGGCTGAAAAGCAGGACCAGACCCGGGCCGACAATGGGCAGAGGAGTTGAAAGCCCCAGGATGAGCAGGAGGGATATCCACTTGTCCTTCCGATACGATGGCGGCAACAACAGCAAAATGCCGGGCGCCAATATGGCGCAGGCAACAAAGTGAGATGCTAGGACGACCTGAGTTGAGCGGGCGGGAAAGCAGGCCGAGGTCAGAAGTTCGAAGGCGGCGAAGCATTCCAGCAATCCTCCCAACGCAATGCTAACGAGCAGGCTTGCGCGGCGCGTTCGCATAATCGAGTAATTCCTGCCAGAGATGGTCCCCGCTCTCTGATTCATCCAGCGTGAACACCCGGTGCTCGACCGAGTGGGAGAATTCCGTGTCCTTGCTGAGCTGCGCCAGTGCAGCCGTGACGACTTTTTGAGCGATCCGTTCACCAGTCAATGGAAGAAGAACGGCAAGATTCGGAAAATCAAAGCCGAGTTGCGACGCGAAGTCGCCGGCCCGCACACAAGAGATAATCGCCCGCTCGACGGCCGGCTGGAGCGTCAAGGCCATTTCTGGCAGGCTGAAGAATACCAAGGTCGATGGCAGATGATGAACTTGATAGGAATGGGAAGCGAGGTCCAGGTTGCGTCTCAGGATTTTTTCGCTGAATATTTTGTGTCTTTGAACCCCGTCAACCAATCGAAAGCTTCCATCGGCGGCCTTCTTGACCTGCACGACTTTGCTGGCCCATTTGCAAATGACAGTGATCAAATGAACCGACTTCTGATTGAGCGCGAAAAAGGGCATGCCGGTGATCGCCAAGACAGCCACCGGAACGTCGTCCTTATCCAGAAAAGGAAGGCAGATCAGATACGGTTCAGGCCGGGTGGCGCCGAGCTTCCAGAACTCCGAAATGCTGACCGCCGTCTTCCTTTCGATGGCCAGGAACGCCATTTCAGCCGCGCTGAGGGGCAGCTCCTGTGGCAGGGAGTTCTCATTCCCAATCACCGCCTGACGCAGTAGCTGACGGTTCGGTTCGATCAAGTAAACGGCGGCATCCGCGACATGGGCCTGACGGTTTAGCAACGCCAGCAGCTGCTGATAGAACTGGTCGTCATTGGCCAGATAAAGCTCCCGGATTTCCGTATCCAGAGTTGAGAGCCCTGAGTCGTGCGTGGCGATAATCCGATCGACTTCGCCTTTGGCTTCTCGCAGGAAATAGAGTTCGTTATCCAGCTTTTTGATGCGCTCTTGGAAAGTGTCTTGAAGCTCGGTGAGGCGCTTCAGTTTGCCATTGAAGAAATGCTGCATCTCCCCGCAAATCCCTCCGGCCAGCATCAGGCAGGTGTAAACATAGCGCTCCGAGATTAGCGAAGCGACAGGGTCAACCTTCTGCAACCAAAACTGGCCGGCCACTATGATGGCCACGGACAAGATTCCCGCGCCCATTCCGGGCAGAAACCCAAACCGGCCGCCGATGAGGATGGGCAGCAAAAAGTAAGGCGAAGGGTTTACGTCCAGCCATCCCGGATCGGTGGATGCAAACCAGAAGTTCAGGGAAACCAAAATGGCCGCCAGCACCAGCGCATCAAGGGCCGCCACTCTGGGAATGATGAGTCTCGAAAAAGTCACAGCCCGCCCGGTTCGGTTCAATGCACCCGCCAGTTCAGATGGATGAGGGCTCACGGGGCATTCTTCAGAGGAATTTTGGAAACCAGTTCACGAACAGTCTTCTGGGCTGTGGAGGTCAATGAGGAATGCACATGCCCCACTTTGGAACTGCTGCCTTGCCATAGGGTCCGGCCGTCCGAAACGTTGACCAGACGCAAAGTGATTCCGACGGCCGGATTTGCGCTCAAGTCGGACTTGTAACGGTACTCGTGGACCGTCCCGATGAGGAGATAGCTGGCTTTATTCTCCTGGGCGATTTGCAGGTTGCGCACCTCTTGTTTCGGAGCGGTGTCGTCGGCGGTTTTGCTCAGGATTTCTTCAGTCTGAAAGAGCGGGATGCCATGTTCCAGCAGCGTGCTCCCGGTCAATTGGGTCAGCGCCTGTCCAGCGTGCTCATTGTCAGTTGCGTTCAAGAAGGGTGGCATCACCATCAGAAATTTCCCTTCATTGACGTGAGGTTTCCGTTCGTCGCGCACGACGGTGGAGCAACCTGGCAGGAGTAGGAGCAAGGCGAAGAGCGGTAGTGTTTTCATAAATAAAGTTCCGGCTGTTTTCAAAAGCGACATCGGAAGGCGAGGCTCAGTTCCAATCTCTCGGAGTCCTGATCGCTGGTGCTGGCGCTGGTTGAATACCCCGCACTGAAGAGGACCTCGGTCCTTCGGGTCGGAGCATACGAAAAGCCTGCTTCAAAGCTGTGGCCAAAAGAGGAAAGCGTGAAGGAGTAATCGCTTCCCGCGACCGCATGCCACGTCCACTCCGGGTTGAGCGTCTGGTGCCACGAAAGATAAAGGCCGTGAAGATTAATCGGGGTGACCAAATTCTCCAGGAGATAGAGCCGATCGGCGTCGCTGGTTCCCGGAGCAGTCACACCGGCGACCAGCCCAATGTTTTCACTCGTCTGAGAATAGCCGGTGATCAAACCGCGGTACCCCAGGTGTAATTGAGGGACACCCTCCAGAACGACGCGTTCGAGATTCAGGTCCACGCCGTAGCCGTATCCCAACGTTTCTCCATCGACCAGAAGACGACGGCCTTTCAAATTCAGGTTCGCATGAAGATCTGGATAAAAACGGGTGTTCCACGCGAGGGACAATTCATCCTCCCGGCCATGCAACATCTCCAAAAGCAGGCTGTCCGTGGCCCGCTGATTGGCGTGCCAGGCAAGGGTAAAATCCTCGTCCTGTCCCAGCACGCGGGTGAGATCCGCTCCATAGACGGCCCCCTCGTCTCCGATTCCTCCAAAGACCTTCGTGCGCCATCGGTGGAAATCGCTTTCGACGCCGACCAGCGCGTCGTAACGATCTGTTCGCTGAGGCTGCAATAGATCCGCCCGGTTCAATTTAAGATCATCTCGTTCCAGTCCGAGACGCAGCCGATGCGTGGTGGACAACGGCTGGCTCCAATCCAGCACGGAACGGAAGATCAAGCCTGACTGGGAATGGGTGAAGGTTTCTTTCAGGAACAGTTGCGGCAAATGGGTTCGATAAAGTTCATCGAGTTGACTCCGCGCCTCGCGGCGTTCTTCGGGTCGGAGGTTGGGACTCTCACTTGCCTCTTGATAAGAGCGGACTGCCTGCGGCCAATCCCCGGATGTCCAGGCCGCCGCCGCCAGTTCGGCCTCGTAGGGAAAGAACCCGCCTTGGAATCTCTCTGATTTCAGCTTCGTCAGAACCTCGGTCGCTGCGCGATTCTGCCCATCCACCCTGTAAGCCATGGCCAGCAGGAAGTGCGATTGGGCGTCCTCGGGATGAAACTTCACCATCGCGCGGGCGTGTTTGAGTGCGCGGGCGGCATCCTTTCGCTCCACGTAAAATGACGCCAGCAATTGCAATGTTTCCTTGTCGCGGGGGTCGCGATGCAAAATCCTCCCGGCGACAACTTCCACCATTCCCGGCCTGTTCAGGCGCGAGTACAGGTGCAGCAGTGCGCGCAAATCCTCCACGGAACGTTCTGCGTCCGGCGCGAGCGCCGGCCCGTTCGTGTCGGGGCGGTTGAGATTCGGTTTCACTTTGAATTCCTGAACATCACTGCTTTTGCGGTCAATGAGCCCGCCGGCCTGTTGCGCTTTAGCTGTTCCCCAGAGCAGGGCATGAAGCAGGAAGACCCATGCCAGCCAACTGTAACGGCTCGCCGTGATGACCACCTTCACGGGGGTGACGATTGCAAGTTAATTTCAGCGGAGGCCAGCGCCTGCCGGTAAGCGCGCTGGGCCGCTGATCGGTTTCCTGCGGAATGACGGATGTCACCGAGGTAACTCCAATCCTGAAACGTGGCTTTCCCGTGTAGCTCCATGGCGCGGCCCTGCAGTCTCTCGGCTTCCTTGTAGTCACCCAAATCCGCATAGACATGGGACGCTTCCCGTAAGATTTCGGGGGTCGGGCTCTTCAGCAATGGTTGCAACACCGCCCGGGCTTCTCTGGCTTTGCCCAGCCTGGTCAGGATGCGGAGATAGTTCAAAGCATAGGCGCTCTCCCCGGGGTGCTGCAGATATAGTTTGTGGTGGATGCTTTCCGCTGCGGCATCGTTTTGGTTCCCTTCATAAATCAGGGATCTCAGGAGCACGATGCTCAACGTATCCAGAAGTTTTTCATCAATCCCAGTTTTCAGGAATGTTTCCGCAGTGGCGTATCTGCCGTTCCCAACCAGCAACTCCAAGTAGAGGCGCAGGGCGTCCAGATCGGTCTTTAGGTTGTGGCTTCCAGCCATGATGGGCAAAGCCCGGCCACCTTCCTTCTTCTCCACCAACAGGACCACAAGCAGGAGACGCAAGGCGTCGTTATTCGGGAAGAGAACCAGCGCGCGCTCCAACACCCCTTGTCGCTTCGCATCGGCGCCGATCAGATTGAAAACATAGGCCAGCTTGATAAAGTCCTCCGGGGCGCCTTGCTTTTTTAGTTCCATCTTCCGGACAAGCGCCTCGCTCAGGCTTTGGAGTTCACCCAGGGACTCGGCCAGGGTGCAGCACTTCAGGATCACGGCAAGATCCTGAGATCGTTTCACCAACTGTCGGTACGACTGGTGTGAGGCATCAAAGTCACCCAGCATGTAGTGAACTTCGGCAAGGTGTCCGCAGACGGCGTCATCCTCCGGTTTCAGTTTATGCAGACTCTTCCAGACGGCCAGAGCACTTTCGTATGCCTGCTGGCGTTGCAGGGTTTTGGCATACTCCTCCATGACTGCGGCATCCTCTGGATTTTTTTGGAGATGATACCGATACAGGGAATAGGCTTCCGGGTATTCCCCATGCTTGGTCAAGAGACGCGCCAGAATGAGCCGGTGTTTGTCCTGTTGGACCTCTCCGCCCAGCCCCCGCAAGAGCTTTATGACATCCTTGTCGCGATAAAGGCCCGGATTGAGGGCAATCACCCGTTCAAGGGCCGCCCCATCCTTTTGCTCCGCCATTTTGAGATAGAGATCAAAGGCGGGGTCGGGGTCGGAATTCCATTCGTAGAGCTGCGCGAGTTGCTTTTGAGTCGCCACATCCTCCGGCGTCAGGAGGATCAGCTTCTGAAGAGCTTCCTTCGCCCAGGGCAAATCATTGGCCGCGATCGAGATTTCTGCGATCAACCGCCACGTCTCGCCATCCGCTGGATTCGCCTGAACATGGCGCCGATACTCTTCCAGCAACTTCCGGCGCTGAACCGAATTGCCGGCAGTGGTCCGCATCAACTGCAACCATTTCAGCCCGGCCGCTCCGTTCTCATGATGGCCCTTGAGCCGGGAGGCGAGTTCAAATGCCTCGCTGTTGCGACCAAGTTCACGCAGGAGGTTGAACTTCAGCTCCACCAGTTCGATGCCCAGCGCGGACGGACCTTTGCCGGACTGCTGTTCAAACTCCTCCATGACTCGTATCGCCTTGTCGGGCCTTGCCGCACCTCGCCATAGTCGCACGGCCTCGACGATGTTTGTCTCGGCGGGCAAAAAGGGACGCAGGCAATACTCATAGCTTTCTGCGGCTACATCCGGCATCCCGGACGCGAGCGCGTCCCTCACCAGTCTCCTGATGAGGACTTGCCGGGAGGTGCTGGGAAGCGTCTTCAGGCGCGGCGCAACCAGTTTCAAGGCTTGCGGGCAATCATCCAGCAATGAAAGGGACTGCTGCACCTCCGTCAGATGCTCCTGACTGACCGGCGAACGTTCGACAGCCTGCAACGACGCTTCAATCTGCGCGATGACCCCGGCCTTGTCCTTCGGGTCGAGGAGCTGCCGGTTCAGTCGCAGGCGCAGCAATTCATAGAACTCCGGATCCCTGGCCCTTTCCGTTTGGGAAAGGGAATGGAGCACCTCCCAGGCCCGCTGCGTTTTGCCATCCTGAATCAGCCGTTGGAGCAGTCTCTTTTGGTCAGGGATCAGGAGATAAAAGGTGATCGCACACGCCAGCAGGACGCAGAGCAAACCCCAAATCGGCAATGGATTGGCTGGCTTCATTTCAACGCGCGCTCGAAAGCGCCAGGA
>Ga0163151_10003215_pt1 | contig 23816 bp, 23 predicted proteins | sample OliLakLV19MP5IB2_FD_145596 | JGI IMG/M metagenome (GOLD analysis project Ga0163151, IMG submission 145596) | Freshwater microbial mat bacterial communities from Lake Vanda, McMurdo Dry Valleys, Antarctica - Oligotrophic Lake LV.19.MP5.IB-2 | ecosystem: Environmental > Aquatic > Freshwater >...
GTCCAATCACGGTACTCGCCGCCGGCGAAACGCCCGGCACACCCGGAACTCGAATATCCTGCAACTCCGCCACCGTGGCGTTCGTCGCCGTGGAGCCGTCAGTCCTCGTGCCGACCAGCGTGACCGCGCGAGCGGCCGGAATCGCGGCCTCAGGATCAATCCCCCCCGCCTCGGCCCCGCTGGCGAGCCATGCCCGCGGGCTCGTCTCAGCGTCGTCGCCATTCCACACTCCCGTATAGTAACGCTTCTGAGGGTTGACTCCGGATCGGCGCTCGGCGGTCGCGGTCACGCGTTGATCCGGTCCGGCGTGCTGCTGCAGTTGATCCAGCGCCACGTCCAATGCGAGCAAGGCGTTTTCGCGCGCCTGCGCCTGACGTTGCATATTCCCCGCCACCGCCGTCTCCACGCGGGTGTAGGTGGCCAGCGCGACCAGCAGCAGCACCACAAACGCGAGTAGGGTCAACGTCAGGAGCAACGCAAACCCGCGTTGAGGGCGGAACGAGCGAAGGGTTGAAGGAAGCGGGCCCACGGAGATTAAAGGGGCTGTGTATTCAAAATGATCCGACGCGTGAACACCTGTGAATTTGCCATCGCCAGGTCCCACCAGTACTGCTGCGGCGTGCGACCGACTGGAGCGGTGATGCGCTGGGGATTCGCCTCGTAGCCCGCGATCAGACGCGCGCCCTCATCGGTCAAAACCCGCACCATGACATCGACCACTTCCGGGAAACAATTCGTGTAATCGCCGGCGGAATTGGCAATGCGCGCTGGGAGGTTGGCGGTGTGCGCAAGGTCGTTGTTGGCGGACGGAAAGATTCGGGTCAGCTGCCGCCCACCCGTGGTCGAGTCGGGAACGTAGACGTAACCTCGCACTCCGAAATCGATCACGTTTTCCGCGAGGACACTATTGAGCGTGGGATAACGAATCTCCGCCGGATCGCGCGGCTGCGCGGTGTTGGCCGCCGGCTGATAAACGCCCGCCGTAATATTATAACCTGCCTGCAAGGTACCACTGCGCGCGGGGCTGTTCGCGGCCGGGCGAACTTCTGTGCGATGCAGGAGATAACGTCGATCCAGATTCGTCGGGGTCGCGGTCGTGGCGCGACGGACAATCTGATAAGCTACCGCCACCGGCGTCGAACTGGTATCCGTCGTGGCGTTACTACCCCGCTTGGTCGTGAAGAACCGCAGCCACGTCCCGGCCACTCCAAAACGGGGGCCAGTCGGACCCGGTTCCCCCCAATTGCCGGTGGCGATTAGCTGCAGCGAACCGGCAGCGTTGGCCGGCTTGATCCCGGTCGTGGTCGTTCCCGTGTTGTTCCAAAGCGTACCGGCGTTGGCCACATTCACCGGGATCGTAGCCGCCAACCAGGTGTTGCCGTCGTCGCGATAGAATGCGCCCTGTAGGTCCAAGGTGAGCTGATCGAGCACATAGCGGGCCTGCGCCTCCGCGGAGAGCCTCCCCGAGGTGCGTGACCAGAATCCGGTTACGTTGGTCAGGATCGCCACCATGAAACCGGCGAGCAACGCCGTGACCCCCACCGCGACCAGGACTTCGAGGAGCGTGAACCCGCGCCTGCGGCGCACCCGCTCACAATCACGCGATCCAACGGTTTTCATCGGGTAACGGAGCCGGTGAAAAACAATGCCTGTTTACCGCCATGATCAAAGCGGAGGGCGGCGGCCGGGTTGCTCCCGACTTGGATCGCACCTGCGCCGCCTTCCTTCACAAACGCGGGCCAACGAACGCGCGCGGTGTAGGCCAACATAAAGGCCGTCGCATCGGGATTGGCGGGCGCCGGATTGCCCTCGGCCAGCGGGGCGCCCGCCATGAGCGGCGACAAGGTTTCATTCCGAATGAGCGCGATCTCAAAAAATTTGTCCCGATCAGAATTCCGACGTGTCACTGGATCGATCCACACGGGGTCGGAATAGACTCCGACCTTTCCGCCATCCCGGCTGGCGAAAAGGATCTGTGCATCCGTCGCTGGATTGTAGTCCAACCGCGCGTCCGTATCCGTCAGCTCATGACGCGCTCCGCTGGAGGCCTTGAGCAAAGTTGTCACCTCGAGGAACGGCATGCCCTGCAATTTGAGCTTAAGCGCATCCGCGACGCGCGCGGCGGCCTCTCCATCAGCCGACGCGGAAACCGAGCGGGCCACCGGAGTAAAAAGCGCGACGACGCCCAGCATGCCGGCGGCAAAGATCCCAATGGCCACCACGACCTCGAGGAGTGAAAACGCACCTCGCAAATCCCATCGTCCTGAATTGGTGCGCGTCATGGTCAGAAGCCAATCGCCTGATTCACAAACGTTACCGCACCGGTGGGTCGTAGAATCAGTCCGCGCACGGCGGCGCTGTTGTTAAACTGAGGCAGGTTGTTCGCCTGCGCCGCCGTGGCGACCACCAGTCGCGAATGAGGCAAGGCGCCGATTTGCGCGATGGTGCCGTCGGCCGCGAACTCGAGGACAAACGCGGTCGCACCCGTCCCGAAGGGCGTGCCGGGCCGCTGGGCCAACCCGATCGGTCCCCGGACCGTGGATACAAGGGGCGGGTTGGACGGCCAGGTGACTCCGCTGGCGAGGAGACCGGCAGTGGACGGCGGCACCACATAAACGCCGCGAGGGAGCACGGCGGGACTGCCGGCAGGAATCCACGTCGGACGCGCGGCACCGGGCGTACTGTTTCGAAACACCTGCAACAACCGCAGGTATTTTTCCGGCTCGCCGGTGGGCGGCCGCGTGGCGTAAATCGCGAGCACGGCTTCCGTCTGATGCACGGCGGCCTGGGCTCGCGCGCTTCCGACCATGGTGGCAAGGGTGGTTTGGGCGCTCGCGAGCGCGTTCCCACCCGTATCGCCCAGGGCAATACCGAATCCGGCGGCGAGCAGCGCGATTAATCCGACGACGACGAGCAGCTCGAGCAGAGTGAAGGCTCGCGCGGTCTGTATCCGAATTACGCTGACGCGACCGGCCAGGCGTTGGAGTGCGTCGCAGCTCATCTCCAGCTCATGATCAGATCGTTCTCGGACCTCGCGCCGGGCGGGGCACTATAGAACATGACTCCGGCGCGGGTTCCGCCCGTGGTGCCGGGGGTGACAACGGTGGTGGGGCGTATCGTGGTCGCGGCACCGGAAACCGTCACCGAAGGGAAACCGCCGGGCGTGTCGCGACCGTTGATCAGGCCGTCCAGATTACTATCGGTCACGACCGCGATCGAGGTGCTATAGAAAGCGTCGCGAATCAAGTTCAGCTGGTTCGCGGCGGCGCGGCCAGCGGCGACGTCGGCCTGCGTCACGAAATCAGACTCGGTGAAGGAGACGAACCGGATGCGGCGGGAGTTCTGCCCCAACGCGGGAGTCGGCGTTCCCGTGGTCGCACCGGTGAGGGCGGTGCCGTTACGACGAGTGCCGGCGAGCAAGTCGTGGAAAAGGTGATTCCCGGCGGCCTGCGTGGTACCGCCTTGGTTCACGAGCTTCCGGGCGCCATTCGGGAACAGCTGAGGGTAGGCGCCATATTCCTGGCGGAACTGCTCGAAGGCAGCGGACCATTGACTGAATTGGGCGCGGGTCTTTGCCCGGCTGGCGGAGTTGCGGACGCTGCTGAGTGTCGGCAGAAGAATGGCGGCGAGAATCCCAATGATGGCGATCACCGTCAGGAGTTCGATCAACGTAAAGGCGCGGCACCCACGGCGCGAAGCCATCGGGCCAGGCGCGCTGCGAGAGCGACCTCGGGGGTAATCCCGGGGAACAGGGCAGAGGCGGACGAGAAGCGAAGCCGTCATGAAATCAAGGGGTCGCGTACAGATTATCGGCGTTCACGCCGGTGGTTTGCGCCGTGCCGGCAAACAGGCCGGTGTTGGGATTGGGGGCCGCGTGCTGGCCGTCCGGGCCGGCGGAATACAAAATAAAACCCGGTAACTGCCAGGGACTGTTCACCGGCGAACCGACCCTCGGAGCCGATTTATAGTAATACATATAACGATTGCCCCAAGGGTCGAGAAACGCGTTGGCCACGGCAAGCTTGGCCGGGGGCGAGCCTTGCGGGACCCCGAACGTGACATCGATGATGGTCACTTCGGAGCGTAATTTCGAGAGTTCGACCAAAACGGGCCCGTTCCGGCGGGCGGCGAAATTGGTGGGCCCGTAGACTCCGGTGAGGGCGTTGAACAGCAGCGCCTGGGCCTGGGATTGGGCCACCACGGCACCCACGACGACGGGCGCCTGACCGGCATTTCCCGTCTGGGGATAGTCGCCGTAGAATTGTTTATAGGCTTCGAGAGCCTGCGCGAGCGCGGCGAGATCTCCCCGGCTTCGCGCGATGGCGGCGCGTTGTTGCGCGCCGCGGACGAGACCCACGCTCAATGACACCAGAATGGCGATAATCGCCATTACAGCGAGAAGCTCAATCAGCGTAAATGCTGACCGGCGGCTGGGGCACACGAACGGCATAGTAGGTAAGACCGTGAGTGAAGCGCGAGAGTTGCCACCGCCGCAAATGGAAAGTGGACCCTAAAAAACGGTTCAACGGCTGGGCACCCGCCTAACTGTTACCGGTGAACGCAAGGCTGGCCGCACTCCCGGGGGCGACCAGCCTTTGACGGGAACGTTTAATCTTCCGACTGGAGGGCGGCGATGACACTGAAGTCTTCGAGCGTACTCGTGTCACCCTTCACATCTACCCCGGCAGCAATATCCTTGAGGATACGACGCATGATTTTCCCACTTCGGGTCTTGGGAAGGCCGGCGGCGAAGCGAACGGTATCGGGTTTGGCGAGGGAACCAATTTCGCGCCCCACGTGATTGCGGAGCTGCTCCTTGAGTTCCTCACTTGCGATCTGGCCGGATTTAAGGGTCACGAAGACGCAGAGCGACTGCCCCTTCAATTCATCGGGGCGACCTACGGCGGCAGCCTCGGCCACGGCCGGATGGGAAACGAGCGCGCTCTCGATTTCGGCAGTGCCGATCCGGTGGCCGGAAACGTTGAGCACGTCGTCGATGCGGCCCACGATCCAGAAGTAGCCGTCCTTGTCCTGTCGGGCACCGTCACCCGTGAAGTAGATCTCCGGACGGCCAGCAAACTCGCTGAAGTACTGGCGGACATAGCGATCGTCGTCGCCCCAGAGGGTGCGGAGCATGGAGGGCCAAGGCTGCGTGATCACGAGCTTGCCGCCGCTGTTACGCGGGACCTCGTGGCATTTATCATCGACGACCTTCACCACGACGCCGAAAAACGGGCGAGTCGCAGAACCCGGCTTGGTCGGCGTCACGCCCGGGAGTGGGGCGATCATGATGCAACCGGTTTCGGTCTGCCACCACGTGTCGACGATCGGGCAGCGTTTTTTTCCGATCAGGGTGTGATACCACATCCACGCCTCCGGATTGATGGGCTCACCCACAGAGCCGAGCAGCCGAAGGGAGTCGAGCCGGTGCCTCAGAACATAATTATCGCCCCAGCGCATGAAGGCGCGAATCGCGGTCGGAGCGGTGTAGAGAATGGTGATCCCATGACGGTCGATCATCTGCCAGAACCGATCAGGCTCGGGCTGATTGGGAGCGCCTTCATAGAGGAAGATCGTGGACCCGTTGGAGAGCAGACCGTAGACGACGTAGCTATGTCCCGTGATCCAGCCGATATCGGCGGAGCAGAAATAGCGGTCCGTCTCCTTCAAGTCGAAGACGTAATGAGCGCTCAACTTGCAGCCCAAGAGGTAGCCCGCGCTCGTATGGAGGACACCCTTCGGCTTCCCGGTGGAACCGGACGTATATAGAATAAAAAGCGGATGTTCGGAATCAAAGGCCTTGGCCTTGTGCACATTGGGGGCGCCTTCCCACGCCTCATTCCACCAAACATCGCGCCCCTCGGTCATGGTCACCGGGTTGCCGCAACGTTTCACGACCAGCACGGTTTGAACGGTGGGGGTGTGCTGCACCGCCTTATCCACATTGGCTTTGAGCTCAATAACCTTGCCCCGGCGCCAGCCTCCATCGGCGGTTATGACTAATTTTGCCTTACAGTCATTAATTCGATCCTTGAGCGCTTCGGGGCTAAATCCCCCGAAAACCACCGTGTGAATAGCCCCAACGCGCGCACAAGCGAGCATCGCCATGACGGCTTCGGGAATCATCGGCAAATAGATGGCGACGCGGTCCCCTTCGCCGACTCCCATGTTCTGAAACGCGTTCGCCCAGCGGCACACGTGGAAATGTAACTGCTTGTAGGTGATGGTTCTGACATCACCAGGCTCGCCTTCGAAAATCAGCGCGGCCTTGTTCTCGCGAGCGGTGCCAAGATGGCGGTCAAGGCAGTTTTCGGCGACGTTGAGCTTACCACCCACGAACCATTTCGCATGCGGCGGCTTCCAATCGAGGACCTTCTTGTAAGGTTTTCGCCAAACCAAATGTTCCTTGGCCTGCCGGTCCCAGAATTTCTCTGGGGAGTTGACAGACTCGTGGTAGAGCCTTTTGTAAGCCGCATCACTCCCAAGATTAGCTTGGGCTTTGAACTCGGCCGAAGGCCTGAATTTCCGGGACTCCCGGGATACTGAGGTAATCGTCTGATCTGGCACAGGCGTGTCGGATTGTAGGGTTAATGGACGCAAACCGCGCCTCTTATCCTGCTCAGAGTTTCAAGCGTCAAGCGGGACGTTGTCTGCCCTCACCCTCTCTGTATGGAAAAGAAACCTGCGTCCGCTCCCGCGGACTCCACCGCTGCGACGGAAATTCCCGCCGCGGCACAAAATTCCGCAACCGCGGAAAGTAACGCGCCTGCCCCGATGCCGGCCGAAAACACGATTCACGTCGAAGGCGTGCTCGACATTGATCTCCAGCGCGGGGGCAATGGCCAACTAGTCGACCTTAACAAGGGCGGGAAGCGTCGGCCAACCGACCCCTTTGTCCCCAAGGAATTGATCCGTCGCTTCAAGCTCCGGAACGGTTCGATGATTGGCGGAACCGCCTTTCCGCCGGACGGCCGCTTTCCGAACCCGAAGATGCGCTTTATCGAGACGGTGGATGGCGTCCCTCTGGAAGAACGCCGCGCGAAATTCGACTTTACGACCCTGACCACCGTTTCGCCGACGCAACATCTCAGGTTAGAGATGAAGGACGGGCGCATGACGACCCGGGCCGTCGACCTTTTCTGTCCCGTTGGGAAAGGCACGCGCGGGCTCATCGTCGCTCCGCCCCGTACGGGTAAAACCACGCTGCTGCGTGACATGGCATTGGGCGTCCTGGAAAATAACCCGGAATGTCACGTCATGATTCTTTTGGTCGACGAACGACCGGAGGAAGTCACCGATTTTAAACGCAGTGTCATCGCGGCCGAGATCTGGGCCTCCTCGAATGATGAGCAGATCGAGAATCATATCCGCGTTGCCGACATGTGTATCGAGCGCGCCAAGCGACTCGTCGAAACCGGGCGCGACGTCGTGATGTTTGTTGATTCCATCACCCGACTGTCCCGGGCGCATAACACTGCCCGCAATTCCGGCCGCACCGGCTCGGGCGGTTTGGATGTACGGGCCCTCGAAAAGCCGCGTCAGCTCTTCGCCACCGCGCGTAAAACGGAAGAAGCGGGTTCGCTCACGATCATCGCCAGCGTACTCGTTGAAACCGGCAGCCGCATGGACGACGTGATTTTCCAGGAATTCAAAGGCACCGGAAACATGGAATTGGTGCTCGACCGCAAGGCGGCCGAGATGCGCCTCTGGCCAGCCATCAACATCGCCTCGAGCGGTACGCGGAAAGAAGAGCTGCTGATTGATGCCAAAACCCTCGAAGGGATTCACTTCTTCCGCCGGGCCTTGGTGCAGCAGAAAATCGAGGAAGCGACCGATACCATGATCGCCCGGCTTTCAAAAACAAAGACCAACGCCGAGTTTCTGAAACTAATCGCCCGTTAGTTCGTCAGTTTCTTTCCTCTTGCCCGCCCGGAAATCTCCTGAGATTCATCCTGTTCGTCTTGCTTCAAGAGCCAGCTTCTTCCGCCACCGCTACCTACTTCATGCATAGTTTCTCCGAGCAATGTCTCGACATGGCCCGCTCGATGTTGGGCCACAATCTCGACTCCATCCAACCTGACGGCACCATCCTGCCAGCCAATGGTGAGCAGTCACGCCCGGACGAACCCGGCCACGTCGCCTTCGCGCTCGGAGAATTCTATCGTGCCACGGGTGAGACCACTCTCAAGGGTCACGATCTGATCGATCTCGCGGCCCGTTGTATCACCGCGCAGATGTTTACCGAGCCGGCCGCGGAAAACGGGCTTGCGTACGCGGCTTTGGGGCTCCTCGCCTTTGGACCTTCCAAGGAACGTAATCCGGTCTGGGAACGCTTGGTTGAAGAAACCCAGCAACGGATCGACAAGTCGCTCCTTCACCGCAGCGATTACGATAACCACTGGCAGGCATTTAATGTCGCCAAAGCCGTGGCACGCTTCTCGCTCGGCCTGTCCAAGAAGGACGAAACCTCCCGCTTGATCGAGCGCGTCGTCGAGCGGATCAACCAGACGAGCTCGGCCGGTTTCTTCGACGATTCCACCACCGGCACCGGCAGTACCCTCGGGGGCAATTTCAATTTGTACGGCGTGATGACCTTCGTGTTCATCCGCTCGGCGCTTCAACTTCATGCGAACAGCGGTGTCCGTGAGCGCAAGCTCCCCACCCTGCGCACGTACGCAGAGAAGTATATCAAGATGATGCCCGACCTCGTCCGCCACGACGGTCTCGGCTGGGCCTTCGGCCGCGCCGCCGGCGCCTACGGACAGATGCACTGCATCAGCCTCATCCTGCAGGGCCTTCGTGACGGCTGGATTCCGGATGAACAGAAGGTCAAATACTACGACATTCTGCGCCGGCTGTTCATGTTCTTCTACGAAACGTACCTCGATCAGGAGCACGGCTTCCTCGATTTGCGCGATGACGAACGTACCGCCTATTCGCATCACACGACGCGCATGGCGAATTTCGATGCCGCGCGTTACTTGTGCCAATGGTCGCGTCTCGCCAAGACGGTCCAAATGCCAGCGGGTGCTCCGAAAATCGAGCCCCAGAGAACCTCGGGGCGCTTCGTCATTTTCGACAAATCGAACCGCAAGGAACAAGGGCTCTTCCTTTACCGCGACGGCGAGTCAGGGATCCATCTGCAGGTCCCTCTGATCAGCGCCGGATCGAAGCTCACCAGCGACTCGCTCGCATTTCCGCATTGCCCGGGAATCTTCGACTGGCCAAACAATGTTTACGCCCCAGTGATGTTGCCCGAACTCACGTTCGGCGAACAAGTCACTCTGCCGTCTTTTTACGGGAAGAACTGCGTCACCGGTCTCGGACTGCGCAACAGTTTCTATTTCCGCTACGAACAGCCCGAGCTGATCAACCTCAAGGAGGAGCTCGTGAAGGGTCTCGGCAGCTGCAAGGTGCAGTGGACGTTCTCCGGTAGTAAGATCGGGGTCGAGTTCGCCTACACGGTCAAACAGCAGGTTACGCTGGACAAGTTCCGCTACTGCCTCGCGATCGCGGCTCCACACTCGAAATACCATGTAACCGGCGCCCTCGCGCTCGGGCCTCACGGTCATCGTTGCAGCGTCGCCAAGGATGATTTCCAAGCAACCTGGCGCGAAACCGAAGTGGTCAGCGCCGATCCGACCTACCGGACGAATTACGGCAAGGTGCATTATCTTCAATACCTCGTGCGCGATCACCCGCTGATCATGCGTCCTGGCCACGTTTACCGCCTCGCGGTGAATTTCGAGCCCGACGTTACGCACATGGATGCGTAATGGGCCGCGGAAAGGTCCGAGCGAGTGAGGCGTGAGCCTCACTGCTCATGCTAGGTCGTTGCGTCGTTGCAAAAAGCTTCGTGGAAGGGTCGACCCGGGATGTCCCCTTCAACGGCCTTGGTGTCGGAGCCCATTTAACGTGCAGGGCCTTCCTCCTTCGCTTACGACCGCCGCTCCTTTTCACCTCGCTAGCCGCACTTTCCGTCCCGCACTTTCCCCGCGTGCTCTCTCGACGCATCATTCCGTGTCTCGACGTTAACGCCGGCCGTGTGGTCAAGGGTGTAAAGTTTCAGGAACTGCGCGATGCGGGCGATCCGGTCCAGTGCGCAAAGGCGTACGATGCGCAGGGCGCTGACGAATTGGTTTTCCTCGATATCACCGCCTCGAGTGACAATCGCTCCATCATGTATGATGTCGTGGCGGCTACGGCCGAGCAGTGTTTCATGCCTCTGACGGTTGGAGGCGGGCTGCGCACCGTGGCGGATATCGAAGCCATGTTGAAGAGTGGCGCGGACAAAGTTTCCTTGAACACGGCGGCGATCAAGGATCCTGGGTTGATCAAAGCGGCGTCCGATCGATTCGGCGCCCAATGCATCGTGGTTGCCATCGATGCGAAACGGGAGCCCGACGGAAAATCATGGCGCGTCTACACCCATGGCGGACGTAATCCGACCGAACTCGACGCCGTGGCATGGGCACAACGCGCGACGGAGCTCGGCGCCGGCGAGATCCTGCTGACCAGTATGGACGCGGATGGCACGAAAGCGGGTTACGACTGTGCCCTGACGCGTGCCGTCAGCGACGCCGTCACGGTACCCGTGATTGCCAGTGGCGGCGCCGGAACGCTCCCACATTTCGCCGACGTCCTCGATGAAGGGCGGGCGAGCGCAGTGCTGGCGGCGAGTTTGTTCCATTTCGGCGAATTCACGATCGCGCAGGTAAAAGCACATCTGGCAAGTCGTGGCGTGCCGGTCCGGCAGTAGTTGTTCCTAGCGAACGGCCTCACGCGGCCGCCGTCCCGCCACTGCCACCACCGGTTGAACCCGGCGCAGGCCGCTCCTCGTCCGACGCATCCTCGACTTCGGCTTCGGATTGGGACTCCGCTCCGGCATCGGCGTCACCTTCGAAAACGGCATCGGCCTGAGCCTCCCCTTCTAAATTCGCTTCGACGTCAATCGCCGGGTCTTTCGTCGCGAGTGCCTCAACGTCCCCCTCAGCGTCGGCAGGTAGCGCCGCCCCGGCAGCCGCCTCGGAGCTAATGGGTCCGGCGGGAGGCGCGATGGGCTCCTTTTCCGTCTCCATCGTCAGCGCTTCCGAGTTGACCTCCGAGGAGGGCGCGGCCGGCTCTACGCCGGCAGCTGGCTCACTCGAATCATCCGCTGAAGTCTCCCCCGCCACAGCGTCGCTCGTCGCAGTTGCAGCGCCCACTGCCGACACTGCGGCTGCGGTCTCGGCGGCCTTCGACGCCCCCACGGAGGCGGAAGAGGAGGCGTCCGCATCGGTTACCGGCAGTTCTGATGGAGCGGTCACAGCTCCTGCTTTTGTCTTCGGCCCGCCCACGAGAACGCTGAGCTGCTGTTGCACGGCGACAAAGAATTCGGGCGTGAGGTCTCCTGCGGGTATCTCGAAGATCTGCTTGCTCCGGGCATGTTCGAAACGATTGCGCACACCGTCCGTGCTCCGGCCTCGCGGGCGCAAAAGCTTTTTCCTCTCCAGCATGAGGGCAAGGAACTGGACGAGACGGGTGTTTTCAGGAGTCGGTTCGGTCGTCGGATCAGCGAGCGCAACGAAAAGATTCTCGGCCGTCAGCTTCAGCGCGCGCTCCGAATTTTCACCCTGCTTCCGCGGTTTGAAAGGCTGCACCCAGCGGCAGGCGAGCACGCCCTCGGGCGAAAACGCTTTCGCATGCTCCTCGATGACGTCGTACCGCGCAATTTCCAGCGCGGCCCCACTCCGCACGAGGAAACTGGCCACCCGCATGCCTTCCACAAAGGGCTCCCCTGAAACAGAGCACGTGGTTGCAAGCGGCTGGAGATGCATTTCCATAGGCTTTCTTGTTTACTCCCGCTCAAGGCGGAAGCTAGCACTTTTACGCGACATGAACGGGAGACTCATCGCCGTGGGTGACATTCACGGCTGCCATCAGGAATTTGCCGACATGTTGGCGCGCCTCGCCATGGACCGGAACGACCGGCTGGTTCTCCTCGGTGACCTCGTCAATCGCGGACCTGACAGTGGCAAAGTGATTGATCTCGCACTGGAGAACCGCGCCCTCTCGCTGCTCGGGAACCATGAGTTGCGACTGCTGAAATTCCGACGCAGTGGCGACAGGAAGGTGCTGAAAGACGGAGATTTGGACACGCTGGCCACCCTCCGCAGTGAACACTGGGCGTATCTCGAAGCGATGCCGTTGCGCTTTGAAGAGCCCGAGTTGAACACCGTCCTAGTCCACGGCGGATTCCTGCCGAACGAAGCTTGGGAAAAGCAAACCGCCGATGTGGTCACGCGGATCCAAGTCGTTGATCGCGACGGCAAACCCGCCAAACGGGCCGACGCTCCGGACGCGCCTGCCTGGGCGGATCTGTGGACGGGTCCGCCCTTCGTCGTTTACGGCCACACCCCGCGGCCCGAAGTGTACAAACGCAAGTGGTCCCTCGGAATCGACACCGGCTGCGTCCAAGGCGGGCATCTTACCGCTTACGAGCTCACAGAAAAACGTTTCTATCAGGTCAAAGCCCGCCAACGTTACTGGTCATAAACCGCTCGCGGGCGTCCGCCCGACTTTCGGATAATTTCTCCCATGGCCGCGACTCCTGACTCCATCCCCGATGACACGCTTCTGCTCTGCGTGGACATGCAATCGGCGTTTCTCCAAGTCATCCCGAATTCAGAGCGTCTGCACCGCCGCTGTGCCTTCGCGATCGCCGCGGCCACCGGAATCGGCGTGCCCGTGGCGTTTACCGAGCAGGTCCCCGAGAAACTCGGGGGCACGCTGCCCGAACTGTTGCAACTCGCCCCGCAGGCGAGCGTCTGGGGAAAAAAAGCGTTCTCAGCGCTGGGTGACGAAGGGATTCGCGATGCAATTCTACGCCAACGGGAAGTGCACCACCTTCTCCTCTGCGGAATTGAAACTCCGATCTGCGTTTACCAGACCGCGATCGGGGCGTTGTCCGAAGATCTTCAAGTGACGGTGCTGAGTGACGCGATTGGCGCGCGACGCGACGAGGATGCCCGTGCCTGCCTCGACGCCCTTGCTCGCGCCGGCGCGCACATTCTTCCGGCGGAGACGGTGTTTTACGCCCTGCTGCGGGACGTCAGCCATCCCTTTTTTCGGGGCTACACGCAGCTGGTTAAATCCGCTTCGTGATGGCAGAGCTTGTCGGCCGCGTCGCAGCCCCGCAACGTGGCTCATCCCGCAACCCAGCCATGTCCGACGAATCCAAGCTTCTCAGCGTCCGTGAACTAAAGTGCTATGATGCCGGCGACCACGGGCGCGCCTTTGCCAGTGTCCTCGTGGTCAAGAAACTCGCATCGAAGACCGCAGCCAACGGGAACTCGTTTTATAGCATCGAACTCGGCGATCGCTCCGGGTCCTTCTCCTGCACCGTGTTCAACGACAGCCCGGTGTGGGAAACGTTGAAAACCGCGGGCGAGGGAGCCGTGGTGCGGATTGACGGTAAAGTGGAATTTTATCAGGGCCGTTTCTCTCCTCGTCTGGTCAAGGCCGTCGCACTTGCCGATGACGAACTCGGTGCACCTGGTTTGATCGAGAACCTGGTCGAGACGGCCCCCGAAGATCACAACGACCTCTGGCAGGAACTGCAGGCCTTCATCGATAGCATCGCCCATGACGAGCTGCGCATGACGGTGCGCGGCGTGTTTGAGGAGATCGGGGAAACGTTTCGGTGGTCGCCCGCCGCGGTTGCCATGCATCACGCGTATCGGCACGGCCTGCTTGAACATACCATTCACATGGCGCGCGCCTGCCACGCGCTGCTGCCGATCTATCCCGAGGTGGAACCACACCTGGCGCTGGCCGGTATCCTCCTTCACGATACGGGCAAGGCCATCGAATACGAAGGCACCCTGGCCACCAAACGCAGCCGCCGCGGTATCCTGCAGGGCCACGTTGTGCTCGGGTATCAACTCGCTCGAAAGGCCGGGATGCGGGCGAAACTCGACCCTGATCGCCTGGAGCAGCTCGAGCACATCATTCTTTCCCACCAAGGTGAACCGGAATGGGGAGCCGCCGTTTACGCGGCGACGCCGGAGGCCGTTTTCGTCTCGATGATCGACAATCTCGATGCGCGCATGGGCATGGTGCAGCGCGCGCTGCGGCAGACGCCGGAAACCGTCGAGTTTTCCGAGCGTCTCCCCGGTTTGAATTCGCAACTCCTGACCCGCCGGATTCCGCCCGCTCCGCCGCAGGGTTGAGGTCGTCGCGCGCGGAACCGCGCCAAGGACGAAATAAGACCTGAAAGGCCCGGTCCTCGGGGACCGGGCTCCGCCTCACCGGTGGACGACATGGACATCGTCTCTCCCACTCTGTACTGGCTTCGTTCCGAGTGCATCCACCCTTGCGGGAACCGTTTATTCAGAGGGTTTGCGTGCGCTCGCCTTCGGCCTTGCCATCGGGGCATGCGTCCTGCACGTTGGGCGTCTTTTTCTAACAAAAGCCGCGTCCGCCAATGAACCAGAGCATCCGTAATATCGCGATCATCGCCCACGTCGACCATGGGAAGACCACCCTCGTCGACAAGCTTCTCAAGGAGGGTGGCGTCTACCGAGCCAACCAGCAAGTTGAAGAACGCGCCATGGATTCCATGGACCTTGAAAAGGAGAAGGGCATCACGATCAGGGCGAAGAACACGTCCGTCCATTGGAAGGATAAGATCATCAACATCGTCGATACGCCCGGCCACGCTGACTTCGGCGGCGAAGTCGAACGCGCCCTGCGCATGGTCGATGGCGTACTGCTCGTCATTGATGCGTACGACGGTCCACAGGCTCAGACCCGTTTCGTGCTCCGCAAGGCCCTTGCCCACGGACTCAAGGTCGTGATCGTGATCAACAAGATCGACCGCGACAACGCCGAGCCGGCCAAGATGTATGACAAGGTGCTCGAGCTCCTCATGGAACTCAACGCCACCGAGGAACAGTTCGATGCGCCCGTCGTATATGGTTCAGGTCGCGACGGCTACATGATGTATCATCTGGGTGAGGCCAAGGAGAACATGACGCCTCTCTTCCAGACCATTCTCGACCACATTCCACCGCCGTTCGCCAAGCCGAACGAGCCCTTCCACATGCTGGTGTCCAACTTGGACTGGAGCGATTACGTCGGTCGTATTGCCGTCGGCAAGATCCTCGGCGGCACGGCCAAGATTGGCGACAACGTCTTCATCGTTCGCCATTCCGACCACAAACGCATCCGCACCAAGATCACCAAGATTTTCGAATTCACCGGTCTCGGCACCCGTGAAACCGAAAGCGCCGTGGCGGGTAACATCGTTGGCTTTGCCGGCTTCGAAGACGTCGACATCGGGGACACGCTTACTGTCGACGAGCAGGGCCACGCCCTTCCGTTCACCCAGATCGATCCTCCAACGCTCGAGATGCAGTTCGCCGTCAACGATGGCCCGCTCGTCGGCACCGAAGGCAAACTCGTCACCTCGCGCCAGCTTCGCGAACGCTTGATGCGCGAACTCAAGACGAACGTTTCCATCTACATCGACGACTCCGAAAAGGCCGGCGTCTTCAATGTCAAAGCCCGCGGCGCCATGCAGGTCGCTGTCCTCGTTGAAACCATGCGTCGCGAAGGGTTCGAACTTCTCGTCTCCCGCCCCACCGTGATCGAACAGGTGCTCGACGGTAAGCGCCTGGAGCCGTACGAGACCGTGTGGATCGAAGTTCCAGACGAGTGCGTCGGCTCGATCATGCAGAATCTGGCAAACCGCAAAGGTCTGCTGACGAACATGGAGAAGCATCCGCATTCGACCATGCTCGAAGCCACGATCACGACTCGCGGTCTGATCGGTATGGAAATCGATGTCGTCAACGCCACCAGCGGTCGCGGCGTACTCAGCCATTTATTTAAGGAATACGGCCCTTACGCCGGCGAAGTGCTCACCCGGATCACCGGTACGCTCATCGCCACGGAAGCCGGCGAAACCACGACCTACGCGCTGCTCATGGTGCAGGAACGCGGCAAGCTCTTCGTCAGCCCTGGCGAGCAGGTGTATGAAGGCATGATCGTCGGCGAAAACCCACGCAACGAAGACATCGCCTGTAACGCAGTGCGCGAAAAGAAGCTCACCAACTTCCGCTCCCAAGGTGATGGTGTCGCAACCGGCCTCACGCCCGCCTCGAAGCTGTCCCTCGAACGCGCGATCGAGTACATCGCGAGCGACGAGTTCGTCGAGGTCACGCCCAAGAGCCTGCGTCTGCGCAAGCGGATCCTCAGCAACGGCGCGCGCCAAAAGGCCGCGAAGTCCGGAAAGCAATAAGGCGGAGGAAAATCGGAAAATTGAGAAAGCGGGAAAGCGGAAAACTCGGAAAACGCCCATGCGGCGCTGACGATCTTTTTCGCTGACTCTCTTTTTTTCTCTCAAGACCGCTCATTCGAGCGGCCTTTTTTATTTCATAACGGCAAGCCAGGCGGACGCTCGGGGAAGATAGCTTGGAGTGACAACCGCCAGTGACGTCCACCCGGCCCAGGGAGGCAGTGTGTACGCGCACGCCCGGGACGGCGCCGGCCCTTCCGCAAATCAAACGATGCGCAACGCGACCGCTACAGCAGCTCTTTCGGCAACTGCGCCACGACCTGCTTGATATTCTGCACCGCATCCCGGTGACACACCAGAATCGCATCCGCCGTCTCCACCACCACGAGATCTTTTACCCCGCACAGCGCGATGCGCCGGCCGTTACTGACCGCGATGTTGTTAGTTGACGCCACCGTCGTCACCGGACCACGGAGCGTATTGCCCGACGGATCGGGCGGGAGATGCTTCGGCAGTGCCGTCCATAGCCCCGCATCATCCCAATCGAATTGAGCCGTCATTACTTCCACCGCGGCCGCCTTTTCCATAATCGCATAATCGAGCGATACCTTCGGCTCGAGCGTGGGAAAAACCTCCTCGATATAAGCCCGCGCCGCGGAGTCCGCACCAGGAGAAGGCTTCTGCCCCACACCCGCACTCGGATGCGCCGCGGGAAATTCGCGGATGAATTTCGCCAGCCCGGGTGCATGCTTTTCCGTCTCCGCCAGGAAGACTTCCGCCCGCCAGACGAACATCCCGGCGTTCCAGAGAAACTTTCCACTGTCGACGTAGTGCTGAGCCGTCGCCGCATCCGGCTTTTCCACAAATCGTTTTACGCGGCGAAATCCGCCCGTCTCGCCGCCTCGATCCACTTCCTCGCCCAGTTCCAGATACCCGAATCCAGTTGCCGGATACGACGGCGAAATCCCGAAAGTAATCAGCGCGTCCGTCCGGGCCGCACGCGCTAGCGCCGCACCAATCTGCTGCCCGCACCGGGCAGCATCATGAATCAGCGCATCCGCGGACAACACCGCCATCACGCCCTTGGGATCGCGAGACCGGACCAGCGCGACGGCCAGAGCCGCGGCTGGGGCGGTGTCACGCTTGGCCGGTTCGGCGATGACTTGTTCCGGCGGCAGCATGGGCAGGGCGGCCCGGGTCGCTTCCAGCTGAACCTCATTCGTCAGAACAAAGATATTCGTATGCGGCACGACGCCCGCGAGCCGATTCACCGTTTCCTCGATCAACGTCGTTTCGCCAAAAAGCTTTGTCAGCTGCTTCGGGCTCCGCGCCCGGCTCATGGGCCAAAAGCGTTCCCCACTGCCACCCGCCATGATACACGCGTAGAAACCCGGGTCTTCGTTCATCATCAGGTTCTCCCCTCCTCGATCGAAAGCGCCAAGTGCAAAGTTCTGGAGCTGGCTGGAGCCGTCGGGGAAGTTTCAAGGGTCATGACGCGAATCGCGAATAGAGCGTTCGAAATGTCGTCGAAGTCGACGGGCCATGGCGCAATCCGGGTCCCGGACATCCCGCGATTCAAGCGCTGCGCCGATCCAAAATCAGGAGGCCCCGGAGGAATCATTCGCGATTCGCGTCATGCCCCCTTCCGTCCGCCCGAGTAAGCAGCGGATGAGGTGCCGCCGGCCGTGAACTCATCCTGACAATTGTCACAGTTTGAATTGTCTTATGATAGGTTGTTGCCATTTGTCAGGCATGGGGCTCCTCGCACTTTTCCCGCGCCAGACACGGCAGATCGAACCCGAGGTGGAAAAAACCGCTTCGATGATGTCGAGCTTGCTCGAATTACAGCACTATCCGCCGGAAAAGGCGCTGCTCGCGCTGACCCTCGCGGCGGACAAGATCAGCGGCGGCTGGGAGAACATCGACGTGCTCAAGATGAAGGCGGCCCTGCGCGGTGTCACCGCCGCGAACGAATTGCTGGAGGCCGAGGGCGGGCAACTTTCCGCGGAGGAATTGAGCCGGCGAGTCAAGGTTAGTCGGGAAACGGTGAACCAATGGCGGCAGCAGGGCCGGATTCTCGGCTGGATCCGTGGGGTGCGGAATTATTCCTATCCAGCGTGGCAGGTTCACCAAGGCGGACTCTTGCCCGGACTCGAGTCGGTGCTGCACACCTTGCGGCCAAAAAAACTCGGAACGTTTGAGATCGCGGACTATCTTTTGTCGGTCAGCGACGAACTCGGCGGACGTCCGTTGGACTTGCTGCGGAAGGCGGACGTTGAGCCGGTGATCGAGCACGCGCAACGCTATGGCGGCATCGGAGCCTAAGCGGATTCGGGCGCCCGAGCCGCCGAAGGATCTTGCGGCAAGGAAGCTGCCGGTTGCCGTGCGGCCGCACGATACTTGGTTACGCCTCCATGATCGGCGGTTTCGCGCGCCGTTGTATTGGAGCCGCGACGGAAAATTTCGATTCGACTCCGCCGGCGCTCCGTTTGGCGTGTTCTACTCGGGACGCGATTTGGCGACGGCATTCCTTGAAGTATTCGGAGACAAGATTCGGCATTCCCGCCGAATCGCGCGGGCGGTGATCGAACGTTATGACGTTTGCGCCGTGAAGCCCGCAGCCCATTTGAAAGTCCTCGCACTTGAGGGAGCAAACCTGGCGAAGATCGGAGCAACGTTGGGCTGTTTTTCAGGATCATATCCGCTCTCCCAGCGATGGGGCGCCGCGTTGATGACGCATCCCGAGCGAATCGACGGGCTCGTCTATCTCGGCCGGCGGTCGGGCGCGCGCTGTCTGGCGCTGTTTGGCGACGATGCCGCGCCGAAAAAGCATCAGGCGTCGCTGGCGCTGTCGCGGATCGGGCGGCTCCATGAGTCGCTCGAATTCTGGCAGCTCGCCGATGAATTGGCGCTGGCAGTGTTTTGATCGGATTTGCATGCGCCGCCTAACTCATGACGATTGGCGAAGTTTCAGGGGTCATGGGGGAAGTTTCAGCGGTCATGACGCGAATCGCGAATAGAGCGTTCGAAATGTCGTCGAAGTCGACGGGCCATGGCGCAATCCAGGTCCCGGACCTCCCGCGATTCAAGCGCTGCGCCGATCCAAAATCAGGTGGCACCGGAGGAATCATTCGCGATTCGCGTCATGACCCCATGTCAACTTCCCCGTAACCCACTGAAAAACTTAAAGCCTGACCCCATCCGCCCTTCTCCGAGGTTCGCTTTCAAACAGACCAGAGTCCGACGGTGGTGCCCGGATTGGTTTAAAGCGCCGTGCGCGACCGTTTTCCCAAGCAGGCGGAATTGGGTCAGGCCCAAATCCCCGACGCCGCCCGGGCAAAAATGCCCGAGCTACGCTACGCCCCCACCGTGGTGATGCATGGTGAGATTTTGTCTCTTCACGTCGGCCCGCGTGGTTTTTTCCTTGGAATGAGTTCCGGCGAATATCCGGGTTGGTCGGTCTATCGTGAGATGCTCACGTGGGTCTTGGCCCAGCTGCGTCCCCTGAAACTGATCAAAACGCCTGAGCGCCTCGGGCTGCGCTACTCGGACTTCTTCAGTCACCCGCTGCAAGCCTGCCTGCAGGTCGATCTGCTCATCGGCGGCCGGAGCGCAATCGATCAACCGCTGCAAGTAACCAGCCATTTGCAGCGCCAGAACCCTATCTGCCAGGTGCAGATCACCAATCATGCTCTCTTGGAATCCGCCCAAGGCGCCAAACAAGGTTGTCTGCTGGACGTGGACATGGGGTTCACCGTGAACCCTCAGCTATTTTGGGAACAAGCGGTCCCGCGCTTCGACCAAACGCACATGGTCCAAAAAGAAATGTTCTTCCGTGAGCTGTTAAAACCGGCTTTCCTCGCCACACTTAATCCGGAGTATTGATTCCTGCCATGCCCGTCCTCGCCGAAATCCCTCAAACCCGTGTCTCCGCCAGCCAATGGATCGCGCCGCAATCGGCGTTACATTGGACGATCCCACAGGTCACGTCGTGGATGCAAAGCAGCGTGCCGCCCGAACTCCCCGGATTGGTTTACGCCAAATTGGGCGACGCAGCCTGGCAGCGTTTCCATGATTTCAGCCGCTGGCCGGATGGCTGGGCCGGCCTTCACAGCCAAGCCATCGCCTGGGGCACCTATCACAACTTCGGAAAGTTTCTGGACGCTGCGCGTTTCCTGACGAGCCAGCCGCCGCCCAGTCTTTTCGTCACCGACGAGGGCCAGCTCGAACTCACGTGGGAAGCCCGAGACGGCTCGACCATCAACGTCACCGTAACCCCGGAAGGCGCCGATTATTTTATCGAATCGCAAGGAGCAGAGGGCCAAGTGACCCCGGAGCAACTGTCACAGCTCGCCGAGCGCTGCACCCAAGCCGCAGCGTAACGTCACCTCATGCGCTTGCCGCGGGAAGAGCAGATCGTGCGGGCCATCTGCTCCGATAAATTCGACCGGGCGAGCGGGCGGGTTTCTCCGAGTCTGTTCAAAGGGCCCAACACCTCTGTCAGCCGGCTGGCGATCATCCCCCTCGCCCTGCAGTGGCGCAAACTCGCCGCGACCGTTCAAAAACTGCCCGGCCGCCGACTTGAGTAGCTGGATGAAATCGGAGTCGGGCGATTAGAGGACGTGGGACAGTCCCATGTAGCCAACGGCACGCCGATGCCCGTCACCCTCTCAGTCGTGGCGAACGCACTCCCGGCCAAATGAGGCGCACGCCGTTATCCCGGAAAATATTTCCGCAGGCCTCGGCAACACAATCCGCCACGCCCTGACTTACCACGAATTGCCGGACGGATTCCGCCCAGAACTGATCGGGCGAACGGGATGAACTCACTCTACCTTGCCTGGCAGAATCGCGGCCGAAGCCGGGCTTGGATTCCCACCTGCCGCCTCGAACAACGCATCAGCGACGCGCGGTGATGCTTGCCTCCGAATCTGAAAGGGCCAATTCGAAAAGGTCAGGTTTAAACATCTACGCCAAGCAAAAGGTGATTATCCTGCGCGAACTCGCAAAGGCTGATCCATCCTTCCTCGAGCGCTGCTCCCAACATCCAGTCATGCAGGGGAGAAAGAGACGCTACGTTGCTCGAACAACCGAAGAACTCTATCCCGACCGTCCCGACCAGCGCGATTGTCACGAAAGGTTATCTGGCGGATGGCTCGTCGCAACCAACCTCAACAACCTTCTTAAAAAATCAATAATTCGAGTCGCCGCGGAGGTTGCGGGCCTGACCTTCGGCAAGGATGCCGTCGTCGAATTTTGAACAACGTTAATCCGGCGTCTATCACACGAACGGATTCACTACCCGCACTCCGGCCTTCGCGAAATCACGGCTGTTGCGTGTAACGACGCTGAGGCCGTGGGTCAGGGCGGTCGCGGCAATCATGCTGTCCTTGATCGGCATCGCCTGTCCGGTTGTGCGCAAGGTCGCGAGGAGCTTAGCCCAACGCAGACCGGTGACTGCTTCCCATGGCAGACAGTGAATTTTGCCGACGCCCCCGGCGAACCAACGCTCCAGCCGTTGCCGCCGTTTCCCTTTCGGCAAAAGCAGAATGCCAAACTGGATTTCACCCAGAATGATCGGGTCCACCGCGATCTCGCGCTCGTGTTTCCGCAGCCAGTCAACCACCGCGGCGTTCGGGGCCTGCTTGGTCGCCTCGCTGAGAACGTTGGCGTCGACCAAGTAGGTCACAGCGTGTCGGTGGACTCCGATTCAATCGCGACGAAAAAATCCTTTTCCGGGCACGCCAGCAGCCAGTCCGTCAAACCCTCGTTCGGCGGCGGTGTGTGACGGACGATGCGATAGTCGCCGCGGGCGAGGCGCTCGATCTTAAACTCCTGGCCGGTCTCAATCCCGTCCTCCCGGCGGATTTTTGCCGGGAGAACCAACTGGCCTTTGCTGGAGATGCAGGTCGTCACGTGAGGTAAGATGCCGGCTTACATTGGATCGTCAAACTCGATTTCGGCTGGCAACTAACAAAACACGCCTTGCCCCCAGTTCTGAGTTGATGCACTCGCACCACAGTACAACGCCGGGGAGCCATCCGTCTCCGGGCGCTTCAGCCGCATCCGACCGTCCCCGCCTCTTTTCTCCGTTAACCCTTCGGGACGATCACGATTTTTCCGAACTGCTCACCACGTTCCATCAACGCAAACGCCTCCGCCGCCCGGTCGATTGGAAACACGGCACTCACGACCGGCTTGATCCGGTGCTCGGTGACAAATGCGTTCATCGCCGCCCAATCGGCCGGCGACCCCATGGTTGTTCCGAGCAATGAAATTTGGCGCCAGAACAGCTTGCGCAACGGGAGCGTGGCTTCCCCGCGGGTCGCACCGTAGAAAACGATCCGCCCACCCGACACCGTCGCGTCCACCAGATTTCCAAAGCCCGCCCCGCCCGCGCTGTCGACTACAACATCAAAGGCAGCCGTCCGCTTCAGCGCCGTCGCGGCCCAGTTCGGGTCACTATAATCAAACCCGCCCTTGGCTCCGAGCGCGACCGCCCGCGCGATCTTCCCGGGCGAACTCGACGTCACCCAGACCTCCGCTCCCGCCGCCACGGCAAACTGAAGGGCGAACAAAGCCACGCCTCCGCCGATTCCGCTGATGAGCACGCGTTCACCCGCTTGCAGCTTCGCGCGGGAAAACAACGCGCGATAGGCCGTCAGTCCCGCGAGCGGCAGCGCCCCCGCTTCTTCCCACGAAAGATGCGCCGGCTTCGGTGAGAGCTGGGAAATTGGAACCGCCATCGCCGCCGCCAGCGTGCCTTCCCGCGGCAACCCGAGGATCGAAAACTCCGGCCCTTGCGCACGCTCACCCTCCCCCCAGCCGAAACTCGGATTGATAATTACCTCCCGCCCCTGCCAGCTCGGATCCACCCCTTCGCCCACCGCGGAAACCTCACCCGCGCCGTCCGACCCCGGAATGCACGGCCACTTCAGACCCGCGTACTGCCCGGATTTGATCCACACATCCCGGTGATTCAACGCCGCCGCCTTGATCAGCACCACGGCTTCGCCCGGGCCCGGTTGCGGATCAGAAACAGCGACGACAGCAAGTTGGTTGATCCCGGTGATTTGGACGGCGTGCATCATGGATAAGAAGAAAAGAAACACACACGTATGAGACAAGCGACCGCGCGCAAACGGCCGCAAAATTCCCCTTGTCACATCGCGCGGCCCGCTCGTCACTGCGTCGTCCGGCATGCTGATCGCGTTTCACAAACCCTACGGCGTCTTGTCGCAATTCACGCCGGAACCCGGCTCGCGTTGGCGAACCCTGGCGGAGTTCAGGCTGCCCAAAAACGTCTATGCGCTCGGACGCCTCGATGCCGATTCCGAAGGCTTGCTGCTGTTGAGCGATGAACCCGGACTCAACACCGAACTCCTCGATCCCAGCCATGCTCACTCCCGCGAATACTGGGCGCAGGTCGAGCGCGTGCCCGACACGCGGGCACTCACGTTGCTGGCGCGCGGCGGCATCGCGATCGAAGGTTATCGCACGCTGCCCTGCCGCGCCCAGCTCCTGACTCCCGCTTCCC
>Ga0163151_10003218_pt1 | contig 23796 bp, 14 predicted proteins | sample OliLakLV19MP5IB2_FD_145596 | JGI IMG/M metagenome (GOLD analysis project Ga0163151, IMG submission 145596) | Freshwater microbial mat bacterial communities from Lake Vanda, McMurdo Dry Valleys, Antarctica - Oligotrophic Lake LV.19.MP5.IB-2 | ecosystem: Environmental > Aquatic > Freshwater >...
AGGTTGGGCCGCTCCTACTGTGTCGGCCAATGAAATAATAGTGATTCCAAGTGCCTGCATTTTATTGGTCCAATCCGCTACAATATCTACATTCCATGCGTCACCATAAGGATTGCCAAAACCCATAGAAATATATACTACTAATGTTTTATTATACTTCGTGCAAAGTTCTTGCATCTGTTTTACCAGGTCAAAAGCATCCGATTGTGCAGTGTTTGTATTTCTATGCTGAAAAGTTTCGGAGATAGAAAACGGAAAACCCAAATAAGTTATTTCATTATAATGTATTGCAACTTCTGCCCCTCGCATATTTGCAACAATAGCGAGAAGTTTGGTATTAGTCATGTGCAGACCCTCAAGTACTTCTGCAGTATCAGCAAGTTGTGGAATTGCTTTGGGAGAAACAAAACTTCCAAAGTCCAGTGTATGAAAGTTGCAATTGAGCAAAGAATTTAAATAACTGATTTTTACATCGGTTGGAATAAATTCTTTCAACCCTTGCATGGCATCTCGCGGACATTCGACTATTTTTGCACTCATTTTTTTACAGAGTGCAAAGTTAAACCTATTTTAATTTCAGCATCGAATAAAAAATAAGTATGTCACCCTAATTTCTAATCGAAAGATTATCAATTTTTTAAAAAAAGAATTAACAAAAAATGCAAGAAGATGCAACCCTTGAGCCTGAAAAAGGTACTTTACAAGTTGAACCAAGAACCAAAAACGTAATGAACGAGCAAGAAAATCTACCCGTAGACCGCAACAAAGAAACTACTGAAGAACTAGACAACGACGAGACCCTTGAAGCACAAGCTTTAGCTGAGGAGAAAGTGGAATCTGAATTGGAAACTCCTGTAACGCCAGAAGCATCTGAAATTATTGAAGAAACTTCCATCGCTGAAAAAGTAATGGAAGAGGAAACAATACCAGTAGCAGATCCTGAATTGGAAACGCCAATTGCCGAAATTGTTGAACCTGCGGCAAAAGAAGTTACAGAATCTCCTGTCACTGAAATTTTATCGAAAGAAACAGAAACTCCCGCTGCCGAAATTGCAGCAGAAGAGCCTTCAGCAATTGCAGCAGAAAAAAATATAGAAACTCCTGTTGCTGAGATTGCAGCAGAAGAGCCTGCAGCAATTGCAGAAGTAAAAATAGAAACTCCTGTTGCTGAGATTGCAGCAGTAGAGCCTGCAGCAATTGCAGAAGTAAAAATAGAAACTCCTGTTGCTGAGATTGCAGCAGAAGATCCTGCAGCCAAAGCAGAAGAAGTTAAAGAAACACCTGTTGCTACAATAGAAGCAGAGGAGCCTGCAGCCATCGCAGAAGAAGTTGTAGAAACTCCTACTTTAATAACAAAAGCAGATGCGACAGCAGAATTGATTGCAAATACATCTCCTGATTTGAGTGTGTTTGATACCCACGACGAAGACCATAGTGATGACCATGCACCAGAATATGTATCCGAGGCAGAGGTTGCCAATTTGAAAAAACATAGCAAAGAAGAATTGGTTTCAATGGCTTGGGAAGCCGCTAAGCTGCCCGAATTGAATGAGGCTTCACAAACTTTCAGAAAATTACGTCCTATTATAGAAGTACTTTGGAATGCCGATTTTCAAGGAGCATTACAATTGTTTATTGAGAATGGCGGTGTTCGCGAAGATTTTGAATACAATGATCCTACCAAAGAAGAATATAATAGTGCTTATAAAGAATTTGCAAACCGTAGAGAAGCTTACCGCAAACAATTAGAGCAAGAGAAGATTAAAAATTTAGAAGCCAAGCGTGCAATCTTAAATCAAATAAAAGAAATTGCCGAGCAGGAAGATTCAAGTGGCAGCCTTCAACTTATAAAAGATTTGCAGCACCAGTGGAAAGCCATTCGTGCTATCCCTAATGAAGCCCGCGAAGAGCTATGGAATAAATATACTTATTTCCTCGACAAGTTTTATGATAACTTGGGCATCAATAACGAATTAAAAGAACTTGACCGCCGCAAAAACCTTGAAGTAAAAATAGAGCTTTGCAAAAAAATGGATGTCTTATTGGAAGAAACTTCTTTGCGTAAGACTATCATCATGCAGAAGAAATATTGGGAAGATTGGAAGAATACGGGTCCTGTTCCCATGGAAGCCAAAGACATGATGTGGGAGCGTTTCAAAGAAGCTGCTGATAAAGTATATGATCAGATAACTCAGAAATATCAAGCATTTGAAGGCGAACGTCAGATAAATTTGGATGCCAAAATTGCACTTTGTGAAAGAGCAGATGAGCTAACACAATTTGAGGCCAATACTGCAAAAGAATGGGTTGCCAAAATAGATGATGCCAATAAATTATTTGAAGAATGGAAAGCTGTTGGGCCTGTTTCCAATAAGTTGAGCGATGAAATTTGGGAACGCTTTAAAGCCGCTATCAACAAATTTTATGACAACAAAAATACCTTCTTCAAAAATATAGAAAAAGCCCGCAGCGAAAACCTCAGAATTAAAAACGAGTTATGCACAAAGGCTGAAGAGTTGCAGAATAGCGAAGATTGGGGTAATGCGACAAAAAGCCTTTTAGCTTTCCAAGACGAATGGAAAAAAACTGGCCCTGTGCATGAGAAACATAGTGAGAAAGTTTGGACCCGTTTCCGTACCGCATGTGATGTATTTTTTGAAAGGAAGAAAGAATTCTTCGCTTCTAAAATTCAAGATGAAACCAAAAATCTAGAAGCCAAAAAAGAAATCATTGCCAAATTGGAAGAACTTGCCAAGGCTGAGAACTCAGAGGATTTGATTGAACGCGTAAAAACACTCCAAGACGAATGGGGCAATTATGGTTTTGTACCCATCAAACAAAAAGATGATATACAACGACGTTTCAAAGCAGTGCTTGATGCCATATATCAGCGTATTCGTAAAGATTTCCAAAGCAATAATGTGACCCGCCACCGTAACCATTACGAAGTGATAGCACGCCAAACTGATGGCAAAGACATGTTATATAGCGAAGAGAAACGTTTGAGTGAGAGAATCAAACTCATGAAACATGATATTGATACTTGGCAAAACAATATGGGTTTCTTTGCAAACAGCAAAAACTCGGCTGCCTTCACCAAGCAAATTGAAGATAAAATAAAGGATGCTCAGAAGAAAATAAGCGGACTTATGGACCAACTTCGTACACTTCGCAATGTGAAAACTGGTAAGCCCGAAGAAGTAAAAACTGCAGCCCCTACCCCACCGGCAGAAACCAAAACTGAGGAACCAACGGTGGAGAGCCCTGCAAACACAGTAGAATAATTAGTCATTATTATTATAATAATAAGCCGTGTATTTAACGATATGCGGCTTTATTTTTGTTTGCATAAATGGAGACCAAAAAATGTAATAATGTATATTCCGCCACAGGCGGAGAACTATTTTAGTTTAAGAATTGGTATAACTTCACATTATCTATTAAGATATTTTCTGTGGGTTAATTTATATCTACATTTGTGCCTGATATGGATAAAGATATATTACAACAGATGCGTGCCAATTATGCCATGGGCATACTCAACAAAGAGGAAACATTGGCAAGCCCTTTCGAGCAATTTGAACTTTGGTTTGAACAAGCCATCAAATCGGAAGTGAATGAGCCGAATGCCTTTGTGCTAGCTACATGCACGGTCGAAGGGAAGCCCTCTGCACGTGTAGTTCTAATGAAAGGTTTCGATGATAATGGACTGGTATTTTATACAAACTATGCAAGCCGCAAAGGCAAAGAGCTCAGCGAAAATCCTTATATATCTTTGGTATTTAACTGGCTCGATTTGCAAAGGCAGGTACGCATGGAAGGCAAGGTGCAAAAAGTATCGGAAGCAGAATCAATACAATATTTTAATTCACGTCCTTTCGAAAGCCAAGTGAGTGCGGCTGTTTCGCCACAAAGTCGTGAAATAGAAAGTAAAAAAGAATTACAAGAAAAAGCCAAACAATTGATGATAGGTGGTCGCCATGATGTGATGAAACCAAAAGATTGGGGAGGCTATTTAATACATATAAATTATTTCGAATTTTGGCAAGGTAGACCCAATAGGTTGCACGATAGAGTTGCTTATAAACAAGAAGGCAATGCATGGAAAATTGTGACTTTAGCCCCATAACTGATTTTATACCTTAAATTACACTTCTCGAAAACCATTATCTATCTAAGCTCTGCGGGGAAATAAAAAAAATTACGCAAAATGCGTAACGCATTTTGCGTAATTTTGAATACCTTTGTGGAATGATTGAAAAGTATAATCCATTTTTAGTTTCTGGTTACAAAGATCCTGATACTTTTTGTAACCGCAAACAAGAAACTAATATTCTGACTCGCAACATAAAGAATAGAATAAATACTACCTTGTTTGCTATTAGAAGAATTGGAAAGACCGGGCTTATCCAACATCTTTTTGAAGGACTTAGCAAAAATAAAAAAATTGCCTGTATTTATGTAGATATATATGCGACCTCAAGTTTAAAAGAATTTACCAATACTCTTGCAACAGCCATTTATAAAAAATTTCCTCAAAACAAAGGTGTGGGAAAATTAATTGTTGATTTTATTAAAACATTTAGACCCGTATTGTCTTATGATGCACTAAGTGGTAGCCCTGAAATAAGTATAGAACTAGCCCGCCCCAAACAGTATGAACAAACCATTCAACAGTTATTTGAATTTTTAGATAAACAAAATATACAAATTGTTTTTGCTATTGATGAGTTTCAGCAAATAACAACTTACCCTGAAAGAAATACTGAAGCTTTCTTACGCACTTATATACAAAGATTAAAATATGTATCTTTTATTTTTTGCGGAAGCAATCAAAAAATTATGCATGAAATGTTTAATAGTGCTAAACGTCCTTTTTATGCCAGTTGTAGCAATTTAAATTTAGACTTTATTAAACCCGAAGATTATAGTAATTTTATTGAAGGCCAATTTAAAATACATAAAAAATCAATTACAAAAGATGCAATTGAGTATATATTAGAATGGACCTGCTTGCATACTTATTATACCCAATATTTGTGCAATAGATTATTTGCAAAGAATTTTAAAGCAACAAACCTAGAGCATGTAAAGGAAACATGCTTCGATATTCTAAATGAGCAGGAAAGCATATTTTATCAATACAGAAACTTATTGACAACTAACCAGTGGGATCTTTTAAAAGCAATAGCAAAAGAAGAATCTATCAGCCGATTGCATAGCAAAGAATTCTTGAAGAGATATCATTTGGGCACTACCTCAACCATTAGTAGGAGTATAGAATCGCTACTTGCCAAAGAACTTATACATAAGGAAGTTGGTAAAGAACAAATGTCATATTCTGTTTCTGATAAATTTTTAATGAGGTGGTTGCAGCGACAACAGGGTTAGTAATCAAGGCCAGTAATGCCCACTGCACTTCAATATTCTGATAATAGTTTATACCGAAACTCAATATTAAACACACTCGATTCTAAAATACTACGGTTTTCTAAACCCTAATCCTGCCGTAATTGGGCTCACATATATATAATACTTCGTACTATCGCTAATGGGCAACCCTATTTGATCATGATTCGTATTGCGGCTGCTAAATATACCTAAGCCGTTGTTTATATTTGAATAGTCTGATTTTTTTTGCACGATTGACAAACTAGGTTTATTCAAGGCTATATAGTTCGACAATTCTTCTCCAGCACCGTATAATAGCACATCGCAGGTGTCCATACTACGCCATACGCCAGGTGTTTTGGGGATATTGCTTGCAATTTGGTTGAAAAAATTCCCACCGTCCAAATCAAATTTTACTTGCCTGCTGCTTTTGGGATCATTTACAAATATATTTTTTGCAGCTACCCAACTAAAGGAATGTCTGCCTAGTAATTGGTTGCTCACTGAATCATATTCGGCGTAATGCAAAGTAAGTGTGGCTTCATATTCATAGGCCTTTTTCCCAGTATAAAAATAGTATGCTATAGTTTGATTCGGATATAAAGAGAACATCGATGTTTTGGTTTGTATAAACGAATTATAAACCATACTAGTATTGCTGGTATACTCTTTACCTGTACGTGGATTTTTTATATGTAAATTATAGGAGGCTGTTGGGCTTAATTTTTCAATTGAGGTATATAGTACAGCATCAGTAGATGCGAATACACCTTGTTGTTTGGGTGCATTATAATCGGGATAGAAATTAATATTCTGCACAATAGTGCTACCATCCATTATCCTTATAGCTACCTCTAGCGTATCAAAATATATAGAATCGCTAACCCCCGCCACACGCACCGCATCGCTGCCTGTATTGAGGAAAGATTTCTCGACACGTATATAATGTATAGGCTCGTTGGCATCGAGCAACGCATATACTACTGCTGTTTCTTTCCACTCGGCATTAATCGCTATATCGTTTTTGCATGATGTAAAAACTGATACTAGTAATATAATATATATAATATTTTTCATTTAATAATTTTCATTTGTATAATGATTGGCAAATCTGGAACCGCCACCATTAACCATTTACCATTATCACAGTTTTTTCTCTACCAAGGCACATACTTTCCTGCTTTTTCCTGTTTTGCCCGTTAGGTTATAATAATCGAGCACTATAATATAATGCCCCACTGCTGCTCTATCGCCATTGTCTTTAAACCCGTTCCAGCTCACTGATGCATTGGTACCAAACACTTGCCAACTAGCCAGTGTTTTCACCAAATAACCATTTACGTCATATATATATAGTTTGCCTGCATATCCTCCGTTTACAAATTTGATATTAATATTCAAAACATCGTCAATACCATCCGCATCGGGCGAAAATACCGTAGGTGAAATTTCCAATAAATCGTCGCCAGTTGTTGTGCCATTATACTGACTATTTGCATATCCAGGCGTACCAAAACCTACCGATCCTGCAGCACTCTGCCAATTGGTAATTTCATTGGTGGGCCGGGTAAAATTAACACGTTCGAGGCTCACGCCTTCATCATCGTCAACCAATAAATGGTGCATGTTTTTATTATATTCAAATTTATCTACCTCCTGCAAATTGTTATTGAGTATAACAATACCCCCTTTATCATCGAGATAGGAAGGGAAATTAGTAACATTGCAAAACCAAAGGGGGTTAATAGTTTGATAATACTTTTTTATGATGTTTTCATCCTCGCTCAAGCATACATATTGACCGGGCAATACTATATATCCATCGGGAGCTGCGATAGTGACGCCACTATATTGCCCATCAACAATACTTCCCAATTGTAAATTTTTCAAATCGACGGCATGGTTGCTTTTATTATATAACTCTACATAATCCACACAACCAGATTTCGGATTGAACATGATTTCGTTTAACGCTAAATCGCCAGTATCAATAGCATCTGTGAGCATAAATTCGATGGCGTCATCGTAACCTTTATTACCACTACAATCGTAAAAACCTTTTACCGAAACTTTATATAATTTATGATGGCCAAAGGTATCATTATATATAAGTTCGTATACTGTATAATCGGGAGAAATTGATTGAATAGACACAGGTAATAAACCCCAATTACTTACTTCAATTGAATCAATATGTATAGAATTTGAATCGACTGGCTCGGCAAAATATAATATCAATCTATTAGCTGCTGGCACATATACCCTAGCCAGTGTTGGTTTTTGGTTATCGGGATTGGATGCTTGTACCGAATTGTTCCTGCCGGGTGTGCCACCAAGTTTGTCGCTAGTGGGTTTCCAATTGTTGATACCACCACAAGGGTTATCGGTATCAATCATTTCTAAACTCCAACCTCCATTTCTTTTCAAGCTATTACCATACCAAGCATCGCTATAATTTACGGTGTGTATTACTTGTCCGATTTCGTTAGTTATCGAAATTCTATCACCACTATTGTTTAATGAAGGGAACGACGAAAGTCCAATGGTAGTTGCATAAGGTGTCATTTTACTTACAAAAGCTTCGTGACACATAACCAAAAAACTATCGGGTCTTAGCACTGCAAATACAATTTTAGCTTTAGAGACGCCATCGCTAATGGTCCAATTTTTTATGAGTATTGGGCTTTTTGAACGGTTTTTTAGTTCCACCCATTCCATATTGGGCAATGGCGTGTTGGGTAATGGATTTGTATATATTTCATCGATTACGATGTCATTAAATTCTGCAATTTTATAATCTTGATATATAATAGTCCCTGTCATTTTTTGTGTATTCCCTTCACAATCGGATAGGCCAGTTATTTGCAAATTGTAGGGTTGACCATTCTTCATATTATTTGACAAAAGCAAAGTAATGGTATCGAAAGTGGTATTGATTTGTTTGCTTATTATAGATATAAAATTACTATAAGCAAATGTCGCACTTGCGAAAGATGATGCTGTGATTGGTTCTGACAGCGAAACCGAAACTGTATTTTGTGAAGTATAAAACAAATACGAAATATCGGGCGATGTTTTGTCAAGTATAGTGCTCAATATAGAATTACCTTTACCGGGTGTGCCGCCAATAGCATTTTTTGAAGCTGCCCAATTGGTAATGCCATCGCATTGGGTGAGCGGATTTATTCGTTCCATACTCCATCCTCCTTGTGCTTTGGTTCCATCATGGTACCACTTGTCAGTATAATTAACTTCATTGATTAGTTGACCCAAATTATTTTTAAGCGTTATTTTATCGCCTGTATTATTAAGCGAAGGGAAGCCATTTACAATTGCTATGGGGCCATATACTGCATAATCGCCCGATGATACATGTGAGCATAATATAATAAAGCTATCGGGAGGAATAGTAGGAGTGCCGAATGTGTTTGACAAGGTACCTGTGGATGTGCCATCACTAATAGTCCAATTGGTAAGATCGATACTAAATTTATTGGGATTATATAATTCGATAAACTCATAATCGGGCAAACCGATTTTAGGTGACTGATCGGCAAATAGTTCATTGATTAAAATAGGCTTTACCGTTTGTGTGGAATATACAAATGTCTTGTTCAACCCATTCACTTGGTTGGCAGCAAGGTCTTTTACATTATTTATTGTTAAAGTATAAGTGGTATTGATGGTGAAATTGTTTGCAAAAGTCAAGGTTACTGTTTGCAAATTATCAAATATTAAACTAGCTGGATTTCCAAGTCCGTTGTTTCCTATATAATTTGTTAAAACCTTTGCCGATGTTGCGTCCAACAATTCATCAAAAACTACTTCCAGTTTATTTACCGATAACACATTAATGGAGGCTAGGCCAGGCGGTATGGTATCTAAACTTGATTTTATAGTTATATCATCCCAATAAAAATTAAGCACATTGGTAGCAGTATATCTGCAATACATTCCTGTATATGATGTGGAGGTGAATTGGTTATCGGTGGCTGAGCCTTCTATTGCATAAGATTGCTTGCCCGAAGTATCGCTTAATAATTGCCACAAGCCACTTGTATTCCTTTGCACTTTCACACGTAGCTGATTCAAGGATTTACCAACGGTAGCAGGACGACCGGCAATAATCCTCACCCTATTTATTCCAGTTTGTTTATATAATGCTATGCTATCTGTTGTTCCTGTGCTTCCTCCCAATTGTATATAGTATCCGTTTAAACTTCCACTGAGGTCTTGTTGATCCGACATTAAATAATATCGGCAATAATTTTGTAAACTAGGGCTCAGATTAAACTTCACCCAAAAGCTCCATTCAGTATTGGATACCATGGTTGAAGGAGTTGAGAGATATGATACTTCGCCTCCCGTGCCATTGCTTTGTAATTGTTTGCTCCCGTTAATACTATATAGACTTGCACTTCCACTCCACGCTGGATTAGAAGTAAAATCTCCATCGTCAAAATTCTCGGTTACTTGTGCAAAAGCAGAATTGCAAAGTGTAGAAATACATAATATAAAAGCTATCCTCAACATCAGCCCACGAAAATAATGGTGATTGACCAATTTACCTATATACATTATGTTATGCTTTATCAAGGGTAAATCCAAATGTGGTCCCTTTACCATCAGTGCTTCGCACATGTATGGTTTGCTCGTGAGCCTCTATAATATGTTTCACTATGGACAACCCTAGTCCCGTGCCGCCTTCATCACGCGAACGCCCTTTGTCGGCCCTATAGAAACGTTCGAACAAACGGGGCAAATGTTCCTTGTCTATACCTTCTCCATCATCAGCTACTTCCGTTAATATATGCTCACCCATTTCATAAAAACCGATGCTTACCTGTCCATTATCTTTTCCGTATTGCACGGCATTCACAATCAAATTTACCAGTACTTGCCTTATTTGCGATTTATCGGCTTCCACCCAAAATGCTTCATCACAGCCATCTTTTATTCTTAAATTAATACCTCTATTGCTTGCCCGCATTTCTATCTGGTCAAATATTTCGTGAACCATTTCATTGATGTCAAACCGTTCCATTTCAGGTTGGTTCTCCCCGCTTTCCAGTTTAGAAATATTGATGAGGTCTTGTACCAAGTCCCCCATCCTATCGGCACTTTTGGCGGCCTTCTCTAAAAATTTGATATTCACCTCTGGGTCGTTGATAGCACCGTCAATTAAAGTATGTATATATCCTTGCAAATTAAAAATAGGTGTCTTTAATTCATGACTCACATTGCCCAAAAACTCACGCCTGAAAGCTTCTTGCGTGCGTAGCTCTTCCAATTCGATATTGCTACGGGCCATCCAGCCTATTACCTCATTGTTCACTTCGCCAATGGGGTCCGATTCCAAATTAATCCTTTTAATAATGGGGCTGCCCTTCTTATGACTTTTCACATCGTGAATGGTTTTATATATCAATTTTATTTTACGATATATAAATACTTCCAAGGCATAGTATACCGCCACAAAAGACGATAAGGCGATAATACCAAAGAGAAATACGGCTACATTAAATTTATGCGAGATAATAAATGCCACGGTACTGCCCACAAAAGCCACAATAAATGCGGTGAGCAGCGAAATCATGGTGGGTGTGGGGTTGCGGAACATGTGGGATTGTGAATGCAAATATAAAGTATATGAATTACTAATATGCTTAAAAACAAAAAAGCTCAGCAATAAATTACTGAGCTTCGATTGTCTCGTCCAACAGACGAGAGGATTCGAACCCGTCTCGTCCAATTAGACGAGACCGTGACTGTTTTTCAAGAATTAAGAATGTTTTTATCAGAATTAATTATTCGGTCTAAAGATTTCCTATTTAGTTTTTTGATTCTTCTTTCTTCAATGATAGCTTGTTTTTTCGACTCCGTTTCCAATATACAAATAATTTCCCAAGGTCCCTTTGAAGAAGTAAATTGGGACAATCCATCATTATGTTCCTGTAGTCTTCTATAAACATCTTCGCTAATCCCCTTATAGAAATCGCCATCAGTTTTGCTCTTAAGAATATATAAATACCAAGCCATCAAAGTTTCTACAGTTTTAAACAAAAAAGCTCAGCAATAAATTACTGAGCTTCGATTGTCTCGTCCAACAGACGAGAGGATTCGAACCCGTCTCGTCCAATTAGACGAGACCGTGACTGTTTTTCAAGAATTAAGAATGTTGTAACTACTCAGGTACAACACGTATTCAAAACCCTTGATAAGTCTAACTATGTTAATATGTTGATAAATTCTATATTCTGAAGAACACCTATAAATGCTCACTTCTGTAAATATCATTGCATTTCCACTTGAAGTGAAAGCCCTTGACACCATTGAGTTTTACCTACCTGAGTAGTTACAAAATTATTATCTGTAAAAAAATAACCTAATTTTGCTTTACGCTTATGAAAAAGAAAATTTATATTACACTTATTATCTTGCTTGTAATAGTATTTCTTACTTATTTTTTTAGTCCATTTAAAGGGAATGATATATATAAACACAAAGCAATTGTAAGCACTATGGAAATCAAGGCTCCCATTAGCAAAGTATTTACCTACCTCAGCAATAGCAGTAATGCAACTAAATGGTCGGTATATGTGCATCATATCACAACCTTGAATTCTCAGGAAGTTGTAGATGGGAAAATAGGTTGCCGTCGCCGCTGTTTCCAACAAGCCGATGAACAAGGTGTAGTATGGGACGAATTGATTACCGAAGTTATTCCAGAACAAAAACGTCAATTGGTATTGTACAATATGCACGGCTTCTCAATGCAAGCAGAAGGTTTAGCCACCGAACAATTATATACTAAAGTAACCGATTCAACTACCAGCGTGTCTCTTACGCTATTTTATAAAACTGGCGAAGCTTCTACGATCGAAACAATGAAGACTTATTTTGCAGCTTATTTTATCTATAATATTTTCAACCGCAACCTAGCCAATATTAAAACAAACTGCGAGCAACTTTAAAATACGCTCAGCAATTCAATTCTGTATTTTTTTTCCATTGAGAAGTTAAGAAAATTAAGGAGCCGATCCTTAATGAAGCTTAATCTCTCAATGTTTTTTTTTCTTCTCCCTGCTCATTTGCACTATTTGCATGCATTATCCATTATTCTCACATTCCTTTTCCTATTCTACATTTTTACACCGATTTTTGCGGCTCTTCAAATTATGACTAAGCCCGTTGTTAAATCAAATTATGAAACGCTCATCTTCCCCTTCCGAGGTCGCAAGTTGATGCTGGATGTTGATTTGGCCTTGCTTTACGATGTATTGACAAAAGCTTTAAAGCAACAAGTTAAAAGGAATATTAGTAGATTTCCTGAAGATTTTATTCCCGATAGCTATCGGGATGAACCGACAATGCTTGAAAGGCAAGAGCTTATTAATAATTCAGAAAGGTTGGCTTCTCTAAAATTCTCTAATATTAAACCAATGGTGTTTACAGAACAGGGAGTTTCTATGCTTTCATCAGTATTGAGTTCAGAAAAAGCAATACAGGTAAATATAGAAATTATGAGAGCGTTTGCAAATTATCGGTCCCTACTGAGTGAAAATGAAGAATATAAGAAGTGAAATAGAAAATCTTGATACCAAAGTAAATAAAGCATTTCAATATTTAATGGATAGATTAGATGATTTGCACCAACAAAAATTAGAACCTATAGGTTATAAGCTGAAAAAGAAATAGTTATGAAGAGGTGGTCGCAATTTGTGACCACCTCTTCATAACACAATGAAAATCAATAAAATAAATGAAGCTAGGTGGTAGCAATTTGCGATCACCTAGCTGTAAAAAGTTGATATTCAAAAAAATATAAAATTAAAAATACAAAATTAAAAATATCCCTCAGTGACTTCAAACGAAATACGTAATACCTTCCTCAAGTTCTTCGAGAGCAAAGGCCATACAATTTTTCCATCTGCACCTATCGTAGTAAAGAACGATCCTACGCTTATGTTCACCAATGCGGGCATGAACCAGTTTAAAGATTGGTTCCTCGGCAACGAAACACCCAAATACAAACGTGTAGTTGATACCCAAAAATGTTTGCGGGTGAGTGGTAAACATAATGATTTGGAAGAAGTGGGTGTTGATACTTATCACCATACCATGTTTGAGATGCTGGGCAATTGGAGCTTTGGCGATTATTTCAAAAAGGAAGCCATCGAATGGGCTTGGGAATTATTGACGGAAGTATATAAACTTGATAAGGATAGATTATATGTTACCGTATTTGAAGGTGACGAAAAAGAAGGTTTGGCGTTCGACCAAGAAGCTTATGATAACTGGTGTTTGTGGATTGACAAAGACAAAATAATTAACGGAAATAAAAAAGACAATTTTTGGGAAATGGGCGACACCGGGCCATGCGGACCTTGTAGCGAAATACATATAGATTTAAGACCCGATGCCGAACGCAAACAAACACTTGGAGCAAGTTTGGTAAACAATGACCATCCCCAAGTAATTGAGATTTGGAATAATGTATTTATGGAGTTCAACCGCAAAGCCGATGGCAGCTTGGAAAAACTTCCCGCACAACATGTGGACACAGGAATGGGCTTCGAGCGATTGGTGAGAGCGATTGAAAGCAAGAGTAGCAATTATGATACGGATGTGTTTATGCCGTATATACAATTCATGCAAAAAGAAACAGGTATTATATATGGCAGTGATGAGAAAACTGATATTGCAATGCGTGTTTTATCTGACCATATACGCACCATTGGTTTTGCTATATTAGATGGGCAACTTCCTAGCAATACAGGTGCTGGTTATGTAATACGCCGCATACTGAGAAGAGCCGTTCGTTACTATTATAGTTTCTTAAATGTGAAAGAACCTTTCATATATAAATTACTTCCTATAATGGGAGAATCTTTTAAAGATATATTCCCTGAAGTAAAACAGAAAAAAGACTTTTTGGAGAATGTGATAAGAGAGGAAGAAGCGGCATTTTTGAAAACGTTGAAATATGGTATTATAAGATTGGATCGAGCATTTTGGTCAGAATCAGGAGATGGCAAGGTTGATGCTGCTTGGATGCCCATGGATAGTTTGTCTGCAGTTACTGATGAGGTTAGATTGAGGAATGAGGGTAAAGTTCTTAATGGTGAATTTGCATTTGAACTATATGATACTTTTGGCTTCCCAATTGACTTAACGCAGTTAATAGCAAAAGATTATAATTGGTCAGTTGATTTGGAGGAATTTCAAAAAGCATTACAACAACAAAAAGAACGCTCACGCAAAGCCACACAACTTGAGACAGACGATTGGCAAATATTAATTGCAGAAGAGAATATACAATTTGTAGGATATGATGAACTGGAAAAAGATATACATATTACACGATATCGTAAAGTAAAAGCAAAAGGTAAAGAGCAATTTCAATTGGTATTTGATGTTACCCCTTTTTATGCAGAGAGTGGCGGACAGGTGGGCGATACAGGTATTATAGAAAGTATCAACGAAAAAATAAATATCATAGATACGCAAAAAGAAAATAACTTAATTATACATTTAGCAGATAGGTTACCCGAAAATCCGAGTACGGTTTTTACGGCCAAAATTAATAAAACAAAACGTTTACTAACTGAGAATAATCACTCAGCTACGCATTTGCTGCATGCAGCTTTACGTAAAGTATTGGGTACACATGTCGAGCAAAAAGGTTCACTCGTAAATGATGATTATTTACGTTTCGATTTTTCACATTTCAAAGCGATGAGTGATGCAGAAATTGCAGAAGTAGAACATATAGTCAATCAAAAAATAAGAGAAAATATACATTTAGATGAACGCAGAAATGTGCCCATTGAAGAAGCAAAAAAACTGGGAGCCATGGCATTGTTTGGCGAGAAATATGGTGATAGTGTTCGTGTAATAACTTTTGATGAAAGTTATAGTAGGGAATTATGTGGAGGTTGCCATGTGCAAGCAACAGGACAAATAGGATATTTTAAAATAGCGAGTGAAAGTGCGGTGGCTGCGGGAGTTCGTCGTATTGAGGCAATAACTGCAGATAAGGTGGAACAATTAATTAATGAATTTCAAACCACTTTTGATGGATTGAAAGAACTCTTAAAAGCAAAAGATATTATAAGGAGTGTGCAACAATTATTGGATGAAAGAAGTAGTTTGCAAAAAAAATTGGAGCAATTTGAAAATGAAAAGACTGCTGTTATAAAAGACACTTTAAGATCAAAATTCAAATCGCAGAATGGAATTAATATATTGGCAGAAATTATAGAAATTTCATCAGCAGAACAATTGAAGAATTTATCTTTTCAGTTGACCAAAGAAGTTGAGAATTCTTATATAGTTTTTGGTGCTATTATTAATGACAAACCATTACTCAGTGTTATCATAGGAGAGGAATTAGTGAAAAGCAAAAACATTCATGCGGGCAATATTGTTAAGGAAGCAGCCAAGGCCATACAAGGCGGCGGCGGCGGTCAACCTTTTTATGCCACAGCAGGTGGTACCCATGTAGCTGGATTAAAGGAAGCAGTCGAAAAAGCATTACAACTCTCAAATTTACTGTAACCTATCTTTGCAAAAGTCGTTTAGTATATTATTGATGAAACTATACAAATATTTTTTATTAGTTAGTATTATATATATATGTTCTTTTGCGGCAAGTGCACAAGTGATATATACTATTAGCGGCACGGTGCTCGACAGTACTTCCAAGCCTATACAAGGCGTTAATGTTACCGTGCAAGGTGCTGATATCAGTACCTTCACCAATTCACGCGGACAGTATACCATCAGATTAGAGCAAGGATATTATAAAATTTATTATGCAGCCAATGGATTCGAAGGTTTATATGCTGAAATTACCTTGAGTAAAAACGTAGTCCGTAATATGGTTTTGATTCCTTTAGTAGAGCAGTTGCAGGGCTATACAGTGAAGGGGAGTAAGCGAGACAGGGCAAACGAGGTGATGCACCAAGTTATTGACAATAAAGACCGTTGGCGTACACAGGTAAAATCAAGCATTTGTCAAATATATATTAGAGCAGTTGATGAAACTAAAATCAACAAAAAAAGTAAGCCACAGGACATACCAGACAGTTTGTTGAAGTACTTGGTTGATTCCAATTCTATAAAATCGGATACTGCATCGGCCAAAAAAAAGAAAAATAAAGAACCTGATTGGTCTAATATGAATTTTACTGAGCTTATCATAAATCGCAGTTTTCAAAGACCTAATCTTATAAAAGAAGTAAAAGAAGCACAAAATAAAATTGGCGATTTGGATGGCTTGTTTTATATGAGCAGTACCGAAGGCAATTTCGATTTCTATCAAGGCTCACTGTTTGTAAAAGGTTTGAGCGATAATACCTTTATTACCCCATTAAATGATTTCGCTTTTGTAAGTTATAAGTTTGATTTGAAAGGTGTATATACTGTGGGCGACACCAAAGTTTATATTATAAAGATTAGTCCGCGGTCGTTAGGCAATGCACTAATGAGCGGCGAAATCCATGTAAATGAAAGCTTGTGGAGCATCAGAAAATTAAGTCTTTCGCTCACGCCTACCAAATTAAAAGAGTATGATGAGTTTACCATTAACCAAGAATTTGGAATTGAGAAGGATACTTTTTATATCATAAAGAAACAAGAATTTATATATAAAATTAAAATAAAACGTGGTGCTGTAAACGGACGTACTGTTTGTTATTATCATAATTATAAATTGAATGTAGAATTCCCCAAAAAGTTTTTTGGCAACGAGCTAAGTTATACCAAAGACGATGCTTACAATAAAGATACTGCCTATTGGGACTCGGCTCGCAGCGAACCACTAACAGCAAAAGAAATTAGGCTGGTTCATACTTCGGATAGTTTAATAGAAGCACATAGTAAGAAAGAATATTTAGACAGTTTAGATTCTGTATTTAACAAAGTTACTTTTTTGAATATATTATGGTACGGACAAGGGCATATAAATCGCGTAAAGCAACAGTATTGGAATTTCCCATCTATAGTGGCATTATATAGTCCAGTGCAGGTTGCTGGCCAAAGGCTGAATACCTATGTTAGTTATTATAAGAAGTTTAAAAAGAAACAAAGCATCAGTCTTGCACCTTTTGTATCGTATGGTATTCGAAACCATGACTGGCAGGGAGACTTTAATTTTACTACATTGTATAACCCATACAAGCGTGGCACACTTGGCTTTTCTGTAGGCCGAAATTTTGATTTGATATACGGCAATGCTGCATGGGTAAGCCGTTTAAGGCGTAACAATTTCTATTTGAATGATTATATAAATATAGACCATGAGGTAGAATTGATTAATGGTTTATATTTGGATATGTATGCCGAATATTCTACCCGCAGAAGTGTGGCCGATTATAAATACGGAACGGTGAGCAATCAAATATATGGCGATAGTGCCAATTTACCTGTTCAATTCGATCCCTACAGTGCATTAACTGCACAAGTAAAGTTCACTTTTGTTCCTTTTCAAAAGTATATGCGTGAGCCTTATGAAAAAGTAATTCTAGGTTCGCGTTGGCCTACATTTTATGCTTTATGGCGTAAGGGAATTCCTGATTTATTTGGCAGCTCAGTGAAGTTCGATTATGTGGAGCTTTCCATGCGTCAGCGTATTAATTTTGGAGTGGTGGGCATAAGTGAATACAGATTAAGAGGTGGCCAATTTATCAATCAAGATATCGTAAAAACTATTGATTATAAATACCAACGTCGGGGTGATCCTTTGTTTTTTACCAATCCCATCGGTACGTTCCAAATGCTCGATACCACTATATTTACATTTAAATGGTTTACAGAATTCCATTATTTGCATAGGTTCAATGGTTTCTTTACGAATAAGATTCCCTATTTCAAAAAATTGAATATTAATGAGGTGGCGGGTGCTGGTTTTTTAAGTGCCCCCGAAGCCAAAGTATATTATACTGAAGTGATATTTGGTTTGGAACGTGTGTTTAAAATAGCTCGCTATCGTTATAGACTAGGGGTTTATTACGCATTGGGATTTACAAAAGACAGACAGACTGGAAATTGGCACAAACAAAATCTGAACCCGAGTATCCCTGCTTTGCAAAATAGCATTTTTGGTAAAGGGATTAAAATTTCTCTTGAGTTTTTCGACCGCCGCAGGAACCAGTTTAGTTTTTAGCTAAAAAACTTTAAACAAAACCGAATTGCTTTTACCCAATGGGATTGCCTTTGTTGGTGTTTTTAGCGGTTCTTGTATTTTAAAACCGTCCTCTACCCGATACAGGGTATGGGAAAATACCTTAAAGAGGGTAATTAATCTTATTGTTTTGTAATGCACCTTTGCAAAATCAAAATTAAAAACAATATGAAACTAAAAAACACAATGTTGAAACTTTTCCTGTTAGGTCTGGTTTCTGCAACAGGATTTCAATTCGCTTCTGCACAAAAAAAGGAAATCATTTGGCCAGCAAATGGCAGTTACCGAGTTGACACCGTCTATAACAAAAAAAATCCCTATCCATTGTTCATTGGCTTTGGAGTTTTGGCCGAAGTTGACCTTTTTGCAAGTTCGCCCGCTGGCTTTGGTGTTTATGTTCATGGTCGTTATACCCTCCTCAAACTAATACAGGTATCGGGTTCTATTATTACTGGAGCTCCGCTTGCCAACATGATAGGGGGCAATGTTGCTGCCAATTACGATTACCATATTTATCAGGCAAGGGTTACCATCCCATTTAAGAAAAGCCTAGAACCTGTAAATGTTTCCAAAAAACTATATTCATATACCTTTACTGAAAATGGCCGCAGCTATAATAGAACTTATTCAGCTAATTTCCCTGTTATGGCAAGTAGCTATCAGGGTCTTACTGGCTCTATAAGTCAAATCCACCGATACTATGGTCAACAGAAAGATTCTGGCTCTAATTCGTTTACAGTAAACAATATTTCTACCAATGATAGAGCTTTTGTTCCAGCTTTAGTTGGATACTCTACTGTGATGTTCAGTGCAGGTTTCCATTACTCACAAGGCTTGAAATTTAAAGGAAAAGTATTCGCAACTATTGAAGGAAGGCACAAAAAGAAAACTGTAAGGTCAAAATCAGTAATTGATATGGCTTTTGAAGTTTTGATGGGGGCTACGGTGGTAGATGATAAAATTTCTGCTGTTAAAGTAGGCAATAAATGGAGTTATGAGAATGTTGACGTCTCTAAATACACACGTAACTCGGATGCAAAAACCAAGAAATTTGGCTTCCGTTTCGAGATAAATATGAAAAGAGGTTTGATGGGTATGCGTTTCGAAATGGGTGTGAAACCTGGTATTAGACATGACTATAAAAACAACGATGGCAAAGTAGATAACGAGTGGTTGGTGAAACCACTAAGCAATGCATATGTGGCTTGGGGCATAGGCTTCGGTATAGGAGCATTGTAGTATATACGGTTAAAATATTAAGAAGCCTGTCTCATTTTTGGGATGGGCTTTTTTATTGGATTATACCGACACTCAATATATAATAGTCCAAAAGAAAGGGACTAATCCCCCCGCATCCCGATAATTATCGGGATTAAGCGGGGCTTTCGGGATGTAGTTCGGCATTACCATTCTACAAACCAAATCCGCCACAGGCGGAGAACTATTTTAGTTTAAGAATTGGTATTAGTTGCGTGTTGGGAGTTGCGGGTTGCGAGATGGCCGAATGGTCTTACAACTGGCAACTCACAACTTCCCTAATTAAACCTTCCTCATTATTGTCGTCCAACTAAAAAGTTATCATTTAATATTGTAAGCCCAAATCCTACTCCAAATATATAACATGTTCAAATTTTTTTTGTCAGCAAGTGCATTCATTTTTTTTAGTTCGAGCACTTTTGCTCAAGGTTATGCTGTTAGTGGCAATGTATATGGTACCAAAGATGGATTATCAATAAGCAGAGCAAAAATATATATGTATTCAGTTCCTGATTCCGTATTGTTTAAGCAAATTCAAATTGATACTTCGGGCAAGTTTGTATTTGAAGAAATAACAAATGGAACCTATTATATTAAGATTTCCATTGTAGGTTATTACGATTATTATAAACGGGTGAATGTTTTAAGTTCTTCTACCTATCTAGGAAATATACAATTGAAGTCGGATTTAGATGTGATGAAAACCGTTACCATTATCAGCAAGCAAAAAGCTGTAACACAAAAAGGAGATACGGTTGAGTTCAATGCAGGAAGCTTCAAAGTGAACCCCGATGCAACTGCCGAAGATTTGGTAACCAAAATGCCAGGCATAAGCACAGTAGATGGAAAAATACAAGCACAAGGCGAAGAAGTGAAAAAAGTATTGGTGGATGGCAAACCTTTTTTTGGTGATGACCCCAATGCGGCTCTCAAAAATTTACCTGCAGAAACGGTAGACAAAATACAAGTATTCGACCAACAGAGCGACCAAAATTTGTTCAGCGGATTCAATGATGGCAATACCAGCAAAACGATGAATATAATTACCAAATCGAATATGCGTAATGGTAAGTTTGGAAAAATATATGCGGGCTATGGCGACCAAGGTACTTATAAAGTAGGGCTTAATTATAATATATTAAAAGGTGATAGAAGAATATCATTGCTTGCTCAATCGAATAATATAAACGAACAAAATTTTGCTGCCGAAGATTTGTTGGGTGCTATGGGACAAAGCGGTGGTGGTGGCCGTGGAGGTCCCGGTGGGCAGGGAGGAATGCGTGGCCAAATGCCTAGTGGGGGCGGAGGTAGTAACAATAATTTTAGTGTGAGTAGCAAAAATGGTATCACAACTACCAATGCTGTCGGGCTAAATTATGCTGATAAATGGGGCAAAAAAATAGATGTTACTGCAAGTTATTTCCTAAACCATACCAGCACTGTTACCGACCAAGATTTAATTAAGCATTTTGTGTTTGGTTCTGCACAACAATATATTGAAAACAGCTCGAACACAACCAAAAATTTGAACCACCGAATCAATATAAGACTTAACTGGTTTATTGATTCGAGCAATTCAATGCTGTTTACCCCGAAACTTTCTATACAGGATCATAGTGGAGCTAACCAACTAGCAGGACACACTGACAATGATATGCAACAACTCAACAGAACCATTAATAATAGTACTTCAAAAACCAATGGATTAAATTTATCTACGGGTATATTATATAGACATAAATTTAAGTTATATGGTCGTACACTTTCTATAGAATCCAATCCCGGTCATAATAATTCCAATGGAAACACAAGTTTGAATAGCGGTAACACCTATTATAACACTACCAATAATTCAGATTCTATTAACCAACAAGGAAACTCTGCCAAGCAAGGATGGAGCATTGGTAATACGGTAAATTATACAGAACCAATTGGCAAGAAAAGTATGTTGCAATTTACTTATGCCAACTCTTTTAACCAAACCACTAATAATAAAAAAACGGATAATTATTCAAGTGTTACCAACGCGTATGATGATGTGGTTCCTACCTTATCCAATAAATTTAAAAATACCTATTATACCAATTCTGTTGGATTAGGATACCGATATGCCAATACAAAATCACAGTTGATTGTTAGTTCAAATTTTCAAACATCAAATTTGGCCAGTGTTCAAAAGTTTCCACGCGATACTACCTTTACCCGAAACTTTAATAATATATTACCCTCAGTAGTGTGGCGTTATAATATAAATACAAAAAAGAGTTTGAGAGTTGTATGTAGAACCAATACGAACCAGCCTAGTGTGGATCAGTTACAAAATGTAGTTAATAATAGCAATCCCTTGCAATTGAGTATGGGTAATCCTTCGCTCAAACAAACCTTTGAACAAAATATGTTTGTACGATATTCATATACCAATCCTACCAAATCAACCAGTTTCTTTGCCTTGGTAAGCGGTAATACTGTGCAAAATTATATAGCGAACAGTACACAAATAGCTACTGCCGATACCACATTTAATGGGGTGAGTTTGCGTCGTGGTTCACAGCTTACCATGCCTGTAAATGTAGATGGGTATTATAGTCTTCGTTCGTTTATCACTTTTGGAAGGCCACTTAAATTTATCAAATCAAATATAAACTTTAATGCGAATATTAGTTTTTCGCACACTCCTGGATTGTTAAATAATTTAATAAATTATGCGAATTCTCCTAATTATGGAGCGGGCTTGGTGATATCAAGTAATATCAGTAAAGATATAGATTTTACCATTGGAAGTAATGGCAGTTATACAAGTGTAAATAATACCTTGAACAAAGCATCCAACACTTCATATTATAATCAAACAAGTACTTTCAAATTTAATTTAATTGTTTGGAAACATTGGGTGTTTAATACTGATATGACGCACCAATATTATAAAGGATTGTCATCGGGTTACAATCAAAGTTTCGTGCTGTGGAATGCAGCAGTGGGATATAAATTTCTTAAAGACAATATGGGTGAGTTTAGGTTAAGGGTATTTGATATATTAAAACAAAATACCAGTATTAGCAGAACTATTACAGAAACCTATACGCAGGATGTGCAAACGAGCTTGTTGCAACGCTATGTGATGCTCACGTTTACTTATAATTTCAGGCAATTTAAAAAGCTTGGGAGGTAAAAAAATAACGTCATTCTGTTCGCTGCGGCGAATTGCTTCAATACGAAGAATCTCATGAATCGGAGACGATATTACTCATGTCTCCGCTCTCTGCAGATTCTTCACGGGAAGTCCGCTCTGAATGACGTTGTTGTTTTCGCAATGACGGTACAAAAATAAAACTTGCCTAACAAATTATTCATCACTATACTTGCACTATGAAGAAAACTATCATAGCTCTTTTCGTTTGTAGTTTTTTTATTACTGCATTTATTGGTGTCAGCGATTCGCAAGAAGGTTTTGCTACTTATTATGGTAATAATTTTACAGGCAGGAAAACTGCCAACGGTCAGCGATATCATAAAGATAGTTTAACCTGTGCCCACAGAATTTATCCTTTTGGTACGATGCTAAAAGTATATTGTCACAAAACCAAAAAGACAGTAACTGTAAGAGTAAATGACCGTGGCCCTTTTGGCCCTAAAAGAATAATAGATTTGAGCGGTTCCGCTGCCGATAGTATTGGTATTAAGATGCTGGGGATTGCTTGGGTTACGGTGGAGAAGGTGGAATAGGGATAGCAGAAATAAAGCATTGAAAAGCTAACCCGAGCCGATTTGTAATCGGCTCGGAACTTCACACAAATGTATTATACCGAAACTCAATATATAATAGTCCAAAAGAAAAGGACTAATCCCCCCGCATCCCGATAATTATCGGGATTAAGCGGGGCTTTCGGGATGTAGTTCGGCATTACCATTCTACAAACCAAATCCGCCACAGGCGGAGAACTATTATAGGTTAAGAATTGGTA
>Ga0163151_10003219_pt1 | contig 23794 bp, 19 predicted proteins | sample OliLakLV19MP5IB2_FD_145596 | JGI IMG/M metagenome (GOLD analysis project Ga0163151, IMG submission 145596) | Freshwater microbial mat bacterial communities from Lake Vanda, McMurdo Dry Valleys, Antarctica - Oligotrophic Lake LV.19.MP5.IB-2 | ecosystem: Environmental > Aquatic > Freshwater >...
GCCCATCTCAAATTCCTGCGAGCTCCGGCATCGGAACGCTCTGCGCTCGCCTTGAAATCGATTAGAAACACGGCGAACTTTTCAAGCATGGTCGATGACGCTCGCGTGAGCTGCGCGAGAAGCTCCGAAGATTTCATCGTCATTTCGCTAATGCTGCGATTGATCTTGAGTTCTTCTTCTCGCTCCGATTGCCGCTGCTCCTCTCTGCGATCGGCAGCCTGATTTATTTCATCCGCCATGTCTCGAAGGCCGTCGTCAATTGTGCGTAGCCTGGGTGGCGGTTCAAAGATCGGCGGTCCGGGCGCTGTGTTAGGAAACTCCGGGAATACGGTGCTCCTTCTCAGGTGATCCGACAGATCCTGTTGGCGCCGAATATCGTCAATCATCTTTGACACGCCAGACGCGTCGTCCTGCAGCTTCTTGAAGCTCCTAAGCGTCTCCGAGCCGAATGCCTGGTCCATTAACTTTCGCGTTCGATCGGCTTCGTCAACCACCCGTTGCGCCGCCGCAATATCTTTTAAGACTCGGGAGTGACCAGTTAATTTGTCCAAAGCGTCGCCGCCGAGAAACTTGCGCCCCAGGTTTGCGATTGAATGCTTGTAATCCTCAGCACGCCATCTGAGAAGCTGATCGAGGAAAGCAACCGCAGACTCGGTGTCATCGCGTTGTATCGGCGGCTTCGCCTTCTTCGCTTTGGCGATGTAGTGCAAGTTGTTCATCTTGCCCAAGTAGGCAATCGCCATACTTTCAACATCGGCGTCGGTGAGGAGCCGCGTCTCGTCGGCTGTCAGCGGTGGAGGCTTGTCCCCGGGTCCCTTGCGTTCAGACTTACTGGAAATTGAAGCCAGGAAGGCTTTGACCAGTGGGCGTGCATCACCAGCCGATTGCTTCGAATACGCCTCGACTGCCGCGTGGACCGCCTCGCGGACGAACACCGTTCCAATGGCGGTGTCGACCTGGACTTTTGGATTGAGGTCTATGGCTTGCCCTCCTCGTTCAGGAGCCCTTGGACCAGCCAAGTTCCCGGAGCAGCATTCCGACTGCGGCCAGCGCGAATTCTGCATCGCCTTCGACTATCGGCCGTGTGTCGTGTCTTTCCTGCTCGTTCAGCTTGTTGCGCGAATGAAGGCGCGCTAGTAACGACGCGACCGCTTGATTCGCGTCCTCTTGGAGGTGTCTTGCCAGTTGACCCAATTCCTTCAGGCGCATGTCTGGGTTCTTCATCTTCTCGGCCAGGAACACGCCGACGCACCATTGGGCAGCGGCGCGCGCGAGTTCTACAACCGACTCCGGGCCCGCGCGGTAGGCAGCATCCGACAACTTGTTCAGGGTCTCCGCGACCTTCGTCCGGCCTTTCTCCGGTACCGCATCGAGATTCAGTTCGGGAAGCACGCCCAAAGCTGTGCGCGCACGAAGCGTGAGCAGATCTTCTCCGGTAACGATTCTCTCAACGTCGACGATCCGCCAAAGCGTGAACGCTTCCGCAGTCCCAAGGGCGACAAGAGCCGAGCTGTTTCGGACCTCCAGTTCGCGCATCGCCGGCCACATGTCAAAACCGTTCATCGGCCGATCGATCCACCCGGCATTGTTTGCCGCCTTCATGAGATCAGATCGGTAGCCAGGGTGCGGCTGCAGGCGCCAGTTATGCGGTTGAACTTGACCGCTCCGTCGCTTGTAAAGGCGACCGCGACGGATCCGGGTGACGGGGTCGAACGAGTCCTCGCGAAAAACGGAACTCGCCGAATTGAGTTCGTTGGATTCCGGCAACTTCGCCGTGTCTACGTCCCCGAGGAAGACTGTCGCGATCGACAGCACCGGGGATGGCCAAATCGCATGGCCATGTTCGCCTTGACCTTCGTAGACGAGGTATGTATTGGGATCGACTGCGATTGAAGGCATTGCGGCTCCCGGGAGCCCCGCCGTTCGGATCCATGGCAAGGGCGAAGAATCATCCCACAGGAGCGCCGCTTTCACGTTCAGCATGGGGACGTAATCGGATATGCCACGAGCAATCCGAAGCCGCGTGCCGTGGCGTCTCACCCACTAGAGGGATAGGTCTCAGGGGGTAGGCCAGCCGGCCATAACCATGGCCCGCATGGAGTACCCGTGGGGCATGGGGTACTGCACCCCACTCGCTTTCGATCTTAGAAGGAGATACCGGGGGAAAGGCAGTCACTGGGATGGGTAGCAGGCAAAGGCCCGCCTTCGCGCGCGCGAGGCATGTTCAAGATCCCGAGCGGCCAGGTTGAATGCGGACGCCTTGCAAACCAAGGCAGGTCGAATCAGCACCGCGGACGCAACTATCGGGTTAACTACTAGCGCTTCACGTTGGCAGGCCTAGCAATGGCGCGGGTTCACGAGCGGTATGCGATTCCCCACCTCGCCCCAACAAGAAGAATCGTCGCACCCTTCGGTACGACATCGCCAGCTACACGTATTCAGAAGCAGCCGAGTCGGCGTCGATCGGCCGCCCCGCCAGGTAGCCCTGGATCATGTCGCAGCGGGCGCTTTGCAGGAACTCGAGCTGGGCCTCGGTCTCCACGCCCTCGGCCACCACGCGCAAGGAGAGCGCATGCGCGAGGCTGATGATCGCGGTCACGATGGCGTTGTGGTCGCGGCTCATCGGCACGTCGGTGATGAAGGACTTGTCGATCTTGAGCTTGTCCACCGGGAAGCGCTTGAGGTAGGCGAGGCTCGAGTAGCCGGTGCCGAAGTCGTCGATCGCAAGCGACACGCCGAGCTCCTTCAGTTTCTTCAGCATGCCGAGCGTTGCGTCGGTCTGCTTCATGACCGTCGACTCGGTGATCTCCAGTTCCAGCATCTCGGCCGGCAGGCCGGTTTCCTCGAGCGTGCGGGCGACCAGCTCGACCAGCTTGGGGTCGTTGAACTGGCGCGCCGAGATGTTGACCGCCACCGGCATGCGCTTTTCGACACCGATCTTCCTGGCCCAGGTGCAGGCATCGAAGAGCGCCTGCTCGCCGATCTTGAGGATGAGCCCCGTGTCCTCGGCGAGCTGGATGAACTCCATGGGTGAAACGAGGCCGCGCGTCGGGTGCTTCCAGCGCAGCAGCGCTTCGTGCATCACCGTGCAGCCGGTCTTCAGTTCCGAGATCGGCTGGTAGTACACGACGAGCTCGTTCTTCAGCACCGCGCGGCGCAGGTCGTTCTCCAGCGTGAGCCGGCGGCTGGCCGCCAGGTTCATCTGGTCGGTGAAGAACTGGTAGTTGCTGCGGCCCATCTCCTTGGCGTGGTACATCGCCGCGTCCGCATTGCGGATCAGGGTTTCCGCGTCGCTGCCGTCCTCGGGGAACACGCTGATGCCGATGGAAGGCGTCACCGTGATCTCGCGGCCTTCGAGCGTGATCGGCTCGGAGAGCGTCTCGATGATCTTCTGCGCGACCTGCGCGGCGTCCGCGCCGCGCGTGATCTCGGGCAGCACCACGACGAACTCGTCGCCACCGATGCGGCAGACCGTGTCGCCCACGCGCAGCTGGTTGACCAGCCGCTGCGCGACTTCCTGCAGCAGGTGGTCGCCGACCGCGTGGCCGAGCGAGTCGTTGATGGTCTTGAAGCGGTCGAGGTCGATGAACATCGACGCGGTCTGCTTGCGGTTGCGATAGCTGAGCGCAAGCGCCTGCGTGAGGCGGTCTTCGAGGATCCGCCGGTTCGGCAGGCCCGTGAGCGCATCGTGGTCGGCCAGGTGCTTGGCGCGGCTCTCGGCCTGCTTTCGCTCGGCGATCTCGGCTTCGAGGCGCGTGTTCGCCGATTGGAGGGCCGCGGTGCGCTCGGCCACGAGCTTTTCGAGCGACTCCAGCGTCGCGCGCTCGGCCGACACGTCGTCGAAGCTCCAGATCCATTCCTGGTCGTCGCCCGCGCCTGAATCGATGCGCCGGCCGACGGTGCGGCAAATGAACGTCGAGCCGTCGGCGCGCTTGAAGCGCACTTCGTCCACGTGCGTCCCGCCGGGGGGGGTGTTCTCGTAGGCCGCGCGCCCGGCGCGCTCCCAGTCGGCACCTTCGGCGAAGAGCACTTCGCTCGACTCGCCCAGCAGCGTGCCCGGCTCCCAGCCGGTCATCTGCTCGAGATAGCGGTTGGAGCGCTGGATCACGCGGTTTCGCACGAAGGCGATGCCCACGGTGGCGTTCTGCAGGATCAGCTCCTGCTCCTGGGCGAGCTGGCGGATGCGGTCGCCCGCGGCCTTGTCCGCGGTCACGTCCTCGAACAGCCACACCGAGCCCTGCGCGGGGTCGCCCGGCTGCACCGCGCGGCCGGAGAGGAAGCACCAGAACTCGGTGCCGTCGAGCTTCTTCATGCGCAGCTCGCGCCCGAGCGTCGAGCCGCTCCACACCTCGTCATAGAGCTGGTTGCCGGAATCGAAATCCTTGTCGGTCAGGTACAGCTTGTGCGTGGGCTGGTTGAGCAGCGCGCCTGGCTCGTAGCCGAAGATCTCCTCGAAGCGCCGGTTGCAGCGCACGACCTTGCGGTCCTTGAGGAACGCGATGCCGATCAGCGCATTCTCGAGGATCGCGTTCTGCTCCTTGAGCAGGCGCTGAACGTCCTCGTCGGCGCGCTTTCTTTCGGAGATGTCCTCGAAAAGCCACACGTAGCCCTTGGCCGGCTCGCCGGGCTCCACCGCGCGGCCGGTCATGCGGCACCAGAAGCCCGAGCCGTCCTTCCTTTTGAGCCATTGCTCGCGCGCATGCGTGCCGCCGGAGTCGATCTCGACATAGCTGTTCGCGCCGCGGTCGAACTCCTCCTGCGTGAAATACATGTTGCGCGTCAGGCTGTGGACGCCCTCTCCGGCGGTCATGCCGAACAGCTCCTCGAAGCGCCGGTTGCAGCGCAGGACCTTGCGATCGCGCACGATCGTGATGCCCACCACCACGTTGTTGAGGAGCGCCTGCTGCTCGAGCACCAGCCGCTCCATCTCCTCGTCGGCGCGCTTCTGGTCGGTGATGTCCTCCGTCAGCCAGACCGCGCCCCGCGCCGGGTCGGTCGCGTCCGCCGCGCGGCCGGTGATGCGCCCCCAGAACATCGAGCCGTCCTTGCGCAGCATCTGCGCGCGCAACGAGAACGATTGGCCCCGGCCGAGCTGCTGCTCGTAGGCCTGGCCGACCGAATGGAAGTCGTCCTCGTGCGCGTACAGCATCACGGTCGGCTGGCCGGAGAGCTCGCCGGGAGCGTAGCCGTACATCTCCTCGAACCGGCGTGTGCAGCGCATGATGCGGCGGTCCTTCACGAACAGGATGCCCGCCGAAACCGTCTCGAGGATCGCTTCCTGCTCGCGCAGCAGCCGGTTCACCTCATCCGAGGCGCGCTTCTTCTCGGTGATGTCGTCGACGATCCAGACCGTGCCCTGGCGCGGGTGCTCGGGGTTGATGGTCTTCGCGATCATGCGCGCGAGGAAGGTCGAGCCGTCCTTCCTCTTCATCTCCCACTCGAGGTCGAGCTGCCTGGCGGCCGAGAGGACCGGCACCGCGATCGAGCCGAGCGCCGCATAGGATTCGTGGCTCGGGTACACGCACTCGCCCGGCTGGCCGATGAGCTCGTTGGGCTCCCAGCCGAAGATCTCGGCGAACTTCGGGTTGCACAGGAAGAACTTGCGGTCGCGCGTGAAGGCGATGCCGATCGAGGCATTGGCCAGCGCCGCCTCGTACTCGAGCAGCGTGTAGCGCGTGCGGCCGGCGAAGCCCGCGGCGGTCGAGTCCGGGCGCACTGCCGGTTCGCCTATCGTGTCCGCGCGGGGAATGCTCATCGGGTCGCTGCCGCGCTCGCTCACTTCAGCGCGCGCTTTCGGCCGCGGCCGCAAGCGCGTTGAAATCGGCGGCAAAGCCGCGCAGGCGCTTGACCGCGCGTCCGCGCTGCTCGGGCGTCAACGTTTTGTCGAGGTCGATCAACATGCCGTAGTACTCCTGCAGGTTGGCCTTGCGCAGGGACTCGTACGCCGGATCGCGGTGCTGGTCCCACGCCTCGGCCCACGGCACGAGGCGCTTGCGCGCTTCCTTGCCTTTGATCATGGCGAGCAGCTCGCGCTGCAACCGCCGGCGTTCGCGGTCGCGCAGCTGGTCGTCCAGCGGCGCCCGCCTGGTATAGAGGCCGATGCGTTCGATCTGCGCGTCGGTCAGCGAGCCGAACCAGTCCTCCATGCGGTCGATGTTGCGTTTCACCCGCCGCGCGCGCCTTTCTTCCGGCGCCTCGCGCAAACCGAATTCCTTGGCGTAATCGCTGTTCTCCTTTTCCAGGCGCTCCAGGAAACGCTCGATCTGTGCCGGGGCCAACCCATCGAGCAGGTCGCCGATTTCCCCCGTCCCGGCCCGCAGGCTTTGGCGCAGGTAGGTTTGAAACGAATCGTAACCCCAAACCAGATCGGCTTGTGAGAGACCCCGGGCGAGGCGGTCGGCCATTTGGTTTGCGAAAACCGCATAGCGTGGCAGCTCGGTTTTGCGATGCCAGCCCAGGAAACGCTGCACGCGGCGCTCGAACTCGACCTTGGTATCGCCTTCGAAGTCGAAATAGCGGGACGCGCGCCATTGAAGCAGCGTGTCAGCGTTGTTGTAGCCCAGCTGGACCGCTGTGCATCCCGACAGGGCCAGGACGAATGCCAGCGCGACCCACGCGAGCAGCCGTGTCCCAGTCCGGTGCAAGGCCATCACCAATAGTTCTCCACGGTGATCTGGCCCGGGTTGCGGCGCCGGTGCTTCTTCATGCCGCGGATTGCGAGGATCGCAATCGCGTCCTTCACCATTTCGGGATTGCCGCACAGCATGACCTGGGAACTGTCGGCCGAAAGCCCGCAGCCGGCGGCCGCTTCCAGCGATCCGTCGGCGATCAGCGCGGGAATGCGGCCGCGGAGGACGCCGCCCTCGTCGCGGCTGGTGATTCGAACCACGCGCAATTCCGCGCGGGCTTGCGCGAGGGCGTCAAGCGCTCCGCAGTAAGCGAGTTCGCTCGCATGCCGGGCCGCATAGACGAGCACCACGCGCCGATAGCGTTTCCACGGAGGATCGGTGCGCAGGATCGAAAGGAACGGGCCCACGCCTGTGCCGGTCGCGATCATCCACAGGGTTTGCGCTTCCGGCACTTCGGAGAGCACGAGGAACCCCGCGGCGCTTGGGGCGAGCAGCACCTTGTCGCCGCGATCGAGCATTGCGAGCCGCGGCGAGAGCGGACCCGCATCGACGATGGCGTAGAAGAATTCGAGGGGCGAGGTGCCGGGCGCATTGACGAACGAGTACGGCCGCGCGACGCGCTCGCCTCCGATGTCGAGGGCCAGCTTGCCGAACTGCCCGGCCTCGAATCGCACCACCGACGCGCCGCCCGGGGGCGCGACCCGCAGGCTCAGCAGGCGCGGAGTCCAGCGCGTCTGCGCGGCGACCGTCGCTTCGAGCCAGGTCGTCATGCGCCGAAAAACGCGCCCGGGTTCATGCGGCCTGGCTCACTTGACCCGCGTGAGGTGGGAGGCGCGTTGCGAAAGCTCGTTGGCGGGCGTCTCGTAGGGCTCGAAAGTAATGTCCTCGGCCCGGCTCCCGAGGAGCGAGATCGAGCCGCGGCGGCGATTGTTGCCGGTGTCGCTGAACTCGAAACCGTAGGCGCGCGCGAACCGCAGGCGGCCTTCGGTGTTGCGCGAAAGGCGCAGTCGCGTGACCGAGACCGTGTCATCCAGCAAGAGCAGGTCATACCGCTCGCAGGCTGCGCGTCCGGCCAGCAGCGCGGCTTCCCGGGCGCGCAGGCTATCGACCCAGAAGGCGGTTCCGGCGGCAAGCAAAACGAGGGCGATGGCTTCGAGCATGAGGTGCGGATTATAGCCGCCCGCCCTGACCGGAATCCCTTGAATCCGCTCTGGAATTCGCGTTTCAGCGCGCCTGTGCGGACTACTGCGCAGACGGGCTCGGAAAGGCCTGGTTGATGGCTTCGATGTCGGCGACGACTTCGGGCGAAAGCTCGACCGCGAAATGCCTGAGCGACTCTTCGAGTTGCGGCACGCTGGTCGCCCCGACGATCGTCGAAGCGGTAAAGAACCGGCTGCGCACGAACGCAAGCGCCATCGCCGCCAAGGTCAGCCCATGCTTCTTCGCCACCTTGGCGTACTCCTCCACCGCGGCCACCGCGCGCGGCCGCATATAGCGCTCGCCGAAAGGCTTGAGCTTGACCATGCGCGCCCCTGGGGGCATCGCACCGCCGAGATACTTGCCGGTGAGCTGGCCCATGGCTAACGGGCTGTACGCAAGCAGCGGCACGTTCAAGTGACGGCTGGCCTCGGCCGGATCCCCGTCGAACATGCGCGAGAGCAGGCTGTAGCCGTTTTGAGTCGAGACCGGCGCGGGCAGGTTGTTCGCCCTGGCCACGCGCACGAACTCGCACAAGCCGTACGCGGTCTCGTTCGACAGGCCGTACGCGCGGATCTTGCCTGCCTTGATCGCCGCCGCCATGCCCTCGACCTGCTCCAGGATCGACGTGGTCTCGCGCTCCTTCGACGGATCGTATTGCCACGTGCCGAACCCCGGCACGTAACGCTCGGGCCAGTGGATCTGGTAAAGGTCGATGTAGTCCGTCCGCAGGCGCTCGAGGCTATCGTCGATCGCCCAGGGAATCGTCTTCTTCGACACGTGCGTCTCGCCGTTGCGGATCCATTCGCGGCGCCCGGGCCCGGCGATCTTGGAGGCGAGCACGATGCGCTCGCGCTTGCCGCGGTTCTTGCCGAGCCACGAGCCGACGATGGTTTCGGTGCGGCCCTGCGTCTCTTTCCTCGGCGGCACCGGGTACATCTCCGCGGTGTCGATGAAGTTGATGCCGTTGGCCAGCGCCCATTCGATCTGCTCGTGGCCTTCGCTTTCGGTGTTCTGCTCGCCCCAGGTCATCGTGCCGAGGCTGAACTCGGTGACTTCGAGCGCGCTGTCGGAGAGGCGGTTCTTTTTCATGCGACTTCCTATTTGATTTCCGCGGCGTCACGGCGGCGGTAGAGCAGGATCGGGAACGAGGTGAACTTGCGCGCGATGCCGTGCGCGGGAAAAGGATCGAGCGGCGTGAAAGGCATCGGCAGGTCGGCCACTTTCGCGCCGAGGATCGCTTTCGCGAGCTGGGTTCCGATCGACGTGGCCAGCGCAACGCCCCGCCCGTTGCAGCCGACGAACGCGAGCACGCCCGGCGCGAGTTCATGGCAATGCGGCAGCTTGTCCCACGTGATGCCGACGTTGCCGTGCCACACATACTCGAAATTCGGGCGCCCCAGCTGCGGGAATACTTTGCGGACGCGCTCGGCCGCGCGCGCGGGCGAGCGATCCCGCCAGCCCAGCGGCACCGCGAGCGCCGCGCCGGTGACCAGGCGCCCGTGCGCATCCCAGCGGAAAAAATGCAGGTCGCCCTGCGAGTCCGAACTGGCATGGTTTTCGGGCAGCACCGTTGCGCGCACCGCGTCGGGATACACCTGCGTTGCCATCTGGTAGCTGCGCACCGGGAATACGGTCTGCATGAGCTTGGGCCACAGCGAGGACGAGAACGCATCGCCGTAGGCATGCGTGGCGATCACGACCTTGTCCGCGCGAACGCTGCCGCGCGCCGTCGTCACTTTCCATGCAGTGCCCACGCGCTCGACCGACTGCACCGGGCTTTGCGTATGCACGATCGCGCCGGCCTCGATCGCCGCGCGCGCAAGGCCGCGCACATAGGCGAGCGGGTTCAGGTGGCCACCGGTCGCGTTCTCCCAGCCGCCATGCCAGAACTTCGAGCCCGTGATCGACTCGACGCCTTTCGCGTCGAGCAATTCCACAGGCGCGCCGCGGCGGCCCCAGGCCTTGACGCGCTTCTCCGCGAGCTTCATGCGGCCGGGCGTGTGCACCGGCTGCACCCAGCCGTTCTGCACCGCCTCGCACTCGATCCTGTGGCGGCGAATGAGGTCGAAGGTGAACTTCGCCGAATCGGCGACGAGTTGCACGAGCTGCTCGCCCTTGGCCGCGCCGCCGGATTCGGGCGCGATGTTCTTCGGCACGTCGTCCGGGTCCATGCGCGAGAGCGTCGGGATCACCTGGCCGTTGTTGCGTCCCGAGGCGCCGAAGCCGATCACGTCCGCTTCGAGCACGACCGCCTTCGCGCCGCCCTGCGCGACCGCCAGCGCGCAAGACAGGCCCGTGTACCCGCCGCCGATGATCGCGACGTCCGCGCGCACGTCACTTTCGAGGGCGTGCGTGGCCGGTGGCGGAGGCGCCGTAGAGACCCACAGCGAATGCAGGAAGACGGGATCGGGCATGGAGGGGCGATTCTAGCCCAACCCAGAGATGTACCGGTATCGATACACAAACTGACAGGAGACTAAGTCAGGGAGCGGGTCTTGGAAACTGAAAGTTTTGAATTAGGCGTCGGCCTGCAAGTCGGCAAGGGCATGCTCGCGCGTCCACTTCATGAAGCTCGCAGCCGGCATCGGCTTGGCGATGTGATACCCCTGCGGCCGGAGATCTTCATTCTCGCGCTCCGGGGATCACGCGTGCGGCCCCTCCGGACCCTGCGCGAATTTCGGTCCGAGGATGGCCTGCATCGGCTCTTCGATCGGGAGCGGCTGCTGGATTCCGAATCCCTGCGCATACCCGACCCCGAGCGCCTTCAGCCGGAGCAGGATGTCCTGCTCCTCCACGTCCGCGGCGATCACGCCGAAGCCGATGGTTTTCGCGATCCGCAGGATGACACCCATCTGCTTGCGCGCGATTTCGCTGGACAGCAGCCCCCGGATGACTTGGCCGTCCACCTTGACGAAATCCACGTGCAAGCCCTTGAGCACCATCAGCGAGGCGGCATTGCGCCCGAAACCGTCGATCATGATGCCGCACCCGGTTGCGCTCAGCGCCGCGGCGAAGCGGGTCGCGGCTTCCGGCAGCGCGAGGGCGTCGTTTTCCTCGATTTCGAACATCAGGGATTTCGCGTTGACGCCCTTGCGCACCAGCTCGTCGGCGACGAAGGCGGGGAACTCGATGTCACCGAGCGTCTGGCGGGACACGTTCATGCTGAATCCCGGCACGCGCGAGCCCTGTGACAGCGCCTGGAGCAGATTGCGCACGATCCAGCGATCGAGCTGCGGCATCATCCGGTAGTGCTCGAAGATCTGCAGGAACTCGCCCGGTGGCAGCGAGGCACGCTCCCCCTCGCGCACGCGCACGAGCGCCTCGCCCAGCGTGTATCGCTCCGCGCCGGCGAGCGCCAGGATCGGCTGGTAATAGAGCTGAAGCTCGTTGCTGCGCATCGCGTGATGGAGAAGGTCCGTCGGGTCAGGGGCGTCGACCGCGTCGAGGTCAAGGGGCGCGACGACGGCTTCGTCCTGGCGGGCCAGATCGTCGACCACGGTCCTGTCACGGGTCCATTTCAGGAAAGCCGCGGCCTCCATCGGCATGGCCACGAATCCCCCCTGCGCCAGCTCGCAGCCGAGCTGGCGAAGCAGGTCCCAATCCTGCTGGGTCTGCACGCCTTCGGCCACCGAAGCTATTTTCAGCTTCTTCGCCATGCCCAGGCTCGTCTCGAGGATGACCCTGGCCGCTTGCTGGCTCGCCGCGTTCGCGGTGAACGCCCGGTCGATCTTGAGCTCGGTAAAGGCGATGCGCGTGAGCTGCAGCATCGAGGAGTGTCCGGTCCCGTAGTCGTCGACGGACAACCCGAAGCCTTTCATGCGCAGGCGCGCGAGATTCTCCAGCGCCCGGGCTTCGCAGGCCGTCGTCGCGGCTTCCGTCAGTTCGAGGACCATATGGCGCGGATCGAGATTCTGGCCGCGCACGACCTCGGTCACGCGCCCGGCAAGCTCGACATCGCCGAGCGATTTGATCGACAGGTTGACCGACACGCTGACCTCCGAGCCGCTCTCGGCGCGCCACTGGCTGCAGAACGACGCCGATTTGCGCAGCATGATCCACGTGAGCACATCGATCAGCCCGTTGTCCTCCAGCAGCCCGATGAACTCGCAGGCCGCAACGATTCCCTTCTGCGGATGGCGCCAGCGCGCAAGCGCTTCGGCGCCCTTGACCCGCCCGCCCGCCAGCTCCACTTTGGGCTGGAAAAAGGGCTCGAACTGGTCGTTCTCCAGGCCTTCCACGATCTCCTCTATGGAGAACGGACGGGCCGCATCCCCGGGCGCGCTCTCGGGACTGTCGCCCTCCCGCACCCGCTGGGCATGGAGCCTGATCATCGCATCGAGCATCGCGGGCGTGACCGGCTTGGCGATGACGCCAAGGACCCTGACGCCGTAGGCCCTCGCCATCGTCTCGACCGAGGCGAGCAGGGGACCTTCGAGCGCGCTCGCGAGGATCACCCAGGCCGGGCTGCCCGATTCGCCCAAGTGCCGCATGAACTCCATGCCATCCATGCCCGGCATGTCGATGTCGCTGACGATGATGTCCACCGGCGGCGCCTGCGAGCGCACGATCGCCAGGGCCGCGCGGCCGTCGGCCGCGGCCCGAACATCGACTGCGCCCAGGCCCGTCAGCATCTTCTGCAGGAGGCCGCGCTGGAACTCGTGATCCTCCACCACCAGCCATCTCAACCCGGAAATGTTCATAGCCCCGTCTCGCTCACGGCAGTCTTGCCCGTACGCTGGGCATGGAGTCCGATCAGCGCATCCAGCATCGCAGGCGTGATCGGCTTGGCGATGGCGCCAAGGACGTTGACGCCGCAAGCCCTTGCCATCGTCTCGACCGAGGCGAGCAGGGGGCCTTCCAGGGCTGTCGCGAGGATCACCCAGGCCGGGCTGCCCGTTTCGCCCAGGTGGCGCATGAACTCAACGCCATCCATGCCCGGCATGTCGAGATCGCTGATGATGATGTCCACAGGCGCCTCCGGCGCCATGACAATCCTGAGAGCGGCGCTGCCGTCGGCGGCCGCGTACAGACGCTTGGCGCCGAGGCCGGCCAGCATCTTGAGCAGGATGCCACGCTGAAAATCGTGGTCCTCCACCACCAGGAATTTCAGGCCGCTGATGTGCATTTCGCTTCCTCGCAGTAGGTATTCAGCCGCTCCAGCTCATGCTGGAACGCGCCCATGTCGGCTTGGATCGAGTTCCAGTCGGCGGCACGGCCGGCGCTCTCGAGACGCTCGCACACGGCCGCAAGCGCGACGGCCCCGATCGCGCTGCTCGATCCCTTGATGCGATGCGACGCGTGCTTGACCTGGTCCGCGTCGCAGCCCTTCACCGCGGCTTTGAGGCTGGCGGCGTCGTCCTCGTTCACGCGCTGGAAGTCGGCCAGGATCTCGCGCTCGGCCGCCGCATCGCCACCGCAGATCGCGGCAAGCATCGAACGATCGACCGGCACGGCCGCCTGCATGATCGGCAGCCACTGGTCGAGCTTCTTTGCCAGGTCCATCAGCCCGACCGGCTTGGCGAGATAGTCGTCCATGCCTGCCGCGACGCAGGTCTCGGCCTCGCCTTCGAGGGCGATGGCCGTGCAGGCGACGATCGGGATGCGCTTGCCTTCGCCAGCGGCAAGCTCGCTTTCGCGAATGCTTTGCGCAAGCTCGTAGCCGTTCATCTCGGGCATGTTGCAATCGGTGATGAGGATCGCGAAGCGGCCGGATTTCCACATCGCGAGCGCTTCCACACCGTTTTCCGCGCTTTCGGCCGCGTAGCCCAGCATGTTGACCTGGCGCAGCAGCAGCGAGCGGTTGGTCGGGTGGTCGTCGGCCAGCAGCACGAGCGTGCCCTCTAGCCGCGCCTGATCGATCTCCGGCGCCCTGCGGCGCAGCCGCGTGGAGGTCCCCAAGCCGTCCCCGGGCTCGGCCTTGGCGAGCGCGAGCGGGTCGGCGATCGGCATCAGCAACTCGAGCACCATGGTCGTGCCGGTGCCAAGCTTGCTCACCATTTCGATCGAGCCGCCCATCAGCTCGGCAAGGCGGCGGCAGATCGTAAGCCCAAGGCCCGTGCCGCCGGCGCGGGGTGCGGACTCGCCCGCGGCCTGCACGAAAGGCTGGAACAGGCGAGCCTGGTCTTCGGTCGAGATGCCGATGCCCGAGTCGGTGACCGAGAAGCGCACGCGGTCCTCCCCGCCCGAGCGGTTCACCAGCACGGCTTTGATCTCGATCGAGCCCTTCGAGGTGAACTTGAGCGCATTGCTGACGAGGTTGTTGAGGATCTGGCGCAGCCGCATCGGATCGACCATCAGCGCGGGGCTGATTCGCGGATCGACGGCGCACTTGAGCAGGACGCGCTTGCTGCTTGCGTTGCCCGAGTACATGTTGCGCACGGCTTCGAGCGCGGAGGCAATCGACGCCGCCTCCGGACATACCTCGAGCTTGCCCGCCTCGATCTTGGAGAAATCCAGGATGTCGTCGATGATCCGCTGCAGCGAGCTTCCCGATTCGCGCACCACTTCGAGGGTGGTGCGTTGCGCGTCGTCGAGCTTGGTCAGGCTGAGCAGCTCGAGCATGCCCAGCACCCCGTTCATCGGCGTGCGGATCTCGTGGCTCATGGTGGAGAGGAAGACGCTCTTGGCGCGGTTGGAGTCCTCGGCGGCTTCCTTGGCTTTCTCCAGCGCATGGTCCAGGCGCTTTCGTTCGGTGACATCGCGCGCCGCGGCGAACACGCCCTGCAGCTTCCTGTCCCGGTCATAGAAGGTGGTCGCGTTGTACGACACCACGGTTTCCTTGCCGTCCCGCGTGCGCGCGGTGAGCTCGTAGTTGGTGAGCTTTTTCTCGCTCAGCACCAGGTTGATGGCCGCTTCGGCCCGCTCCGGGTCGGTGAAGTAGCTCTTGAAAGGCGCGCCGATCAGCTCGTCGCGCGTGCAGCCGGTGAGCGCTTCCATCTGTTTGTTGACGTCGGTGATGATCCCCGAGGGATCGGTCGTCATCAGCGCGTCGATGTTCGATTCGATGAGCGAGCGCGTATAGAACTGCTGGTCGCGCAGGCGCTGGTCGAGATTTTTCTGCTCTTCCTCGACCTGCTTTCGCGCGGTGTTGTCCGTGCCGATAAGAAGGTAGCCGATGATCGCGCCCTGCGCATCGCGCAGCGCCGTGACCGACACCACGGCAGGGAACCGGCTGCCGTCCTTCCTGATGTAGGTCAGCTCGTAGATGTCCTCGATGCCGCGCGAGGCCTTGAACACCAGCGCTTCGAATCCCGGCGTGATCGGGGTGTCCAGTTCCGCGGAAAGCTCCTGGGCGCGCGCGATCACTTCCTGCGGGTCCGAGATGTCGGCCGGCGTGATCTTGTTCATCACATCGGCGGCCGTGTAGCCGAGCATGCGTTCGGCGCCGACGTTGAAGATCTGGATCACGCCCTTCGCGTCGGTGGCGATCGAGGAGAAGTTGGCGCTGTTGAAAATCGCGGTCTGCAAGGCCCCCGCGCGCAGCAGCGCCGCTTCCGCATGCATGCGGTCGGTGATGTCGCGTGCGGCAGCAAAGACGCCCAGAACGTTACCGCGCACGTCCTTGTAGACCGAGGCGTTGTAGAGGACGTCGGTAAGGCGGCCGTCCTTGTGCCGGATAGTGAGCGGGTAGTCGGTGACGAATCCCCTGGCGAAGACCTGTTGGTATCCCTCACGCGCCTTCTCCGGCTCAGTGAAGTAGTCGGAGAAGTCGGTGCCGATGAGTTGCTGCCGCGCCACGCCAGTCACTTTGATCGAACCCTCGTTGACGTCCGTGATTTTTCCCTCGGGGCTGATCGTGACCAGCGGGTCGAGGCTTGCCTCGAGGAGGCTGCGTGCGTACTGAGAGGCCTGCTTGCGGTCGGTGACGTCGCGGGCGGCGGCAAACACGCCAAGGACGTTTCCACTGACGTCCTTGTACACGGTGGCGTTGTAGAGGACGTCGGTGAGCCTGCCGTCACGGTGGCGGATAGTGAGGGGGTAATCGGCGACGAGACCGTGTTCAAAGACTAACTGGTAGCCCTTGCGGGCCTTCTCGGGCTCTGTGAAATAGTGGAAGAAATCGCTACCGATCAGCTCCTCTCGGGTGACGCCGGTGACCGTGACCGTGGCCTCGTTGACATCGGTGATCTTCCCCTCGTTGCTGATGGTGACGAGGGGGTCGAGGCTGGCCTCGAGGAGGCTGCGGGCGTACTGGGAGGCCTGCATGCGCGCGGTATTGTCGGTGCCGATCAGGAGATACCCAATGATCGCGTCCTGCGTATCGCGCAGCGCCGTGACCGACACCACCGCCGGGAACCGGCTGCCGTCCTTTCTGATATAGGTCAGCTCGTAGATGTCCTCGATCCCGCGCGAGGCCTTGAACGCCAGCGCCTCGAAGCCGGGCGCAATCCGCGTCCCGAGCTCGACCGAGAGCGCCTTGGCGCGCGCGATCACCTCCTGCGGGTCCGAGATATCGGCCGGCGTGATCTTGTTCATCACGTCGGCGGCCGTGTAGCCGAGCATGCGTTCGGCGCCGACGTTGAAGATCTGGATCACGCCCTTGGCGTCGGTGGCGATCTTGGAGAAGTTCGCGCTGTTGAAGATGGCGCTCTGCAGCGCCTCGGCCGTGAGCAGGGCTTTCTGCCGGCGGCCTTCGGTTACGACATCGACCGTGCCGACGGTTTCCTCTGGGGCGCTCATAGCCCGAAGTTAAGTCCAACACCCTGCGCAGTCCGTTCGGTGGCGCACTTAGGAGCCGAATTCCCCTGCCGCTACAAGCCGATAGCCTGCTACGCTGCGGCCATTTGCGTAGCTGCGCGCAGGCTCTCCCGGCAGTCGCGCACGATCGTCTCGATCAGCTCTGCGCAGGTGGGAATGTCGTTGATCAGCCCGACCACCATGCCCGCGCTCACGATGCCGCCGTTCACGTCGCCGCTCCGGATCGCCACCTTGCCGCGCGCCCCGGCCACGAGGTGGCGCACTTCCTCGAATTTCGCGCCGGCCTTTTCCATCGCCACCACTTCATCCGACACCGCGTTCTTCAGCACCCGCGAAGTGTTGTGCATCGTGCGGAAGATGAGGTTGGTGTCGCGCTCGGTCGCCTTGATGAGCGCGGCTTTCACGTCCGGGTGGATCGGCGCCTCCTGGGTGCACATGAAGCGCGTGCCCATGTTGATGCCCTGCGCGCCGAGCGCCAGCGCCGCGGCCATCGCGTGCCCGTCGCTGATGCCGCCCGAAGCGACCACGGGTATCTTGAGCGCGCGCACCGCGGCCGGGATCAGGATGAGGTTCGGCACGTCGTCTTCGCCCGGGTGACCGGCGCATTCGAAGCCGTCGATGCTCACCATGTCCACGCCATGACGCTCGGCCGAGAGCGCATGCCGGACCGAGGTGCACTTGTGCACGATGGTGATGCCGTGCTGCTTGAACTTGCCGACGAAGTCGCGCGGGTTGTTGCCGGCGGTCTCGACGATCTTGATGCCGCTGTCGAAGATCGCCTGCATGTACTCCGCGTACGGCGGCGGCTTGATCGACGGCAGGATCGTGAGGTTGACGCCGAAAGGCTTGTCCGTCATCGAGCGGCAGCGCTCGATTTCCTTGCGCAGGTCCGCTGGCGTCGGCTGCGTCAGCGCGGTGAGGATGCCCAGGCCCCCGGCATTGGAAACCGCCGAAGCGAGCTCGGCGGTGCCGACCCATTGCATGCCGCCCTGGATGATCGGATAGCGGATGCCCAGCATTTCGGTGACTTGAGTTTTCATGGTGCCGATCGGACGTGAAATGAGGTGGGCCACTTTAATACACGGCGCCCCCCGGCTGCTAAGATCGGGCAATGCCAACGCGCCTATTTTTCCGTTTGCTGGCCGCAGCGCTGCTCGTCCTGACGCAGCCCGCCACGGCCCAGCCTTTTCCTGCCAAGCCGCTGCGCCTCGTAGTCGCTTTCGTGCCCGGCGGCGGCGACGACTACCACGGCCGTGTGCTGGCGCAGAAGCTCGCCGAGATCCTCGGCCAGCAGGTGGTCGTCGACAACCGGGCGGGCGCCGGCGGCCTCGTGGGCTGGGAACACGTGGCCAAGTCGCCCCCCGACGGCTACACGATACTGCTCTCCGGCGGCGGTCTCGCGGCGATCAAAAGCCTGCGCCCGAATGCACCCGTCGACCCGATCCGCGATTTCGTGTGGGTGTCGATGGTCGCGAACTATCCGCTGGTGCTCTTGGTGCATCCCTCGGTGCAGGCACAAAACCTGCGCGAACTCATCGCGCTGGCAAAAGCGAAGCCCGGCCAGCTCAACTACGGCTCCTCCGGCGTCGGCGCCACGCCGCACCTCGCCGCGGAATATTTCAAGTCGGCGGCCAACTTGGACATCGTGCATGTGCCTTACAAGGGCAGCACGCCGGTCTATGCGGACCTCATGGCGGGCCTCGTGTCGATCTACTTCGCGGTGCCCGCGAGCGGAGTGCCCTACGTGAAGAGCGGCAAGCTGCGCGCGATCGCAGTCACCTCCACCAAGCGCGCCTCGCTGCTGCCCACGGTGCCGACGATGGCCGAGGCGGGGCTTGCGGGCTACGACATCTCCTCGTTCTACGCGCTGCTCGTGCCCGCGGGCACGCCGCGCGAGATCGTGAACCGGTTGGCCGAAGCGACCGCCAAGGCCGTCGCGTCGCCGGACCTGCGTGAGAAAATCGTCAACGCGGGCTCTGAGCCGGTGTCGAGCACCCCGGAAGAACTCCTCCAGATCGTGAAGGAAAGCGCGGCCAAGTTCGACCGCATCATCAAGGCTGCCAATATCAAGCCAGAGTAGAGGAACCATGTACGAGCCCTTTCCCGTCATCAGCATCGAAGGCGACGCGCGCGAGTGCGGCGTGCAGCACGGCAAGGCGGCGGCGGACCGCGTTGCGAAAACGATCGCCTATTACCTGCCCGCTTTCGAGCGCACTGCCAAGCTGACGCGCGAGGAGATCCACTCGCGGGCCCGGGCCTACGGCGCGCAGATCGAGAAGATCGACGCGGACATCCACGCGGAGCTCGGCGGAATTGCCGCGGGCGCAAAGCAGTCGCCCGAGGACGTCATCGCGGTGAACTGCCGCACCGAGCTGTTGTACGGCAGCCTGGGCGGCACCAAGCCGGCCACCGAATGCACCACCGTCGTCGCACTGCCCGAGGCCACGAAGGACGGCAACATCCTCGTGGGCAAGAACTGGGACTGGCGCACCCCCGCGATCGAATCGGTCGTCGTGCTGCGCATCCGCCAGAAAGGCAAGCCCGCGCTCACGATGATCGTCGAGGCCGGCATGGTCGGGCGCGACGGCTTCAACGAGCACGGCATCCTCGTGTGCGGCAACCTGCTCGTCTCGACCCACGACAAGGGCGCCACGGGCGTGCCGATCCCGGTCCTGCGCCGGCGCATCCTGCACTCGGAGCGCTATTACGACGCGATCGATTCATTGGCGATGGCACCGCGCGGTGCCTCGGGCAACTACCTGATCGCGCACCGCGACGGCGTGGCGATCGATTTCGAGACCACGCCCGAGAATGTCTACGTGGTCTATCCCGAGCGCGGCCTGCTCACGCACTCGAACCACTTCCAGTCGATCGTCGCGCAGACCACGGGCGCGACCAAGTACTACACAGGCGACACGCTCTACCGCGATTTCCGCGCCAAGCAGTTGCTCGAGGGCAAGATCGGCCGCATCACGATCGACGACATCAAGGCCGTGCTCAAAGACGAGTTCGGTGCGCCGCGCGCCATCTGCCGCTCGCCGCACGAATACGCGGGCGAATCGACCATGACGATCGCGTCGCTCGTTTTCGACCTGAAGAACGACGTCATGCACGTGGCCCCCGGCCAGCCGACTAAATCGCAATACCAGCAGGTGCGGCTGCCGGACGCCGCAGGCCTCAGGGTCGCCAGCGCGCGCTGAGCGGTTCCTCCCGGGCTAGCCCCCGGTAAAGCCGCGACTACCGCCCGGCCGGCACGAACAACGCCGCCAGCGCGCCGACAAGGACCAGCATGAAAGCGCAAACGATGAACAGCATCGCATCCGAAAGCATCGAGAGCCGCGGATCGTTCATGGACCTGTGGGTCCTTCGCAGCAGGAATCCGATGAGCTTGGCGTTGTTCATGTGGGAGACAAGCAAATTGCCTTCGTACGGTTTCACGACCAGCGTGCGCCGGATTTCCGGATGCCGGTCCCTGAGGCGCAACTCCAGCATCACCCTCAGGGCAAGGGCGGCTGCGAGCACGGCGAAGCCCGCGAGGTAGAGCCCCATGGCCCGCTACTCGGCGCGCACTCCGGCCTGCCGGATCACGCGCCCCCACTTCTCGGCGTCGGCCGCCATGACCGCGCCGAACCTTTCCGGCGTGCTGGGCGTGGGGGCACGTGGACGATGTCCACCTTCGCAACTGCGAACTGGGCCAGCGCGAACAGGGCAAAGGCCAGGAGAATGCGGCGCATGCGGTTATCCATATCAGGTTCCATATTAACGGAGTAAGCGATGGCAAAACGAACGTCAGCCAAACCGGCTTCCAGGCCCAAGGATGCCTTGGAAGAGCGCATTGTCAACGCGGCGTCGCGCCTGTACGCCGAGCACGGGTTCGACGTGCCGCTCTCGCGCATCGCGAGCGCGGCGAAGGTGACGACTGCCGCGCTTGCCGGAGCGGTCGGCGGCAAGAAGGCCCTGCTCGATCGCGTCTTCAAGCAGCTTTTCGCGGGGCGCTGGAAACCGCAATGGGATGCGCTGCTCCTCGACCGGAGCCTGCCGCTCGAGAAGCGCCTTTCGCGCTTCTACGTGGAATACCGCGGCAATATCGAGCGCAGCGGCGCGCGCCTGTGGACACGCGCCGGGCTGCTGGGCCTGCATAAGTCCGGCGACTTCAGCGGCACGCTCGCCAGGCGCATCCTGGTCCCGATGATCCGCGAGCTGCGGCACGAGGCCGGCCTCACCAAGGCAGCAAAACGCGCGGTCACCGGCAAGGAGCTCGAGCTCGCGCAGGTGCTGCACGGCGCGATCGCCTTCCCGCACACGCGCAGCCACGTCTTCGGCATGACCGTGCACGGGGGGCTGGAAGAACTCGTGCCGATGATGGTGCGGGTGTGGCTGCCCGGCGCGAAGATCGAAGTGCGCAGGCTCAACGGCTGAGCCCGCGTGCCGCTGCCCGCTCAGGAAGGAAAGTCCGTTTCGGTCCCGAGGTAAAACCACTCGACGCCGGTCGCCGCATTGCCGTTCGGCATGACGATGATCGCGTCCTCGGGCGCGGCCACGGCCTCCCCGCCCGGCAGCAATGCGATCGCCTCGCCCTTGCGCACGGAGTCCAGGTGCCGCCAGGGCTTGCTGAAGGTGGCGCCCTCCTGCCGGAAGTGCGCGCTCTTCATGCGGATGCACCGCTGCCCGGACAAGGGCGTCCCGCGATTCATGCTCCTCGCCGTGGGCGAGTCCGCCTCAAGCATGCCCAGGTGCACCAGTGCCAGCAGGATGGCGCGGTAGGCCACGTCCGCCGCATCCGGGTTGTTGTGATGCCCGCACTCGAGCGTGACGGCGAGCGCGCCCTTGGTCCGCGCATACTCGGTGGTGCCCTGCGACTCCTTGTCGGGGCCGCTGCCGAAAGCCTCCGACCACCCATAGACGAAGTCCGGCACGCCGAGCGCCCGCGCGTACGCCGTCTCTTTCGCCTCGAATCCGCCAAGGAAGATGAACGGCCCGCCCTGCGAAGTGTACGAGTGCAGGTCCAGCAGCACTTCGGTCTCGTCGAGGACCCCGCAGAGGATCGGGTCGAGGTGATCCTCGTAGCGCGTCCTCTCCTCCTTGGGGTAGAGGAAGCGGTTGAGGTTGCGCTCCATGAAGCGCACGCCCGCCGCATAGGCCCTGGGATTGGTTACCGGCACGAGCCGCAGCGTCCCGCGCCCGAGGGCCACCGCGCCGCTGTCGATGTCGGCGATGAGACGGCCGATCGCCTGCGCTCCGGCGCGCTCGTTGCCATGCACTGCGCCGAGCACGGTCAGCGCCGGTCCGGCCTCGAGGGCGCGGTAGGTTACGATTTTTACGGTCATTGGCGGAGCGTGGACTACGGGACGCGCAGGGTCAATTTGCGTTCGCAATGGCACGCGGAGGCGCACTTACTTGGGCTTCGCCTTCTTCGTAGGCTTCGACTTGCCGGAACTGTTGAGGGCGGCCGCCTGGCGAATGAGCGCCTTGAACGCCGACGCGTCAATTTCCGCTCCTTCGGCGAGGTCGATTGCGCGACGAACGTTCCCGTCGAGGCTCGAGTTGAAGAGGCGGTCCGGATCCTTGAGGGCCGCGCCCTTGGCGAAGGTCAGCTTCACCTTGTCCTTGTAGGATTCGCCGGTGCAGAGGATGCCCTCGTGCGACCAGACCGGAGTGCCCATCCACTTCCACTCCTCGACGACGTCCGCCTTGGCCCTCGACCGACTTTTTCATGCTCCCGTCCTGAAAGTTGTGGTGGCCAAGAGAAGAGCGGATGGCAGCAATTTACCCGGAGAGCGGCTCTGGGCAAGGCGTTTTCCGAAAACATGGCAGCAATGCAGACGCTGTAGTCGGTGTTGCCGGCGCGCACCATCATGAGGCCGTTTGCATTGAGCCGTCTGCTGCAAGGCAGGGTTGGCGACTCTCGCAGGCGGCCACCACGCCGCAACGTGGTCTACCGCCTCGCGCCGCCATGGTGGGGTTTTCTGTGCTGATGCCGGACGACAACGATTCGAATACTCGCATCGAGGGTTCGATATACAACCGAGTACGGAAATACCCGCAACGGAAATATGCGGCGCCCCTTCGTGGTTGGCGTGCCAAAGCCTGGATGTTCGGCCAAGAGCTGAGCGACGCGCTCGAACTCGGTAAGAAACTCCCGGGCAACAACCAGTCCAGCTTGTCCGGCGTAGAAATCCAAGGCGTTCGCAATATCTTGCTCGGCGCCAGGGTGAAGAGAATATGTCAACCAGCTAGCCTTGACCGAAGGCGATTGACTGCATCGGGACCGGAGACTTCTGCCACGGAACCCGATTCCAGCAGCGCCTCCCTCCGATCTGCTTCGTGCTCCCACGCAGCCTCGACTTCTGGGTCTGAATCAAGGCTTGCAATGAGTCGCTCAAGCAGGCGCACTCGATCCGACGGAGCAAGCTTCAGGGCCTCAGCCTCCAGGATTTCAAGAGTGGTACTCATAGCAATCTCCGACGCGAGTGCGTTGAACAATCTATAGCTTGCCACAATGGGTGCTGGTCCAGCCAGCGAAGTGCTACGCGGAGACATGGACCTCGGGTGCAACGTGTGGTTAGCCTGCAGCGCGCGCAGGTAATCGCCGAGCGGGCCGGCTGACGACAGGACGGCCACTTTGCACCTCTTTCTCTCGAAGGGCCTTGCACATTGCCGCCAGGTCATTCTTGTGGCGTTTGGCTGATGTGCCGAAAATTCCACGTCAGCAGATAGTCTGTTCCTTGAGTCGCTGCTATCGCAATGTGGAGCTTACCGGCGACCGCAGGGCGTCAGGTACAACGCAGGGCTATGCCGCGGTTTCAAGCGGGATCTCCCATCCAGGGAAGACAAGTACAGCCGGATGGCACTTGAGGGCTTTGGCAAGCACCTTTGCGCGCTCCACCCCCAGATTCACCCGGCCATTCTCAATGGCAGACAAGGTCGCCTGCGGGATTCCCGTTAGCGCAGCAAGCTGGGTTTGGCTGAGTTCCTGAAGTTCGCGAAGGATGCGCACAGACTCACCGACAGAGACCTCGATTCGCTTCTTTGCGGGACGAAAACCTTTCATGCTATGGCCTCCTGTAGTCGTGAGACGTGACTTGAATAACCTGGATCAGGAGCACATAAGACATGTCAAGGGCACGCAGACTCAGCGGCGTAACGTGGAAGCCAACGGCGCGCGGCCAATGAACCTCGCAAAACACCGCCGCTCACGCGCGTCCGGTGGGCTGCCGGGTTAGGCGCAAAGACTTCCGCTAGCCGTGATGCCACCATGCGCGCCCTCG
>Ga0163151_10003220_pt1 | contig 23792 bp, 17 predicted proteins | sample OliLakLV19MP5IB2_FD_145596 | JGI IMG/M metagenome (GOLD analysis project Ga0163151, IMG submission 145596) | Freshwater microbial mat bacterial communities from Lake Vanda, McMurdo Dry Valleys, Antarctica - Oligotrophic Lake LV.19.MP5.IB-2 | ecosystem: Environmental > Aquatic > Freshwater >...
GAATCGGCGCATGGAGGCAATCGCCGTGGATGCGCCGATTCTCATCACCGACAAGAAGATCTCGACCTTGAAGGAAATCCTTCCCGTACTCGAGAAAGTCGCACAGACTGGCAAGAAGGATCTCGTGGTCATTGCGGATGACGTCGACGGCGAAGCCCTCACGATGTTTGTCGTCAACAAGCTGCAGGGTCGCTTCAACGTTCTTGCGGTGAAGGCGCCGGGCTATGGCGATCGCAAAAAGGAGATGCTGCAGGATATCGCGGTCACCGTCGGCGGACAGATGGTCTCCGACGATCTCGGCGTGAAAATGGAGAATGTCGAAATCAGCATGCTCGGCCGCGCATCGCGCGTTGTCGCCACCAAGGATTCGACGGTCATTGTCGGCGGAAAAGGCGAGAAAAAGGACATCAACGAGCGCGTCGCAAGCCTCAAGAAGCAGATTGCGGCGTCGGATTCGAAATTCGATAAGGAAAAGCTCGAGGAGCGCATCGCCAAGCTCGCCGGCGGCGTTGCGGTCATCCGCGTGGGTGCTGCGACGGAGACAGAGATGAAATACCTCAAAGACAAGATCGAGGACGCAGTGAATGCGACAAAGGCGGCGATAGCTGAAGGTATCGTACCGGGAGGCGGCGCGGCCCTCGTGCGCGTGGCAGATGCGCTGCAGAAGAAGAATTCTAAGAATAAAGATGTGCATGGCGAATTTGCCGTCGGCTACAATATCGTCGTAAGCGCACTCACAGCGCCGTTCAAACAAATCGTTCTGAATGCCGGCCGTGATGATGACTCGCTCCTCATGGATGGTCTCCTTAAGAAGACCAACGGCGGGTGGAATGCGGTCACCGAGGAAATCGTGGATATGTTTGAAGCAGGTATTATCGATCCGGTCAAAGTGACGCGCAGCGGTGTTGAAAACGCTGCATCAGCAGCCGCAGTACTTCTCACCACGGAAGCAGCCGTTGCCGACGAGCCGGAGGATAAGAAGGAGGCTCCAGGTGGAGGTGGCATGGGGGATATGGGGATGGGGATGTAAGAAAACCTGCGCACACGCAGGACTGGGTTTTCTTTCTGGAAGATGAGCGCCCACCGGCGCACTCGCTTGAAAGCGCATCAATACCTCCTGCAGAGGTATTGATGCGAACCAGTAATCCGTCCAAAGAGTACTAGTGGAAGCTTTGATTTAGCACGGCCCCGCGATGCGGGGCCGTGCTATTTCCATGATGGGTTCATATTGACTTCACCACCTAATGTGGTATTATTTGACATAGAATAAATTTGTTGCTCAAACAGAAGGACACCGCGGAAATGAAAATCCTATTCGTGATTGCAGCATTGCTCGCGGCCTCAACGCCGCTAAGTGCTGAAGAATTTCCCGTCGACGAAGCCTGGGCCGGCGAGATTGTTGGTCAATCGGCAGCCGATATTCTCACTGTCGCAAAAGAGCCAGGCATTCGCGAAAATTCGAAAGTTCGCGAAATGAGGAAACTTCTTGCACCCAACTGGCCGATTGAAATGAGTGAAAGCTCGCATCCAAAAGGAACGCAGCCCGGTACCGGAGTTCTCCGCACTGAACTGAAGCCTGGCGTGGTTGACCTCGAACCGATCGAAGTCGATCGGACTAACAAAGCCGACCGCGAGTCGCAACGGAAAACAGAACTCGAAGGGTACTCCTTCGCGTGCAAGAAAGATGCATGCGATAAGAAAGACCCTATTTCGTTCCGAGTCGTTCCATTCGATAGCCCTCGGGCTATCAAAGGTTCACTCAAATGACAACTGCGCACGATCCACACTCGGGTCGTGCGCAAACTTTGTATGTGGGGAAATCCCACTTCTTCACGTCGTTCTCACTCTATACTTACCGCAATGAGTGGCACGACACATCGCGCCGGCCTTTTTGGTGTAATCGTATTCGGTTTGCTGTTCGCGGCGCTTTTGCCTTTTCTTACGCATGCACAAGCGCAAGTCGGCGCCTGTCAGCAGGGGTATCGAACGTGCGTATTAAACAAGACTCCAGAACCATTATGCGCGGATGCGTGGCGAAGGTGTATGCAAAAATGCACAGGCGCACAATATGCGTGCAATAAAGAACCCGAATGTCAGGCGCATTGTACAGAGAGAGCATCCAGCGAGGTCGGCGTCATCAGCTGCTGTACTCCCCTTACGGGGCCAACACAACAAGCCGCGTGCAAGCAATATATTGATAATCAATGTGTCGATCAGGGGGCAAAACCTGGTGAATGGCAAGGAGAAGGGGATACACAGCCACCACAACAACCCGAACCCTCGACTCCTTCACAGCCCATCCCAAATCCACTCAATCCACAAAGCCCGTGGGATATCTTAGATCAACCTCCAAGTGATTCCGCCGTTCCTACCAGTCCCACAGATCGACCGATTGAAATGGTTCCTGTACGACAAGTTCTAGTTCCGACTGACAATGCGGGGCCTGCAGCATCGCTCATACAGAATACGCCGACGGATATGAGCATGACACCGACTGGTTTCCAGCTAAATGATAATCTCTGGAATACCGAGTCTTGGTACAATTTTGCACCCACACCGTCTCAATTTGCAGGATTGCCCGTCGACATTGCTTCGGTAAATTTCACGCCGTTTCAAAATGGATTCAATGCCGGAGCGTTGTTCAGTCCCGATGTAATTCCTTTAAGTGGTGGATTAATTCCGCAGGGTGGATTTTGGAGTCCACTCGATTCGATTTCCAGCGCGCCGAATTTCTCAGCCCCACCCTCATCGTGGTCGCTCGCTGGCGCATGGAATGGATTTACGAATTGGGCGGGAAATGCATGGAACGGTGTCACAAATTACTTTTCGCCGGACTCTCAACCAATAGCAGACCTCTCATCTATGGAGGGCTTCAATCCGACGCCGAGCCTCCCGCAGCTTCCTGCAGATCCTATTCCGCTTGGCGAAGTCGCCGCGCTGCCGCCACCAGACCCCGGGCAGACGCCGCTTATGCAGTATCAAGGGCCGTTCGGACTCGGAGAAAACGCACTCGATGGCATTTCGGTGAACGATTTCAATGCCGGGGACCAGCTTAATGCGATTGCAGGCTTTGATGTTCCCGATGGCATGGCCGTCTCTCCGTTCGATGCCGGCAAGGTGGATGCAGTGGTCGCGCCGGACACTGGCCGTTCTCCGTTTGCAAACAATACGCCATACGGTCAACTTGAATTCGAAGGCCTTACGGATAATCCTAGGGTCGGACAAGCGTATACTCTTGGATTTTCGACTAATGAACAAGGGGTAGTCGTAACTTCGTACATACCACTTCCTCCGATGGAAGGGCGATATGCGGATTTCTTAGACCCCGTGGCTCGCGGGCAATATTATGATGCGTTCGGTGATGATTTTAATAATCCGGCAGTTGCAGCGGCACGGGATCTTACGGGACTTCGCGCCGCTCAAGCTGGAAATTTGCTGGACACGGCGCGGACGCAATTATCATCGTATGAAGCGGAGCTGCGCGGACTGCAGACCCCTGATAGCGTCGGTTCCGCGGAATTCGGACCGTTGCCAGGAGATACCTCGATGCCTGAACGTCAGGCAGAACTGGAGGCGCTCATCGCCGATAAACGGAGTGAAGTCCTCGCTCTAGAGCAGCAAGTCAATCAGGATCAACGATTGGGCCAGTACTTTGAAGAAAGCAGGCCATTTTCGGATGAACTGGCATCCCGCATGTTGCGCGATCAAGTGTACGATGAATTTGGTGACCCTGACATCGACGGTCCGCGCCGCGCCGCGCTCAATGCGGACAATTGGCTGTTGGAGCGAACCGCGGCTCGGCACGACCTAACTCCACTCAATCTCAGAGATATTTCAGAAGGAGGCACGCTTCAGGAAATTCAACAGAGAGCAATTCTTCTCGATCAGCGCGATATTCTCCGGACAAATGCGGAAGCCCAGCTGCAGGGATATTATGCAGAGCGCGACGCCCTGAATCCTAATGCATACCTCGATGGTCCAGAAAGTTCTCAATATGGTCAACTATTGCATCAACGAATTGCGGACCTCGAAGCGCGCATCGCGCTTATCGATGCGAATCCCGATCAACTCCCTCCAGAGTTGCAGAGAATCGTGGATCGGCACATCTCGGATGGTAAAACAGACCCGACATGGGTGCAGTACGCGCGCGGTATTCAACGATTTTTCGAAGGTGGACCTAATACTTCGTTAGTACTCACGCTTCCTGGATATATTATCGGTTTTCCAGGTGGATTAGCCGATTTGGCAGGCTATGGAGATCCGCGGAGTGCGCTATTTGAAGTGAATCCGGCGTTTGTCTCTCAAAATCGATCGTTAGGTGCAATCAACGTCGCCGCCGGCACATTTCTTTCCGTACCAGGTGCTGCAATTCTTAAGGGCGGTGCGCACATCGCAGGCTCAGTAGGGGATTTCTTTAGGGCTGCGACCCCGACACCGCACTTCAATCCGGACTATGTTAGCGGCATGGATGCCATCCCTGGAAGAGTACTGAAACCGTATGTCGCGGAAGGAGGAACTGTTTTCGACGACGCTATTCGAGGCGGGGCATCATATGACAATGCGTATCGTGCTGCTTCGGATTACATGGGTGAAAATATCGCTCGAAATACTAATTTGCCGGAATCTATTCGCAACGACCTGGCAGGGGTGATTCGCGCGGATCTTGACGCTCGCGGATTCCAGCCTGGAGCATGGGCGGACAATATCTCAGCTCCGGCACCGCGAGTTGATGTCCCATCACCTATCGGCGCAATAGATTCGCCTAATCTTCCACCGGCTCGCTTTCCCGACAGTAGCCCGTCGCTTGGCTCGCGCATAGCAGACTGGTGGCGCGGGGCACCGGACTCGGGCCTTCCGAGTCCAGCCGCTCTCGCGCCGAATTCAAATCCTGGTTTTTTGGCGCGCGCCGGCGAAGCGGCAAATAATGCTTTCTCCAATATTGCCCGCGCTACAGGCCTCGACAACTCGTTCCGCGCTGCCGCAATCTCGTTGTCGCTGTTGGTGAATCCTGCTGCCTTCGTCGACAACACAATTTCTCCATCGGGAATCACTCGTAGCATCATCGGCTCGCCTGCAGTAGCGCGGCCAGCAAATGCGCTACCAACAGGAGCCGTGCGGGATTTGTCTAGTCAACTTGATACGCTCACCGCAGACATTTCCAGGCGTAACAGTGAAATGACCACTCTTACAAGTCGCGCGTTGGACCCGAATCTGACAGCGGTTGAGCGACAAGCGATTCAATCGCAATTGACTAAACTTGATGGAGAATTCGATGTAGCACGTGGTCAGTTCAATAACGCAGTCGCTGAACTAAATCGTGTCAGCGGAGCGGTGCGTACGACGCCCTACGATACATTTGGTAACGCATATACACTTCCACGATTCGCACATGAGGCGGGTGCCGCCCAATTGCGGGCCGAAACGCTAGGAGGACTCAGAAATTCTGCCCTAAGTGCAACCTCGCCAGAAGACCTCGCGCGTATTGGTACTGCATTGCGGAATGAATTGCCGAATGGTCCTACATTGCCGATTTCAAGCCGTTCTGGCTTCGCAGATAATCAGCAAATTCTCTCGCGGTATATCGACGAGCGCATCGCGGAGCAAGAAGACATCGCACGCCTTATGCGGAATGCACTCGCTGCTGAGACGCGTGCAACCACCCCCACACTTAATGATGTCGTTACGGATATATCGAGGACCCCAACTACGCAACCAAGCGCATGGCAGGCGATGTCGCCTGATGAGCGCATCGTCCGAGCTGTCGAAATGGTGGATTCGATGAATACGACCTGGAAGGCGCGGTTTGCGGCGGAGGGTCGTGTGTATACACCGCCGGAGTTTGCAGTCCTTGATGCGCGTTCCGGTGGCACTGGGCGAGAACCAGCTGCTTACTATCCATTCGAAAAAGCGATTCTCGTTGACTTAGCGCATCCGGCATTTGTCCGAGGAACAGATAGTACTGTGGCGTTTACGTTAGCGCACGAGATGGCGCACCATGTGCAGAATCAACTCGGGATTACGAAGGGTCTGATGCAATCAAGAAATCCATTGCCGACGTATCTGTCCGAACTGCAGGCAGATTATCTGGCAGGCAGTGTTATGCGTGGTTATGACCTCGCGCAATTGCGTGCTTATGCGGCATCACACGGCAGTGATGCGCCGGGTGTGAGCGTGCGAGTCGATACCGCTTCGCATCCGTTGGTTGCGGAACGCACCTCTGCTGTTGTCGCAGGCATCGATGGTGATTGGAAAGTCGGGCTCGAAATGCTGTCGAGTGAAGGGGTTCGACCTCAATGGAATAGGGTCGCTTCAACGCAACAAGGAGCACCGCCACCAGTTACCGACAGGGTGATAGACCGCGCGATCCAGCGCTTCGGTCCCTCGCGGCAGTCGTCGCTCGATGGAACAATCGCCGATCAATACACACGCAATCGACTATTCTCAGACGGTTCAAGCCCTAGCATTACGAGTAGGATGTTGACCCGAGGAGGTGATCCGTCCAACGTACCTGGACCAATTGGGCGCGCTATTTCCAATTTTGCTCGCGCTGTGAGAGATGTAATTATTCCGCCAGCAGCAGCGCGCGGTCGTAATTCGAATATTGCAGTTACTTCGAGTCCATATCTTCGAAATCAACGCGCGGCGCTATTAGCCGAAATTGATGGAAATCCTCGGACGAGCAGGCTTGTTGCCGCGACTCTCTGGGGCGAAGCTGGAGGTGGTCAAAGTTTACAAAAACTTGCTGTTCTTGAGGCTATGATAAATCGTGCTCAGCTGCCAGGCTACGTTCTTCAGACTGAGCGAGCAGCTGTCAGTCGCGCGACACGCTCCGGATACATTGCGTCAGGCGGTCGATTGAATACTGTGGAAAAGCTTATCTTTAACGGCTTCTATGGGCCTGTTAATGAAGGGCGAGTGATTCGGTATTTTAATAGCGGCGTTTCAAGCATTGATCTTCAGGGCTCAAATCGCCTCATCGAGCAAGTGCGCACGGGAAGTAATGTCTGTAATTTTTGCACAGATCAGGGTATGCGTGCCGAGATTGTAGGTTCAAAATGGCAAGTAGATGGTGAATATTTTGGACACATGTTCGGTAGCCCTCGTTGGGCGAATCAACAGCGAGCTCTACAGATTGCTGCTGATAGTTCCAGAACTATCCCAACGACGAGACTTGCAGATAGTGTGCGCAGTGGTCTTGGGGGCCCCAGCGCTGCTCCATCAACCGCGCCTACTGCTCCTTCCCAGATTGCGCGGGGGTCTACGCAGACACCATCTAGCCCTCCAACCCGAACTACGACGCTTGGAAATCTGGCGCTAGAAAAAATAACTGAAGGCCTTCGGGCGGTTGGAGACAGAATTGTTCCGCAACAAGTGGCGACACCACCTCTGCCAGTGCGTGCGCCCACGCGTGTTGCCGAAGCTCCGGCTGCTGCGACGCCTGCTCCTGTTCGTGTCGTTGCAGAAACGCCGACTCCTGCCGTAGCAACGCCGGAGGTGCCACCGCTTCCCGTGCGTGCGCCAGTAGAGGTGCGCATGGCGGCTCTACAGAATGATATTACTGCAGCGCAGGCTCGCGGTGCTTCAGTGACAGCAGTAGAAGGTGAGATAAAGCAGCTGAAAAATTTGCTTACGCAGACAAGAGGCGCTATGCGCGAAACAGCGGCTGCAGTCGCGAGAAGCGCCATGCCTGTCGAAGGGTCTAAAGCAGCTGAAATTATCGCACAAGGTTCTAAAGCGGCGCAGCAGCTGCCAGAAATGTTACGCAGCATCGACCAGCTTGCAGCGCGATCGAACGTCTCTGTTCCGAATTCCGCGAATCTTATCCGTGATATCGAACAGCTCGGAAGAGAACTAAGAGCTTTCGATGCGCGGCGGGCGAAGGAACCGAATCCAAGCTGGTTTGAACTAGCTGCACGGGGTGCTGAAGCATCACGGCTCGTGAAGAGCGGAACAGAGCTTGCAGGAAGGACTGGAGCGCATATGGCATCTGTTCAGAGTGCAGCAAATGCCGGCCGTCTGCAGTCAGCGCAACGGCTCGCGCAAGCACAAACCGAGCTAACAACACTGCAGCGTGCGCAGCTTGCACAGCAACCTGCACTGGCGCCTGCACCAACCGCAGCCGCTGTTTCGCCTTCTCCAGCTTCTGTCCAACCAGCGTCGCTCTCACCAGTTAATCCCGCCACAACAGAATTACCGCGGCTTTCACTCGATTCTCTCCGTCAGCAATGGAACGATTTCGTTGTATCGACTCGAACTCCGACCGACGATTTCTTGCGCATTTCACGTCTTGACGATGTTTCATCGCCAAATGTATTCAATCAGACGCGTCCGTTGATCAGTACGGAGATGGATGCACTGGTGCAACGGGCAATTATTTCACGCCAGAATGCAGATACGCTCGCGAAACTTGCAGTAGCAGATAGGGAACTTGCCGCATTGCAGACCTACGCACGCAACAGAGAAAATTACGCTATAACTGCACTGACACGTCACTACGACGTGCCTTCACTTGCTGAAATTCCTCCTCGTTCGCCACTTGAGCATTCGACCCAGCAGTACTACCGTGATTTATATTCAGAAGGGCGTGCGACAGAACAAAGGCTCTCGATTGAACTTGCACAGAATGATTTAGCGCGGATGCGGCTAGAAAACGCTGACGCGGCTCCGTCCGTGCCGCATTCGCAGGCTGCTATTGCCGCGCAGGAAGCACGTATCGCCCAGCAAGTAAGTGACTTCAATAGTTTCAATGCGACGCGCGTCGCGGAATCCGATACGTACTTCCGGAAATTTGCAGACGCTCAACAGTATCGTTCCGTCGACCAATTGCGTGCAGCGAATGCTCGAATGGATGCTCAGCTCGGACGTTTATACGGCGCTGACTGGAAGCAGATCGACCTTTCTGCACCAGCGCTTACTATCAACGAAAAAAGACTGGTAAATGACGCCTTATTGACTCGTCGAATGGAAGCTGAAATCGACATGGGGTGGTATACCTTCCGTTCGAGTCCGTCGCAAGAAGCAAGTCGTTTCGCCGTAGATGCTATCGTCGCTGCGAATGGCGCGTGGGGTAACGCATTCCGCAGAGCTTTAGACGGGATTGCTGATCGCTTAGTTCCTCCTCGAGGTGATCTCCCGCCGAACGTCCCGAACTTACCGACACTTCCAAGTACTCCTCAAGTCGCGCTGCGACAAGTGCCGCGAATTGACCCGCCTCCACCGCCAGATCCAGCACTGCCGACTTCACCACCACCGATTCCGCCCGACCGATTACGTGCTCCTCTTACTTCCGCGGAAGAATGGCGTGCGCTGATACAGGAACCCTTCGATGTATCTTTACAGCGAGTGCGTGAGAGCATCGCGAGTAACGGTGCTCGCAGACTCCAGACCGTTGCTGAAGCACTGGGCTTGACTCCATTATCCGGCGTTCACTTGGTCGAGGATTTCGCACGCTTATCGGACAATCAGCTTGCTCGCTTGCGTTCGGATGCCAACTTGCAGAGTCCTGTCGGTACGCAATTCGAACTCGATTTTGTGGATAATCTTGGACGAGCTCCAATACGAGAGAATCCCAACGACTGGGCACGGTATATTCCTCGCCCGATAGATACACAACTCAAGCTAGATTTCGGTGTTCTTTCCACTCTTCCGCGAATTTCGTCTCCACCAACGCTTATTCGGAACGGAGTGCCGGAGCCATTACCTGAAGTGGCCCGTCAGTCTCCTGCGAGAGGAGTATTTGTCGAACCACAATTGGAGTTAAAATTCGCTGAGAATCTCGGACAGGCCCCTAAAGTCGACAATCCCTATGATTGGGCGCGTGTTCTTCTCGATCCTGTAGACACACAGCTTAAGTTAGATTTCGGCATTCCCTCGAACCCTCCTCGAATCGCGTCTCCACCAATCCTTATTCGGAACGGGGTTCCTGAAGTCTTCGCGCCATCACCCGCACAAGTGGTTTCGCCGGCTGCGGTAACACCTACGCCATCTGCCGTGACACCGACACCGGCAGCCGTGAGAGCTCCATCCAACACTCTGACACTTGATGAATTCCTTGAGCGAAACGCGTTGGGAAGAGAATTGATTGCCGCTCATCGAGAATTGCAGGACGCGTATCGGGCAGCTCTGCGACAGCCTACGCCGGCACAAGCCGTGCCGCTAGCAGCCGCGGTAACGCCGACGCCAGCCGCAGCAGTTCCTTCTCCGGCGTCTGCGGTAACCCCGACGCCGGTCGCTCGCGGTGCGAGTGGAGTCGGCGCTGGTTTGCGTACAGTCACAAGTGCATTTGGAGGTGGTCTTGCCGCTATTGGGAGAGGCATCGACTCACTAGCACTCGCTGCCGAGCGGCGACTCATCGGAAGTCGTGCGGCTGCACCTATCGATACACAACCGAGACTTGATCTTGTGGGAGGGAGCGGCGTAGCGCCTCGTGTAGCGCGTGCGCCGGAACCGACACCACTACCATTCGTGGACGAGCAGCTTACCTTCGAATTCGCAACTGCGCGGCCGACGCTCGCTTCGCGCGCGTGGCAATTGTGCACCTCACGGTACTACTTATGCGCGCTCGGAGCAGGGGTCGTATTGTGGAATTTCCCCGTTCAAGAAAACCTTCCGACTTTACAAGACGCACCAGGAACCGTGCCTCCGACTCCGGGGCCAGGCACGCGGACACCACCGCCGGGAACAACCACACCACCGCCGCGTACGACAACCACACCGACTCCGCGTACCGACCGCCGCATTCCCGGCTCTGGTAGGCCGACGCCGGAATGGCGAGCGGTGTCTCCGGGGCTTGCAGCTGGCGGGATGAACCAGTTCGGCGCGCTTGGCGGGCTTGCGCAAATTCTACAGGGGCTTACAACGATGTTTGGCGGAAATCAGCAACCACAACAACCGCAAACGCAGCAACCGAAACCGCCGTATGCGCCTTCGCCAAAACCTATCGGGCCGACGCAGCCTAAGCCGCCGGGAACGCCGCCTACCGCCACCACGACACCTGCGAAGCCACTGCCATCGGTGTCCGTCACGGCAAGCCCGAATAAAATTGAGGAAGGGGAGACTGCGACGCTTCGTTGGATTAGTTTCCGTTCGACAGCGTGTGAACTTCGCTCTGGGGGCTCGGTAATTACCAGTGGCGGCACTCAAGGAGAGCGCGTCACCGATGCATTGTTCCAAACCACCTCGTTCACCGTCTTGTGCACCGGCGACGGTGGGACGCGCGCCGCCACGAGCACCGTATACGTCGGTGAAGAGCCACCACCAGCGGCTTCAAACCAGCTGAGCGCGCCAGCGCCGACATATGCACCGTCCTCAGGAACCGGCGGTGCGAGCTCGTACTCGCCACCGCAAGGTGGCTCAGGTGGCGGCTCTGGCGGCGGTGGCGCTATTTGCGATCCGATGTGGCCAGTTGACCAATTTATCGCCTGCCTCGGTGCGCAACCGGGAGGTATTAACTACGTCTATTAATCTTTCAATATTGCTTATCTTGTGCAGGTGCACAAAATAAGCAATGAGGCGTTGGAAGTATCTTCTCATTTCGGTTGAGACTGTCTCAACGGGCAAAAGGTGGTATTATTCCCCCCATGACTATTTTCTATATCGTACTTGGCGTCCTTTTAGGTCTCGTTATTCTGGTTATCTTCGCGTACAACCGCCTCATCGCGCTTACTAATCGCGCGGAAGAAGCATGGTCGGACATCGACGTGCAAATGAAGCGTCGATACGACCTCATCCCAAATCTTATCGAAACGGTTAAGGGCTACATGCAGCACGAAGCGGGAACGCTTCAGAAAGTGACGGAAGCTCGCACGATGGCTATGGGTGCGCAGACGGTTGCTCAACATGCGGAAGCCGAAAACATGCTGACAGGAGCTCTCAAATCACTCTTCGCGGTTACGGAAAGCTATCCGGATTTGAAAGCCAACACGAACTTCCTCGAATTGCAGCGAGAACTCGCGGACACTGAAAACAAGATTCAGGCCGCGCGCCGCTTCTACAACAGCGTCGTCAAAGACCTCCAGAACGCGCTCGAACAGTTCCCATCCAATATGATTGCAGGCTCGTTTGGCTTTAAGGCACGCGAGTTCTTCAAGCTCGATGAGAGCGAGGCAGCAGCGAAGCAGCCCGTCGCCGTTAAGTTCTAATCTTACTTAGAATTTCTTTTTGGGGATACCACCTTTGCACGAGCAATCGCCGGTCGACTTTTCTTCGTTTCGGGACAGATCTTTCCTGATGCGCGATAGAACTGATGGGGGCCGTGCTGCACATGCTTCCCAGCCGCATCAAGCTCCGGCGTCACGCACTCACGCCACCACCACTTATTCTGTTCCGACATATTTCGATCATTCGGATCATGTTCACGATAGTGGAAATGCTTGTAAAAAAGCGTCTCCGGCGTTATCCCGAGCTCAGCCGCTCTCTGCTTCAGAGCTGTAGGATCTTCCCTGAACTTGTATAGCTCCTTTGCCAAATCAGAAATGATTTCGTAGGTCTTACCAGAAGGCATGCCATCACGCTTTTCTTCATCTTTTGTCCAGGAGAACTCGGGGCCTTTGGTATTCCACCGCTGGTAAACGACGCCACACACGCTGTTCGGAAATTGTTTCGAGATTACTCTCAAGAGCGTAACCAGGCCTATGCTCTCGCGACCTGTTCCTGTCTTCAATACTGAGCCTTCATATAAAATATTCTTTGCGAGGCACGCGATCTCACTTGCATCTTCGGCACCGGGGAAGGGTCGCACTTTTATCGACTGTATCAATCGATCGAGTGCATCGCGGTCATTTCCGGTTCTCGCGATGAGATCATCGAGCGACTGCTTACGTTCCGTCTGCTGGATGATTTCTCCGATCGGATCATGCCTCTCTCTCGCGTCAGCTTGGTTGGGCGCTGCTAACAGCGCACCTGCCGCAATAAGCGCCGCTCGGAGGGTTTTAGGCTCCATTTCCGGCGTATGACCTTCATCTGCCGAAAATTCCGTTGCAAGCCTTCGCGCTTTAGCACGGAAATTCCTACCAAGATTCTCCATTCCCATACACCTAGTATATCGCGCCACTGGCTTCATACGCCGCGATTCAGTATGATGAAGCTCCATGGCTAGTCTCTACACGCACCAAGCCGCCAACGTCCGAAAGACGTGGCTCCTCATGACGGCGTTCCTCGTAATGGTGATCGCAATTGGGTACGCGACAGCGTGGTACCTCAACGAGCCCGGCCTCATCTACGTCGCGGTGGCATTTTCGCTCTTTATGAATATCACGGCCTATTGGTTTTCCGACAAAGTCGCGCTCGCTTCCACTGGCTCGAAAGAGGCTGATCCAAACGAATTCCGCGAGCTGCACCGCATTGTCGAGAATCTTGCCATTACCGCAGGGCTCCCGAAGCCGCGTGTCTATGTGATGCACGACGATGCGCCAAACGCATTCGCCGCGGGGCGTAACGCGAAGCATGCGGTCATCTCGGTGACGACCGGCCTCTTGCAGCGCCTCGATCGCACAGAGCTTGAAGGCGTGATAGCACACGAACTCGCCCATATTGGGAACCGCGATATCTTGGTTATGACTGTGGCAGTAGTCCTCGCTGGATTTATTGCTATGCTCGCGGACGTATTCTTGCGCATGACGATGTTTGGCGGGGGAAATAATCGCGACAGTAAAGGAAACGCCATCTTCGCCGTCCTCGCCATCGTTGGTATTATCCTCGCTCCCATCGCTGCGCAACTCATCAAGCTCGCAATCTCTCGGCGTCGCGAATTCCTTGCCGACGCGTCGGGCGCGCTCCTCACGCGCTACCCAGACGGCCTTGCTTCGGCGCTGCATAAAATTTCTACCTACGACGCGCCAATGAAGCGTGCCTCGCATGCGACAGCGCACCTCTTCATCTCAAACCCGTTCGGCGGGCACGATATGGGGAAGTTCGTCGCGGGCCTCTTCGCGACGCATCCTCCCGCCGAAGCGCGCATCAAGGCGCTCACCGAAATGCGCATTTGAGGCCTTGACGAAACTCTCGACAGGCATACAGTAGGGGAGTTCACCTGACTAGGGAGAAGACTAATGATGATTCAGGTCGAAGTGCGAAAAGCAGGGAAGATTAAAGAAGTCCGTCATATTTCGAATGCGCGACCCCGGCCCAGCAGGGAACTACCCGCAGCGCACAACGACGATGATTTCTTAGATCGCGAACCCGTCCCATCGCACAGCAGCTGTTTGCGCAATTGGCGCCGACCTGGCTGCTAATTTTTTACCGCTCGTAGCGGGAAACGGGTTGCCACTGGCAACCCGTTTACTCTATGGCATAGTACCGATATGAAATTCACGGCTGACGGACTAGTCATTCGTACGGACGCTTGGAGGGAGGGGGCATACTTCGACCTTTGGAGCGTGCCGCACTTCCTATCGGGAATGGTGGTCGCGTTTTCGCTGTACTTCCTCGGTTTCGAAGCGCGTTCGGCTTTCATAATTGCGTTCCTGCTTCTTGTTGTGTATGAAATGTTTGAATCGGTCGTGAAGATAGAGGAGACGAAATGGAACCGCGTCCTCGATGTCGTTGTTGGTATGGCGAGCTTCGCACCGACCTTTATGCTTTTGCCACGAGTCGATACTATGTACGCATATTACGCGTTCGGCGCTATAGCCATCGCCGATGGAGTACTGAGCTTTTTCGGTTGGCGCGCTTCGCAAAAGGCGGCCGAACTTGAAAGGGTGTTGCGTGCGCAATTGCAGCTCGAGCGCGAACGCTTTGCACGCCGCAAGAGCTCAATCAGGAATTGGCGCCATCGCCGCAACCATTAAGCACTTCAAATTTACCGTAAGGTTCAACCTTACGGAAACGAGGAGGTAAGCCCAGCGTCACAGCAATCTGCGTTCATGCGTTGGCGGCAGCAATGCGAAGAAATCTAGATTTCACCCGTGTATTGACCTTTAGCAGCGAGCGAATTCATTTTCGCGCGTTTCAGGAATGCAGCTTGCGCAGCTGCTACGTTTTCAGGCTTTCCTGCCCACGTCATGAGCGCAGAATCCTGCAGGGCACGCCCGTATGAGAAGGTGAGTTTCCATGGATGCGGGCTTTTAGCGTTCATCGCATTGAGATTGGCTGTAGCATCGGCTTCGCTCTGGCCTCCCGAGAGGAAGGCGATGCCGGGGACTTCAGCCGGCACGGTAGCGGCAAATACACGGAGCGTTGCATCGGCTATTTCTTCGGGTGTCGCTTTGGAACCGTTCTCGGAGCCGGGAACGATCATATTCGGCTTCAGGATGATGCCTTCCAGCGCTACGCCGGCATTTGAAAGCTCTTCGAACACGGCTGTGAGTACCTTGGTGCTGACTTCTTCACAGCGAGCCATAGAATGTGAGCCATCCATCAGTACTTCCGGCTCGACGATTGGAACGATTCCGGCCTCTTGGCAGGCTTTCGCGTATCCTGCGAGGCCTTTCGCGTTCTCGCGGATGTTTGCTTCGGAAGGCAGAACATCGGAAATCGTATAGACCGCGCGCCATTTTGCAAACTTTGCACCCATGTCGAAATACTCTTTGAGCCGTGGCGGCAAGCCCTCGAGACCCTTTGTAACCTTCTCGCTCGGTGAGCCCTCCATCTCGGTAGTACCTTCGTCAACTTTGATTCCTGGATGCACACCTTCGCTTTCGAGGAGTTCGGTGAATTTCTGGCCCGTCGACGCGCTCTGACGGAATGTCTCGTCATACAGAATAACGCCGGAAATGTAATTTCCGATTCCAGGTGTAGTGAAGAACATTTCGCGGTACGCTCGGCGACTGTCCTCGGTCGATGGAAGAGAAATCTTGGCAAGCTTCTTCTCGATGGACGCCGTACTTTCGTCGGCGGCGAGAATGCCCTTACCGTCAGCTAGTATGTCCCCGGCTATGCTTGTCAGTGATTCGATATTCATATATTTGAAGTATACCTAATAATTTCAACGTTCAGGGACAGTATCCATAAGGCCAAGGAGTTCCCTGTGTACCGCGCCATTCGAGACCAGCTGGCCATCGGTTTCGCCATCAAATCGCTCTGGTGTCTTCCCGAAGAGATCGGTGGCGCCGCCGCCCGCTTCTTCTACCAGAAGTTTCCCCGGTGTGATGTCATGCGGGGAAGTGCCGCCGAAAAAGGCGGCAGAGAATTCGCCGCAAGCTACAAGTGCGTACATATAATGGATCGAAAGGCCGGTGATGAGTCGTACATCGTGCCCATATAATTTTTCTGCGAGAGGGAAGAAATTTCGCACTTTTTTCATCTTTCCCATGCCGATAAGCGATTTGCCCACTTTCGATTGTTCCGAAACCTGGATTTTCTTTCCATTCAGAAAAGCGCCACCATCTTTTTCTGCGGAAAAAAGCCGGTCCATGAACGGATCGTAAATGACGCTAACGATTGGCACGCCGTTCTTGGTGAGCGCGAGCGCGAAAGTAGCTGTCGGGATGCCGTGCGCAAAATTATGCGTTCCATCGACCGGGTCACATATCCAGACGTACTCGCTGTTATTTCGGACATCCCCGCCTTCTTCCGAAAGGATACTGTGCGAGGGATAGGCATGCTTAAGTTCCTTCAAAATGAGTGCGTTGATATCGAGGTCAGTCTTGGTGACCGGTGTCGCATCATCTTTCCACTCCTTTTTCATGTTGAGGGAGAAATTTGTGCGCATGATCTTGCCGGCCTTTTCGGCAAGTGCCTGGGCAGTGGTCAGATAAGGGGAGACCTTCATGAAATTGCATTGTACCTGAGGCATTTGAGAAAGCGATGAAGAATAATGTTCTAGTGCAATAAAGATATTTCGCACTAGGTCTGTGTTACTATCCATCTATGGCATTCGTTTCTTTGTTACGGTATCCGAAAAAGAGCCATAGGAAGCTGGTAAATCTCCCGGGCGCTTCTGATACTCTCGCCGAATTCTTCGGTATCATGCTAGGTGACGGTGGCATAAATAATGCTTGGCAAGCGAATGTGACGCTTAATACAGAAGCTGATGCGGCGTACATAGAATTCGTTAAAAAGATGATGCAAACGTTATTCCATGTTAGTCCGCGAATAATGCACAGAACAACTCGAAAAGCATCTATAGTTTCGCTTGCGAGCACCTCGGTCGTGGATTTCTTGGTGGACAAGGGCTTGCCGCGAGGAAATAAGCTTGCGCAAGGACTGCGCATTCCTGATTGGATTCTTGGCAGGAAAACATATAAGATGGCTTGCGTGCGGGGGTTGGTGGATACCGACGGCTGCCTTGTACTGCATAGGCACACGGTAGCAGGAAATGCCTACCGGAATCTGTACCTTTCGTTCAGTAGTGCATCGCCGGAGCTGTTGGGAAATGTCGCGAAAATCCTTTTAGAGCACAAGTTGATGCCGCATTTGGCGAATAATCAGCGCGAGCTCTGGTTATACAGATCGGCAGATGTTGAGAAATATCTTCGGATATTCAATACCTCGAATGAGCGGATACGCAGTGTGTATAGAGAATGGAGAGATGGCTGAGTGGTCGAAAGCACGTGCTTGGAAAGCACGCGTCTGGGAAACCGGACCGTGGGTTCGAATCCCACTCTCTCCGCCAAAATTGGAAATCGTTTTTTGAAGCCGAAACGGGGTCGCGCCGAAGGCGCGACACTAATGCATTCCCCCCGCCGAATCCAGAATCCAAAAGGGTTTTCCACGCTCCGCGTGGCTCAAAAAGTACGGTTCGATCCTTAATTTGAAAGTTCGAACCGACTTTTTTGAACAAATGAAGTTTTGCTTCATTTGTTCCCTCGTTTGCCAATTCCACATTGTATTTCAAAAACTTTTCGGTAAGTTCGAACCGATTATTCGCTTTTTGCTCAAAAGCCAATAATTTCTCTTTGAGAAGCTGATTTTGATTAACCAACTTGTTTTTAGCATCACGATATTCTTCGAGCGACAACGCACTTTCAAGATAGGCGTTCATTAGCTTCTCAATTTTAGAATCCAAAAGAGAAATATCGGCTTTTGTGTTGTCTGCAAAAAACGTAGACGATTGGGCTTCCGATTGCCGATCCTTTGTATTTTCGGCAATCATCCATTTCGCCCAATCGTCTGGCAAAGAAACTTTTTTGATTTCCTCTTGAATTTGGGAAGTGATGATGTCCTCTCTGGCGTATCGTTGCTCACAAGGATTTTTCCGTTTGGTACAACGGAGATAATTATTACCTTTCTGTGTTTCGGTGGTGATAAAACATCCACATTCTCCGCAACGGAAAAATCCTCTATACAAAAATCGTTTTAACCCGCGAGATTTCGGCTTAGATTTTCTCATCATCACTTCCTGAACAGAATCAAAAAGTTTCTTTGAAATAATCGGTTCGTGCTTTCCCTCAAAAATCTCTCCGTTGTAGAGCATCAATCCTGTGTAAATAGGATTTTTGAGAAGTTTTTGATAATTCGACACCGCAAGTTCCTTTCCGCTTTTTCGCTTCAATCCAAGTCCATTAAATTTGTCACGAAGCTCCCGCAAAATGAAGGACCCAGACGAATATGCCTCAAATGTTTTTCTGATTAAAGGTGCGATATTTTCATCAACAACAATTTTTCCACCCTCGTTTACATATCCAAGCGGAGACATTTGAGGCCATATTCCATCTTTCACTTTGTTTCGCTTCCCACGCTTGATATTCTCACTAAGGTTGTCCACATAATACTTGGATTGCGAAAAAGCGATTGAAAGCATGAACTTGCCTTGCGGTGTCGTATCACACCAGAAAGTTGGAAACTTAAGCTCGGTAATCACGCCCGTATCGAGCAAATAGATAATTTTACCGCCGTCCACACTATTTCTCGCTAAACGGTCGGGATGCCACGCGAGAATACCGCTCGCTTCATTTGCTTCGATACGGAGAAGCATTTCATTAAAGACTGGCCGACCTGGAACTTTAGCAGTTTGCTTTTCGACAAATATATCTACAACCTCAATATCTTCTTTTAACGCTAAAGATTTTAATTCGGCCAGTTGATCCGAAATGCTTCTAACCTGCCGATCTTCGGTGTCGGTAGATTTGCGAGTATAGATAAAAAACTATCTGGTGTGATTCATATAATTTGTATTGGCAAACGAGGAGCCACGCGGAGCGTGGAAAACCCTTTTGGATTCTGGATTCGGCGGGGGGAATGCATTAGTGTCGCGCCTTCGGCGCGACCCCGTTTCGGCTTCAAAAAACGATTTCCAATTTTGGCGGAGTGTATTGGACAAAGTTCGAATATATTTTGAGCAGAATCCCGATGAGAGATACTAATCGCACGCGCGGAGCGCGTGGTGGCTTGAAACTGCCTCGTACGCTCCGATTTCCCAAATGCGCCTCGGACACGCTCGCGGACTCGCGTGTGCAAAGACCAAAAAATTTCCTTGCATTTTCCTCGCGTCTCCTCCCCCCACCCCTCCACCGCGAAGCGGAAAAAGAAATGGAAAGGAAATTTTTGGTTTTGCTTCGCCGTTTGCATAAATATAGTATATCCCATTTTGGGATTATACCATAAAAGGATATATCATTATAAATATATGAGCAAGTCCGTCTACTCAAAAGATTATAAAGACATCATAGAACGCTTAAAGACAGCGCGTATTGAGGCTGGGTTTGCACAGCAAGAAGTTGCGGAGAAGCTTGGTAAACCTCAATCTTTCATCTCGAAGATCGAATCTGGAGAAAGACGACTTGATGTTGTAGAAATAAAGAAGTTTGCCAGTATATATAAAAAGGATATTTCCTTTTTTATAAAATAATATGACGAAGAAAAAACTGACAACAAAAGAAAGAGACGCTGAAGTTTATCGAACTCTTGCTGGTTTCCTTAAAGACAAGAGTGCGGGAGCTAGTTTTTCTCCACCATTTGACTCGAAAGAAGTCGAGTCTCTCTTTCAAACCTCTATATGGGGGCATAGAGAGATAATCCTGACGATACTTATGGCAAGATTGCTGAACCCGAAGTTCAAGGCTTCCGAGGATTTTTATGCATGCAACCCGCGTTCAATTTTTGAACACCCAATACGAAAAGCCTTACGCGAATATGGAATTCCCCATAGAAAATCTGGTCCTCTAAATGTTGCAAAGAACACTAAAAAGATAAACAGAGACTGGGCTACAGACAAACACGGAGGGGACATTGCCATGAATGTCGTAAAAATTGTGAAGAAGATTGAATCGGTTTCCGAAAAAGATTTGCTTAAATTTGCAGTAACCTATGCGGTACGATACCGCCACGAAGCAAAACGGGTAAAAGAAATGAAGGTAAAATTACCAGCTCAAGAAAACCCCGTCTATTTATCAAAATTAGGTGTTGATCTTATTAATGAAGTCCCGGATGGTGGTGCCACTCCTCAAATCGTTATTGGTCTACTCATGGAAGCAACTGTAAAAGATCGAAAGGCGAACGTACATATATCTGGTCATCGCGATAGCGTCTCTACAACCAATACCACAAGCAAAAAACCGGGAGATATTATTGAAAAAATTAATGGGGACTCGCAAATAATTTACGAGATAACTACTAAGATGTTTAGCGACGATAGAATGATTGAGTCACACGAATCTGTCATGGATTACGATAAGTCTATAAAGGATGTGGTGGTCATTTGTAGGCCACAAGATGTGCCTGAATCCCTTACAGCGAAAACCACCTCGTATGTTATGGCAACTACACAATTTCGTGAGTTAGCCTACTACTTCATCAATATCTACGATTATATTCAGTCGTCGGTTCTCCTTTTGACTCCTGCCGGAAGAAAAACTTTCTACGAAGAGCTGATCAAATATGTAAATGACACTAATACTTCCGAAAAGGTAAAACAGTATTTCAAACAGTGGCATTTAGACAATAAACCCCTATAGGCCCTCGTCATCAAGAACCTCTTGAAGAGCAGCTCCAACTACATAAGCCAACTCGCAAGGAACCGCGTTACCAATTTGAGAATAGATAGAATTTTGTTTTCCAGCAAATTTGTAATCATTTGGGAAAGTTTGAATTCTTGACGCCTCGTCTACAGTGATCCGTCTTAGATAATTTGGTGGGATTATATTTTCTGGTCTCTCGCCTGCCCATAACATACTATGGTAATTCTCTACCCAACTTTCCCCGCCGCCAAAAATTTGGTTTTCATCAACGATAGGAGTTCTGTTTCCTCCCATTGAGGCAGGAAGAGTATTAGAGTAGCCGTTGGCATCAATCGGACGACCTGCTCCATTAAAAATCATTCCAGCGTAGGCCGACCTTCTCAAGATCGGCTCGCGAGCAAGAGTTATTTTAGCTCTACAAATTTTATTATTTCTAGCTGTGCCAACTGGACCAAGCTGATTAAAAAGCTCTCTTATTGGCGAGGCTGTCTTTTTATATTTTTCCAAGAAAGCTCGAAACCCCGTTAAGCTTTTTGAGATTTTAGAAGTACCCTTTATTCCAATAAAAAACATGCGCTCACGTTTTTGAGGGACTCCATATTCTGTTGCGTTAAGGAGAACAAGCTCTACGAAATCATAGCCAAGTGAGCGCGCTCTGTTGTATAGTGAGTTCCTTACTGGTGCCCACTTATCTAGTATTGCTAAAGCTTTTACATTCTCTAAAACAAAAGCCTTTGGCTTAACTTTTTCTACGACATCCATAAAACTGAAAATCAATTGACTCCTCTCGTCATTCGGATCCATTTTCCCTGCTACCGAAAATCCTTGGCATGGAGGACCGCCAAAAACCAGGTCAATATCTTTATGCGAGTCTAACTTCTCTATAAAATTCCTTATATCACCGCACTCTATCTGCCCTTCGTGATTAAGTCGGTATGTCTCACAAGCATCGTTATTTATTTCATTTGCCCAAACAACATTAAACCCTGCGCGAGAAAAACCGACATCCATTCCACCGGCTCCTGTAAATAATGAGATTGATTTTCTTTTGTTCATATAATCTATAATCCTATTTTAGCATATATTAAAATTCACTCCTAAGTACACCAACGACTTTTCCTTGTATTTCTACATTGGTCTCATAAAAAGGTTTCATAGTATGGTTTGCTGGGACAAGTTTTATACGATTTTTTTCTCTATAAATCTTTTTGAGCGTAACTTCATTTCTGTCTGGCATATACGCAACTGCTTTTTCTCCATCATCAACTGTTGGTTGTTCACGAACTATTACAATGTCTCCGTCAGATATGCCCTCCTCAATCATACTTCTCCCCACCACCTTGAGTGCGTGGTGATTAAAACCTCGTGAGAGCATACTGCGCGGAACTTCTATCGGTTCAGGATCTCTGATTGCTTCAATTGGCCCTCCGGCGGCAATTAGTCCCATTAGTGGAATTTCTACTAAATCTCTTTTTTGATCATTAAACGTCTGGATTGAACGTCTTTTGCCCTTATCTGCAGAAAGTAGATTTTTCTTCCGTAAATAAGAAATGTGTTGATGAATTGTCGGAATAGATACGCCAAAATTATCGGCTATCTCGCCAAGAGAGGGCGAATACTTTTTTTCTCTTTGAAACTTTGTGACGAATTGGAGAATTTCGGCTTGCCGTTTTGAGGGCTTGCCCGTCTCCATTGACTTCTTTTCCATGTTTAGAGTATAATACCTAAAGATAACCTAAACAAGAGCGGTTATCCCCAGCCCAATATGGAAGCAAAAACAAAACATCTCGAATTCATACAAACAACAATTAACCGAATGGCTAATAACTCTTTTCTTTTGAAAGGATGGACGATAACGGTTGTTGGTGGCTTACTCGCTTTTGGATTTAAGGATTTGGATTGCCGATACATCTTTGTTTCACTTTCTGTCCTATTTTTCTTTTGGATACTTGACGGATATTATTTACATCAAGAAAAACTTTTCCGAGGACTCTATGAGCGTACAGCCAAGAAAAAAGAAAGTGAAATTGATTTTTTAATGAAAACAGAGAAGTGTGAAAAAGATGAGTATTGGTTTGATTGTGTCCTTTCTCCAACATTACGCGTCTTTTACGGCGGATTGTTAGTGGTTCACATAATTATTATTTTAATTTCATAAATATATGGCAAGAAAAACATTTTTTAGTTTTCACTATGGACCAGATTGTTGGAGAGCTTCACAGGTAAAGAACAGTTGGGTCACTCAAGCAGATCGAGAAGCCGCAGGCTTCTTTAATTCTGTAGAATGGGAAGAGGTAAAAAGAAAACAGGATTCTGAAATCGAAAGGTGGATAGATAAACAATTGGATGGTACATCAGTGACCGTTGTATTGATAGGAACAAACACTGCAGGTAGAGAATGGATTAACTATGAGATAACAAGCAGTCATAAAAAAGGAAATGGTCTGTTGGGAATTTATATTCACAACAAGAAGAATAGTAAAGGTCTAGCTAGTGGCAAAGGAAGAAATCCCCTTGAAGATTGGTCAATTACGAGAAATGGTCAGAAAATACATCTTTCAAGTTTATATCCCACATATGATTGGGTAAATAATGATGGCTACACGAATATGGGAAAATGGATTGAAGAAGCAGCCAAAAAGGCAGGTAAGTAATTTGCAGGGAGCAACTCCCGCCGTTTTATAATATCTCCTAAAAACGGCAGGGGTTGTTGTGCGCGCACAGGGCGGGCGGGGCAAGCACATACAGATTTGTTTGTGCCTTAGCACAATCCATAATTCTTTAAGATACCACTAAACTCTCTCGAAGCCACCAAGCGAACACACGCAACGCCGAAGCAGCCAGCGCGAGCAAAGCGAGCGAGCTATGCGTAGGCGTTTGTGGGTGATTCGCGAACGCTAGAATTATCCACAATGTTTGATGTTGTGGATATATTGAAGACTGTGATATCATAAAGTA
>Ga0163151_10003223_pt1 | contig 23780 bp, 24 predicted proteins | sample OliLakLV19MP5IB2_FD_145596 | JGI IMG/M metagenome (GOLD analysis project Ga0163151, IMG submission 145596) | Freshwater microbial mat bacterial communities from Lake Vanda, McMurdo Dry Valleys, Antarctica - Oligotrophic Lake LV.19.MP5.IB-2 | ecosystem: Environmental > Aquatic > Freshwater >...
AAAGGTCTAACGGCATTGTTGTTAATTTCAATAAACGCCGGCCCCATAATAAAAAATGTCAAAAAAAGTGCGAGACCAACTAATAGTTGATTCGGTGGCATTTGCTGAGTGCCCATTGCCTGTCTTAAAAAAGACAACACGATAATAATTCGCGTGAAGCTCGTCATTAGAATTAATATTGCGGGCGCCAATGTCAAAATCGTAAGTATTAGAATTATTTTAATAGTGTTTACAACCTCGTTGGGATTAGTTGTATTTTTAAATCCCAAATTTAAAGAGGGTAGCGTAAGCCCCTGAGCATGGGCAAGACTGCCCCCACAGAGTACAAATGCAAAAAGTAAATACCAGTAAATGGAATTCTTTTTCATTTTATATTGTGTTCATTCCTTTTAGTTTTGCTCGAACCAATTCTTTAATTCCTTTTACCGAAAATTCCTCGGGCACATCTCGGGCTTTATCATAGGCCTTCAAAGCCACCCGACCGGTAGCGCCAATCGAAATTTTATCAGGTTTTGACTCCGGCAGTGCGCGTATCTCCTCGTGCTCTGCCTGGCGTAGTGTTCTTTCGAAGTTTGTAGGGACTTCTTCGGGTAGTTCGTCTTCTAAAAGTGAAAGTGTCTTGATAGGCGTTATGTTCTGGTCAGTGATTCCAATTAAAATGGACTCACCCGCGACTCTAATAATAGCCAGGCTCTTTCGCGGAGCTAGATAGTGTTGAGTAATTACCTTGATCTGACTGTGCTTAAGACTCTTTTTTGAGATTTTAGTCCAACCTTTTAAGACGACGCTAAAAATGAGCGCCATTCCGACAAAAGCGATGAGGCCAAAAATAATTTTCTTAATTGGGAGCGCACTACTTGATGTTTTGGTTTTTGACTGAGCTAGCACAGGAATTTTCTCCTCTTCCATGGGTTTAATTTTAGTGGTTTCTGTTTTAGACGGAGCCAGCGCAACTGCACTACTGGCTGAGGCTTTAGCAATTGCCTCCCGGGAAACTTCTCCGCTAGGTGTTATTCCCATTTCTTCCATTATTTCTCTTTTTAGTCCTTGGGGAATAACAGGATTGGAGTCCAAAAGTGAAGCCTCATTCTTTGCTGGGTAGGCTCCTACTTTAATTCGCAAAACATCACCTTCAGCTGTAACTTTTATTGTCTCTTGATACTGATCTGCCGCCAAGTTTGACTTAAGTATGACTCTTGTTCGCAGCAAATCCTTTGAAGCCTGATAGGTAAAAACTGATTTTACTCGATCGTCTTTTACCTGAGTCGTTCTTTTTCCTTGAGCGATGTAGCCATCAGGAATGTTGATTTGTATTGTTTCATTTATGAACTCCGTGGTAACCAACTCGGTCGAAACCGGTTGGTCAAACTTGAGTTCGGTCATGAAGGCCGCACCTGAACTTGTGGTTTTTACATCCATTAGATTTAAACGCGCCCCTTCGGTCACCATCGGAAAGACAACGGCTACTGCCAAAAGGAGTAGATTCTTCATCCGCTTCACTTTGCCCCCTTTAATTATTTTAATTGTTCCACTCGTTCTTTTTGCGAAATTATATCAGTGAGACGCACACCGAATTTTTCGTTCACTACCACAGCCTCGCCCCGAGCAACTAGTTTATCGTTAACTAATACCTCAAGTGGTTCACCAGCTAATTTGCTCAGCTCAATCACACTACCTTGGCCTAAATTAAGCAGATCACTTACAACCATCTTAGTTCGACCTAGCTCCACAGCTACACGCAGAGGTATATCCAAAATAAGATTTAGGTTTCGATCTTTGTTTTCGGCTGCTGTGGCAGCCGCGCCGCTATCTGCCGGTGGAGCGCCCGCCCCACCAATCGCAGCCTCGAGACTTTCTGCTGCGCCTTCTTCTGCTTTAATAAATTGATTTATTGCCACTTAAACACCTCACTTGTGAGAAAATCCAGTAATTTGCATGGCAACTGTGCCATGATTGATGCCATAATAACCTTTGAACTTTGGAACGCCTTCTACTTGAACTAGCAATTCACCATTAGCGTCTTGGGCCAATGGGATCACATCGCCTATTTTGAGTTCTGTTAAATCTTGCAGGTTTATCGATGTGTAACCGAGATCAACTTTTATATCCATGTCGGTTTTTAATAAAGCTTCAGAAAAACTGCTCTGCCATAATCTTTTGTCCGTTTGATCTGATTCAACCTGAAATCCTGTCGATAGTTTTTGTTTAATAGGCTCTATGGTCGCGTACGGAATTACTAACGTAATTGTTCCATTAGCATTCTCCAGCTCAACGTCAAATGTCGATGCAATCACAACGTCCGTTGGAGGCACTATTCCCACGAACTGAGGGTTCACTTCGGTTCTAACAAAACTGCAATCAATTTTTTCAACTGCTGCCCAGGCATTTTCTAAATCTGTGATTGCAAGCTCAACAACTTTTCGGACAATTGATAATTCAATGGGCGTGAAGTCTTTGCCTTCAATCTTAGTATAGGGGCGATCCGAACCACCAAAAAAACTGTCCACTAGAGCATAGGCCAGCTTGCTTTCGATAACAAAAAGTGCCGAACCACGTAATGCAGAAAATCGCAAGACGCTCATGCACGTGGGCATTGGTAGGGTATTTATGAATTCACCAAATTTTAGGTAGTCGGTACTGGCATGATTAAGAGAGGAAATTTTTCTAAGTGCTGACGAAAGTGAGATACGAAAGGATCTCATAAACTTTTCGTAGATAACGTCGAGCTGAGGCAGACGTCCTCGAATAATTCGGTCCTGGCTGGTTAAATCATAGCTGACTACGACCTGGTCATTTTCGGCTCCGCCGCCGCCGCCAGGCCCACCGCCTGAAGAATCACCATTCGAACCTACTTCGCCTTCCGAAACTGCTGCTAAGAGTGCATCAACTTCGCTTTGCGATAGCACCTGATTCATTTATTCCCCTCTTCTACTTGCTAATCATTAGGTCGGTAAATAAAACACGTTTAATTTTACCCTTAGTCAAAAACCGATTTACGGTATCTCTGATTTCTTCTCTAAGGGAGTCCTTGCCTTCAGCAGTCGAAATTTCATTTAAACTTTTGCTAGACAAGAGTGTTATCAAGACGTCCCTAATTTGAGGTTTTCGCTTTTCAATTTCTTTAATCACAGGCTCGTTATCAACTTCAAATTCCAGCGATACCTTTGCTATACTTTGTCCGCGACTACCGGCTAAGTTCACGAGGATCATTTCCATGGGGATCGTTTTTCCAACCAATTCTTCATCTCTGGCAGCGGACTCTGCTTCCTTAGCGTCATCCCCATGAACTCCGCTCACTACTTTTTCGATAGTTGGCTCATGTTTGTCTTTTTGATTTTTGAGATAGAGCATTACTCCTACGCCCGCGACAGCGGCCATATTAATGATGACCAAAAGAATCATGACTATGGGTTTTCCGCCCTTGCCTCCTGCGCTGGGTTCAGGGGCACGAGGTGCTGCTGCCGGTTCTGCCATACTGGACTCTCCTAAAGTTAGAGCTCTACACAAAGATGTTCCTACAGAGATCATGAGCAACAGTGATGCCAAATAGACTAACGTGGGATTCTAGGCCGGTAAATTAACTAGGCTGAATCCAATGGGAATTGGCGATAAACTTTCGGCGCTTGACCACTGAATTTTGACAATTAGGAGATTAAGAAAAATCAGATTTTTGACAGGACTTAAAAGAAAACCTGCAGGACTTTCATCCTGCAGGTCAAAGGTCTATTGGATAATATTAACTACGCTTCAAATTTATGACTTCTTGAAGTAAAGCGTCCGTTGTGGTGATGATCTTAGCATTTGCTTGGAAGGCCTTCTCGTTTTGAATGAGTGCCACAAACTCTAGAGCAAGATCGACAGTCGATCTCTCTAATGATTTGGCAAACATTTTACCGCGACCTGACGTTCCAGGTTTACCAATGGCGGGCGATCCTGACGACCGGGCTTCTTTAAAGCGGTTGTTACCCACTTTGTAAAGTCCTTCAGAGTTTTCAAACTTAGCCAATATAATTTGCGCTAAATCCGCGGCCTCACCGTTAGTATAAATGGCCGTCAAAACACCCTCATCGCTAAATGACATGTTCGTGATAGTGCCCGCTGAGGCGCCATCTTGATGCCATGATATCATGTCAGATTCTTTACCAAACTGTTTAGATCCTATGATTCCTTTACCTTTGTCTGTCGTAATTGAGTCACCAAAATTCATCTTGATCTTTTGATTCTGGAGGGCTCCTCCTTTAAAGTTAAAGGCTGAGTTAGTCATCTCTTCTACATCTAATTTACCATCAACAGTAAAAGAAACAAATCCACTGGCGACATTTGCGAGTTTTCCTTCTTCGCCACCAGTTACTTCCTTACCATCTACCATACCTTTCCAGTCCCAGACCCGCGACTCACCTCTTCGATTAAAAAACATGGTCATTAAGTGTTTGTTGCCTTGGGTATCATAAACTTCGACTCCAGTTGACCAGTCAGAGCTATCAAACGGATCTTCAGCTTTAAAAATTTTCGGATTGTTGATTCGAGAGTCCAAGTTCATTTCGATATTGACCTCTGACGTTCCTTTTGCGGGAATCAATGCTCGGGGAAATCGAATATCACCAGACTTATTAATAATTTTACCACGTTCATCTGTTTGATAACCCTGAATCCTTTGATTGTCGTTTGTAACCAAAAATCCTTCTTTATCAAAATGGAAGCTACCATCTCTGGTAAATGACTCTCCGTCATTTCCACGTAAAGTAAAGTAACCATCACCCGAGATTGCGAGGTCGGTTGCCTTTTCACTCGGATCTAAGTTACCTTGTTGAAGTATTGGATTAACGGCGGCTAGTTTTACCCCGCGACCAATCTGGTTTCCGCCAAGAATACCTTTTAAGCTCTTGGCAATAATGTCAGAAAATTCTGCACGACTTGCCTTAAAGCCCGTAGTATTCGAGTTCGCGATGTTATCGCCAACGACGTTAAGTGCCTCTCCCTGAGCCGCCAGCCCAGACACACCTGTATATAACGATGATAAAACTCCCATTAGACCTCCTGTCTTCTGACGTCTATTTTACAACAGACGCCGAATTCTTATTTTTAGAGCTCGCGACATCCTGTCGAGTTGGCTCGTTAATCTTTAATTCCTCTTTTTGATTCTCTGAATCTTCAATCTTTTTTATTTCAGTCATGCGAATTGACTTGTTACCTACCATTAACACCGGGCCATCACCTGTAAAATTAACTCCTGTAACCTTTCCCTCAAACTTAGTATCAACTTGTATTTTCTTTCCACTCTCTGTAGCGGCATCAAACTTAACTCGGTACTCACCCGATCTCAGCGGCTGTCCGTTTTCGGCCATACCATCCCACACGACTTCGTTTTCGCCCTTTTTTGGGCCATTAATCTCAATTTTTTTAAGATCAATGCCGTTCATATCCGAAATTGTAATGTTTATTTTAGGAACCTCGCCCTTTAGATCAAAACGAATTTCGTGAGACTTATCGCCATCGGCACGAATGATTCGTGAACCATCACCACTCACCTTTTTGCCGATAAAATTCAGAGCCTGAAAATTATTATTTGGTTCCTGACCCTGTCTAAGCTGTTCTATGTTTTGATTAATATTTGAGAGCTGCTCAAGCGAGGTAAACTGCGCTAATTGCGCGGCCATCTCATGGGACTTTAACGGATTGGTGGGATCCTGCTGTTTCATTTGTTCGAGCATTAGTTTCATGAAAGCATCTTTACCCATGTCATTTTTGGGCGCCCGCACCCCTCTCTTTTGGGGATCTACCCAATTGGGATCCGCCACCTTATTTAGTACGTCGCCAACATTTCCGTCTTCTCCTAAAACTTTCTTTTTATCAGCAAGGCTCATATTATTTAAGCCATCAGATTTGAAGGAGGCGCCGTTAGGTTTTTCAGAAAAATTTCTAGTAGTCGTTTTATTTATCATATCATGCTACCAAGTGTAAGCTCCCTTTATTCGGTCTTTGAGAGTATACACTCCCCCTGGGCCCTTGAGTGCGATTAGCTCTCGTCTCACTCATTGCCCGCTGCCGAATATCGGAGTCCTTTATATAGTTGTTGTGTTGAGATTTCCTATCGTCTCGAAAATTTTCCATAAAACTTTTAGCTTGCTCACGGTTGGCATCACCACCATCACTTTTTGTGTTATTCATTTGATTGTCACTTTTAGCTGAAACATCAACTTTTACATTCTCTAAACTTAGGTTGTGAATCGCCAACGAACTACGAAGCTCACCCAGTCCGCCCTCAATGATCTTTTTAGCCTCGGGTGACTCAGCATCAAAGCTCAGCTGAACCTGGCCATTTTGAACTATCATTCTCATGTTCACTTGGCCCAAATTTTCTGGATTCAAGTGAAACTTCATTTCGCCCCCACCTTGGCGAACAGCTATTTGGGCGTGCCGAATAATTTCTTGAGTGTTAGCGTCTCCGGCTGGGTTTTCAAATACATTTAAATCAGTACCAGCCACAGAGATCGCAGATTTACTATTGCCCGAAGTATGCTGCTGGCGCATAGAATCGATAAAAAACTCTGGCTTACTCGAAGCCGCATCAGCTCCCTCAACCGACTCTTCAGAAACAAAAGATAAGGAGTCTTTTTTGCCCTGGCCAAATTGCATAGACTTTTGTTCAGAATTTTTAGAAAATATATTTTTAACTAAAGATTTGTCTTCAATTTCCGAATTGATACTCGAAGACGCTGATTCCCCGCCAACTTTAGACATACCTTTAAGAAGTTTTTCTTCGATGACTGGCTGAGCCGACTCAACGCTTAAAATCTGTTCTGCGGCTAAGTTTAAATCTGTTTTAGTGGCAGTTTTTTCTAAGGCCATTGACTGGGGATCTACCTGCGCAGTTCTTTGGGGATTTTTAGGCACTTTAAATTCTTTGGACTCGAAAACTTGAGTTGGCGTTTCTTTTATTGACTCGAAGCCGTCCATTGCAATTTTTCCATCGGCTCCAATGGTAGACTTACGAGCGCCTGTGATTTCTCCGGAATCTGATACTTCAGGCTCCAACGGAGTGACGTTACTATCGTGACTGGGCGTCGCCTTTACGGCCGAATGAGTAACGTTACCTTTTGGTGCAACGAACAGCGGAAAACTTGCTTTGGCCTGCGTAGGTAACGTAAGGTTGGTTGGCGGCATTTGAGCCATACCAAGTGCAGCCAACATGTCGACGCTGGAATCTTGAGATCGCGCTTGTGCATCTAGCTCTTTAATATTTTCTACTAACTTCACATACATTTTTTTTGCTTTTGGAAAGTCGGCCGCCATTATGTCTAAGTCAGAAACCACTTTATCAATGGTTTCTGATGAAGGAGCTAAGAGCTGATCAGGCTCTACCTTTAACATCGCGTTGATCCATTGCTCGGGTTTAATATCAAGCTTGGTTGTCGATTCAGTCAAAAAATTTGTCATTAAGTGGTTTTGTACTTGTTCGGATAAAAGCCCATTAATCTGACCGCTCATCTGATCTTGTGCCAGTTCCATGTCCACTACTGGAGGTAGCTCAATCTTCTGAGTCATTTGCGGTATGGAGGATGAATTGACCTCGACCACTTTCGGTTTGACGTCCAAAATTTTTGGAGTGAGAGCCTGATCAATTTTAGGTTCCTGTTTAATTATTTTGGGTAACATTGGCTTATTATCTAATGCGTCTAGGAAAGAATTTCCTTGGTCTAAAGGACTGGCCTCCAGGCCCTTCGCACGAGGCGGAGCCACTCTAGTCGGTGGTGTTGAATTTACTGAACCAAGGCTTACTCTATTTAACAAATTTCGTCCCTTACCTTCTGTACCCAGTGTATTTTTCTGAAAGTCTCTGGGCTTTATCCGGCTTAACCAAGTTCATGATCTCAGCCGCATTCTTTTTTTTCAATCGACCTAATATTTCTACTGCCAAGCTCTCATCCACTTCCTCGAAAATTTTTGCCGCATTCTGCGGCTTCATATTCGAGTAAAAATCTACAAGGCGGTCAAGTTTTTCTGAATCCACGCTAATTCTTTCTTTCAACACCGACGCGACTCCTTGTCTCACCTTTTCAAGTTCTTTTAACTTCTCATCCAGCTCCAACTTCTGTTTCTGCAATTCCTCATCCAACTTTGCGAGTTCTATTTCTCTCTGGTCCAGTTCATTTTTTCTTTTTTGCAAATTACTGAAAACACGGACTTCTTCTTCGCTCCAGTTTTTCTTAGCTGCAGATTCCTCCGCTGGTCCCGACTTCGGTGAGGTGGAACTTTTTTCCACTTTAGTACCGTTAGTCTCAGCACTATTTTTCCCCGTTGGTACGTCCTGAGCTACGGCGAAGGCCCGGCTGAAATTCGTGATCTTAATGCCTGAGACTAGTCTAACCACTTGGTCTACATTTTCGATTGAATAATAACATCCAGCAATGACTAGAATTAATGCGACCAAAATAGGTCCGGTTGAAGCCCCTTGTTTTTTCATTTTACCTTCTCTCTGCCATAACGTTGAACGATAATTTCGTCTGTTTCTTTTCTTTCTCTTTTACGCTCTTGATCTTTAAATTCTTGTTTTTTTTGGTCCTTCAGTTTTTCGAGCATCTTGGCCTCTTTAGCGGCCTCGATAAGGCCCTCCTGTTTGTTTTCAGTAATATATAGGGCCTCACGAAATTCTACTTTTTTTCTTTCGATTCTAATTTTATTACCTTCTAAATATTCATGAGCTATTTGCTGTAGCTGCACAAACTTGGTGTCTCCAGAGGCCCGATGTGAGACCTCGCGAACCGTATCATTCGAATCAAAAAGGTGGTTGATTTGACTAAGAATGCCGTCAGAAGTTTCTTTGGCATCATAGTAGTCTCTTCGGGCCATCTCCTCGAGATTCTTTCGATACCTCATTATACTTTCCAGTCGGAATTTGAACTTCATGCTAGCTGACCTGCTGGATGATCTCATCCATCATTATAAAAGTGTTTTTAAGTTTAGTTTTATCTACAATTTCTTGTTGTAAGAACTCATTGATAATCGGCTGCAACTGAATGGCCTTATCAATTTGGGCGTTGCTTCCAACTTTGTAAGCACCGATTCGAATTAAATCCTCGGCCTCTTTATATATTGCCATCAGTTCCCGAAGTATTCGAGAAGACTTTAGAACCTCTGGAGTCACAACAAATCTTTGCAACCGACTTGTGCTTTTCAGAATATCAATTGCCGGAAAATGCCCTTTTTCTGCCAGCGTTCGATCTAAGACAATGTGACCATCAACAATCGATCGAACAGAGTCGGCAATGGGGTCATCAAGGTCATCTCCTTCAACTAAAACTGTATATATTCCGGTGATGCTTTTACCGTTTGTAAAATTTCCGGCTCGCTCCAAAAGCTTCGGCAGCAGAGAAAAAACACTTGGAGTATAACCCTTTGTTGCCGGAGGTTCGCCTGTGTTCAGTCCAACTTCCCGCTGAGCCATCGCAAAACGTGTCACTGAGTCCATCATTAGTAGAACATTACTACCCGACTGACAGAAGTATTCAGAAAGCGCACAACCTACGAACGCCCCCCTCATTCTTAAAAGTGGACTCTGATCATTAGTAGCGACAATGATGACTGAGCGCTTAAGTCCCTCTTCGCCTAAGTCATTTTCTATAAATTCCCTAACCTCTCGACCACGCTCACCGATTAGAGTGATAATATTAATATCAGCGTTAGTCGAACGAGCAAGCATACCAAGCAAGACCGACTTTCCAACCCCCGAGCCGGCCATAATCCCCATTCTTTGTCCACTGCCCACGGTGAGAAATCCGTTGATGGCTCGCACACCCAAATCAAGGGCCTCTGTAATTGGCGGCCTCATCATCGGATTTGTAGAGCTACGATACAGAGGAAACTCATCAGAGTAAGAAATTTCGCCTTTACCATCTATAGGCCTTCCCAGAGCATCAATGACCCGCCCCAGTAGCCCCTGACCAACACCGATGGTAGCCGTTTGTCTTTCTAAAACAATTTGTGAGCCAAGACCAACCCCTCGCATTTCACCAAGCGGCATAAATAAAACATTCTTATCCTGGAATCCCACGACCTCAGCAAGAAATTTATGTTCTTTAGTGGACGGATAAATTTCGACTACTCCGCCCAGACTAGCACCTGGGAGATAGCCCTTTAGCAAAAATCCCGTCACCTGATTAACTTTTCCAACATCCTTGGAAAGGCTTACCACTTCGAGTATTTTGCGATATTTATCAAAATCAATGTCGAAATTAATTTCCATCTTTTTTCACTATGTCATCCACATTCGGCGAACGTTCTTGAAGTTCATTCCAAACTCGACTCAGGCGCTCTTCGACCGTCGCATCAATAACTCCATAATTTGTTTCAACTCGACAACCGCCCTTTTTTATTTCCTTTGATGCCTCGAGTTTGTGGCCCTCAAGGAATTTCAACTCCTCACCCATTCTGGCGCGAACTTCTTCGATAAACTCAAAGTCGGAGTCCGAAATTTTTACTGTGGTGTGTTCATCCTTTTGAATGTTTTCAAAAACCGACTTAAGTACTTTGATGATGACTTCTTTTTCTGTTTTAATATGGTCCATTGCTAATCGTTGTGAAATGTAAAAAATCAAGTCTACGATTCGTCCCTCATTACTAGAAATTAATTTTTGCGAAAGGTCACAGAGAGTACTGACTAGCTCACTGATTCTTGTAAACTGACTCTTGTATTGCTCAATATATTTATCAAAGGCTTCTTTACGCCCTACATCTAGACCCAAGTCATAGGCCTCGCGGTAAGCCTCTTTTTCAACTTTTTGAACTTCGACGAGCACCAGGTCTTGGACCTTTTTCTCGAGGACCTGTCGTTCTTTTTCAGTTACGCCAATTTGTTGGGAAACAAGTTCGTTGATCTTAAAAGAAGAGGTCGGTCCTGAGTCAAACCTTACAAACTTCTCAGCCGCCTCGGGCACCCTGACAGGAAACTTCTGAGGCTTAAAATCAACAACTTTAGATGGCGTATTTTGAGATCTGATGAAATTTTTAGACGAGGGCATCTTCGGCACCACCTCTAGCGATCATGATCTTGCCCTCACCCTCGAGTCGTCGAGCTATGTTAACTATTTCTTGCTGTGCACCTTCGACATCTGAAACCCGCACAGGACCCATCATTCCTAAATCGTCCTTCAACATATTTGCGGCACGCTGAGAGATGTTGTTGAATATTTTAAGCTTAATGTCCTCGTTAGCTGTCTTGAGTGCCAACAGCAACTTATCATTCGCCACCTCTTTAAGAAGCGCTTGAATGCCCTTGTCATCGATCTTAATGATATCTTCGAACACAAACATTAGCTTTCGAATTTCTTCGGCCAGGATCGGGTCTTTTTCCTCAATTCTTGCCATAATTGATTGCTCAGTGTTTTTATCCATGACGTTTAACATATCCGCCACTGGCTGAACGCCCCCAAGAGATGCGGACTCAATTGAACCCACATTCTGCAGCTCTTCTTTGAGCACTTTATCTACTTCAGAAATTATTTCTGGCGCGACATGTTCTAAGTTAGCCATACGAAGCACGACCTCAGCCTGAAGCGCTTCAGGTAATCGTTTCAGAACTTCTCCCCGCTTTTCGGCCTCAAGATGCGATAGAATTACTGCCACTGTTTGTGGATGCTCGTTAATTAAAAAGTTTGAAAGTGATTTTGCGTCAACTGTTTCCAGACTCTCAAGCTGCTTTTGACCGGGAGAAGATGCGCTTAAGTGCCCTAATATGCCGCGCGCACGCTCTTCACCCACGGCCTGAACTATGACATCTTTGGTAGTTGTCTTATCCGAAAAAATATATTCATCTGTTTCACTGACCATTTCATAAAATTCTTCTAATACCTTCTTTGCCACCTTGACAGGCACTATACGATACCGGCTCATAGTGTTAATTAGCTTTCGAATGTCACCATCTTCAATAAATTTCAAAAGATTTTTTGCTGCGGACTCGCCCAGATAATTCATTAATATTCCAGCCTTCTCGAAGCCCCGAAGTTGTTCAAACTTAACGTCTTCAATTCTAACTAACTTAGCCATTACGATTCCCTCCTGCTAAGCCAGAGTGAAAAGGCATTAGCGGATTTTTCTGGATCTCGGTCGATGTAGGACATAATACGTTCTTTTAAAAGTTCGCTTTCAGCTTTGTCAGGATCCACCGACTCTTCAAGCTGAGGTAAGGCTGAACTCATGCCCGGTAGCGTGTGATCAACCGTTTGTAAGTCCTCAAGTTCTTCGATGGTTTTTGGTAAAATGTCGTCAACACTTTCTTGAAAACTGTCTGTAACCCAGCGCATGAAGGGACGTAATACCACATAGTACATCAGCATGACGATGCCGCCCAACATTATCCAGCGGAGCACAAACTCCAGTAACTTTCTTCTTTCTAAAGTGGACATTTGTTTTTCCGCTTCTACAAAATCCTCTTTGGTAAACTGAAAGTTTTCAACTTTAACAGAGTCTCCTCGCGAAGTATTAAATCCGATGGCATTCTTAACGATTTCCTCGTATTTCAACAACTCGACGGGATCTCTGGCTTTCCAAGTCTCCTTGTCGTCGCCACTTTCTAATTTTTCTGTGGTTATAACTCCGTCGACCAAAACCGCAACAGTAATTTTTTCTATGCCGCCGGCTCCCTGAGCAATTTGTTTTGTCGTTTTAGGAACTTCGTAGCTAGTATTTTTTATTTCCTTTTTTTGATTTTGATTAAAGCCCACTTGTCCTTGATCCTGCGCTCCCGGTAAATTAGCTCTTGCGCCGGGCACCCCAGCAGGATTAGTGCGTCCTCCATTGAGCGATTCTTCCTCGGTCGTAATATTTTTGACGGCACTTCGATCTTGGTCATACATTTCTTCAACAGTATTAGTTTTGTTTGGATTTAGATGCACATTAGCTTTAGCAATTACTTTTCCGGCGCCAACTACTTTGCCAAGTATTTCTTGAACTTTATTCTCAATTTCGGTTTGGATCTTTTGCTGCATATCTACTAGCTCAGAGGTAATTCCCCCTTCACCTGAATGAGCTTTTGACAGCATTTTTCCGAAGGAGTCCACTACGGTTACCGCTCCTGGTTCTAATCCTTCAACCGCACTTGCAACAATATTCGAAATACCTCGAACTTGCTCTTCAGATAAAATCTTTCCCGGATAGAGCTCCACAACTACCGAGGCTGTTGGGCTTCCTCCCTCTTCAAGAAATGTTTTCTTTTCAGGCAGTGCTAATATTACTTTTGATTTTTTAACAGCCGAAAGCGTGTTGATAGATCGAGTCAGTTCCCCTTGTAGGGCTCTTTGATAATTTATTCTTTGCACATAGGAGGTTGTGCCAAAATCTTGTTTATCGAACAACTCAAGTCCCACCGAACCTAGATTTTTTGATCCGATCTCCGCCATTAACGCCATTTGAGTTGCGTGAAGTAGAGTTGACGGAATCGCAATAGTTTGGCCGTTATCAGTCATTTTAAACGGCACATTCTTCTGCTGAAGGGAATTCACTATCATCGGCAAATGCTCTTGTGAAACGTTTTTGAATAACGGCTTATATTCGTGGCCCGAGAGCATTCCCGCCATAATCGCAACGGCTATTCCCAAAATGACAAATGATCCAACAAACGAGATACGCTTGATAGGTGTCAGACTTTTGTAAAAATCCCTTAGTTGCGCAACGAGACTTGAAGTAAAATTTTTCAAGCACTACCTCCAAAATATAATCATACCTGCATTTTCATTATTTCGTTATAAGCGTCGATGATCTTGTTTCGAACCTGGACCATTAATTTAAGTGAGATATCTGCTTTCTCGGCAGCAATCAAAACGTCTGGGATACTTTCAGCTTTTCCCGTTGCCAATTTTTGCATTTCGACGTCGGCTTTTTTCTGAAGTTCATTGACCTGTCCCATTGCATCTTTGAGTGTCGAAGCAAATGTTTTGCCATCGGCTCCACCGCCGCCCTTGATAGAAGTGCTTTTCTCACCCAACTTGTTGAATTCACCAATTCCATTTACGGAGTTGGAAATATTTCTAATGCTTAAACCATCCATGGCTTCTCCTTATCTCTATCTATTTCTATCTGCCAATTTCAAGGCTTGTTATCGCCATATCTTTTACCGCGCTCATTGCCGAAACGTTTGCCTCATAGGCACGAGTTGCCTGAATCATATTTGTCATCTCGGTCATTAAATCAATATTCGGATAGGCTACGTTCCCATTCTCATCAGCCTCGGGGTGATTGGGCTCAAATTTTAGCAATGGAGCGCCTCTATCAACCAGAACATCTGCCACCTGTACTCTTTGCGTGGCGACATCTTCGGGACTGGTCAATATTTCACCAAAGCTACGCGCATCTTGAACGGCTTCAAACACCACGTCCTTTCGGCGATAGGGTCCGCCTTCAGGTGTTCGGGTAGTGTTTATATTAGCGAGGTTTGAGGCAATGGTATTGAGTCGCATGCGATTAGCTGACATTCCGCTGCCAGTGACTCTCATCCCGGTTACAAAATCCATTATCTTCCTCCGTCAGTAGCCGCGTACTTCATGGCTGCGAGCTTTTTATTAATAAGCTGGATCGCTGCCTTGTAGAGAACTGTATTCTCTGCAAGTGCTGCCATCTCTCGCTCCAGGTCCACTGTGTTTCCGTCATTGGTGAGATTGATGTCGGGATTGTCATACACATCAGGCGAAATGGCGTCGATTTGATTGCTCGTTGGCGCGCTAAAACTCTCAAATTTTTCTTGTGTGGCAATAGCCTTTGCTAAGGCCGCCTCGAAATCTACTTTTTTTGCTTTGTATCCCGGTGTCTCCGCATTAGCGATATTGCTGTTGAGGAGATTCTGTTTAACTAGCCTCATGTCAACGGATTTATCTAATGCCGAAATTGTATTGTCAAATAGGCCACTCATACTAATCTAGCCCTCCATACTCATGAATCTTATTACGTAGCGTTCTTACAGAAATTCCCAAAATTTTTGCGGCCCTAGTTCGATTTCGATTGGTGAATGTTAAAGTCTGCTCAATCAACCACTTTTCTGCAGCTTCTAAAGTAATTCCAGGACGTATTTGTGGCCGCTCAACCACCTCGTTACCTTCGTGCACTCGTATGTCTTCAGCAGAAAGAGTAACGCTTGCACAGAGAAGGACTGAGCGTTCAATAACATTTTGAAGTTCACGGATATTTCCAGGCCAACTCCAGCCCTTTAATTTCTCAATGGCTTCCTGAGACAGTTTTTTGCTAGGTCTCTGATTTACGCGGCAGGAGGATTCAACAAAATTTGTAGCAAGTATTTCGACATCATGAAGGCGCTCACGCAAAGGCGGAACAAATAATGGAACGACATTCAATCGGTAGAATAGGTCATTTCTAAAGTCACCTTTTTCTACCAGTGACTTCAAATCCTTGTTTGATGTAGCGATGAGACGCAGGTCTACCTTTACAGTACTGCATCCACCCAATCGTTCAATTTCTCCCTCTTGAATAACCCTCAAAATTTTGGCCTGAAGCAACAGGGGCATTTCGCTTATTTCGTCTAATAAAAAGCTACCCCCACTCGCCAGTTCGAACTTACCGATTTTTCTTTGCACGGCGCCTGTAAACGCTCCCTTTTCAAAACCAAACAACTCACTTTCGAGTAATCCTTCTGGCAGGGCAGCACAGTTAACGGCTACAAATGGTTTCTCGGCCCTAGCGCTCTTTTTGTGTATATACCGCGCCAATAATTCTTTGCCACAGCCGCTCTCACCGCTGATAAGTACAGTAGCCCTACTTGTGGCCACGTTAGCAGCTGTTTCGAGAATCTTTTTAAGTTGAGGGTCAACGGTGAGAATATTTCTCATGGTTTTTTTCGACCCTCCATGGCTGGAATTCGATTTATGTATCTATTGTATTCGTCGTCAAACATTTTGCCTTTGGCCTGTTCTTTCGCCAACTTTCCCCAAACATTTGTTTTATCTTCTTGTAATGGCTTCCAATAATTTTCAGCTCCCTTAAGGTCACCTTTATCAAACAAAAGTTTTCCAAGACGATAACGTACTGGCTCTAATGATCGCTCACTTTCAAACTTCTCTAAGAGCAGGGAGTACACTGTCAGAGCCTCGTCATTCTTTTTGAGCGAGAGCAAAGTGTCGCCTTGAGCTTGAAGGGCATCCGCCAAAACCTTTTTGTCGACCTCTTGAGTATCCTGGGCCAAATTGATTACCTTTTGGAGACTATCTCTGGCGGCCGCCAGATTCTTAACATGAATTTGCGCTTTGGCTAATCTCAGATAGATGCCAGCGACTTGTTGTGGTTGTCCCTTCCACGTGTCAATAAGTTTTTTATACTGATCAATCGCTGAATGATAGTCCGATTTACTTTCGGCTATTTTTGCCATTATTTCTGTGCGTTCCACTTTTTCAGGAGGACTGAGCGCTTCAATTCCTTTTACCTTTTGAATATAGTCATAGGCCATGCCAAAATCTTTTTTGTTGGCAGCTACGTTGGCTATTCTTAAATTGACAGAATCTGTTGACGGTACGGATTCAAAAACGCCTCTTTCTTTTTCGAGGTCAGTTCCTTTAATTGCGTAAAGCTTATTGACTATTCCCCGATAAATTGAAAGTGCCTCATCGTCGACCGACAATTTTTCGTGAGCCCGCGCCACGTGGAATTTAATATCTATACGATCGTCACCTTTGAGCCACGAGTCTGAATAAGTAGCGAACTCTCTCAACGCCAATACCTCGTTGCCAGTTTCGACTAAATGTTTGGTCCTCTCGGTAATGGCTCGAACAATTCGTTTTTTAAAAACTTCTAGGTTGGGTGATGTCGGATTGTCTTGGTAAAACTTAATGAGGGGCTCAATCGCCTTTTCGTGTTCCGCCCTTCCAAAAAATCCATCGGATATCATTAGGGTAATGAATTCATTAATCTCCTTTAATTGAGACTGATCCCTTATTTCGTTGAGCTCCTTAAGTGCCGAGGCCAACTCTTTTTCTCTCATTGTTTTCATGCGATGACTAATAATCCGTGCGCGGGAAATCTTTGCACCCTCCGACCCTCGATATCTAAAGTATCCTTCTAGAAAAGCGCCTAAAGTGCGCCTTTCATCGGCGCCAAATATCTCAAGCAATTCGCCTAAACGCGCCATTGCAAAACCACAATGTTGATGAGCTGGAAACCTACGTAGAAAATCTCTATATCCCTCGAGACTTTCTTTATGTCGGCCCAGCCAAAATAACGATTCTGCTTTATTGTAAAATGCATTGGGGTAATCCTTAGCACTTTCAGGGTATTTTTTTGTAGCGACGTTGTAAGCTTCAATCGTCTTTAAATAGTCTGCCTGTTTAAAGTAGACATCACCCATCGAATATTGACTATCGATGGCGGCCTTTTGGGACCGAGGAGCAGCCAGGATTTCTTCATAGGCGTTAATGGCGTCATCGGGTTTCTTTAACGTTAAGTAGGCCTCTGCAATAGTAAGCCTGACGTTGTCATAATATTTGGAACTCGGGCGATAGCGAAGAAATCTCTGAAGGCCCATCAAAGCGCCCAAGCTATCTCCCTTTTCAAGATAAGAATACCCCAAAAGCAAAAGCGTTCGCTCGACCAGTGGCGAATCGGGATATTTCTCGATTAATCCGCGGTAAAGTGTGGCTGCTTTTTCGAACTCGGGATTACCCTTGGATTTCTGCCATAGATCATAGTAGACGTCGGCTTCCATATAATCGACAATTTCGCTGTATTTTGATTTCGGGAATTGCTTTCTAAATAGTTCAAGTGTTTTTAAGAACACTGCTGGTCTTTTTTTGTTGAAAAGAGTGAGGAGAAGTCTCGCCACTTTGTTCTCGTCCGTCTCTTGTGGCACAACTTCGTAAAGTGGCGGACTATTTAGCAGATCTTTAAGGTGAGGTCTCTCTACCCTCAACTGAGGAAAACTAATATAGATGTTTCGTTGACTTGCAATTTTTGCTTCTTCGCGAATTTCGTAATCCTTAATAGAGAATCGAGTAAAGTCAGGGTCTCCGCCGTCGAAAATTCCATGGCGGAACTCTAGCTCCTTCTCAGCTAGCGCATCTTCCTTAAACTTGCCCTTTATGAATTCGGTTGCCGCTGGCTTTCTCTTTCCGGGTAGTTTCGTTGCCACCTTTGTGGGTGTTATGGGCGTAGACACCTTCTCTGCAGCTTTCTTTTGGGGTTCTTCGTCCGTATAGAAATCTAAAATTAATCGCGGTGGATCGTCTGTTAGATAGTCAAAGGCTTGTATATTTTTGTCAGAGACGTGAAACGTCAGAAGCGTTTTTCCTGAAGTACCTGCCTTACCCACAGTTACTTTTGTTACCTGCCCACCCTTCCAGTTTTTTGCTTTTCGAATGGCCTCATCACTCATCTCTGGCAAAGTGAGCTCGACTTTAACTTCTCCATCTATCACTTTGCGGCTCAAGTCATAATCCCACTGACCTTTGCCCAGGAACTCCACATGCACTGTATCGCTTTCGTGAGTGAATTCCCCATAGGCTTGGCCACTGGCCAAGAGCCGAGCTGAAAAAAAGAGGAGCAAGACTAAAGCAATGTATTTCTTCATTAGACCTCTGATGGGGTTCCCTCTCTAACAGTACATAGCACGCTTAATGCCAAATTTATTTGTGATTCAAAGGCCTTCTATTGGCTCCTGAATTCAAACTCACTTTTCTGGACGATGAAATATTGTCACAAGACCACAAACCTATGACACGCCTAAGGTTTTTCCAAACTAATGTCCAGCCACACTTTTTTTTGAAGTTGTTTTTATATTCTTTCTTAAAGTTTCCGATAGTTTATCAGCAGGATGGGCCACTAGTGGATATGAAACAAAAATGCGCATCAACGATAGTCCTATTGAGCCTTTGTCTAAGTGGCTGTATTTCAATATCAACGCCAAAAGCGGAAAAAAAAATAGCCAAGGGAATTGATTTTACGGCCCCTAAAAATCCCTATGCAGAATTTCAGTTGGATTCTGCCGATCGTGCTTGGCAGAATCCGAGTACCGGTAACACGATTTCATTCATGTCCAGTTGTGATGGCTCCGGCGATCAGTCGCTCGAATCACTATTTGAATCATCAATAGAGGGCATTGAAAATCTAAGGATATCTGATCAAAGAAAGATACCCTTTAATCAGAGAGAAGCTCTGGAGTCTACGATTCTAGGAAAAGTCGACGGCATTGGCATTCAGGTACGATTAATTATTTTCAAAAAAAATAACTGCACTTTTAATTTAAGTTATATTGGCAGCCTCTCGTCTTACATGAAGGGCTACAGCGACTTTGCTAACTTTGTTAAGGAGTTCAAAGTTCCATGATGCAAATTTTAGCAACAGCCGCAAGCACTCACCTTCTAAGCATTTTTGAGTTTTTTGGCGGCACTTTTATTCTATTTAAGAAAAGTATTTCTGAATGTCTTCACCGACCGTTTTACCTTTCGCTCATCAATGAACAGATTTATCATATCGGCGTCCGCTCACTGCCGCTCATTATTATTACCTTGAGTGCCATTGGAATGGTCATGACCATGCAATTTGGTTTAGGGCTTCAGAAGTTTGGCGGAACTCTTTATGTACCTAGGATTGTCTCCGTTTCAATTGTTCGCGAGCTGGGTCCTGTTTTCACAGGCCTCATGATTGCCGGCCGCGTGGGAGCGGGCATCGCCTCCGAGATTGGCTCAATGGCAGTTACCCAACAAATCGATGCCATACGCGCCCTAGGAACCTCACCCATCAAACGAATTGTTGTTCCACGAATCATAGGTACTTGTATTGCCCTTCCTCTTCTAACTCTTTTCGCTAATATCGTTGGCCTACTTGGCGGAATCATAATAGGCAAAAGCGACTTGAACTTAGCACCGTCATTTTACTACAACAAAATATTTGAAACTGTAACGCTTATGGATTTTTCGACCGGGCTATTCAAGTCCTTCGTCTTTGCCCTTGTTATCTCAATATCAGGTTGTTACTACGGCTTGAGGGTAAAAGGCGGCACCCGAGAAGTGGGCGCTGCTACTACTCAAACAGTCGTGATGGCCTCAATTTTAATTTTAGTAAGTGATTTTTTCTTAACAAAAATATTTTTTATCTGGGAAAAATGGAATTAATTCGAATCAACAACCTATGCAAAAGTTTTGACAAAAAAAACGTTCACAAGGGCGTTTCTTTTTCTGTCATCAAGGGTGAGTGCCTCGGGCTTCTAGGTGGCTCAGGTACTGGCAAAAGTTTGATTTTAAGGAGTATGATTGGGCTTGAAAAAATTGACTCAGGTGAAATTAGGATAGCAGGTACCGATATTACCAAGTTTAATGAACGTGAACTGTTGAGTGTTCGGCAGAAAGTGGCCTATGCCTTTCAAGGGGGCGCCCTCTTTGACTCGATGACAGTCTTTGATAATTTGGCCTACCCACTTCGAGAGCATACTAAGCTCACAGAAACAGATATTTACCAAAAAGTACTAAAGACTCTCAGCGATTTTGATCTCAAAGGGAACGAATACCTTTTGCCCGCAAGCCTCTCGGGTGGAATGCAAAAACGAGTGGGACTGGCCAGGGCAATAATTTTAGAGCCTGATATTATTCTCTACGATGAACCCACGGCTGGGCTCGACCCTTATAATACCAAAGTAATTCAAGATACAATTTTAAGATTAAAAGCAACGGGAGTGACTTCAATACTCGTCACACACGATATGCCAAGCGCGTTGGCGGTTTGCGACCGCATCATGATGTTAATGAATGGCAAGATTGTGGCGACCGCTACGCCCGCAGAGGTTCGCGAACAACCAGCCGGCGTAATAAAAAACTTTATGATGGGTTTTCACCAAAAAAGACAGAAGGGAAGAGACTGATGCCAGGAAAAAAAGAGGAGTTAGTAGTCGGTGTCTTTGTGGGAGTTGGACTTCTATTTTTAAGTGCCATGGCTATCATGTTGGGAGGGGATAAAATTCTCTTTCATCAATATTATCGTATTAAAGCAAATTTTGAAAATGTCGATGGCTTAGTTCAGGGTAGCGTGGTTTCTGTAGCCGGAGTTAACGTAGGTAAAATCGAAAAAATTGTCTTTTCTAAAGAAGGACAAAAACTCGAAGTCATATTGCTAATTGATCAAGAGTATCAAAAACGCATCGCCCGAAATTCCACCGCAAAAATATTAACCCAAGGGGCATTAGGAGATAAGTTTGTTTTTATCTCTCCTGGTTTAATAGGTGAGCCGACACTTAAAAACGGAGATACAATCTCAACGCATGAGCAAGGTGATTTTTTAGGAGTTCTCTCTGAAAACTCGGGCGGCATTAAGGATATTTTTGCAATTATTAAGGAGATCCATACCCTGCTGCAGAATGTAAATGGCGAAGGAAGAAGTTTAAGCGTCATGAAAAATCTCAATACAAGTACCGAAAACCTGAACGAACTGATCGGCGCGCTCAAGAAAATTTTAATCGACATCGAAAAAGAAGTTGGTGAGGATAAGAAACTGAAGAGGTCGCTAACACATATAACAAACATTTTAGAAAAAATAGATCGCGGCAGCGGCACTTTGGGATCTTTAATAAATGATCCTACGCTCTACCAAAGATTGCAAGAGATAGTGGGATCGCCCTCTCGCAAGGGATATCTCAAGGGAGTGATAAGAAAGAGTATCGAAACTAAGGATGTATCTCAAGAAAGTTTATGAAAAAAGAAACCGCCCTATTCATAGCAATGTTCTTATATTTTTTCTCTCTACCGGTAAAAACTTCTGTGGGATTAAAACTGAGCTCTCCCCTACAGCTTAAGACCTCTTACGCGCCCGGGAGTCCGCTTCTTGTCACTCAAATTCCAAATGTTCAACATTATTCAATTTCAGGAAATGCCATGACCTCTCTTAAAGACGGACTTTTTTTTGGCGCCATTGACCTCTACTACGAAGGACCTACTTTTCTCTCCGGTACCTGGGAAAAAGACGGAATGACGGATGTAAGTTATTTTGTGACCCCGATAAAGCTAATAAGGTCTCGGTCCCCGCAACCAATCAATATTCGCTTTCCGAGTAGCGTACAAAAATCAGTTTTTGAGGCTGACGAGGCTCAAAAGAATATTGAAAGGCAAGATATAAATAAAGCAATTGAATCAACAGGCGGAATTCTTTCGGATTTTTGCTGGGGTTTTCCTGTGAATTCAAAAGTAGTTTCAAAGTTTGGTAGCTATCGTACAGCTAAGGCTGGCAAGACCTATTACCACGGTGGGGTAGATTTACGGGCCATCACAGGCACACCTGTTTACGCCAGCTCTGAGGGTATAGTTACTCTTGCCCAGACAATGATTGTTCCCGGAAAAATAGTAACAATTAATCATGGTGCAGGAATTCATTCGATGTACATGCACCTCAGTGAAATTAAAATTAAAACTGGTGACAGAGTAAAAAAGGGACAGCTTATCGCTCTTTCAGGGGGAACCGGTCGGGCGGAAGCTCCACATCTTCACTGGGAAGTTCGTTGGAGAGGAATTTCTTTAGATCCTCTGGAGCTTCGGCGCGCTTTGGAACCTTTTTGCGATCCAAAGTAAATTTTATAGTCATTACCCAAGGCTTTCCTACATAGGCATTTATTTTATCCATCATAGACTGAGTAATAAAATTTAACTGCTGAATGTAAACTGGGTGCTCAACCCAAATCGATAAAGTTCCCTTAAAAAAATCAACGGGTTCACACTGCCCACTCAATTCCGCTCCAATCACTTCGGGCCATTTAAACCAGATTTGCCAGCGCAAATACTGGTCTGATATCGGTAGCTTACCAATTTGCAGCAGTGATAATAATACATCGTTTGCAGTCGTTAAACGGCTTTTCTTTCTAATTTTTCGTTTATAGGGTATACGACCTTCAGACATGGGAAATTATTAACATGAATGATTTGAAAACTCCAATTCATATTGTTGGCGCTGGACTTGCTGGAAGCGAGTGTGCCTTTCAATTGGCTAGCCTAGGCTACGATGTGGAGCTCTATGAAATGCGGGATAAAACAATGACCCCTGCTCACAAAACAGGTTTGTTTGCTGAACTTGTGTGCTCAAATTCTTTTGGCAGTCAAACCGATTATTCAGCGCCCGGGCAGCTTAAGTGGGAGGCCGAAAAATTGGGCTCGCTGATTTTATCGAGCGCTAAAAAATCTATCGTGCCTGCTGGTATGTCTTTAAGTGTAGATCGCACAGTTTTTTCGCAAATGATTACTGACACATTAAAGTCTCTAAAAAATATTCGCATTCACAGTACAGTCATTGAGGATTTAGCCGACATTCCTCGACCGGCAATAATTGCGACGGGCCCACTCACCTACTTAAAACTGGCGCAGAGTATGCAAAAACATTTTGGTCAGGAATTTCTTTATTTTTACGATGCCATTGCTCCGATTATTGATACTGATTCCATAAATATGAATATTGCGTGGAAAGGTGATCGTTGGGATAAAGGGACCAAAGATTATATTAATTGCCCTCTCAGCAAAGAACAATATTACCGTTTAGTAGAAGAAATCAAAAATTCACAAAAAGTTGAGTTTAAAGAATTTGAAAAAACTCCGTACTTCGAAGGCTGCATGCCCATTGAGGCGATTGTCGAACGTGGTCCTGAAACTTTGCGCTTTGGCCCGATGTCTCCTAAAGGGTTATTTAATCCAAAAAACACAGAACAGCGAGCCTACGCCGTGGCACAGTTGCGCCAAGATAATCTTGAGGGTACCGCTTACAACATGGTGGGATTTCAAACTAAAATGACTTACGGTGAACAAGCCAGAGTCTTACGGCTAATT